>Ga0126377_10001094_pt1 | contig 17404 bp, 13 predicted proteins | sample PanSoiMetPlot_22_FD_92647 | JGI IMG/M metagenome (GOLD analysis project Ga0126377, IMG submission 92647) | Tropical forest soil microbial communities from Panama - MetaG Plot_22 | ecosystem: Environmental > Terrestrial > Soil > Tropical forest > Bulk soil | place: Panama | collected 2016-02-17 | reverse complement strand
GTCGCCCTGGAGGGTCAATGCACCATACAAGGGAAATTCCGACTGGACGGCGCGCAATTCGGCCACCCTTGCGACCGGACGTCCGTCTGCCGGACGGACCATCGTCGGCGTCTCGATCGTTTCGGTGCGAGCGGTGGCGCTGGCCTCGGCGAGGCGCGCGTCGATCGTCGTGCGCGCATCGTCGGACCACTCCCGCGTTGTCCCGAAGACGACGTCTGCGGCGATGAGCGCCTTGGCCTCGGTGCCGAAGACGCCGCGGGCGCTCTGGATGACCGAGCGCAACGCGACGATGGCGGCGACGCCGACCGCAATGCACACGAAGAAAAACAGCAGCCGCTTCCACGACGCTCGCGTTTCGCGAACCGCCATGCGCAGCACGAATTTCATGCGCGGCTTCTCAGGTCGGAATGAACCGTCACGGGCTCCGCGCCGACGCCGGTGTTTTCGACGACGCGGCCGTCACGTAAGACCAGTCGGGCGTCGGCCATGGCCGCCAGTTCGGCGTCGTGCGTGACGAGCACGACCGTGCTCCCCCGCCGCGAGTGCACATTCCGGAGCAGTTCCATGATGTGGCGGCCGTTGTGGCTGTCCAGATTCCCCGTCGGTTCGTCGGCGAGCACGATCGGCGGGGCGTTGGCCAGCGCCCGCGCCAGCGCGACGCGCTGCTGTTCGCCGCCGGACAGTTGCGATGGATAGTGATGCGCGCGCCCGCGCAGCCCGACTTCGTCGAGCAGCGCCTCGGTTCGTTCCCGCGCATCGGCGGCGCCAGCGATCTCCATGGGCACGAGGACGTTCTCGTATGCCGTGAGCGACGGAATCAGGTGGAAGAACTGGAAGACGAAGCCGATCTTCTCGCCGCGCAGCTTCGCGAGCGCGTCCTCTCCGAGCGCGGTGATGTCCACGCCGTCGATGACGACCTGCCCGCTCGTCGGCGAATCGAGGCCGGCGATGAGACCGAGCAGCGTCGACTTGCCGCTCCCGGACGGCCCGACGATCGCCACGAACTGTCCCCTGGGAATCTGAAGCGTCAGCGGGTGAAGAATAGTCAGCGGTTCGGTTCCGCTCATCACGGTCTTCGAGACCTGGCGCAGCTCGATCATGATCCGGAACGTCCCTCGCTTCTCGCCGCCTCCGCGACCGGTTTGAGCACCCGCCAGACGTTGTCCGCCAGGATGCGTGCACCCACCGCGGTCGGGTGGATGCCGTCGGATTGATTCAGCGTCTCGCTGCCGGCCACGTCCTGCAGCAGGAACGGCACGAGCGCAATCTTGTACTCCGTCGCGAGCGCGGGATACACCTTATGGAAACTGACGATGTAGTCGCGCCCGTAGTTCGGCGGCGCCTCCATGCCGGCAAGAATCACTTTGATATGCCGCGCCTGGGCGCGCTCGATGATGTCGGACAGATTCTTCTTCAGAGCTTCCGGTGGCAGGCCGCGGAGACCATCGTTGCCGCCAAGCGCGACGACGAGAATACGCACGTCGCCCTGCAGCGCCCAGTCCAGCCTGGAGAGGCCGCCCGCGGAGGTATCGCCGGAGACGCCGGCGTTCACGACCTCGTAATCGAGGCTCTCGTCGTTGAGACGCGCCTGGAGCAGCGCGGGGTACGCCTGATCCATCGGGAGACCCAGCCCGGCGGTCAGGCTGTCGCCCAGGATCACGATTCGCGGCCGGGTTGATGTCGTCGACGCCGGCGCGGACTCGGGACTCCGCGCCGCCCGCGACGGTGGCGCCGGCTTGAGGTCCTTCTCGTCGGAGCCGTTGTCCCGATTCCGGCAGCCGATCGTCACGATCAGCGCGAAGACGGTAGCTGTTGCGGTCAGTCGTCGCACGATTTCCTTATGTTACGTTGCCGAGACGCTGAAGCTCGGTCTCGAGCGAGGCGATGGCCCCGTCGAGCATGCGCCGATGCGCATCCGATCGCGCGGCTTCCCGATCCGCCCGAACCTTTGCGAGTGCCAGCTCGAGCGTCCGGCGCCTCGTGCGCGCATCACGTTCCGCCGGCGTCAGCGCCGGGCCGAACGTCTTCGCGCGCTCCGCCTCAGCCTGCTGGAACTCGACGTCCTTGCTCTCGAAGCCGCGAGCCATTCCTTAAAGTATTCTAGCGGGATGCGTCTCCATCCCGGAGTCCTCACCGACGCGGTGGGATCTCGACGGCAGCGCGCAGACACGGCAGCGGCCGGACTGTTCCAGCACGATCCCGCCACGTGGAGCCGGGATCCCGGCGTGCAGCAGAAGATCGCGAATCGACTCGGGTGGTTGACGTCGCCCCAGCTGATGGCCGAATCAATCCCGCGGCTCGAGCGATTTGCGTCCGCGGTCAAGAACGATGGCTTCACGGACGTCGTGCTGCTCGGCATGGGCGGCTCGAGCCTCGCGCCCGAAGTACTGCGCGCGATCGTAGGCGTCACGCCAGGCTCCCCGCGCCTGCACATGCTCGACTCGACGGATCCGTCGGCTGTCCGCCAGGCCGCGACCCCGCAGGATCGGACACTCTATCTGCTCGCGAGCAAATCGGGCACGACAATCGAGCCCAACGTCCTCGCCGCGCATTTCAAGCAGCGGCTGATCGACGGCGGCGTCGCACGATGGGCCGCACACTTCGTCGCCATCACCGACGAAGGCACGGAGTTGCATCGGCGCGCGCAAGCCGACGGATTTCGCGACGTCTTCGTCAACCCGTCCGACATCGGCGGCCGGTACTCTGCCCTGTCGTTTTTCGGGATGGTGCCGTCGGCGCTCATGGGGCAGGACGTCAAGGCGCTTGTGGCGAAAGGACTCGCCGTGTTGTCGTCGCCCGGGCCCGCGGTCGAACTGGGCCTCGCGATTGGAGCGGCGGCCGTTTCAGGCCGGGACAAGCTGACGCTGCTCGTCCCCGACGCGCTCGAACCCTTCGGTCTCTGGGTCGAGCAGCTCATCGCCGAGAGCACCGGCAAGAATGGCGTGGGCGTCGTGCCGATTGCCGGCGAACCCGTGGGGCCGGCGTCGGTGTACGGACAGGATCGGTTTTTCGTCCGCCTCGGGCCATCGCCGTCCGATCTGGCGGCGTCCACCGTTGCTGACGCGCCGCACGCCGATATCGAATTTCCAGAGGCCGCTGCACTTGGCGCCGAGTTCGTGCGCTGGGAGATTGCCACCGCGATTGCCGGCGCCGTTCTGGACATCAACCCGTTCGACGAACCGAACGTGCAGCAGGCGAAGGATGCGACACGGACGCTGCTCGACGCCTACAGGAAAAATGGTCGCCTTCCGTCGACGCCGCCGGACCGGACGCTGGCCGGCGGAGCAGCGCTCGCCGCGACCGACGCCGCGCGAAAGGCGCTGGGCGCTTCGGACCCGGGCGCGTTCCTGAAGCTGTTGCGTCCTGGCGACTACTTCGCGATCCTGGCTTATCTCGGACCTGACGGGAAACTCGCACGTGAGCTTCATGCGCTCCGTCACGCGGTTCGAGATCGGGCACGGGTTGCGACGATGCTCGGGTATGGACCCCGGTACCTGCACTCGACCGGTCAGCTGCACAAGGGCGGACCGAACACGGGCGTTTTCCTTCTCATCACTACCGGGTCGCGCGAGGATCTTGCAATTCCCGGCGAGCCGTTCTCGTTCGAAACGCTGGAGCACGCGCAGGCGCTCGGCGATTTCCAGTCGCTTGGCGCGACGGGTCGTCGCGCGGTGCACGCGCACCTGCCGTCGCCGGACCCCGGGGCGTTGAAGGAGTTGGCGGGACAGTTACTCATGGCGCTCGGCTGAAGCCGAGCGTCTGGAGACTTTCGATGCAACTCGGTTTCGTCGGTCTGGGCCGCATGGGCCTCAACATGGTGACGAGGCTCGCGCTCGGCGGGCATCAGGTCGTCGCGTTCGATCGGAGCACGGAAGCTGTCGCGCGCTCCCGTGAAGCGGGCGCGCAGGGCGTCGAATCGCTCGAGGCCTTGACGGCCGCGTTGACCGCGCCACGGGCCATCTGGTTGATGGTGCCGGCCGGAAATCCGACCGAGGCGACAATCGACGCGCTCAGCCATTTGTTGTCCCCTGGCGACACCATCATCGACGGCGGCAACACCAATTTTCACGACGACGTACGGCGGGCGGAACGACTGAAGGCCAGCCAGCTTCATTACGTGGACGCCGGCACGAGCGGCGGCATCTGGGGGCTGCAGGAAGGCTATTGCCTGATGGTCGGCGGCGAGGCGGATGTCTGCCGCCGGCTCGAGCCCGTCTTCCTGACGCTGGCGCCGAAGGACGGCTACCTGCGCGTCGGCGATCACGGCGCCGGCCACTACGTGAAGATGATTCACAACGGCATCGAGTACGGGCTCATGCAGGCCTACGCCGAGGGGTTCGAGCTGATGCACGCAAGCCCGTACTCGATCGATCTGGCTGCGGTTTCCGCGCTCTGGAATCACGGGAGCGTCGTGCGGTCGTGGCTGCTCGAGCTGATCGCCCGCGCCCTCGCCGAGGATCCCGAGCTGAAAGAACTTCGCGCGTACGTCGACGATTCGGGCGAGGGACGCTGGACCGTCCAGGAAGGGATCGACCGCGCCGTTCCACTGCCGGCGCTGACCGCGGCGCTCTTCACGCGATTCCGCTCCCGCGACGACAACCCGTTCGCCGAACGGCTGCTCGCAGCCATGCGAAACCAGTTCGGCGGGCACGCCGTGAAGAAAGCATGAGCACCGACGTCGAACCGCGGCTCGCCGACCAGCTCGCCAACGACGACCATCGTCCGGTCGCGGACTCGGTGACGATTGTCATCTTCGGCGGGGGCGGCGATCTCGCGCACCGCAAGCTCCTGCCGGCGCTCTACAACCTCCACCTCGACGGCCTGCTCCCGCCGCGCACCGCCATCGTCGGCGTCGGGCGAAGCGAGATGTCGGACGACGCGTACCGGGACTTCGCGAAGAAGGGCGTCACCGAGTTTTCGAGACGGCCGATCGACGAGCAGGCGTGGCACTCGTTTGCCGGCGTGCTGCACTTCGTGAAGGCCTCGTTCGAGGATGCGCATGCGTTCGCGCCCCTCGGCTCGAGGCTCGACATCATCGAGCACGAAGGCCAGCTGAGCGGCAACCGCATCTACTACCTTGCCATCCCGCCCACGCTCTTCGCGCCGACGGTCAAACAGCTCGATCGCGCGCATTTCCTTCCCGGCCGCGGCGAACCGACGCAGGCTGGGCATCCGTTCGCGCGGCTGATCGTCGAGAAGCCGATTGGCCGCGATCTCGACAGCGCCCGCGCCATCAACGACGCCATTGCGGAAGTGTTCGACGAGCGCGACATCTATCGCATCGATCACTATCTCGGGAAAGAGACCGTCCAGAACATCCTGGTTCTGCGCTTCGCGAACAGCATCTTCGAGCCGCTCCTCGACCAGCGATACGTCGATCACGTGCAGATCACGGTTGCAGAAGAGGAAGGCGTCGGCACGCGCGCCGGCTACTACGAGCAGGCGGGCGCGCTCCGCGACATGGTGCAGAACCATCTGCTTCAGCTGATGTCGCTCGTCGCGCTCGAGCCGCCCCGCTCGCTCGACGCGGATGTCATTCGCGACGAGAAGCTCGAGGTCCTGCTGTCGCTGCGCCCGATTCAGGGCGACGACGTCGACGCGAACGTCGTCCGCGGACAATACGGCGCCGGATTCGACCTCGGCGCGCCCGTCCCCGGATACCGACAGGAGGCGAACGTCAGCCCCCAGTCCACGATCGAGACGTTCGTGGCCATCCGCCTGTTCATCGACAACTGGCGGTGGGCCGGCGTGCCGTTCTTCCTGCGGACCGGCAAGCGCCTGCCCAAGCGCGCCAGCGAGATCTCGATACACCTCAAGGCGGTTCCGCCGGTGCTGTTCAACAAAGATCCTCACGGCCCGCTCGATCCGAACGTGCTCTCGATTCGGATTCAGCCCGACGAAGGCTTCGCGCTGGGCATCAGCTCGAAGATTCCGGGGCCGCGCGTGCGCGTGTACCCGGTGAAGATGGATTTTCACTACGGCAGCACGTTCGGCCGGTCGAGCCCGGAGGCCTACGAACGGCTGCTCCTCGATGTGATGGCGGGCGACCCGACGTTGTTCATGCGCCGCGACGCGGTCGAAGCCGCGTGGCGGTGGGTGATGCCGATCCTCGATCGCTGGGCGGCCGCGGCGTCGCCGCCGCCGCTCTACGCCGCTGGCGACTGGGGGCCGGAGGACGCGAATCGGCTGATCCAGTCCACAGGACGCCAATGGCGACAACCGTGACCAACCGCGTCTGGCGTCAGTCGACGCCAGACGCCGTCGACAAGGATCTTGCCGAAGTGTGGCGGGAGATCGGCGAGCAGGGTCCCGTCGCGCGCTCAGTCATGTCGAATCTCGTCGTGTTCCGCTTCACCGAGCGCCGAGCGGCCGACCGACGCGACCTCTCCGACCCACGCGACCCACGCGACTCACGCGACTCACGCGACTCACGCGACCCACACGCCCCACGCGACCCAGCTGACCTTCCCGACGACCTGCTGCGCGAGGTGGTCGCCCGACATCCGTCGCGGACCATCATCGTCGAGCAGAATCGCGGCCGCCACGACGAGCCAGGGCGACCGGTTGACGCCAGGGTCGGCGTCAGCGTATTCGGACCTGCAACGGCCCCGTACGCCGTCGAATGGGTGGTCCTGCGTTCCGCCTGCGCGGAAGCGTCGTGGCCGTCGGTCGTCAGGCGGTTCGCGCGAGGCGACGTCCCCACCTCGATCTGGTGGACCGACGACTTGTCGAACGCACCCACACTCGACGCGATCGTCTCGACCGGGCGCCAGCTGCTGTATGACAGCCGCCGCTGGCGTGATATCGCGCGCGCCGTCGGTGTTCTCTCGACGCTTCTGGACAAGTACCGTGTCGATCTCGCTGACATCAACTGGCGCCGGCTTGCACCGCTCCGGCTCGCGCTGGCGCAGGCGTCAAAAACGCCTTCCACGCAGCGCACAGGATCGCTGAGCGTCCGCATCGCGCATCGGCGCGATGAACTGACGCTTGCCAGCCTGCTTGGCGGCTGGCTGGCGGCGCGCCTCAACTGCGACGCGAGTTCATGGCCGACGCTCGCCGAGGAGGACCTGGGCCCCGAGCTGCTGCGAATCGACCTCGCCCATCCGGGCCGGCGAATCACCGCGCGCCTGAGCGACGAGCGCGCGGAGGTCGAACAATCCGGGATGGCGCCTCTGGTAATCGCCGCCTCGCATGAAGATCCGGCCGAGAGCATTGCGGTCGAGTTGCGGTCGCTCTCCATGGATCAAGCGCTCCGAGAGGCCATCCTCGCGATCGCGCACCGGCCCGCGTCCCAGCAATAAGAACGTCGAACGCTTTGCGGGGCACGGGCCGGGCGTACAATCGAGAGGTGAGGTACCTCGTCACGGCCCGCGTGAAGCCCGGCCGCCGTCCCGCGCTCGATCGGGCGATTGAGGACGAGACGCTCGGCCGCGGATCGGTCGCGGAGGGCGAGTACCTGCGCAACATGGACGCAGCGCGCGAACAGCCGGATGGACGCGTCCAGTGGGTCGAGGTCTGCTACTGCCCCACGCCGCTCGCCGAGGAGCGCGAGTACTGGGAGCCGTACTTCGACTTGATCAAGGTCCAGGACGCGCACGCGCGCAGCCGCTGCAAGGATCTCAACGGCACCGAGGCCTGGGCGTGCGGCGACTGCGACTGCTCCGCGCGCCTCGAAGCGCGCCTCGCCTCGACTGGCCGCAAGTTCCGCCTATAATTTCGCCGTGGCCTCGTCATCGCTGCACGCGCTGCTTGCGCGCGCCGGCGCGGCGCTCGAGCGCGGCCGCGGCTCGGACGCCGCGCAGGTGCTGGCGCCCACGCTGCGCTCGTCGCTCACGCGCGATGACGAGCTTGCCGTGCGGGCCATGCTCGCCGAGGCGCTCCTCCTCCAGGACGATCTCGATCAGGCCGCCGCGGTGCTCGGCCGCACGCCCGACACGTTCCGCGACACGGTCGCGGCGGGCCGGCTATCGACCCTGTGGCGGCTGCACGGCCGCCTCGCGTGGGCGCGCGGCGATCATTCACGCGCGATCGCGCTCCAGCAGCGCGCGCTCAAGCAGGCCGAAAGCGCCCACGACTCGCGCGCCATCGGCCTGGCGCACTACGAGCTCGGGCGCTGCTACCGCCAGGTGGGCGACATCGCGATCCTGCGCGAGCACATCACCAAGGCTGCCTCCGCGCTGCACGCCGCGGGCGACCGCCGCCACCTGGCGCTCGTTCACTCGCTGTCGAGCATCTCGCTGGCCCAGCTCGGACGATACGACGAAGCGATGACGGCGCTTCGCCAGGCCGAGCGCGTCGCGTCGCTCGTCCAGGCTGACGACGTGCTGGCGACCGTCTGCGGCAACCAGGCCAGCGTGATGATGCTGCAGCACCGCTACGAGCAGGCGCTCGCGCTGGCGGAGCGCAGCGTCTCGCTCCACGAAGCGCACGGTTCGGGCCACGGACTGGCGGTCGCGCTCGCGACGCTCGGTCAGATTTGCGTGCGACTCGGGGATCTCGGTCGCGCCGAAGAAGCCCTGCACCGCTCCCTCGACGTCCGCAGCCCGATTCAATTCCACGAAACGACCGGCGCGGTGTTCGACACGCTCGCCCAGATCCACTTGATCCGCGGCCGCTACGACACCGCGGCGGAATTCCTGGTCCGTGCTCGCGAAGCCTACGGTGCGTACGGCCGACAGACGAGCCAGTGGTACGAGTGGTCGGTCCGCGTCCTGAGCGCGCGCCTTTCCATGCGCAAGGGGGATCTCGAACAAGCGGTGGCGCAGGCGGACGAGATCCGGCAGGCCGGTGCCCCACCGCTCGATGCGCTGCAGGCGACGCTCATCAGCGCCGAAGCCCTCACGGCGGCGAACCGGCTCGACGAAGCCCGCCAGCGGCTCAACCAGGCGGCCGACTCGCTCGACCCGAAGGCGGCGCCTGCCGCGTGGGGCGAGTACCTGCGGCTCCGCGGCGCGCTGCACGCGCGCAGCGGCAACGCGGCCGACGCGTACCACGACTTCGCCCAGAGCGCGACGCTGCTGGAACTCCTGGGCGAGCGCTATCAGTCCGCACTCAGTCACCTGGCGCTCGGCCGGCTGGTCGCCGAGACCGGCGCGCGGTCGATCGCCGAACGACATCTCCGGAAGGCCGAATCGGTCTTCCAGCAGCTCGGCGCCGAGCGCGATCTCGACGACACGCGGCAGGCCGAACGACTCCTGACCTCCATCGGAACGGGCGAGTACGTGATCTCGCCGGCCGACGCCGACGATGCGATCGTGCGACGGATGGTGGATGCGGCCGCGCTCGTCGATCTTCTGGGGCGCGAGACAGCTGCCGCGTTCCACGAGGCCGCAGTCGCAGATTCGGCCGCGGTCGTCATCCAGCGCGGCGGCGGCGACGTCCAGGTGATCGCCGTTGCCGGCTGCGACGAGGACGCGGCACGGACGATGGCGCGATCGGCGCTGCAGGGCAACCCGTACGGACGCGGCGAATTCGTCATCGAGCCGCTCGGCCGCGACGCCGACGGACTACGCTACGGCATCGTCGCGTCCCCGCGGCCCGTGGGCCATCCGATCATGCGGCGTCTGCGGATGATTGCCGCGGTGTCCCGCCAGGGGTTCGCGCTGTGCGCGGCGCGCGAGCGCACGCCACTGCCCGTCGGGGTCACGGTCGATCGCTCACTCGAACCGCTCCTGCCCGGTTTTCTTTCGGCGAGCGCCGCCATGACCCGCGTCGTCGAGCAGATCCAGCGGCTGCAGGGGAATGACCTCACCGTGCTCATCACGGGAGAAAGCGGCACGGGCAAGGAGCTGATCGCGCGGGCCATTCACGTGGGATCGCTCCGCAGCGCCGCGATGTTCCTGCCCTACAACTGCACGACGACCGGTCGCGACCTCGCGGACAGCCAGCTGTTCGGGCACAGACGTGGTGCGTTCACGGGCGCCGTGTCGGATCAGCCCGGGCTCGTTCGCACGGCGTCCGGCGGCACGCTGTTCCTGGACGAAATCGGCGACCTGCCGCTCGACGTCCAGCCCAAGCTGCTCCGCTTCCTGGAGCAGCACGAGATCATGCCAATCGGCGAGACGAAGCCGCAGAAGGTCGACGTCCGCGTCCTCGCGGCCACCAACGCCGACCTCGAACAGCGCGTCGCCGAAGGAAAGTTCCGCGAGGATCTCTACTACCGCTTGAGCGTGATTCGCATTCACGTGCCGCCGCTGCGTGAGCGGCGCGAGGAGATTCCTCACCTGAGCACGTACTTCCTGCGCGAAGCGCTCGAACGCCTCGGGAAGCCCGACATCCACCTGAGTTCGGAGACACTGGACGTGTTCGCGCAGTACTGGTGGCCGGGCAACGTCCGCCAGTTGAAGAACGAGATTCAGCGCGCCGTTGCGCTCAGCGCGCCAGGCGGCTCCATCGAACCGACGCACCTGTCGCCCGAAATAGGCACCACCCGGCTCCCCGGCGCGGCAACCGTGGCCGTTCCTGCCGCGCGGCTGGCGCGCCTTTCGACCGCGAACCTGGCCACCGCGGTCGAGCAGGTGGAGCGGGACATGATTCAGCACGCGCTCGATCGAACCGGCGGCAACATCTCCGAAACGGCGCGGACACTCGGATTGACCCGGCGCGGGCTGTATTTGAAGATGCGCCGCCTGGGTCTGGACACGCGCGTCGAGATGGATACGTAGTGCTCTCAGGGCTGGATACTGAGTACTCAGTTACCAGCCATCTTGTATACCAAGTATCCGTTCTGCACAGAGATTCGACTCGGTGCACACTTTTCTAAGCCCAGTTCAATCAGCAGGTTAAGGACAAACTGCCAGTCAGGCCTGCATAAAATTGCACAGGGTCCGGTACTTGATACATCACGCAGCGTGACCAACCAAATCCAGCGAGCCAGTGACCGCCGAACCGTCGTCCTTCCTGCCCGTCTGACCTGGAAGGACCAGCGGGGCGCGACACGATTCGCGGCCGTCATCACGCGCAACGTCAGCGAACACGGCGTCTACGTGGAGCTGCATTCGCCCGTGTCGATTCCGCTCTATCGGTTGGTCCAGTTTCAACTCGAACGCGATGTCCGTCAGGCCGATGCGTTGCCGTCGTCGCTCCAGCAGGGCCGGGTGCTCTCGGCCGTGTATCGCATTTCGCCCGCGACGCCCTCGAAGCCGCAGGGTCTGGCGCTCAGGCTGATGGTGGACCCGAAGCGGGCGGTCGCGCCGATGCAGGCGCCAGCTTCCGCCAATATCGCGCAAGTCCTCGCCAGCTGAGATCGAAGCGGCCCGCCACTTCATACGCGTCGGCGTCCTCGTTCGAAAGCCGGCGCCGCAGCAACGTACGAAGCTCGTCGGTAAACCACGCCTCGCGCGTCTCATCGGTCCCTTCTCTCGCGAGCGAGCGGTGGACCAGCCCGCTCGTTGCCTCCAGGCTCTCGGCCATCTCGGCCAGATGCACTGGAACCGGCCCGTAGGGGCCAAAGTGCGTGACGAACACGGTTTCGGGCCTTCGGGCCTCGATAGCCGCGAGACTCTGGCGCCATAAGTCCAGATCGATGTCGGGAGGCGGCGTCGGCGCCAGGACCACTCCGGTCTCTTTCAGTTTCATCCCTGCCGTGTCGCCGACGAACGCGACACCCGCCGCGGCGTTGAAGTAGCTGACGTGATGCGACGCGTGCCCGGGTGTGTAAAGCACGTCGAGATCTCTGCCGCCGGCTGAAATTCGCTCGCCGCCCGCCAGAGCCGTCATCGACGCTTGCGGGACGGCAAGCATCTCGCCCCACAGCCGATCCATCTCGTCACCCCACAGCCGCGTCGCGCTGGCAATCAGTTTCTCGGGAGACGCCATATGGGGCGCTCCCTGCTCGTGCACGTACACGCGGATCGCGGGGTTCTCGCGAACGAGCGTCCCCGTCGCGCCCGCGTGATCGAGGTGGATATGGGTGAGCAGAATCGCCCTCACATCCGACAGCGCGATGCCGGCGGCGGCCAGCGACGCCTTCAACGTCGGCAGCGTGCTCGTCGGCCCTGGATCGAGAAGCGCCACGCCGCCGGGGCCGTGCAGGACTGCCGTGGCGATGATGCGGGGCACACCCAGGAAGTGAAGGTCGACATACGAGATTCCCGACGCCAGCGTGATCATGCTGTCTGCTCTCTCCGGCTCCGCCGCCACCACGTCACGGCAATCACGACGAGCACGAGGCCCACCAGGCTGGTTCGCCCGATCCACTCTTCCAGGGTGTCCCAGCTGCGACCCAGGAAGTATCCGCACAGGGCGATCACCGTGCACCAGACGATGGCGCCGCTGGCATTGTAGAGAACGAACGTTGGCCAGCGCATGCCGCTGCCGCCGGCCAGAATCGCGCCGACCACGCGGAGTCCGGTGATGAAGCGCGCCACGAACACGGTCCGCGGGCCGTGTTTCGCGAAGAATCGATCGAACTCGGCGAGCCGCGCTTTCGTGAAGCCGATCCGCCATCCGTGCCTGTCGGCGATCAGCCGGCCGCCGCGCCGGCCGATGAAGAACCCGAGGTTGTCGCCGAGGGTCGCCGCGACGATAGCGATCAGGATGACCCACTTGAGCGAGAGCTGCCCGAAGCTCGCCAGCGCCGAGCCGGCCAGCAGCATCGTCTCGCCGGGCACCGGCACGCCGACGTTTTCGAGAAAGACTCCGAAGAACACGACGGCGTAGCCGTAGCGGGCGAAGAGGTCGACGATCCACTGCGGCACGGCGGTTGGTCAGTTCCCCGACGTCTTCGGCTTCGGCGGCGCCGGTTTGTAGCCCGGCCCGCGCAGCGGCAGGCCGGGACGTTCGGCCGTCATGGCGCCGTCCGCCAGCACACGGCGGCCGTTCACGAATACATGCCTGATGCCGGTCGAATAATGCTTCGGGTCCTCGAAGGTGGAGACATCGCGTATCGTCGCCGCATCGAAGATCACGATGTCGGCCTTCAGGCCGGGGCGCAGCACGCCGCGATCGTTCAAGTGGACGCGCGCCGCCGCCTTCGACGTCATCTTGCGGACCGCCTCCTCGAGCGGGATCAGGTGCTCGTCGCGGACGTAATGGCCGAGGACTCGCGGAAACGATCCCCAGGCCCGCGGGTGCGACTTCGATTCGGAGAGCTTCCCGTCCTCCGCCTGCGCACCCGAATCGGTCCCGACACCGACGAGCGGATGCTTCAGCGCGGTCCTCACGTCGTCCTCGTTCATGATCGACGTGATCACCGATGTCTGATCGCGATCGGCAATGACGAGATCCATCACGGCGTCGCGCGGATCCTTCCCCATCGACTGACCGATCGCCCTCAGCGTCATCCCTTCGTACTTGCGCAGCTCGGGATTGAGCACCGTCGAAATCATCACGCCGTCCCCGCCGCCCGCGCCGTGCCACTGATTCTCCCAGGTGATTGCGGCCGGATCGTCCATATCCTTTTTGATGCGGTCGCGCTGTGATGGGTCGTTCAGGCGAGCCAGCATCTTCTCGAGGCCGCCCTCGCGTACCCACAGCGGCAGGCACGAGGACAGGCCATTCGAGGCGCGCGTGTACGGATACTGGTCCGCGGTCACGTCGAGGCCCCGCGCGCGCGCGGCCTCGAAGCGCCGCAGCACTTCGGCCATCCGTCCAAAGTTCGGGCTGTACGCGGTTTTCAGGTGCCAGATCTCCGCCGGGATCGAGGCGCGCTGCGAGATCTGCAGGACTTCCTCGACGGACTCGAAGATGCGCGCGCTCTCCGAGCGCTGATGCGTGAAGTACACGCCGCCGTACCGCGCCGCCACCTTCGCAAGCTCGACGATTTCGTCGGTCGACGCGAATCGATCGGGAACGTACTGCAGCGACGTGCTGACGCCGACGGCGCCCTGCTCCATCGCCTGCGCCACGAGCCGCTTCATCGACTCGAGTTCGGCTGGCGAAGCGGGCCGGTCGTCCTTGCCGATGACATAGCTTCGAAGCCCGCCGGCGCCGACGAACGTCGCGACGTTGATGGCAACCCGCGATCGAAGCTCGAGACGGCGGAAATATTCGCCCAGCGTCCGCCAGTCCTGCGCGACGCCGAAGTGCTTCGCGCTCGGAGCGCCGTCAGCAATCATCGCGTCGTTCAGTGGAGCGATCGACGTGCCCTCGCCTGTCACTTCGGTAGTGACACCCTGCGTAACCTTACTGGCAGCTCGGCCATCGACGAGAACGTTGAACTCCGACTGGCCGAGCAGGTCGATGAATCCGGGTGCAACAACGAGATCGCTGGCGTCCACCTTCGTTGCCGCTGTCGCATTCCCCAGCGCGCCGATCGCCGTGATCGTGTCGCCGACAATGCCGACGTCGCCGCGGTACCACGGCGCCCCGGTGCCGTCGACGATGCGGCCGTTTGTAATAAGTACGTCAAATCTGTTCGCCGCGCGTTGTGCACCCGCGTGAACACTCACGAGGACAGCGAAGCCAAGAGCGGACAGCAGCCATCTCGAAGCAGGGCCAGGCATGATGCGGAAATGCTAACAGAATGACCAGTTCGCGCTTTAAACCTTTGTCGCGCGCGGTGGTCCAAGCCATGCAGTGCCACGCCCATCGCGAATGATTCGTCGACCGCCTGTCATTGTTTGTCTTGCGTGCTGCCTGTTCTCGACGCTTCTCACGACTGCCCCGGCTGGAGCCGCGACGACGACCGTGGCTTCAGCGGGCGACGCGACCATCACCCATGACGAGTCGTCCGGCGCGTGGACGCTGTCCGCATCCGGGACCAGCCTGACGCTGAGCCTCGACGCCGGCCGCGACTTCGGGATCTCCCGCCTCGTCACGCCGTCGGGCACGTCGTGGATCCGATCCGCCATTTCGGATTCCATCATCAAGGTTGGCACGTCGACGATCGCGCTCGGCGCGCGGGCGTCCGGGTTTCAACTGCAGGGCGTGTCCCTGGACACGCAAGGGGATCGTCTTCAACTGAACGCGACGTTCGAGCTCGGATCGGCGGGCCTTCGGGTCACGCGCCATTACCGGATCGCCGCCGGGGCGCCCGCATTCGAAGCGTGGAACACATATTCCCCCACCCAGGGGACGCCGACGGTTGCCGATCTGAACGCGCTTCAAATCGTCGTCAACGCGGGAACGGTGCGGACGCTGACCGGCCTGAAAGGCGACAACGCCGACGTCGAGGGCATGGGCGTCTTCACGCTTCAACAAAAGACCGTCACGGCAAGCCAGACGATCGGATCCTCGGGCCGCGCATCGGAATCGTGGGTGCCCTGGCTGGCCGTCGACAGCGGCAAGGACGAGTTCTACATGGCGCTGATGTGGTCAGGCGCATGGTCCATGACTGCGACCCGCACGAGCGGCGCCCTCTCGCTGGCAGCGGGTCTCGCGCCGATGACGACGACGCTCCGCGGCACAGTCGATGGTCCGCACGTCGTGTTCGGCGCGGTCACGGGTGGCGCTTCTGCCGGCACCGCAGCGCTGCGCTCCTATATCGTCAACGGCCTCCGGACTGGGCGAGGGCTGTCGCCACTCGTGACCTACAACACGTGGTTCTCGTACGGCACCAGCATCGATGAACCGTCGATGATCGCGGAAATGGACGCTGCCGCTGCCCTCGGTGCGGAACTCTTCGTGCTCGACGCTGGTTGGTACGCCGGCGCCGGCGCCGGTGGCTCGGCCGATTTCGACGCGGGCCTCGGTGGCTGGACGGCAGACCCCTCGCGATTCCCCAACGGCCTTCGGCCACTTCGTGATCACGCCCATTCGATCGGACTCAAGTTCGGGCTCTGGGTCGAGCCGGAGCGCGTGAATCTTTCACTCGTCGGATCGTTCGGGATCGAAGACGACTGGCTGGTCACGAACAACGGCGACTACGGATCCGACCACGCCGCGATGATCTGCCTGTCGAACAAGGCCGCGCGGGACTGGATCCTTAGCTGGCTCACGCCGCTTCTCGACGAGGTGCAGCCCGACTACCTGAAGTGGGACAACAACATGTGGGTCAACTGCACCCGCGAAGGCCACGAGCACGGATCGAACGACGGCAATTTCACGCAGGTGAACGGTCTTTACGACGTCCTGCAGACCGTGCGGGACCAGTACCCGGACCTGCTGATCGAGAACGTGTCCGGCGGCGGCAATCGTCTCGACGTCGGCATGCTTCGCTATAGCGACGTCGCCTGGATGGACGACCGCACCGCTCCGTCCGCGCACGTCCGGCACAACATCGAAGGCCTGAGCGCGGTATTTCCGCCCGCGTATCTCCTGTCGTTCGTGACCGATCACTCGACCGAGCCGCTGCACGAGGCGCCAGACATCTCGTTGTACGTGCGCAGCCGGATGGGAGGCGTGCTGGGCCTCTGTTTCCGCAGCGTGGAGTTCGTGGACGCCGACGCCGCCGGCATCGCCCACGAGATCGACATCTACAAAGGCCTGCGCAGCGTGATCGGCGGCGCGTCTGCCTCGCTGCTAACGACGCAGGCGGACACGGCGAACGGGCCTTCCTGGGACGTTCTGCAGGCGACCGATGGCAACGGCGCGGATGCCGTGATTTCGGCGTACCAGAATGACGACGGCGTCGATCGCGTGAACGTGAAACCAGTAGGGCTCGAGTCGGAAACGACGTACTCGGTCGAATCCGTGGACACAGGGCTGCTTGGTGAAGCGAGCGGCGCGGATCTGATGTCCGCCGGCATCGACATCCTGCAGTCGCCGAACAGCGCCGCGCACATCCTGACGCTGCGCGCCAGGCAGTAGGTCAGGCCGCGGACTTTGGATAAACGGTCTTTCCACCCAGGACCGTTCGATTCACTTTGATGTTCATGATCTCGTTGGGCGGAACGTCGTGCGGATCCTTCTCGAGCATGACGAAGTCCGCCAGTTTGCCGGCGGTAATCGACCCCTTCAGGTTCTCTTCCGCCGACGCGTATGCGCCGTTGATCGTGGCGATCGTCAGCGCCTCGTCTACGCTCACCTTCTGCCGCGCGCCCCACACGCGGCCCTTGTAGTCGGTGCGCGTGACCATGCTCTGGATGGCCATCAGCGGTTCGAAGGGTCCCGGGTTGTAGTCGGACGCGCCGGGCACGCGAATGCCGTTGTCGAGGAAGGAACGGTGGGCGAACATCCAGCCGACTTTTTCGTCGCCGTACTGCGCCCATTTCTCGCCGTGGAAATAAATGTAGGTCCAGAAGGGCGTCGGAATCGCCCCAATCGCGGCGATGCGCCGCAGCAGATCGGGGTTCACGAGCGTGCAATGTTCGATGCGGTGACGCCTGTCGGGGTACGGCCACTTCTGCAGCGCCCGCTCGAATGCCTTCAGCACCATGTCGATCGTCACGTCGCCGTTTGCGTGCACACCGACCTGGAAATTGTGACTGTGGGCATCGTCCACCGCTTCGTACAGCTGCTCCTGCGTCATGGTGAGGATGCCGTAGTCGTTCGTGCCGACATACGGCGTGCTCATGCGCATCGT
>Ga0126377_10001093_pt1 | contig 17415 bp, 13 predicted proteins | sample PanSoiMetPlot_22_FD_92647 | JGI IMG/M metagenome (GOLD analysis project Ga0126377, IMG submission 92647) | Tropical forest soil microbial communities from Panama - MetaG Plot_22 | ecosystem: Environmental > Terrestrial > Soil > Tropical forest > Bulk soil | place: Panama | collected 2016-02-17 | reverse complement strand
GCAGGCTCCGGCCGAGCGCGCTGACCACGCCGGTCGACACGGTCGACTCGAAGCCGAGCGGGCTGCCGATCGCGATCGCCAGCTGGCCGGGCCGGGCGCGCGTGCCGCCGTCCACGGCGAGGAACGGCAGGGCGCTGGCCGCGACCCGGACCAGCGCCAGATCGGTCGCCGGGTCGTCGCCCACCACCTGCGCCGACAGCTCGTCGCCGCCGGGCAGGCGCGCCGTGACCGACGGTGCGCCGTGCACCACGTGGCTGTTGGTCAGCACGTAGCCGTCGGGGGCGACCAGGAAGCCCGACCCCTCGCCAGGGCGAGCGGGGCGGCCGGGGCGGCCGCGCATCGACAGGCTCACCACCGCGGGACCGGCGGCGTCCACCACGGCGATCACGGCGCGCGAGTACGCGTCGAGGAGGCCGAGGTCGCTCGATGTCGGATCGGGCCTCGCGTCCGCGGGCGGCGGCGCCGGCGCGTAGGGCTCGGATGCGGCGCCGATCCGCGGCTCGGGCCGCGGCTCGGTCCGCGCCTCGGGCTCGTCTCCGGACTCGCTCCCGGGCGGCGCTCTGTCCGGCAGGGCCGTCATGCTTCCCCCACGGCCAGGCGGATCGACTCCACCTTGCCGACCCTGACGATGCGGGCGTCGACCTCGACGCCGCGCCGATCGGTCAGGAGCTCGCGCAGATCGTCGGGACCGGCGACCGGACGGCCGTCGAGCGCGACCAGGACGTCGCCGAGCACGAGCCCCGAGCGCGCGGCCGGGCTGCCGTCGTCCACACCGACCACCAGCGCGCCCGACTTCTGGCCCAGGCTGGCCGCGACCCCGTCGGGCAGGCGCACGCGATGGACCGCGACGCCGAGGAAGCCGCGCTTGACCGCGCCGTGGGCGAGGAGCTCGGCGACCACGCGCCGCACCGTCGCGGTCGGCACGGTCAGGTCGGCCCCGCGGAGCAGCGCCGACGTGTTGATTCCGATCGCGCGCCCCTCGAGGTCGATGAGCGGCCCGCCGGAGAAGCCGCGCGGGAAGCCGCGATCGGTCTCGACGTAGCGCTCGAGGCGGCCGCCCCACGGTGTGCGCACGTCGCTGCCCAGGACGCCGATGATGCGGAACGACGCCCGCACGCTCTGGCCGGGGCGGCCCAGCGCGAGCGCGGCGTGGCCGACCTTGAGGCCGTCGGCCTCGCGAAACGCCGGCGCCGCCAGCTCGGTCGGGTCGGTGCGGAGAAGCGCCAGATCGGTGCCCGGGTCGCGTCCGACCACCTGCGCGTCGCGCTCCTGCCCGCCCGCCAGGGTCAGCCGCGCGCTGTCGTCGCTCGCCACGGCGTGGCTGGTGGTCACCACCAGGCCGGCCTTCGCGTCCCACACGGTCGCGCTGCCCGGGTAGCGGTGTCGCGCCAGGCGCAGCACCCCGGGTCCGGCCGCCTCGACAGCCGCCGCCAGCTCCTCGCTCCAGTCGATCGCTCGGTTCGCCATGAAGTCCTCCTGGCCTCACTCTGACGCCGTCCGCGCGTCCGCGCATCCGCCGCTCGGATGGGATCGACCTGGCCGATCCGGCGGCACCGCGCCCTGCCCGATCGGGCAGGCACGACGCGCCGGCGACGGAGAGGGCGGCTCCACGGAGCGTGGCGCCCGTGGGGCCCGGCGTTGACCGCGCCCCTCCGGCGCCTCACATTCCCCGGGCCTTGCTGGCGGAGCGATCACCACTCGAGCCGGTGCGCGTCCTCATCCTGTCGGGCGATCCACTCGTCTCGGCCGGACTGGGCCACCTCCTCGAGGAGACGGGCGATGCGGTGGCCGTGGCCGATCCGGCCGACGCCGAGGTCGCCCTCATCGACGCCGGGCGGGGCGGCGAGCCCGACGGATTCGGGCGCGGCCTCGACGCGATCGCGGATCTGCCGGTGCCGGCGGTGGCGCTCATCGGCGACGAGGAGGACGCGGCGGCCGCGCTCGGCGCCGGCGCGCGCGGCGCGATCCTGCGCAGCGCCGACCCGGCCAGCCTGTGGGCCGCGCTCATCGCCGTCCGCGCCGGCCTCACCGTGCTCGACGGCGGCATCGCGCCCGCGGCGCTGGTCGGCGGCGGCCCGGGCGCCGCCGACGCGCTCGCACCCGCGCGCCCGGGCGCCGGCGGCCCCGGCGAGCTGACCGCGCGAGAGCGCGAGGTGCTGGCCCTCCTCTCGCGCGGCCTGTCGAACAAGCAGATCGCCCAGCGCCTGGCCATCAGCGACCACACGGCCAAGTTCCACGTCAACGGCATCCTCGGCAAGCTGGGCGCCGCGACCCGCACCGAGGCGGTCGTGATCGCCGCGCGTCAGGGGCTCGTGGCCCTGTAGTAGTTCACCACAGCCGAGATGACCGGTTCGCGTAGACGTGGTCGTTGACATCGACGGCGCCGTGGACCTGAGCGCCACCTTTGTCGATGACGTCGACCATGCGATGGCGCGCCAACCACAACGGTAGCGCCCACTCCAGGGCGCCGACAAAGACCACGTCGTCGATCACGTCAGAGAGGACGTAAGTCCAGCAGCCGGTCATCGTCGCTGTGGCGACGTCCCGGACCCACGGCGACGTCGACGGCGCTTCGCCGTCCGCGAGTCAAGCTGCGTCATGCCGGCGCCGGGGCGGCGAGTAGCTCGGCGATCCGCTGCTCGAGGGTGATCGAGCCGCGACGCAGGTCGCCGGGCTGCCAGGCGATGCGGCCCTCGTTCATCGCCTCGACCATCTCGCCGTACATCGCGGCGAACTCGCGTGCGGCGCCCATGCCGATGAACGACTCGACCAGCGCGGACGGCGGCACCGAGACCGCCTCGATGGGAGCGCCGGCGACCCGGCCGATCGCCGCGGCCGTGTCGGCCAGGGTGAGGTCGGCCGGGCCGGCCAGCTGCACGACGCGCTCGCGCTGCGGCGGGCCCTCCACCAGGAGGCGGGCGGCCGTGCGGCCGATGTCGGCGGTGGCCACCTGCGAGAAGCGGAGGCCCTCGCGGACGGCGTGGTGGAGCGCGCCGCCCTCGATCGCGCCCTTCAGCATCGCGGCCCAGTTCTCCATGAAGAAGGCCGCGCGCAGGAACGTGGCCGGCACGCCGGTGGCGCGCAGCTGGCCCTCGAGGGCGTGGACGAACGCGATCGGGCCGGTCCCCGACGGCAGCTCGGCGCCGATCGACGAGAGCAGCACGACGTGGGCGGGGCGGGCGTCCGCCACCGCACCGGCGATGGCGTCGCTCAGGCGCCTGCGCTCGGCGGCGATGTCTGGCTCGTGGAGCGGGCCGGGCGGGATGAGCAGGTAGGCGCCGTCGGCGCCGCGCAGCGCGCGGGCGAGGGCGGCGCGGTCGTCGAGCGAGGCGACCGCGACCTCCGTGCCCCTCGCCTTCCACGCGGCGCCCTTGGCGGCGTCGCGCACGATGACCCGGACCGGCCGCCCGTCGGCCAGGAGCGCGGTGGCGGCGGCGGAACCGGTGTGACCTGAGACTCCAGCGATGACGTACATGGGTCGACTCCAGGGTGATGTGTGAGATCAACCTGGCCTCTGCCGTCTCATGAATCAAATCGATTGTCTTCATACAGTATATTTGCGACGTTCATGTCGTGCGGCTGGCCGGCATCGACCTCAACCTCCTCACCTCGCTCGACGCGCTGCTCGAGCAGAGGAGCGTCACCCTGGCGGCCCGCCGCCTCGGCCTGACCCAGCCGGCGGCCAGCCACGCGCTCCGGCGGCTGCGCGACCTCCTGGGCGACGAGCTGCTCGTGCGCACCGCCAGCGGCATGCGCCCGACCCCGCGCGCGCTCGAGCTTCGCCCCGCGGTGCGCGCCGCGCTCGAGGCGGCCGAGGCGGTCTTGCAGGCCGCGCCCGCCTTCGACCCGCTGCGCGCCGAGCGCAGCTTCGCCATCGCCGTGATCGACCAGTCGGCGTTCCAGCTGCTGCCGCGGCTGATCCAGCGGCTGACCCGCGAGGCGCCCCGCGTCCGCATCGACGCGGTCCCGCTCCTGCCGGGCCGCTTCAGCGAGGAGCTGGGGGCAGATCTCGACCTGGCCATCGGCGTGTTCTTCGACAAGCCGGCCGGCATCCGCGAGGCCGCGCTCTGGCGCGAGGAGTTCGTGTGCGTGGTCCGGCGCGACGGCGAGGCCGCTCGCGCCCGCTTCGACCTCAGGCGCTACCTGTCGCTGCCTCACCTGGTGGTCGCCCCGCGCGGCGGCCCGGGCAGCCCGGTCGACGAGGAGCTGGCGCGCGCCGGCCAGCGCCGCACCGTCGTCATGACCGTGCCGCAGTTCCTGCTCGCGCCGCAGATCGTGGCCACGACCGACCTGGTGTGGACCGCGCCGGGCGGGCTGGCGCGCGCCTTCGCACGGCAGCTGCCGCTCGCGGTGCGCAAGGTCCCGCTCTCGGTCCCCGGATTCACCGTCAGCATGCGCTGGCACGTCCGCCTGGACCGCGACCCCGGCCTGGCCTGGCTGCGCGGCGTGCTGCGCTCGGCCGCGCCGGAGTGACGGCGCGGGGCCGGCACGCGGCGACGCGACGGCCGGTCGCGCGCCCGACGGAGGGGCGTCAGCTCACTCGACCATCTCGATGCCGCCGACGAACGTCTGGGCCAGGATCTCGTCCCCCAGCCCGTAGAACACGCGGCCGGTGATCTCGACGCACACCGCCGCGGCGTCGAGCTCGAAGAACGGGCCGGGCAGCGCGCCGCCGGCCTGGTCGACGCGGGTGCGACCGCCACCGATGGCCTCGAGCACGAACTTCGGATCGCCCGCCGCGCACGACGGGTCGCGGTCGCCCACCACCGCCGACGCGGTGCACGCGGCATCGGTGAACACCGTGATCGAGCGCGCGACCAGCTCGAGCGGGCTGTCCTGCGGCAGGCACCGGTCGGTGCCGTCGGCGGCGCGGCGGAACGTGCAGGCCTGGTCCAGCTCGGTGTCGAGCCAGCGCGCGCCGAACATGCGCAGCCCGTCGTCGGTGACCAGGTCCACCCGATCGAGGCGGCCGCCCCCCGCCGGCGCGTCGGTGCGCGCCGTGAGCTCGGCGAACGAGAAGGGCGACACCGAGGCGCCGATCTCGTGGGCCACCGGCTCGGCGGCGGCGGCGGTGCACACGTCGGCGACCAGCTCGAAGACCGGGGCGGCCAGCGGACCGCCCAGCTCGCGCACGCGGCGGCGGAGCTGGCAGGCCGCGCCCGCCGGATCGGTCGCGTAGGCCGCGTCCGCGTTGCACGTCTCGTCGACCAGGGCCACCTCGATCGGCTCGGCGCACAGGTCGTCGCTGAACACCGACGTGGGGCCCACGTCCTCCGGCAGGCAGCGCAGCGACGCGTCCTCCGACTGCTCGAGCGAGCACGGGTGATCCGCGAGGTCGCGATCGCGGAGCGGCCCGGCCGTGTTGCAGACGCGCGATCCGTCGGCGCCGTCCACCTGCGGCTGCTGGATCCGCCCGCTGTCGGTGAAGGTCTCGGTGCCCTCCACGAAGGTGTCCGCGGGCAGCTCGGCGGCGATCGAGAAGAAATCGGTCACCGGCGCCGCCACCCCGGTGCAGGCGTCGCCGACCTTCTGGAAGATGATCGTGTCCGGCGCGATGACCAGGTGATCGGCCAGCTGGTAGAAGTGCGGCACCAGGCCGGCGCACGCATCCGCCGGCGGGACCAGCTCTCGCATGTAGCCGGGCAGATCGCCGACCACCGGCGCGGTCAGCTGACCGATCGCGGCGGTGCACAGGTCGTCGGTGTAGCGGACCGCGCCGTCCGCGAAGGGCGCGCCGTCCACCGCCGGCAGGCAGCGCAGGACGCCGTCGGCGGCCAGGGCGTAGCTACAGGTCTCCGCGAAGTCGGTGTCGTGCAGGCGGACGAACTCCGACGAGCCGTCTCCGTGCTGGCGCACCACCTTGCGCAGCCGGGCCCCGTTCGCCTCCTCGCAGCTGAGGCGGATGGGCTGCGGCGCGGCGTCGCTGCCGCCGCCGCCCGCGTCGCCCTCGCCGGCGTCCGGCTCGCCCGACGGCGACTCCGATGAGCCGCAGCCCGAGCCGCCGCACAGGCCGAGCACGAGCCAGGCCAGGGACACGAGCGCCGGCACCGCACGCCGACACCTGCGCGCAACGACCGCGTGGGTGCGCATCGCGCTCAGGGTAAACCGGAAGCGGCGCCGGCGTCACCCGGAGCACGCGGACGGGTGAATGGCTCGCCGGCCAGCGGCTGGTCGCCGAGCGGGTAGCGCTCCCAGCCAGGTGCGTCGAAGTGCCACCATTCGGTCGGAAGTGGCTCGAACCCCTCGGCCGCCATGGCCTGCTCGAGCAGCGCGGCGTGGCGGCGGGCGGCCTGCGATGCGCGCCGGTCACCACGGTGCGCGCGCGGCGTGAAGTCGTCGTACTCGGTCGGCATCTCGACCGGGCCGCCGCGCGCGCGCACCAGCGTGACATCGACGGCGGCGCCGCGGTTGTGCTTCGAGCCCTGGAGGGGGGTGCCGTCGGCGGCGGCGACCGGCTCGGCGACGTAGCGGCGGTCCGGGACCAGCTGCCACAGGCGCCGCTGCACCGAGAACGGGCGATAGCAGTCCCACACCGCCAGCCCGAACCCGCGCGCGGCGACCCGCCTCTGGACGCGCGCCAGTCGCTCCGCGGCATCGCGGCGCAGGAGACATCGGGCCACCGGGTAGAACGCCGCGCCGGTGAAGTTGTTCCGCGTGGCGTAGCGAATGTCGACCCGGATGGCCGCATCGACCGCGGAGATGTCGACCAGGTCGGAGGCCCGGTCGGCGGCGCCGGCGTCCGAAGCTCCCGATCGCGCGCCGGTCGCCCTCGCATCCGATGGCGATGGCGTCGCCGAGCGCGCCCCCGCATCCGATGGCGGCGGCGCCGGCGGCGCCGATCGCGCCGGCGCTCCCGCGGCGGGCGACCCGCTCTCCGACTCCGACGAGCACGCCGCCAGCGCACCCAGCGCGGCGACACCCAGCGACCAGCACCGCCGCATGCGGCGTGCAGCCTACTCGAGCACGGCTCGAAGGGCCAACCGGCCGTGCGCGAACCGGCGCTCCGCTCGCTCGCCCGCCATCAGCACCCCGGGCAGAGATCGAACACGAAGCCGGCCACGAACGGCAGGCGGATCGAGAGCCCCGCCGTGGCCACCAACGCGGTGCCCTGGTCCTCGCTCCACTGCGCCCCGGACTCGACGTACACGCCGAGACCGAGCGTGCCGTGGGCGACCCCGGCGCCGCCGACGCAGCCGTCGGCGAACGCGCCCACGCCCTCGTGCGGCGAGAACAGCTCCCACGCCGCGCGCGCGTAGGCGCCCACCGTGGCGCGCCGGGCATCCGGCGCCTGCAGCATCAGCTCGCCGCGCGCGCCCAGCCACGATCGATGGGCGCCGCCGCGATCGATCGTGTGCGCCACCTCGAGGTAGCCGCCGTGCCACTCCACGTACTCGGCCGGGCGCATGTCCTCGGAGATGAGGCCGCCCGCGCGCTCGCCGTCGCGCTCGCTCGCCGCGCTGCCGCCGGCCGCCGCGTCGTCGGCCGCGATTCGCTGGTAGATGTACCCGCCGCCGACGTCGAACGACGTGTCGCGCCGCATCGACCCGCTGGCCCAGTGCACGCCGGTGGCCACCCGCAGCCCGCTGGCCAGCCGGCCGCCGCCGGCGATCGCGAGCTCGCCGACGTCGGTCTTGCTGGGCGGAAGCGCCCCGGCCACGCACCCGGCGGTCAGCGGCGGCACGAGGGCCAGGGCGATCGGTGCGGCCAGAGCCCCCAGACGAGCCAGGCGAGCCATGCCGCATCGCAAAGCAACTCTCGCACCACGGGCGCTCCGCGGCCTCACAGTGACTTGCGGCCCGACGCGGGCCGGCGATGCCACGGCGCCGCGCCGGGTGTGAAACTCCAGCACGGCGCCGTGTGGCGCTCCGCTCACGCGTCCCGGTTATTTCCAGAAATCGCGCCTGCGACCGCCCGACGGCGGACCCGCCGCCTCGAGATCGGACACCAGCGCGCGCAGCGCTGCCTCGGTCTCGGCCAGCGCGCGCTCGATCTCGATCGCGCCCGCGCTGCCGGCGAGGAGCGCGCGCAGGGCCTGCCGCGACCGCTCGAGCCGGGCCACGGGCTCGCCGTGGACGGTTGCCGCCAGCTCGCCGGCCATCGCGTCCAGATCGCGCAGCACGGCGTCGGCCACGATCGCCGGGTGAAGCGAGGCGCGCGCCGCCACCCGATCGGCGAGCTCGCGCAGCCGCCTGACCAGGTCATGGCGCGGGGCGGCGGCCTCGGCGGCCGGCGCCGGCTCGGGCGCGAGGAGCTCCGCCGCCTGCTTGCGGACGTGATCGAGCAGCTGCCGGCCGGGCGAGCGGTCCTCCTTCTTGCGCTCGCGCCGCGGCTTGGGCTGCGCCGGACCGGGCATGACGGGGCCCGACGGCGGCCGGTGAAACGCCCCGCTGGCCCGCATGTCCAGCGCACCCGCCGCACGCGCGAGAGTCGCGCGGACCGCGCCATGCATCGGCGGCGGCGGGGCCGGCGGCCCTCCGGCGAAGCCGCTGGCCAGCTCGCGATCGAGGTCGGGCGCACCGGCACCACCCTCCTGACACAGCATGTCCCAGCCGGAGGCCGGCTCCACCGGCTGCACCGACCGGTGCTGCACGCCGCCCGGGTTCACCACCTCCGATCGATCGACGGCGAGGAATGCGGTGAAACGCGACAGCACCGAGAAGCGCACCGACAGGTCGACGATGCGGCCGGCCAGCGCGCCCGCGTCGGCGCCGCCGATGGCGTAGCGGTCCTCGAGGTCGCGGATCATCGCGCGCGCCCACAGCGCGGCGCACTCGCTGCCGCCGCCCCCCTGCCCGGCCACGCGCTCCTGCCAGGCCCCGCCCGCCCTGTCCATCCCGCGCAGGACCACCGCGCCGGCGCCGCCGCGGCCGCGCACGCGCCCGCGGATCACCACCGGTGCGCCGGCCATGAGATCCGGAAGGCGGCGCGGCGTGATCGAGCCGGGCTCGATCTCCAGCCCGTCGCCCTCGAGCGACAGCTCGGTCACCACCGGCGACCCGATGCGGCGGTGGACGCGGTCCATCACCTCGTCCAGCCGATCCTCGGACTCGACCAGCTCGGCGCCGCCGCCGCCCAGGTCGGCCAGCCGGCGCAGGAAGCCGGCGTTGACCGCGCGGTCGACGCCGAGCGCGAACACGCGCGCGCCGCGCAGGCGTGGAGCCAGCTCGCGCAGGATCTGGTCCTCGTTGCCGATCTGCCCGTCGGTGACCAGGACCAGGATGCGCTCGCGATCGCGGTAGCCGCCCCCCAGGAGCTCGGCCGCGCGCAGGAGCGGCGCCGCCATCTCGGTGCCGCCCCGCGACTCGAGCCCGGCCAGGAACTCGACCGCGCGGAAGCGGTTGCGGTCGGCCGCCGCCACCAGCGCGTCGGACGGCAGCGTCGCCGGCGCGTCGATGACGTCGTCGAACGCGAGCACGGCGAAGCGATCGCTCTCGCACAGGCTGTCCACCATGCGCGCCGCCGCCCGCCGCGCCGCCACCATCTTCCAGCCGCCCATGCTGCCGGATCGGTCGAGCACGAGGACCACGTCGCGCGGCCGCTCGCCGGCGGCGCCCTGCTCGGGCGGAAGCAGGGTGAGGGCGAAGCTGTGCGCGTCGCCCTCCGCGTCGCGCGCGAGCAGGAGGCTGGTGCGCACCGCCCCGTCGCCCAGCGCGTAGCGCAGGACGAAGTCGCGGTCGAGGCGCTCGGCCCGCGCCAGCTCGATCGCGCGCCGCCCGCCCTCGCCGCCGCTCTCGACCACCGCGTGCAGGCTCGAGCGCAGCCGGCTGATCGGCAGCCCGGCCGGGTCGACGTCGACCCGCAGGCGCAGGCGCACGGGGTTGGGATAGCCGGCCAGGAGCACCGGCGGCGTGATGCGCGACGCATCGGGCACCGCGTCGGTGTCGCTGGCCGCGCCCTCGCCCACGCTCTCGCCCGACAGCGGCGCGCCCGGGATGTAGCGCGGCGCCACCACCAGCGGGAAGCGGAAGGTGGCCTCGTTGCGCTCCACCGCGAGGGCGCCGACCAGGTCGATCTGCACCTCGGCGCGCTGGCCCGGCATGAGGTTGCCGACCCGCACGGTGAACACGTCCGGCCGCTCCTCCTCGGCGATGGCCGCGCGGTGGCCGGCGCGGATCGCGTCGTCGTAGTCGGCGCGGGCGCGCCCGCGCTCCTGGATCACCCCCTCGACCACGCGCTCGCCCACGCGCAGGCGGAAGCGGTTGACCGCCGCCCGATCCGGCAGCGGGAAGATGTACGTGGCCTCGATCGGCTGGGCCAGGTTGTTGACGAAGGTCTGGCGCAGCTCGACCCTGACGTCGAGCCCGACCGCGCGCGCGTGCACATCCATGGCCTCGAGCGGCAGGTGGCCGCGCGCGGTGGCGAGCGAGCCGAAGCCGGCGTCCGCGTCGCGCGGCAGCCGCTCCAGCTCGTCACGGGTCATCAGGTCGAGTGCTTGGCTCATTCTGTCTCCTCCTCCTCCTCGTGGTCCTCGCGAACGAGGCCGTGGCGGCGCAGCGCGTCCAGGAGCGGCGCCGCAGCTCGGGCCAGGGCGATCGGATCGATGGCCCGGGCGATCTGCGCAGGCTCACCGGTCGCGCCGGTGGCCTCGATCATGAGACTGACCCCCGGGGCGAGCTCGATCTTTGCCATCGCGGCGATCGCCGGGATCGGGGCCGCCGCCGGCGCGATGCGCGCGGCGCGCGCGGTGCCGGCGGGAACCGGGGGGGAAGCCGCCGCCGCGGCGGCGAGCGCGAGCGCGGGCGCGGGCGCGGCCGCCCAGAAGCGCGCCTCGCGCGGCGCCTGCTCGGCCGCGTCGGCATCGGCCGTCGCCATATCCGCGGTCACCGGCGACGCCGCGGTCGCCTCGGCCGCGCGCGCGGCGCTCACCCTCGCGATCGCCGCCAGCCCACGGTCATCCAGGCCGGTCAGCTCGGCCTGCACCTCGCTCAGGCTCCTGCCCTCTGCCTGCAGCCGCTTGACCGCGACCAGCTGGAGCAGGTGCCGAGGTCCGTACAGCGCGGTCCGCCCGCGCATGGCCGCCGGCCGATCGAGCAGGCCGATGGTCGTGTAGTAGCGGATCGTGCGCAGGTCGGGAACGGCGCGCACCTGACCGTTGCTCGGCGGCTGGTACTCGGTGTCGGCCAGGGCGGCAGACACTCGTGCCCCCAGCTCGGCAATCGTCCAGCGCGGCTCGCCCGTGGTCATGGCGAGCAATCTGACACTGTCTTATGACAGTGTCAATCACGTCTTCGCAAGCCACCCCACGATTTCGCTCAAGATGCCGACCTCACCTGGAAATCCGACGTGCCCGCCGCGCCTCAACCACCGCACCTCGACCGCGCTCGACGCATCGACCAGCGCGGGCCGCACGGTCCGCGCCGGGACCATCGGGTCGCTCTCACTCGCGACCACCAGGGCCGGGATGGCCATCCCGGGCAAGAGCGGCCCCACGCCCACGCGCCGGTAGTAGTCGCTCGCGCCGGCGAACCCGAAGCGCGGCGCCACCACGCGCTCGTCCCAGACCCGCACCGACCGGATCGCCAGCACCGCCTCGACCGGCTCGGGCATCGGGCGCCGCGCCGCCACCGTCCGGTACACCTCCTTGACCCCGGCGAGGAGGTGCATGCGATAGGCCCAGCGCTTCGCGTGATCGATGTGAGCGCAGCAGGCGTCGAGATCGATCGGCGCGCACACCGACGCGACCGCGCGCAACCGGCCGCCGGCGCCGCCGAGCGCGGCCGCGCGCAGCGCGATGTGGCCGCCGAGCGAGAACCCGATCGCGTAGAGCCGCTCGTAGCCGGTCACCTCCGGGTGAGCGACGGCCGCCTCGACGTCGTCGACCAGCCCGATGTGGTACAGGTCCTCGCCGCTGCCGTCGGCGCCGCGCAGGTTGAGGCGCAAGGACGACAGCCCGGCGGCGCGCGCCGCCGACGCCGCCACCGCGCAGTAGGTGCGCTCCGCGCTGCCGCCCATGCCGTGGACGATGATGACCAGGCCGCGCGCACCGGCGACGTGGTCGATCCGCCCGCTCAGCTTGACGATCCCGAGGGTTGGGTCGTCGATCTCGGTGCTCCACGGCGCGCTGGGCGGCGCGACCGGCGGTCGAAAGCGATCGCGCACGCGCGGCCACACGGTCCACGCATGCCCTCCTACGTCCGCCAGGATCGGCATGCCAGGAGCGTGATTAGCACAGCTCGAGGGCCTCGTCCCGGGCCGCCGGCTGTGCTGAAATAACGCTGCTCACGTGCAGCTCAGGCGAGCGAACGCGCGCGCGGCGCCCAGGGGGGGCGCCGGCGGCGCGCAGGAGGCGACCAGCGAATGGCGCACGTCCGGAACGGCCCGGGCATCGGTAACGGCGCGGGTGCGAGCGCGGGTGCGAGCACGGGCGCGCGCCCGCCGCGGATCGAACCGCTACCGGCCGCTGGAATGAGCTACTCCGGCTTCGCGCTGGTCCTCGAGCCGGACCGGCAGGCGGCGGCCGAGCTGGCCGGCCTCCTGTTCACCGAGGGCATCGAGTGCGCGGTGGTCGACAGCGGCGAGCAGGCCTGGCAGACGCTGGCCGCGCGCAGGCCGGATCTCATCCTCATGACCCTGGGTGCGCCCGCGCTCGACCGCTTCCACCGCCGGCTGCGCGACGAGTACCTCGGCGTGCGGCCGCCGCTGGTCGGCGTGGGCGAGGGCAAGCTCGACCAGGCGGTCGCGCGGCTCGATCTCGACGCGGTCGTGCTCAAGCCGCTGCGCAGCGGCGAGCTCCTGTCGGCGCTGCTGGGCGCGGCGGCGCCGGCGGCCGCGATCGCGCCGGCGCCGGGCGGCGAGTCCTCGGCGGTGCGCCGCCTGCCGGTCGTATCGCTCGACGTCGATCGCATGCGCGAGATGGTCAAGCTCACCTTCCTGGGCAGCGACCTCCAGGTCGCGCTCGACTCGCTGGCGCGCCGGCTCGCGCTCATCTTCGGCCTGTCCGGCTGCGTGGTGCTGGCCAGCGCGCCCGAGCGCCACTGGGTGGGCGCCGCGCGCGAGCCGATCGCACCCGAGCAGTGGCCTGCCGTGTGGAACCGCTGCGTGCAGGCGGTCCACGCCGGCGCGCCGCTCTTCGTCGAGGTCGCGCGGCGGGCGCGCGGCGGAGGACCGGCGCGGCCCGCCACGCGCGTCGAGACCCGGCTCGCGGTCCCCATCCCGAGCCGCGGGGCGGCCGTGGTCGGCGCCATCTGCCTCATCAGCGACGGGCCGGTCCTGTTCGGCAGCGATGCGCGCGACGCGCTGTCGGATCTGGCCGCGCGCCTCGGCGTGGAGCTGTCGTGGCGCTCGGTGCACCAGCGCCTGGCCAGCGAGCGCGACCGGCTGCGCGAGACCGCGATGCTCGACCCGATGATGGGCGTCCTGGCCCGCACCGCGCTCGAGCAGGCGATCGCGTCCGAGCTGTCGCGCCGCGACCACTCGGGAGAGCCGATCTCGCTGTCGGTCATCGACATCACCGGGCTGCGCCACCTCAACCACCGCTACGGCCACGTGGCCGGCGACGCGGCGCTCTGCCACATCGCCAACGTCACCCGCCGCATGGTGCGCGGTCAGGACATCGTGGGCCGCTCGGGCGACGACGAGATCGCCGTCGTGTTCGCGTCGACGCGCCTGGGGCCGGCCACCGCGATCATGGAGCGCATCCGGCGCGCCATCGAGTCGGAGCCGTTCGAGGCCGGGGGCAGCGGGCCGCTGCACGTCAAGGTCGGCGTCGGCGTCACCGAGTTCCTCGGCGGCGACGACGACGGCGGCCTGCTGGTCGACCGCGCCGCCCGCGCGGCCAACCTGGCCGGCCGGCGCGGCGCCACCGTGGCGGTGGCCGAGCGCGACGCTCCCGAGCTGGGCCGGCGCAACCTCCTGCTCGACCGCTACGAGACCGGCGTCACCCTCGGCGGGATGTACCAGATCGTCCACGAGATCAGCCGCGGCTCGATGGGCGTGGTCTACCGGGCCGAGGACCTGGGCCTTGGCCGCCCGGTGGCGATCAAGATGCTGCGCCCCGATCTCGTGCGCGACGTCGAGCTGGTGCGCCGCTTCCGCGAGGAGGCGGCCATCCTGGCCTCCATCAACCACGAGCACCTGGTGCGGGTCTACTCGTTCGTCGAGGAGCGCGAGGACGTGTTCTTCGTCATGGAGCTGGTCGAGGGCGTCTCGCTCGACCACGTGATCGCCGAGCTGGCCCAGGCCGACCGCCACCTCGGGCTGGCGCGCGCGTCGGCCATCCTGACCCAGGTGGCCAGCGCGCTCGACGCCATGCACCGCGCCGGGGTGATGCACCGCGACGTCAAGCCGGGCAACGTGGTGCTCGATCGCACCCGCGAGCGCGCCGTGCTGGTCGATGTCGGCCTGGCGCGGCGGCTGGGCGATCGAAGCGAGCCGGCCGGCACGCCGGGGTTCATCGCGCCCGAGAGCGTGCTCAGCCAGGCCGAGAGCCCCGCCACCGACGTCTACGGCCTGGCGGCAACCGCGTACGCGCTCCTGACCGGGCAGGCGCCGTTCGGGCGCGCCGACGATTATCGCGAGCTCCTGCGCCGCCAGCTCGAGGACACCCCGCACGCGCCGTCCGAGTGGCGAGAGGATCTGCCGCCCGCCGCGGACGCGGTGGTCCTGCGCGGGCTCGCGACCGACGGCGACAAGCGCTACCCCAGCGCCGGCGAGCTGGCCCAGGCCCTGGCCGACGCGCTCGGCGCCGGCGCCGTGGTCGGTGGCGTCCTGCCGCGCGACACCGAGGAGCAGCCCTTCGCGCTCGGCGCGGCCGACGTCCTCGACGGTCCCACCCTCGGGGACAGCGAGCGCGGGGCGGCGCTCGCGCTCGACCCGGTCACCGCGCCTCTGCCATCGCAGGGGCCGATCGCGCTCACCCGAGGGGTGGTGTTCCGCGCGGTCACCGGCGTGCTCGGCCTGCGAGCGGCCACCACCTGGATCCGATCGATGGAGCGCGACAACCAGGTCCTGGCCGACGCGCTGTCGCTGCGCACCGCGCCGACCGCCTGGCTGCCGGCCGAGCGCTTCCACGAGCTCCTGGGCGCGGTGGCGGCGAGCGGGCGACACCCGCAGAGCTTCGCGCGCGAGCTCGGCAGCCACGTGGCCGAGCAGAGCTTCCAGCGCTTCTATCCCTCCAGCCCGGAGAGCCTGTCGCCGGGCAGCACCCTCAGCGTGCTCGATCTGCTGTGGCGGCACTATCACACCTGGGGGGCCCTGCGCATCGCACAGAGCGAGGAGCACAGCGCGCTGGTCGCCTACGAGGGCCCCGAGAACCCGGTCGTGTGCGCCTTCATCGAGGGCTGGCTGGAACAGGCGGTGGCGCTCTCCGGAGGCGACGGCGCGCGCGTCGTTCACACCTGCTGCACCACGCTGGGCGACGAGGCGTGCGAGTTCGCGGCGCGCTGGGGGCGTCCGCACCGCGAGCCGTAGACCGTGGTTGCCGACGAAGTCGCCGGCGACCCGTCGACCTCGACCCGCGTGTTGCGCGCGCTCGCGCGGGTGTGCTACCGAGGCTGGGCTCAACCGCGAGGTCATCACGATGACGAGATCCGTTCGCTCGGCGTGCGCCGCGGCGCTGCCTCTGACCATGGCCCTGGCCTGCCTCATCGGCTGCGGCGGCGGCGACCGAGCCGCGGAGACCACGCCGGCCGCCACCGCGCCGCCGGCGGCCGCGCCGGCCGCTCCGGCTGCGCCGCCGGCGGGTGAAGCGGCCGCGCCCGGCGCGGGTCTCCGCGAGCAGCTGGCCCAGGCCGACAAGGTGTGGGGCGACAGCTGCAGCACCTGCCACGGCGACAAGGGCGAGGGCAAGGGCGCCAAGAACCCGGCCCTGATCGGCGGCAGGGCGCTCGGCAAGTTCAAGACCGGCGGCGAGCTCCTGGCCTACGTGAAGGAGAAGATGCCCAAGGACGACCCGGGCAGCCTGTCCGAGGGCGACTACCTGGCCGTCACCGCCTGGCTGCTCGGCAAGAACGGCAAGCTCGGCCCGTCCGCCGGCGCGCTGACCACCGACTCGGCGGCGGCGCTCCAGCTCAGGTAGCCGGGGCGAGCCCGGACGATCGGGATCAGAACACCTGGTTGACCCCGGCGATGAAGCGGCCGGGAAAGGCGCTGGCGTCGGTCAGCGGCAGCGCCCAGTCGAAGCGGAACACGTAGGGCTGGAGCTGCGGGACGAGGACGCGCAGCCCGCCGCCCACGTCCTGGTGCAGGGACAGCGCGCCGGGGCAGCCGCGGTAGCAGTCCGCCGCGTGGCCGGTGTCCCAGAACAGGAGCGCGCCCACCCGGGTGAAGAGGATCGGCACCGCGGTGGTGCGCAGCTCCAGGTTGGTCTGCACGCGCACCGCATCGGGGCCGTAGCCGACGAACTGGTTGATGGCGTAGCCGCGCAGGCCGTCGTCGCCGCCGATGGTGAAGTAGCGGTTGGCGGTGTCGTCGAACAGCCCCGACCAGGTGGCGCGCCCGGCCAGGCGCATGCCGAGGAACGACGGGCTCGCCGCCACGATCGACGCCGAGCGCAGCATGTCGATGAGCTCGCCGTCCTGCCGGCGAGCGCTGGCGCTGCCGACCACGCGGACCAGTCCGTCTCTGCCCAGGGCCATCGTCCACCCGGCCGTGACCGAGCCGTACAGGAAATCGACCTCGGAGCCGAGCGCCTCGAGCGCGGAGCCGACCTCGACGCCCAGGTCCGGTCCCAGGCGCTGGTCCTCCGCCAGATCGAACGAGCTGATGTTGCGGAAGACGGCGTAGGTCGGGACGAACAGGTTGTAGCGCGCGAACACGGCGGACGAGCGCTCCGAGCGCGGCAGCACCTGGCGCTCGAACTCCTCGCGCGCGGCGTCGTCGCCCGGAAAGTTGTCCCGCACCTCGGGCCGCTGCACCGACAGCTTGTGGCCGATCGCGAACCGGTGCTTGACCGAGGACCCGAGCTGGCGGACGACGTTCGACGTGACCTCGAGATCGCGCTCGTCGTACTCCCACGGCACCATCATCCCGTCGGCGGTCTGGTAGCGGCGGAGCTCGGCCCCCAGGAACGAGCGCCGGACCGCGTCGAAGTGGGAGATGTCGATGCCGGCGCCCCACTCGCGACTCAGCGACCACAGCGGATAGTTGAAGCTGGTGGCGCTCTGCGAGCCCTCCAGATCGCTGGTGTAGCGGTTGAACACCGCGTCCACGTGGGTCTCGAGCGTGAGGTGCGTGCCGGCGATGTTCGGATCGATGTAGCGCGGGCCGATCGAGTACTTGCCCAGGTCCATGTTGAAGACCATGGCGATCTGCTTGCGCAGCCCGAACAGGTTGTTCTCCGAGAGCGAGAGGCTGAGCTTGGACAGCGTGCCCTCCTGCACCTCGTAGTTCGAGTTCATGCGCAGGCTCCAGATGTCGCGGGTGACCACCAGGAGGTCGACCTCCTGGTCGGCGCCGCCGTCGGCGCGCACCGGCGCG
>Ga0126377_10001092_pt1 | contig 17415 bp, 15 predicted proteins | sample PanSoiMetPlot_22_FD_92647 | JGI IMG/M metagenome (GOLD analysis project Ga0126377, IMG submission 92647) | Tropical forest soil microbial communities from Panama - MetaG Plot_22 | ecosystem: Environmental > Terrestrial > Soil > Tropical forest > Bulk soil | place: Panama | collected 2016-02-17 | reverse complement strand
GCGCCGTCGGCATCGAGCTTCATCTGCCCGCCCAGGAAATTGTCGGGGTCGAGCCGGCCGAGTACGACGTTGGCGTCGGTGATGGTCGGCTCGGTGCCGCCGCCGCGGTAGCAGATCGGACCGGGATCGGCGCCGGCGCTCTGCGGCCCGACCTTGAGCGCGCCGACGTCGTCGCGCCAGGCGATCGAGCCGCCGCCGGCGCCGACCTCGACCACGTCGATCATCGGCAGCATCACCGGATGGCCGCTGGCATAGCCGCCGACATAGTAGCCCGGCGCCATGGTCGGCTCGCCGTCGCGCACCAGGCTCGCCTTGGCGGTCGTACCGCCCATGTCGAAGGAGATCACATTGTCCATGCCGAGCGCTCGGCCGACCTGCGCCGAGGCGATGATGCCGCCCACCGGCCCCGATTCCATCATCGCGGCCGGACGCTCGGTGGCAGTCTCCGGCGTCATCACGCCGCCGTTCGAGCGCATGATCGAGAGCGCACCGCGAAAGCCGATCTCGCCGAGGCTCGAATTCAGGCTCTTCACGTAGCCGCCGACCTTTGGCCCGATATAGGCGTTCACCACCGTGGTCGACATGCGCTCGAACTCGCGATACTCGCGCAGGATCTCGTGCGACAGCGAGAGATAGGCGCCGGGCAGGGCGGCGCGCACCATCTCGCCCGCGATGCGCTCGTGCTCGGGGTTGACGTAGGAGTGCAGGAAGCAGACCGCGACCGCCTGGACGCCTTCAGCGGCGAGCGCGCGGCAGGCATCCGCGATGCCGGCGCGGTCGAGCGGCACGTGCACCTCGCCAGAGGCGAGCAGCCGCTCGTCCACCTCGCGCGTGAGATGGCGCGGCACCAGCGGCCGGTGGCGGTGGAAGAGCAGGTGGTAGGCCTCGGGCCGGTTGCCGCGGCCGATGATGTAGACGTCGCGGGTGCCGCGCGTGACGATCAGCCCGGTCCTGGCGCCCTTGCGCTCGATCAGCGTGTTGATGGCGATGGTCGAGCCGTGGATCAACTCGTCGATAGCGGCGGCGTCGAGCCCGCTTTTTCTGATGCAGTCGATGATGCCCTGCACCAGGTGCGCAGGGGTGGTGAGGCTCTTGGCCTCGACGAAGCGCCCGGCCGCGTCGTCGAACCCGATCAGGTCGGTGAAGGTGCCTCCGATATCGATGGCGACGACAATCACTGCCCGCACTCCTCCCGCGATGCCTGGCCGCAAGGTCGGCCAGGCATGACTAGCCAAGCAACGGGATTTGCGGCTAGATAGAAATAGTCAAAAGACTATAAGTTTCCGGAGGAGACATGATTTCGGCGAGTCCGCGGCGGCTGAGCGTGTTCAAGCAGGTGGTCGAAACCGGCGGCTTCAACGCGGCCGCCGCCGAGCTCGGCATTGCCCAGCCTTCGGTCTGCGCGCACGTGAAGGCGCTGGAGAGCCAACTCGGCCAGCCGCTGTTCTACCGGCATCGCGGCAGCCGGCCCAAGCTGACCAAAGCAGGCGAGGCGCTTTACGGCTTCGCCCTCGACATGCTGCGCAAGTCGGAAGAGGCGACCCACGCGCTCGCGCATATCCGCTCGAGCGAAGCCCGCGAGATCACGATCGCCGTGCATCGCGATGTGGCGCAATCATTCCTGCCAGCGCCGCTCGGCGCGTTCACACGCAAACATCCGGGCACGCGCATCGTGACGCGCATCGGCACGATCGAGGAGGTGTTGGAGCTCCTGCGCGACGAGGTGGCCGACCTCGGCCTCTTGGTGTCGTCGGGACCGCCGGGCGGGGTCACGTCGGTCGTGCTGCGGCGCGAGCCGCTCTGGCTCGTCGCGATGCCCGGCCACCCGTTGGCGCGGCGAAAGGCGATCCAGCCTGCCGAACTCGCGAAGTTTCCGTTCGTCACCGGTCTTTCGCATTCGCGATATCAGCAGATGGTCGATGCTGCCCTGAGGCGAATGGGCATTCCGACCTGGCAGGTGGCGATGGAATTGCAGGAGTCCGCGGCATTGAAAGCGATGGTGGGACAGGGCGCCGGCGTCGCCTGCCTGCTGCGCTGCGCCGTCGAGAAGGAGATTGAAGCCGGCGCGTTGGCGCTGCTCGACGTCAAGGCGCGGGCGCAGGAACTCGAGCTGCGCTGCGTCTACCGGGCGCCGCTGCGGCCGCCGCTCGCGAGCTTTCTCGACCATCTGCGGTCGTATGCGTGACCGTATGTCCATCGCCCCGCGGTAGGCAGGTGCCGGAAAATCGGCGATACTTCGCGAACGGGCGAGGAATCGAAGAACCCCCAGGAGATTGACGAATGCGCAGGTTGATCGCGGCTGTCGCGGCCATTTGTCTAGTGCCGGTGGTCGCCGCAGCGCAAGGCGCGAGCTATCCGAACAAGCAGGTGACGATCGTCGTGCCGGCTGCGCCCGGCGGGGTAACCGATGTGCTCGGCCGCATGCTGGCGCAGCGCTTCACGACGGCGTGGGGCCAGCAGGCCATCGTCGAGAACAAGCCCGGCGCCAACAACCAGATCGCAGCCGACTACGTCACCAAGGCAGCGCCCGACGGCTATACGCTGCTGGTCGGGCCGGAAGTAACGTTCACGGTCAATCCGTCGCTCTATCCCAAGCTGTCCTACGATCCGGTCAAGGGCTTCACGCCGATTTCCGGCCTCGTCACCATCAACCAAGCGCTGATCGCCAATCCAGCATTGCCCGCGCAGAACGTGAAGGAGCTGATTGCGCTCGCCAAGCAGAAGCCGGGCGAGCTCAACTACGGAACTTTTGGCGGCGGATCGACCGGCCACCTCAACATGGAGCTGTTCCAGGCGATGTCCGGCGCCAAGCTTCAGGCGTTGCACTACAAGGGCGCGACGCCGGCGCTCACCGACGTGATTGCCGGTCACATCCAGCTGATGTTCATCAGCGTCGGCACGGCGGTGCCACAATGGAAAACGGACAAGGTGAAGCTGATTGCGGTCGGCTCCGGCAAGCGCATGGCGCTGCTGCCGGAAGTCCCGACGGTGGCGGAGAGCGGGCTGCCCGGCTACGAGGCAGTATCCTGGTTCGGGCTGTTCGGGCCGCCCGGGATGCCGGCCGACGTGGTGGCCAAGATCAACGGCGAGGTGCGCAAGATCTTCGCCGATCCCGAGATCAAGAAGGACTTCCTCGATCGGTACTATTTCGAGTCGATCGCCGGCTCGCCGGAGCAGCTGACGAATGCCATCAAGGCCGACGAGCCGAAGTGGCGCAAGGTGATCAAGGACGCCAAGGTACAGGCGGAATAGCCGACGCGCCCTCACCAAAAGGGCCGATCACAAGCCCAGCAGCTTGCGTGCATTCCCTCCAGCGATCGCAGCAATCGTCGATGGATCGAAATGCTCGACGGACGCCACGTGGCCGATCGGGTCGAAGTCAGCCATGTCGAAGGGATAGTCGGTGCCCATGATGATGCGGTCCGCCCCGAACAGGCGCACCAGCTCCGCGAGCTGGTGGGGCGTGAACACGACCGTGTCGAAGTAGATCTTCTTGAGATAGCTGGTCGGCGGATGTGGCAAGTCGCCATGCGAATCCGAGCGCGCGCCCCAGGCATGATCGATGCGGCCGGAATATGCCGGCAGGTAGCCGCCGCCATGCACCGCCAGGATCTTCAGGTTGGGATGGCGTTCCAGCACGCCGTCTAAGATGAGGTAGTGCAGCGCGATCGTGGTCTCCAACGGGTTGCCGATCACGTTGTTGAAATAGAACCGCGTGAACCGCTTGGCGTCGGTGAATCCGTTGGGGTGGATCACGACCAACGCGCCAAGCTCTTCGGCCTTCTGCCAGAATGGCGCGAAGTCCGGCTCCGATAGCTCCTTGCCCGCGACGTTGGTGAGTATCTCGACGCCCTTCATGCCCAGCGACATGCAGCGCTCGAGCTCGTTCGCGGCCTCGCCGCCGTTCATCAGCGGCACGGTGCCGAGCGCGACGAAGCGGTCGGGCTTGCGCCCGACATATTCGGCGAGCCCGTCGTTGACCATGCGCGAGGCTTGCACCGCGATGTCGAGCGGCACGGTGTAGAAGCACTGATTGGGTGGCGGCATCACCAGCTGGAGGTCGATGCCCATCGCGTCGAGATCGGCGAGGCGCTCGTCGTAGCCGGTGATACGGGCCCGGATATCCTCTTCCTGCTTCTGGCTCAACGCCTTGGTCTCGGCATTGGCGAAGTGCGCCAGCGGAATCGACGACATGTCGAGATGCGGCTTCACGAAGGCGGCGGCCTGCGGGATCGCGACGTGGGAATGGATGTCGATGGTGGTGCTCTTCGGCCTGATCTCGCGCCCGGGCTTGCCGTGCCTGCGCGCCGCGGTCGCTTCGTATTTGTTCCACTGTGTCGCCATTGCCGCTCCGTTTCGTTCTTCGATTTTCGTGGACTGCGCGGCGGGTTAGAACACGCCGAGGTGCTGGGAGACAATGGCGTCGTCGAGCCTGAGCTCGCCGGCGGTTCCGCGGAACACCACGCGGCCGGTATTGATGATGACGATATCGTCGGCGAGATCGAGCGTGAGCTTGATGTTCTGCTCGACCAGCACGATCGACTGCCCTTCCGACTTCAATTGCGCGATGGTGCGGCCGACCTCGGCCACGAGCTGCGGCGCCAGCCCCTCGGACGGCTCGTCCATCAGCAGCACGCGCGGATTGCCCATCAGCGCGCGCCCGATCGCCAGCATCTGTTGCTCGCCGCCAGAGAGCGAGCCGGCGACCTGGGCGTGGCGCTCGGCGAGCCGCGGAAACAACTGGAACACGCGGTCGAGCGACCAGCTGGCAATGCCGCCGTTCTTGCGGGATTGTGCCGCCACCATCAGGTTCTCGCGGACGGTGAGCGTGCGGAACATGCGCCGGCCCTGCGGCACGAGACAAATGCCTTTACGCGCGATCACGTCGGGTGCGAGCCCGGCGACCGGCTCGCCGTAGAGACTGATCTCACCGCGCCGCGGCGCGAGGAAGCCCATGATCGTGGACATGCAGGTGGTCTTGCCCGCGCCGTTGCGGCCGAGCAGGCCGAGCAGGCGCCCCGGCTGCAGCGAGAACGAGACGCCATGCAGAACGTGGCTGTCGCCGTAATAGGTGTCGATGCCGGTTATGGTGAGTGCGTCAGTCACCGAGATAGACCTCTCTTGTGCGCGGATCGGCGACCACCTCGGCGCGCGTTCCCTCGACGATGACCTCGCCGTAGTGCAGCAGCGTGATGCGCTCGGCAAACCCGAGCGCTGTATCCATGTCGTGCTCGATCATCACGATGGTGACGTCACGCGGGATGGCGTCGAGCAGGGCGCGCACGGTCTGCCGCTCGGCTTGCGAGAGCCCGGCGAGCGGTTCGTCGAGCAGCAGCACCTTCGGCCTCTGCGCCAGCGCCATCGCCAGCTCGAGCCGGCGCCGCTCGCCGTAGGAGGTCTCGACCACGACGCGCTCGGCGCTGTCGCCCAGGCCGACGCGTTCGAGCGACTCCTGCGCGTTCGTGTAAAGGTCGCGATTGGCGCTCAGCACCGACCACGGATTCCAGCGTCGCTTGTCGAGCCCGAGCAGCGACAGCACCACGTTGTGGATCAGCCGCTCGCGCGGGAACAGTGTGAGGATCTGGTAGGTGCGGGCGAGCCCGAGGTGCACACGTCGCTGCGTGGCCATGCCGATCAGCTCCTGCCCGAACAGGCGTACCGAGCCGGCATCGGCGGTGAGATCGCCGGTAATCAGGTTGAACAGCGTGGTCTTGCCGGCGCCGTTCGGCCCGATGATCAGGCGGCGCTCGCCCGGCATGACGGTGAGCGAGACGTCCTTGGTGGCGGGGAGGCCGCCGAAGCGCTTCTTGAGATGCGTCACTTCGAGCGCGGGCGTCGTCATGGCGCCGCCTCCGATGCCGGCTTCCGGCTGCGCGCGCGGCTGAGCCGCCGCCACAGCTGGACACAGCCCGGGACCAGGCCATACGGCATGAACATGATCACCACCACGAAGATCAGGCCGAGCAGCGTGTTCCAGCGCTCGACATAGGTCGAGACCACGTTCTTCACCAGCGTAATGATGGCGGCGCCGACGATCGGTCCGGTCAGCGTGCTGGCGCCGCCGAGGATCGCCATCAGCAGGATTTCGGCGGATTGCTGCAGCGAGATCGCGTGCGGGCTGAGGAACAGATTGTAGTAGACGTAGAGCACGCTTGCGACCGAGGCCCAGAACCCGGCCATGACGAAGGTGAGGAGGCGTACCAGCCAGACATTGTGCCCGAGCATGCGCATGCGGCGCGGCTGGTCGCGGGTGCCCATCAGGCTGGCGCCGAAAGGCGAGCGCGAGAACCGCCAGATGCAGAACAGCGCGATCACGAACACTGCGAGGGTGAAGTAGTAGAAGCTCGGCGCATCGCGAATGTCGAAGCCGAACGGCATCGGCCGCGCGGGGTGCCGGATGCCGTTGTCGCCGCCCGTGAGGTCGTTCGCCCGATACGCCACGCCCCAGACGATTTGGCCGAGCGCGAGCGTGATCATGATGAAGCCGAGCCCCGGCGCGCGCAGCGACAGCACGCCGAAGAAGGCCGCGAACAGGGTCGAGAGCGCGACCGCGAAGACCGCCGCGGTGAGCTGGTCGTATCCCGCCGTCACGGCGAGGATGCAGGCATAGCCGGCGATGCCGAGGTAGCCGGCGTGACCGAGCGAGACCATGCCGCCATAGCCGAGCATCATGTTGATCGACAGCGCGAACAACGCATAGATCAGCACCTGGCTCGCCATGTTGACATAGAATTCGTTGCCGATGATCCACGGCAGCACCAGCAGGATCGCCGCGCAGACCGCCAGCGCAACAACAGTATTGCGCGTCATATCTGCACCCGCCCGAACAGCCCCTGCGGTAGGAAGACGAGCACTAGAACCATCGGCAGGAACAGCACGAAATAGGCGAGGTCGGGCACCAGCGCGATGCCGAAATTATAGATGAAGCCGACGATGAAGCTGCCGACGAAAGCGCCGAGCAGGCTCCCGGCACCGCCCAGGATGACCACGATCAGCGCGAGCGGAAGCATGTCGGTATCGAGGCCGGGATAGGCGTTGAGGATGGGGCCGCCGAGAACCCCGCCGATGCCGGCGAGCGTGGCGCCGAGCAGAAACACGGTGGTGAACAGCCGCGAAACCGGGATGCCGACGCCGCGCGCCATCTCCATGTCGTCGACGCCGGCGCGGATCATGGCGCCGAGCCGCGTGCGCTCCATGAGGAGATAGAGCGCGACCGCGGCCACCAGCGCGATGCAGAGCACCACCAGGCGGTAGGTCGGAAAGGCGAAGCCGGCGATGCGCAGCGGCGGGCGTAACGCCTGCGGCGCCGGCAGCGGCATCGGATCGCCGGTCCAGACCAGCAGGCAGATGTCGGCGATGATGAAGGAGATGCCGAGCGTGACCAGCACCTGGCCCTGCTCGTTGCCGGCGAGTCGGCGCAGGATGAACCGCTCCATCAGGATGCCGATGAGGCCGACGCCGAGGCCGCCGAGCAGCGCGGCCGGCCAGAAGTGCAGGTTGAGCTGCAGCAGCGTGTAGCCGAAATAGGCGCCGAGCATGAAGAACGCGCCATGCGCCAGATTGGGAATCCGCATCAGGCCGAAGATCAGCGAAAAGCCCGACGACAACAGAAACAGCAGGCCGCCGAAGGCTACGCTGTTCAGCGTCTGGATGATCCAGAACTGCCACTGCATGGGTCAATCGCTCTCGGGTGAGACTTCGAAGGAGCCCGACGGGATCATTGTACCGGGACGACCAGTGAATAGCGACCGTCGGCCGCCCGGCACGGCGCTTCCGGCAGGCCGAGCTCGCGGCGAACGATGTTGGTCCCGAGCACGAGCGAGACCATCTTGTAGAAGGCATGGCGCCGGCTCATGCCTTCGCGCCCCATCCCGCAATCCGTGCAGATGACGAGGCGCTCGGGCGGGATGAACTTCAAGGCCCGCCGGATATGGCCGGCCACCTCCTCGGGGCGCTCGACCTGCAGCGTATGATGGTCGATGACGCCGATCGCGATCTTCTTGCCGGCGATGCCCTTGCCGATGGCTTCGAGATCGATGCCGCCGGAGCTGCAGGATTCGAAGGTGATCACGTCGGCTTCGCAGCGGTTGAAGTATTCGATCGCCGGCTTGTAGCTCTGCACCTCGCTGAACATGCGCTGCTGCGAAGGGTTGCCCCAGCAGCTGTGGCACCAGACCTCGGTCTTGTCGCGCAATCCTTTGACGGTGTTGTTGTAGACCTCGACCATGAACTCGGGATTGATCACCTCGTTGACAAAACCGCGCGCCGCCAGCAGGTGGATTTGCGGCTCCTCGATCTGGATGACCGGGCAGCCGGCATCCGCAAGCTCGTGCAGCTCCTCGCGCAGCGCATCGCTGATCGCCAGGATGCGGGTGCGGACGTCCTTGTAATAGTGGTCGGCGCACAGAAGGCCGATGAGCTCCGCGGTAATCGTGCCGAACTTGACCGGCTTTGTCGTCAGGCGCTGCGCGGTCCGCCACAACGCGGGGTACTGCAGGTCGCCGCGCCCCACCGGACCGACGATCGGCGGTAGTAAGCGTGACTCGAGATAGTCGTGAAGGATGTGCCCTGCCGGAAACCAGACCAGGCTCTTGCCGGGACTCGATGGCACCGGTTTGGGATTGTGCCGGTCGAACCCCGCCATGTGGGACGGCGGATAGGTCGTCCAGCTCTGGCCGCCGACGTCGGTATCGAAGCGACAGTCGCCGTCGGTCAGAATATCGAGACCGGCAAGCTGCTGCTCGAGCAGGTAGGCGCCGAGCGCATCGACATACTGCTCGCGGTATCGTGCATTGACCATTGCCGCGAGGAAGGTCCGCGATCCCAGGTTTTCGGTGTACCAGCTCGGCCGCGGCAGCGAGCCGACGATTGCGGTCGCCAGCTTGATGTCGGCAGTCGCGCGCAACATTCTCGTTCCCCCGTCCCCGGCGGGGCATAGCCGTTTGTGCGGCTACGCCCCGGCCCGCACCCGCCGCTTACGGCTCGAGATTGCGGGCGGGCGGATAGTCGCGCGAATAGACCGGGCTCTTCAGGAACTCGTCCTGCTTGTAGGTCCAGAACTGGCTGACGTCGGGGTAAGTCTTGACGACGGCGTTGACGTATTTGCCGCCCTTCTTCTCCACCTTGCGGATGTAGCTGTTGCCGACGGCGTTACCGAGCTCGTCGAACCGCAACGGCCCGCGCAACGTGTTCGGCACCTTCGCGTCCCGGAGCGCCTTCATGAAGGCGTCCTTGTCCTCGGCCTTGCCCCCGACTGCCTTGAGCGCATGCTCCAGCACCTCGCCGCAGACATAGGTCTCAGCGGCGTAGACGCCGGGATCGACCTTGTAGTCGCGGCGGATCGCTTCGACGAATTTCTTGTTGATGGGATAGTCGAGCTCGGCCGAATACCAATTGCCGGTGATGGCGCCGAGGGCGTCGTCACCCATCTGCTGCAGCAGCGACTCGTCCACCGGCGTGAAGCCACCGAGGATCTGCACCTTGTTGCCGTATTCGCGCAGTTGCTTGATGAACTTGAATCCGTTCGAGCCGGCATGCCCGGTATAGACCGCGTCCAGATTCGGCTTCAGCTGAGAGATGTAGGTGCCATAATCGGGCGCGTTCAGCGGCGTGAACAGCTTTTGCACTACTTTGCCGCCGTTGTCCTCGAACACGCGCTGGAAGCCGGCAACGTTCTCGTGCCCGAACGCGAAGTCGTCGGCGAGCACGGCAACGCGCTTGAACTTGAGCTCCTTGGCGGCATAGTCGGCGAGCGGATGGCTCGGCTGCGCCGAGGTGCAGCTCGGCCGCACCAACCAGGGATTGGCCTTGCGCTGGGTCATGTCCTCGGCGCCGGCGACGGTCAGGATCGGCGTCTGCGACGAGCGGATGTAGTCGTCGATGGCGAGCGCCTCGAACGCGGCGAGCGGCCCGATCAGCACCGAGACCTTCAGCCGCTCGACCAGCTCCTGGGTCTTGGTGCGCGCCTGCGCGGGATTGCCGGCGGTGTCGGCGGTGTGCAGCTCGACCGGACGACCGGCCAGCGCGTTGTTGCGCTCCTTGAAGAAGACGGTGAGGCCCTGCTCCATCTGGATGCCGCCAGACGCGAGCGGGCCGGTCTTGACGGTGAGGAACCCGACGCGGATGGGCCCCGCCTGGGCCGGCGCGGCCGGCACCTTGAGCACCTGCGTCGCCACGCCGGCGGCGAGCGCTCCCTTGATCACGGTACGGCGATTAACGGTCATGCTGCTTCTCCCTTTGGACGGCTTTTCTGATTCAGGTTGTCAATTGGTCGATGGCGCATGTCCTTTCGGAAAACCGGTTTGCACTTTTCCAGGACATGCGCTCGCGAACGACGACCGACATATCACGGCTCGACGTTCTTGTTCCCCGGCCAGCCTTCCCGGTTGTAGACCGGATGCTTCAGGAATTCGTCGGCATCGTAGGTCCAGAACTGGCTGACGTCGGGATAGGTCTTCACCACGGCATTGACGTAGCGTCCGCCCTTCTTCTCGACCCGGCGGATGTAGATGTTGCCGACCACGTTGCCATATTTGTCGAACCGCACCGGGCCGCGCGCGGTGTCCTCGACCTTGTTCTCGCGCAGCGCCTTGATCAGCGCCTGCTTGTCTTCGATCTTGGCGTTGATGGTCTTGAGCGCGGCCTCGAGCACCGCACCGTTGGTATAAGTCGAGGACGCATACATGCCGGGATCGACCTTGTAATCGCGCTGCATGCCGTCCACGAATTTCTTGTTGGTGGGCGTGTCGATCTGCGCGGAATAGAAGCAGGTCGAGTAACAGCCCAGTCCATCGTCGCCCATCTGCTGCAGCAGGGATTCATCGATGGCGGTCATGCCGCCGAGGATCGGCAGCTTACCTCCGTACTCGCGATACTGTTTCAGGAACTTGAAGCCGTTCGAGCCGGCGAAGCCGATAAACAGGCAATCGACGTTGGACTTGATCTGAGCAATGTAGCTGCCGTAGTCGGGCGCGTTCAGTGGCGGCCACAGCTTCTGCACCACCTTGCCGCCCGCATCCTCGAAGGCGCGCTGGAAGCCGGCATTGAGCTCGTGGCCGTAGGCCAGGTCGTCGGCAATCATGGCCGCGCGTTTGAACTTGAGTTCCTTGGCGGCGAAGTCGCCCATGGGATAGCTGCACTGCGCGGAGGACGAGGTGGCGCGGCAGAACCAGGGATTGGCCTTGCGCTGGGTCATGTCCTCAGCGGCAGCGACGCTCAGCGTCGGGATCTGCTTGTCGCGGATATAGTCATCGATGGCGAGCGCCTCGGCGGTTGCCAACGGGCCGATCAGACAGGCGATGTTCTCCTTCTCCACGAACTCCTGCATCTTGGTACGGGCCACCGCCGGAGCGCCGGCGCTGTCGCCGGTGAAGAGTTGCACGGGCCGGCCGGCCAGCACGTTGTTGCGCTCCTTGAGGTAGAGCGTGAGGCCCTGCTCCATCTGGATGCCGCCGGAGGCGAGCGGGCCGGTCTTGACGATGAGGAAGCCGATCTTCATCGGACCGGTCTGCGCGCGCAGAACGGCGGGCGCGGCAACAAGCGCGCTCGCCCCCAGTATGCCTCGCAAGACGGTTCGGCGTTGGATCGTCATGGCAGCACGTCCTCCCGTTACACTCGGCCGCGGGATGGGTTTCCCCCATCGCTTGTGTCCATCTGGGACGGGGATAATCCTGGCATATCAGAGCAATCTTGTCCCGGGGTTCGCGCGCTGCCGGTGGTCGCAGGCGATTAAATTCCCGTAAGAATAATTAATAGGGGCAATCAGATGCCCAGATAGCTCGACTTGATCTCGTCGTTCGCCTGGAGCTCTTCCGGACGGGCGGAATAGACCACCCGTCCCTTGCTCATCACGTGCACATAGTCGCAAAGCTTGAGCGCCAGGGCGGCGTTCTGCTCGACCAGCAGAATGGAGAGGCCCTCTGCCCTCAGCCGCCCGATCGCTTCCCACACGCCCTGGATGATGATCGGCGCCAGCCCCTCGGACGGTTCGTCCATGATCAGGCAGTCCGGGTTGGTCATGAGCCCGCGGCCGATGGCCAGCATCTGCTGCTCGCCGCCGGACAGGGTCTTGGCGCGCTGGCTGCGCCGCTCGCGCAGGCGCGGAAACAGCGCATAGACCCGCGCGAGGTTCCAGCCGTGACGCTCGAGGCTGCGCTCGGCGACCTGGAGGTTTTCCTCGACGCTCAGTGTGGGAAAGACGCGCCGGCCCTGGGGCACGAGGCCCATCCCGCTGCGCACCGTCTCGAACGACGCATTGCGAGTGACGTCCACGCCCTTGAACAGAACCTTTCCGCGCCGTGGCGGATTGAAGCCGACGATCGAGTTCACAAGCGTGGTCTTGCCCACGCCGTTGCGGCCGAGCAGCCCCAGGATCTGTCCTTGCTCGAGCTGCAAGGACAATCCCTGGAGGACATAGGCGTCCCCGTAGTAGGTGTGAATGTCCTGAACCTCGAGAATTGCCATGCGCTAATCCAACCCGCGCTAACCGCTGCCCAGATAGATTTCCTGCACTTTCGCGCTGCGGCGGATTTGCTCGGTCGCGCCCGATTCCAGCACCTCGCCGAAGTGGAGAACGGAGATGTGCTCGGCGACGTCGAACACCACGTCCATGTCGTGTTCGATCAACAGAATCGCGAGGCTCGGATCGAGCCGCATGAGGAATTCCGCCATCTCGGCCGACTCTCCTGACGACAGGCCTGCCGCCGGCTCATCCAACAGCAGGATTCTCGGATCGCTGGCGAGCCCGAGCACGATCTCGAGCTGGCGCTGCTCGCCATGCGACAGGTAGCGAACCTCGGTGTCCTTGCGATCCATGAAGGCGGCGCGCTCCAAGAGCTCGTGCGCCTTGGCATAGATATCGCGATACGAAGACAGAAAGCGCCACATCACGAACTTCGACTTGCGCAGTCCCTGTATCGCCAACAGCACGTTGTCGAGAACGGTGAGCCTCGGAAACAGGCTGGTGATCTGGAAGGTTCGCGCCATCCCCAACGCCGTGCGCCGGTGGCTCGGCCAGCGCGTCACATCCTGGCCGAACAGCAGGACTTGTCCCGACGTCGCAGGGAATATTCCGGTTATCAGATTGAACAGCGTCGTCTTGCCGGCGCCGTTCGGGCCGATGATGGCCTTGCGGTCGCCCGGCATGATCTTCAGCGTGACGCCACGCACGGCATGCAGCCCGCCAAAGCTCTTCGACAGCCGGTTGAGCTCGAGGACGGGCTGTCCGCCGTTCGTCGGCGTGTCCGAGGTCACGCTGATGTCCCGCTTCTCTCAAGGCCTGGGAGGTCGGGGCTCATGGCGGAATCCCTCTTCCATCGCCACGCTAATTGCAGAACTTGCAGGGCGGGTAGTCGCGGCCGTAGACGGGCGTCTTCAAGAACTCGTCCTTGTTGAACTGACCGAACTGAGTGACATTCGGGTAGGTCTTGATGACGGTGTTCCAGAGCTCATCCTTGTCGTACCCGAATAACTTCTTCTTCTCGACCTTCTTGACGTAGATGTTCTGAACTGGATTGCGCATCTCGTCGAAGCTGACCGGCCCGCGGATCGTATCGAACTTCATGGCCGAGAGCTGCTTGATGAACTCGTCGGCACCCGGAAACTTGCCGTTGTTTTTCCTGAGCACCTCATCGATCATTTGCGCAGTCGAGTAATTACCCTCCGAGTAGTAGGACGGCACCTTGCCGTATTTGGCACGATACGCCTTCACGAACGCCGCATTCTTCGGGGTGTCGAGAGCCGCGCTGTAGTGCAGAGGAGCGACATCCCCGATCACCTCGTCGCCCATCGATGGCAGCACGAACTCGTCGTAGCTCACCCCGCCGCCGATCAACGGCTTGGTGTAGCCGGCGGCGCGCAATTGCTTGGGAAATTGCAGCGCGGCGGGACCGACCTGGAGTGAGAAGATCCGGTCGGCGTCCTGCCTGAGGAGCGGGATGTAGGGACCGAAGTCCTTGGCGCCGAGCGGAATCCAGATCTTTTGCACGATCTGGCCGCCGCAGGCCTCGAACGCGCGCTGGAAGCCGCCGACCACCTCGTAACCGAACGCATAATCGGTGCCGATGGCAGCGACTTTCTTGTAGCCCTGTTCGCACGCCCACTGTCCGAACGGGTGGCTCGGCTGCGAGCTCGTCCAGCTGGTGCGAATGAAGTACGGATACTTCGGCAGGTCACGCTGGGTTAGGTCGTCTGCCGCCGCGACCGAGGAGATGTACATCACCTTCTCGGCCGTGCTCACCGGCGCCAGTGCATAGCCGGTCGAAGCGAGCAGGCCCCCTATGAAGAAATGCACCTTGTCCTGCAGCACGAGCTTCTTGGCCTTGGTGACAGCGGTATCCGGCTTGCCCTGCTCGTCCTCGACGATGAACTTCACGTCGGCGCCGCCGAGATTGTTCTTGTGCTCGTCCAGATACATCCTGAAGCCGTCGACCATGTCCTTGCCGATTTGGGCGAAGATGCCGGTTGTCGGCGCCAGAAAGCCGATGCGCAGCTCTTCGCACTTGGCTGTCCCGGCGCTGGCGAGCGCAAGGCCGCCGCCCAGCAGCAGCGAGCCCAATCGTTGCAGGGTGAGCGTCATCGTTCGTCTCCTCCGGCGTTGTAACCTTTGCCGAGCGGGGCCCTTTGCGGGCCCCGCGGCCGGTCCACTATTGGCAGAACTTGCAGGGCGGGTAGTCGCGGTTATAGACCGGCGTCTTGAGGAACTCGTCCTTGTTGAACTGCCCGAACTGGTTGACGTTCGCGTAGGTCTTAATGACGGTGTTCCAGAGCTCGTCCTTGTCGTAGCCGAACATCTTCTTCTTCTCGACTTTCTTGATGTAGATGTTTTGCACGGGGTTGCGCATCTCGTCGATGCTGACCGGCCCGCGGATCGAATCGATCTTGATCGCCGCGAGCTGCTTCACGAAGGCCTCCTGGCCGGGGAAGTTGCCGTTGTTGGCCTTGATGACCTCGTGGATCATCTGCGCGGTCGTGTAGTTGGTCTCCGAATAGTACGAGGGCACCTTGCCGTACTTGGCTCGGTACTTCTTGACGAAGGCCTCGTTCTTCGGATCCGGCAGCGCGGCGCTGTATTGCAGCGCCGACACGTGACCGATCACCTCGTCGCCCATTGATGGCAACACGAATTCGTCATAGCTGGTGCCGCCGCCGATGACCGGCTTCTTGTTGCCGGAGGCCGCCAGCTGCTTCGGGAACTGCAGCGACATCGGGCCGACCATGAGCGAGAAGATCGCGTCGGCTTCGGCCTTGATGGTCGGGATATATGGTCCGAAGTCCTTGGCCCCGAGCGGTGGCCAGATCTTCTGGATGATCTGCCCGCCGCAGGCCTCGAATGCGCGCTGGAAGCCGCCGATGACCTCGTAGCCAAAGGCATAGTCGGCGCCGATCGCGACGATCTTCTTGTAGCCTTGGTCGCAGGCCCACTGTCCGAACGGGTGGCTCGGCTGTGAGCTCGACCAGCCGGTCCGCACCATGTACGGAAATTTCGACAGATCGCGCTGGGTCAGGTCGTCAGCCGCCGAAACCGGCACGACGTAGACCGTCTTGTCGGCCGTGCTGACCGGGGCCAGCGCGTAACCGCTCGACGCCAGCAGGCCGCCGACCAGCATGTGCACCTTGTCCTGCAGGATGAGCTTCTTGGCCCGGGTGACGGCGGTGTCGGGCTTGGCCTGCTCGTCCTCGACGATGAACTTCACTTTCGCCCCGCCGAAGTCGCTTTTGACGTCGTCGAGGTACATTTGGAAGCCATCGACCATGTCCTTGCCGACCTGGGCGAAGATGCCGGTGGTCGGCGCCACGTAGCCGATACGTAGTTCCTCGGCGGCGCTCGAAGGCGCAGTCATACCGAAGGCGACAAGGCCGCCCAACAGCAACGGTCCAATCCCCCGTAGCAAGGTGATTGTCATGATCTTCCTCCTTTGCCTGTCTCCTTTGTCGTCGTGACTTTCCCCGGCAAGTCAGGGCGTCACGGTTGCCATTTTCTTTCCGTCTTCTCGATTGCCCATAAGCGCCCGTCGTTGACGGATTCGCTCCGGGATGCCCATCAGCCCCGTCGGCAGGTACAGGATCGTCAATACGTAGACGCCACCAAGTACGTACTGCCACCAAGGCACCAGCGTGCTTAGATATTCGCGCAAGCCGAACACGATGAAGGCACCGATCACGCCGCCGACCAGCGTGCCGGAGCCTCCTAGCACGACCATCAGCAGTGCATCGACCGAGAAAGCGAGTTCGACATTGACCGGGCTCACGATGCCCGCGGTATGGGCCCACAGCACGCCGGACAGCCCGCCGAAGGCGCCCGCGATGATGAACGCCAGGTATTTGTGAAGCCAGGTATTGTAGCCCAGAATCTTCATGCGCAGCTCGCGCTCGCGAATTCCGGCCAGGCTTCGTCCGAACGGAGAGCGGACCAGCGTGTACAAAAGCAACAGCGAGACTACGAAGAAGCCGAACACCAGATAGAAGAAGGTCACCTCGTTCGCGAGATCGATGCCGAACTTGGGCCGTTGCCGCAGGTTGATTCCATTGTCGCCATTGGTGAGCGAGTTCCACCGATAGGCCAGACCCCAGACGCACTGGCCGAGCGCCAGCGTGATCATCAGGAAATAGACGCCGGTCGCACGAATGGCGAGCAGCCCGAAAACAGACGCCAGTGCTGCGCCGAGCAGGATTCCGCCCACGACCACCAGCCAGAAATCATATCCCAGTCCGAACTGGTACTTGGTTGCGAGAATCGCGGTCAGGTAGGCGCCGACCGCGAGATAGGCCGCCTGTCCAAGCGACGGCAGGCCGGTGTAGCCGAGCAGAAGATCGACGCTCATCACCAGGATTGCAAAAGCGAGTGCCCGCGTCGCCAGCAGGATGACGAACGAGTTGGTGTTGGGAACGATGATCGCGATTGCCGCGAGCGCCGCAACGACCACCAAAATCTTGACGTGCTGACTGCGCATCGCTTCCTGCTCATTCCCGTCCGAACAGTCCGGTTGGCTTGACTGCGAGGATCAGCGCCATCGGTGCGTAGAGGGTGAAATACGAGATTTCCGGAAACAGGGCCTTGCCGAAATTGTCGGCTAATCCGACCAACAGGGCACCGATCGCCGCGCCGCCCAGGCTTCCCATCCCGCCGATGATCACGACCGCGAATGCGAGCGGCAGCATCTCGAAATCGAGGCCCGGATAAACGCCGAGAAATGCGCCGCCGATGACGCCGCCCAACGCTGCCAGGAACGCACCGAGCGAAAAAATCAGCATGGAGATGCGCGACGTGTCGATGCCGCAACCGCGCGCCATCTGTGCGTCGTCGACGGTGGCGCGCACCGCCGCGCCCATCCGTGTCTTCTCCATCACCAGCCACAGGGCGATGCCGATGACGAGCGCCGTGGCGATCATGAACACGCGGTACAGCGGCAGATACAG
>Ga0126377_10001091_pt1 | contig 17427 bp, 12 predicted proteins | sample PanSoiMetPlot_22_FD_92647 | JGI IMG/M metagenome (GOLD analysis project Ga0126377, IMG submission 92647) | Tropical forest soil microbial communities from Panama - MetaG Plot_22 | ecosystem: Environmental > Terrestrial > Soil > Tropical forest > Bulk soil | place: Panama | collected 2016-02-17 | reverse complement strand
GTCTTCGTATGTGTTGCAGACCAGGATCCGGAGTTTGGCCGGACGCGCGACCGACTCGATGCCGCGAAGGATCTCGGCGAAATACGAGTGCATGAGGTCCGGCGCCACCATTCCGAGCAGGTGCGAGCGGTTGGTGATCAGCGCGCGCGCATGCTGGTTAGGCTGGTATTTCATCCGGCGCGCGACGGCCAGCACGCGCTCCCGAGTCTCGGCGTTGACCTCGGGGTGGTTGTTGATGGCCCGCGAGACGGTCATCTTTGAAACTCCCAACTCGCGGGCGATATCGGCAAGTGTCGTTGGCATGGCCCGATTGTCTCAGCGCGGGGCGTCTCAATCAAGCCTGAATATTTCCGCGAGCGGCTGGAAGTCGGGAGATTTCATCGGCCCGACGCGCTCCTGCCACATCCGGTCGAGAGGGTCTTCGTCCAGCGCGGCGCGCGCCAATTCGTAATTGTCGGCCTCGATGAGCATAAAAAGCTGCTCGCCCAGCAGGAACAGCCTGATCTGGTGAATGCCGGCCGCGCGGTATCTCGCCCGCAACTCGGGTGAGAAGCTGTTGTGCGCCTCGATGTATTCTTCCTTGCGCTCCGGCCTGAGCCTGGCCACAAAGACCTTGGTTTCCATGTTATTTCACTCTCGGTTATTAACGCCGTCAGCCGGCTTATTACATTTTCCATTTTCCGTATTACGTTTATCATTTGTCATTGGAGGAGATTTTCGCCGGCAATGACAAATGATAAACGTAATACGGAAAATGGAAAATGTTTCCTCCCTGTTTCGTGATCCGCTGGCTATTGTCGATCAGCGGCGTTGGACGGTTCAACGGTGTAACTCTTGCCGGCCTCGGTCTCAAAAACGATCACCCCCGGTTCCGGCTGTTCAATGCTTATCACTTTGCCGCCGGATTTCACCACGACGGGAAGCCTGGCGCGCACGCGACAGCGCATCCCGGCGCGTGAATGAATCTCCGCAGATTCGAGCTTCCCGACGCGCCATCTCAAACCGACTTCAAACCCGCCGCGCGCGCGCAGTCCTTTGACGCGCCCTTCGGGCCAGGCAGCCGGCAATGCGGGCAGCAGGTGGATCTCTCCGGCATGGCTTTGCAGCAGCATCTCGGCGACGCCCGCCGCGCCGCCGAAGTTGCCGTCGATCTGGAACGGCGGGTGAACGTCGAACAGGTTGGGCAGCGTCGATTTGCCGAGCAGCGCGAGCAGGTTCTGATACGCCTGCTCTCCGTCTTCGAGTCGCGCCCAGAAGTTGATGATCCATGCGCGGCTCCAGCCCGTGTGGCCGCCCCCGTTTTTAAGCCTGTATTCGAGCGTCTTGCGCGCGGCCGCGGCCAGGTCGGGAGTCCCGCGCGGCGTGATCTGATCGCTCGGATGGAGAGCGAACAGGTGCGAGATGTGGCGGTGTCCCGGCTCCGGCTCTTGGTATTCTTCGGACCATTCGAGCAGCCGCCCGTCGCGCCCGATCTGCATCGGCGGAAGACGCTCGCTCGTTCGTTTCAACTGCGCGCGGAACTCCTCATCGACGCCTAGAAGCCGCGCCGCCTCCATGCAATCGCGGAAGAGGCCTCGAATGATCTGCGTGTCCATCGAGGCGCCCATGCACAAGATCCCGATCTCGCCGTTCGGCAATTGGTACCTGTTTTCCGGCGAGACCGACGGCCCGGCCACCAGCCGCCCTTTATTATCTTCGACCAGGTAATCGAGAAAGAACTCCGCCGCCTCTTTCATCACCGGGTAGGCGCGCTCGGCCAGGAATTTGCGATCCTGCGTGAACTGATAATGCTCCCAAAGGTGCTGGCAGAGCCACGCCGCGCCCATCGGCCACAAGCCGCTGCGCGCGCGGTCGCCCGGCGCGGTGAAGCCCCAGACGTCGGTAATGTGGTGCGCGACGAAACCGCGCGCGTTGTAATGCAGCCGCGCCGTGCGCCGCCCCGAAGGCCGCAGACTTTCGAGCAGGTCGAAGAGTGGCAGATGCGACTCCGAAAGGTTAGTCACTTCGGCCGGCCAGTAGTTCATCTGCAAATTGATGTTGAGATGGTAGTCGCTGTTCCACGGCGGCCGGAATCCGTCAGCCCAGATCCCCTGCAAATTCGCGGGCAGGTCGCCCGGACGGCTGCTCGAGATGAGCAGGTAGCGGCCGAACTGGAAATACTGCGCGACTAGCTGGCGGTCTTCGCCGCCCTGCTTCACCCGTTCGAGACGCTTGTCTGTGGGCAGTTGTGAGATTTCGCCGCCCGAATCGCCAAGCTCCAACTCGACGCGGTTGAAGAGCGATTGATAGTCGGCGACGTGAGCCTCGCGCAGTCTGGCGTAACTTTGCGCGGCCGCCTGTTTGATTTGTCGCTCGCAGGTGGCTTGCGGGTCGGCGCCGCGGTAATTGGTCGAGGCCGCCACCAGTAGCGTCACCGCGTTGGCCTTGCTTATAACGAGCCGATCGCCCCTCGCCACGACGGCGCCGCCTTCGGCCAAGGCTTTGAGCGTCGATTGAAATTTCAGCCCCGTACCGCCGTCGAGTTGGCCGCGCATTACCAAGGCGTCGCCGGTGGCGGTGGTCGTCGCGTCGCGCTCGCGATTCAATCCTACCGCGACTGAAATCCGGTTCGGCTGATCGCCCGACAATCGCACGACGATCACTTGCGCCGGATGGCTGGCGAAGATTTCGCGCGTGAAGCGGACGCCGCCGGCGCGATAGTTTACGCCCGCGATGGCGCTGGCCAGATCGAGTTCGCGGCGGTAATCGGTCACGGCGTCGTGTCCCTCGAACGCCAGCCACAGATCGCCGAGCGTCTGGTAGGGAAGCAGCCGCCGAGGGCGCGCCATCATCGTCTCGTCGGCCAGCTCGATGGCCTCGCGCGGCTTGCCCGAGAAGAGCAGTCGCCGCACGTTGCCGATCTCCGACATCGCCTCGACGTTGACCGTGTCGCGCGGCCCTCCCGACCAGAGCGTCTCTTCGTTGAGCTGAATGCGCTCGTGGCCTGTATTGCCGAAGATCATCGCGCCGAGCCGCCCGTTGCCGACCGGCGTGGCATGATCCCATTGCGGCGCGGGCTGTGCATGCCAGAGCGTCATCGCGCCGACCTGGAGTGTGGACCGCGTCGTGGAAGTCTGATTCTCGACCGGCGCGCGGCTGACTGCCCACGCGAAAGACAACGCGATCAGAATGAATGGTCCCAGCAAAGCCACCGGCAATTTCGCTCTTCTCATAAATATTCCCGCCATCTTCAACGGCTGCGGGCGCAGTCTAGGCGTTACCGATAACGGTGTCAATGTTACGCGTATTTTCTCCTTCGCATTATTCCTGACCCGGCTCACGCCGCCGGAGATCGCAAAGGTCACGGAAGCGACGCTCAAATTGAGCGTAGCCGACGCGCAGAGCGATTCCGTCAGCGGGGAACCGCTTCACCGACGGTCTTCTCTTGCCTTCCGAAGACGAAGTGATCAAAACTTATATGGCAATGAACACTACATCAATTAACACTGACAAGACGGGCAAATCAGTGCGTTGGAAGTTTTGGCTTTTACTGCTGCTGGTCGTCGCCGCGGCGGTGGCGATGGTCGCGATTCCGGTGTTCGTGATCGTGCCGTTCAAGGCGCAGACCGCGGCGGGCGTCGAATGGTCATACCGGCTGCGCCGCTGGTCGCCGGCGGCGACCGTGGTCGGGGCGGTCTTGTTTCTCGCGCTGTGCGCGAAGCTCTGGCGCGGGGCGCGCTGGCTGGGCCGATTGGCGATGCCGGCGCTGCTCGCGCCGCTGCTCGCAGTCACATGGTTCGCGCGACAGAATTATTTCGAGTGGGGGTTCAAACCGCTGCCGAACGCCGATTACGCGCGCGCCGGCGAAGCCCCCTTTGTCGCCGACGGTGACATGTTAATGGCCGTGGAAATCAACGGCGACCGCGTCGCCTATCCAGTGCGCCAGATGGCCTATCACCACGTCGTTAATGACGTCGTCGGAGGCAAGCCGATCACGGCGACTTACTGAACGCTCTGTCACACCGGTCTGGTGTGGGAATCGGAAATTGACGGGAAGAAGTTGACCTTCCATCTGGCGGGCATCAACAACCAGAACTTCATCATGCGCGATGAAGAGACGGGCACCTGGTGGCAGCAGGTGTCGGGCGAGGCGATTCACGGGCCGCTGAAGGGAAAGAGGCTGACCCCGGTTTATAACGATGAACTCACGTTCGCCCTCTGGAAACGTGAAAACCGGCAGGGGCGCGTGTTGAAGCCGGACGATCGCGTGAAGGAGAAGTATGAGGCCGCAGATTGGGAGGAGCAGTACGCCAAGCTCCGGGTTGTCACTCCCGTAGACCCAAATGACAAACTGCCGCCGCGCGCGCTGATAGCGGGGCTGGTGGTCAATGGCAAGGCGGTGGCGTATCCGCTGGCCGCCCTGGAAAAGCAGCGACTGGTCCTCCACGGCGTCGGCTCCGGCGGCGGCGTAGCGCCAATATTCATCGTGTTGGGCGACGACAATAAATCCGTCCGCGCCTTTGAGCGCACTGTAGACGGGCGCACGCTCGAATTTTTCGTCAAGGCCAAGACCTCGCCGATTCAGCTCACCGACGCCGAGACTGCGACCACCTGGGATTTCACAGGCAAAGCTGTAAGCGGCCCGCTCGCCGGAAAACAACTGAAGAAGATCTTCGCGCTGAAAGATTACTGGTTCGACTGGAAGATTTATCACCCGGACACGATGGTGTATACGCACGGCGAATTACCGCCGCAATCGAAACCGTGAAATAACGTGGGTTCGGGTCGCTGTTAGGGCGCCTGGAGGAGTGGCGACGGGCCGCTTGTAGGACCGGTCGGCGCCGCTCCCGGCGCCGCTACTGCCGCATGTCCAAATATCGAATGGTTCGATTTTGCCTCTTGATGACAAAAAAATCAGAATTCCATTCCCAGACTCTTGATTTTGGTAGCCATCAGTTATATAAGTCGCCCATCCCGACTTTTCAGATTAAGTAATCCAGGTACCTCCCCACCTTGGCAATATTGTTACTTTAGCTTAGCCAGATAATCAGAACATCTCCACTCGCCACGTCCCCACTAGTTACCCCACCTGAACAGGCCTTACGCCTGAAGCCGAACGACAGATCGCTTTGCTCGGCCTGCGGACCGTTCTCTGCAATCTCGGCGCTTTCGAATTTATGTAATTCCATACAGGAGGTAACTGAAATGAACCGTAAAGTAGCCCGTGAGCTTCCAGGCGCGGAAAACCGTATCGCCTCGGTACTAAAATCCAAGGAGATACGTTCTGCGCTTGCCAGGCGCGCAAGCAATCACGAACTGACCTCAAGGCGCGAACTTGAATACTCCGCAGATGTGATTGCGGACCATCTCAGTAAAAGCCGGGCGCCGGAGGAGGACGTCTCCTTTTTCGGCACGCGCCATTTGAGCGAGGCGATTATCCTCCGAATCGGCCGTCCGGTCTTGTTCGTGCGCGACGGCGTTATCGATCAGGCCGACCTGAAGGAAGTCGAGGCGAGGCTTAAGAAAGTTCGTAAGGCGTTGGTAAAGCCGATCAGCGCCGTAGGGCGTATCGAATTGTCAGACCATGACACGTACGAGTGGTGCGGTACGGGGTGGCGCGTAGACGAGGATCTGATCGTCACCAATCGGCACGTCGCGACAATCTTTGCCCAGCGCCAAGGCCTGACATTTAAATACCGCTTTAACCAGGCAGGCAAACGAGTGCGCGCCCGGATCGATTTTCGGGAGGAATTCAAGGGGACAGATTCCGAAGAGTTCGGCATTGCCGAAATCCTTTGGATTTCGGATGACACCGACGCCGCCCCTGACATGGCGGTTCTCCGGATCAAAAAGAACGGGAGGCTGCCGCCGCCGCTTTCACTGGCCAGTAAGAACGCGGAGGCCGGGCAGCAAATAGGCGTCGTCGGCTATCCGGCGAAGGACAGCCGTAATGACGTCGGAGTCATGGCGGACGTGTTTCAGGACATTTACGACGTGAAACGTTTTGCGCCCGGCGAGGTCGTTACGCCAGGCGTGGACACCTGGTACCTGACACATGACGCTTCGACGCTGGGAGGAAGTTCCGGATCAGCCGTGATCGATCTGGATTCTCAAAAGGTCGTGGGACTGCATTTCGGAGGCGGTTTTCGAAAGACAAACTATGCGGTGAAGGCGTCAGTCATCAAGACCATTCTCGCGCGCCGCTCCTGGGTCGCGGTCTCTCATGAATCCCTTAACATCCCGACCGAGGCGTTCAAAGAGGCGAAGCGCACGCTTACTTCAATGAAGAACCGCGCGGGATATGACGACGACTTTCTCGGCAGGAAAGTGGCGCCTCCGAACCCGGGGAAGTCACACTCGGTTCTCAAGACGAAATTCTCCGGAAGCGCCTTACCATACACCCACTTTTCGATTCTGATGAGCGGTTCCCGTCGCCTGCCGATCTTCACGGCCGAGAATCTGAACGGCGCATTGAAAATCCAACTCAAGCGAAAAGACAGTTGGGGATTTGATCCTCGCATTCCGAAGGGCGCGCAAATCGGCCATGCGGAGTTTTACGGGCCTGAGCTGTTCGACAAGGGACACATGGTTCGTCGTGAAAACCCCGGCTGGGGAGATACCGAAGAAGAAGCCCAACTCGGAGAGGACGACACGTTTGTCTACGCGAACGCGATCCCGCAGATGCCTCAGCTTAATCAGAGAACATGGCTGTCACTGGAAAACTACGTGCTCGACAACGCGAGGACCGAAGGTTTCAAGGTGTGTGTGTTCACCGGCCCAGTCTTTCGGGACGGCGATCCGATTTACAGTGGCGTTCAAGTCCCCACGGATTTTTGGAAAGTCGTGGTCGCAATCGACGCGGACACGAAAGGATTGCTGACATCGGCATACTTGCTCAGCCAGGACGGGTTGATGCCGGAGGAGGGATTCCGTTACGGCGCGTTTAAAACCTATCAGGCGCCGATCAAGCGGATCGAAGAGCTTGCCGACCTGAAATTCTCTAAATCGGTCCGCGATGCGGACGTGTTCGGCATGGATGAAGTCGAGGAGATGGTCGCGACGGCTCGTTACATCGAGATAACCTCGGAGAATGACATCGTGCTTACGAAAGCGCGGGAATAACCAATGCAAGCAGGCCTGGGAGCGCAGGCATCCTTGCCTGCATGCTTCGGTCAGTCGGTCATTGCCGGGAACCCGGCAGGCAAGGATGCCTGCGCTCCCAGGCAGGTATGCCTGCGCTCCCAGGCAGGTATGCCTGCGCCCCGGGGGATTTTCAGTTGAGGCCAACACACTATGACAAACACGCCACGAATCACGAATATGCGTCCGGACCCGCCTGACCTGCGCGACCGGCTCTACAACCCCATCCTGCGCGCGTTGGAACCGGAGTTCAACGCGCGTCCCTTCGACCACCCGGCCTGGAGCGCCCGCGTGAAAGACCAGGGCAAGACTTCGGCCTGCACAGGGTTCGCGCTGGCGGCGATGGTCGAGTCGCTCGCCTTCAAATGTTGGGAGGGGCGCCAACAGCAGGGCGGGCAACCCTGCGCGGTCTCGCCGTTTATGCTCTATTACTTCGCCCGCCGTTACGACGAATTGCGCGGCAGCGACCCGGAAGACGGTTCGACGGCGCGCGGCGCGATGAAGTCCTGGCACAAACACGGCGTCTGTCGGCTCGACCTATGGCCCGAGATGAACATGCCGCTGCTGACTTCGGTCGAGCGCGAGCCGAAGCGGAAGCGTAAAGTGAAGACGCGGACAGAACCCGATGAGAACTGGGTAGGAGACGCGTTTCGCACTCCGCTCGGCGCATACTATCGCGTGGATCATCTCTCGATCGCCGACCTGCACGCGGCGCTCAGCGAGACCGGCGTCGTTTATGTAACGGCGCAAATCCATGAAGGCTGGGAGTCGCCGCGACCGGACGGGCGGATTCTGAACCATCGCGGCGAGGCCAATCTGGGCGGCCACGCTTTCTTGTTGGTCGGCTACGACAATCACGGTTTCTGGATTCAGAACTCGTGGGGACGGGGATGGGGGCGCAACGGATTCGCGCACCTGGCTTACGCCGACTGGCTGGAGAACGGCATGGACGCCTGGATCGGCCAATTGGGCGTCTACGTCACCTCGCACATGGACAGCCTGGGTCAGGGGTTGCGGATCGAGCGCGCGATCGAAGCCCGGCGCGCCGCCAGGTCTTCCGACCCGCTGGTCTTTGCGCAAGCGATGCTCTCTTCTAACGGGGCGGTGCGCGCGCAACAGATCAACCCTTATGTTGTCAATATAGAGAACAACGGGAAGCTCTCGGATCATGGCGGGTTTCGAACCGACAAGGATGACCTGCATGACCTGGCGCTGCATTACCTGCCCAATGCGCTCGATGACTGGGGGCTGAAAGAAGATGACCCGATTGACATAGCCCTGTACGCGCACGGCGGCCTGGTCTCCGAAGAAGGCGCGGCTGAGACGGCGTCGCAATGGATTCCGGCGCTCTACGCCAACAGAATCTTCCCGGTCTTTTTTATGTGGGAGACGGGGCTGCTGGAAACTATCGACAACATTTTCAGCGATGCGCTGGGCTTTACCCAGGCGGAGGCGGGCGGCTTCAAGGATCGTTTACTCGATTTCGTGGACGACCGTCTGGAAGGCCTGGTCGCCCCGGCGAGCACACCCATTTGGGAAGAGATCAAAGAGAACGCCCTGCAAGCGACCATCAACCCTAATGGCGGGATGCGGCTGTTGGCCAAAGAATTGGACGCGCTGCCCCCGGCGTTGACCAGGCGCATGCGCTTTCACCTGATCGGCCACAGCGCCGGCGCTATCTTCCACGCGCACCTGGCGCCCGAGTTGTTAAAAGCCAAGTTGACTGTGCAGGGAATCTACTTGATGGCCCCCGCTTGTCGGGTCGATCTGTTCAGGCAGAAGGTGTTGCCCGCATACGAGGCCGGCAAGATTCCGGCCTATACGCAATTCCACCTGAGTGACAAGATCGAGCAGGATGACAGCTGCGCCAGTCTCTACAACCGCTCCCTTCTGTACCTGGTCTCGAACGCCTGCGAGCGCAAGCCCAGGACACCGATTCTGGGGATGGAGAAGTTTGCCCACCTGGTCAATCCCGCAAAACCGCCGTCAAGCAAGGTGAAGGTTTGGGACTTCATCAACTCGCCGACCGCGCCCGACGCCGTGTTGACCACGCGATGTCGCGCCACATCGCACGGCGCTTTCGATAACGACCCCGACACGATGCGCGCCATACTGGAACGCGTCAAGCGGTCGGCAAGATGACAGCGGTGATAATCGCAACGCTTACATGAAGATCAAACTCTTCAAAGATCGGAAATACATTCTCCGCGTCCGGCTATACTATGCGGAGCGGCAGGGAGAAACAGCCGTTATGTTGTGGTAATGGACAGAATTCTTCTGGGAGCAAAAATAAAATAACTTTCCGGCCCTGAAACTCTGGCTTGGGGTTTGCCATTCTCCGTCGTCAATGAGAGGCGCGAGGATCGCGTCCAAAGCGCGAAGGCATGAAGGGAGGGTCCGGGAAGTTATTTAATTTCTATCCCATATGAAGAATTCCAACTCGAACGATTGGTTGATCCCACTGTTGGCGGCCTTTGCGATCTATCTTCCGCTCTCAACCACTGCGCCATCGCCGGACCAGCAATCATCTGCGCAGCCGCAATCGCCGGCGTTGATTCAGGTGGTTCCTACAGCGACGCCGACGCCGGCGCCAGGGCCGGGCCGGGTTCCGGGAGAAGCGGCAAGGCTGTTGTGCGATTTCTTCGGGTTGGAACCAGATCAGTATCAGAACCACGGATTGAATCCTCAACAGAAATCAGAGGCTGAAAGCCGGAAGAGTGATTATTGCCGGATAAAAATTGTGCCGCCGGATGACGGCGGCCCGGCCCGCGCTTACGTCGCTTTGTTATCCGAATCCGGCACTGGGCGCGGCCAGTTTCTACGTCAGAGAATAAGGCAACAGAACAAAACAGCTATTAGCAAAAAGCAGCCTCTGGTTCTTTCTATATCGTACCCCGTCCACATTTCGCAGCTTCGCGTCGAGGCGGCGAAGAGTTCCTTGCGCAATGAAGCGAACAACGCGCCGGCGGTCAAAGACACCAACCTGCCGCTGCCGATGAGCGAAGCCGGCGGTTCCGGGTCGAAGGACACCGCCCCTCTCTTTTCGCCGCTCGAGACGATCACTATGGAACTGGCGCTAAGCGAAATTCTCACCGCAATCCATCGCGAGCGGATTCGTTACGTAAGAGTGTCGGCGGCCGATCCGCAAGATCGCATTTTTCTCGTTCACGAAATTCGCAAACGTTGTCCGAACGCGACAATCTTCATGCAGAGCGCCGATCTGCTTTACCTGCATTCCGAATCAAATCTTGATTTTCAAGGCGCGCTGGTCATCACCTCTTATCCGCTTTTCGGATTGAATCAGTTGTGGACCTATCCATTCGAAGGCGACCAGAGGCGGGCGCAATTTCCCACCCCGACGGAGCAGGGCATCTTCAACGCTGCCCTCGCGTTGTTGGACAAAACAGACCGGATGCTGGAATACGGCCGCCCGTTCAAAAAATACAATGTCAACGAAATGCGTTGTCCGGCGTTGTGGCTGGGCATCGTCGGCCGCAACGGTATCTGGCCGGTCAAAACCTTCGACATTAAGCCCGAAGAAAAAGGCTACACGTTGTCTGTCCCTACTTTCTCCTCAACTGTAGCGCCCCGGCTCGGGCTGAGCGACAATTATAGGTCGCCAACAGGCGCAGGGTTTCTATTGCTGGTCGGGATCATTTGTCTGTTTCTGTCCTTGACTCTGCTGGCGCAGCTAATCCTTTTCCGGGGCCGCTGCTGGATGGGGCAAGCCGGCCCTGATCAACCGCGCTACCTTGCCACTCTTGCATGGTTCAGACGCGGATTGTTGGGGCAAGTTTTTGGCGATGAAGAGTTTTATTGTTATCGACTGGATCGCCGCATCAACCTGCTGGGCTGTTGCGTGAGCCTGCTCACCGCCTCGCTCTTCATTTCGGCTGTGGCTATGTTGCCGGCGTGGGTAATGTGGGGCGAGAGGAATGGAAACGCGCTCCGAGTCGAGTGGGGTCGGCATTGGGTGATTGGAGTCGCGGCTTTTACGATCCTCGTCTTCACGCTGGGCGCCTTCATCTGGCTGATGGTGGGCGTCAGCAGGTGGATTATCAGCGGGTGGCGCCATTTTCATGGGCGCATCTGGGTTTTGCTGGCGCTGGTTGTAGGCGCGGCGATGATCACGTTCGTCGGTTGGGGACTGTTTAAAGTTTATTTCGAGTTCGAGACGCCGGAAAAAGTTTTCTTCTTTCTTCGCGCGACCGAATTGACCAGTGGGGTTTCCGTATTGCTGCCGGCGCTGCTCATCGGGCTGGCGGCTTTTCTATCATTCTTTGCCGCATTGCGGCGTCTGAATCTGGCCGAGCGCATGCCCTGTCTGCGCAATCCCTGGCAGCGGCCGGATGAGGCGCAGCAATTCCTGCGCTTCGATCACGAACGGGCGAAATCATTCGAGGGGTTGAAGGCTCTGGAAGACCGCGTCAAGGAGATGATCGTCTGCCCCATCTTCAGAGTGCCGAGGGCGGCGCTCCTTACCGTTCTGATTTCCGTCGTTTATTGGCATTTCTTTCAGAAGCATTTCATCCCGTCAGTTGACGGTCGGCGGTTCGATCGGTTTTTCGAGCTGGGGTTTTATGTCGTCCCGATGATGCTGGTCTGGGCGCTGCTGCGGTTTTTCTGGCTATGGGTGGCGACCAAGCGATTGTTGAGGCGTTTGTCGTGGCACCCGCTGATTTCGCAATACGCCGCCAGGCATTCCGAGGAGAAGCGCTTCGTGTCACTTCCGCAGATCGATCTGATGACGCCCACCCCGACATACACCGCGTTGTCGCTTTCCGTGCGGCAGGCCCGGTCGTTTTATAACGCGTTGAAACTCGGGCCGGGGCAGGCCGAGGAGCGAAAGCGGATCGGACAGCTGGTCGAAGAGGCCGAAAGCGAATTGTCGCTTGCGCTCGGGGCCGACGCGAAAGGCGACTGGCAGAATGCCCTGCGGAAGCGCCGTTATTCGCAGGCCGCGCTGGCGGAGCTGACCGAGCGAGTCAGTGGCCTGCTCGAAGATTCGTGGCGGACGGCGGGCGGCGCGCCAGTCGACGCCACGTGGCGGGATGAAGGGAAGTTTTTCCTGATCGCGCACACTGTGGCTTTCCTGCAACACGTCTTCGCGCACCTGCAGAATCTGGTAGGGCTGGTCACAATGGGGCTGTTGCTGATGCTGCTCGCGGCCATTTCTTATCCGTTCCAGCCGCGCGAACCGTTGCTGCTGTTCAGTTGGGTGGCGATCCTGACCTCGGTCGTCGTGACCCTGTTTATCTTCTTTAGCGCGAACCGTGACAAGACGCTGAGCCTTCTCGTCGGGAAGACGCCGGGCAAAGTAAATGTCACGCGCGATCTGGTGTTCCGCGTCCTGATTCACGGCGTCGTCCCGGTGATCGCGCTGCTTGGCGTCCAATTCCCGGATGCCGTGCGCCAGATATTTTCGTGGGTGAACGTTTTTGAGGGGAAAGGTCATTAGAAGGTCAAAAACACCGTCCCCTTGAAAGTCTCACGCCTAAGGCCGCGCTCCCGAAAGTCAGGAAGACTGGTTGACAGACCGCAGCCCGGCCAGTACGATACGCCTTCCTTTTTGGCCAGGTAGCTCAGTTGGTAGAGCAACGGACTGAAAATCCGTGTGTCGGCGGTTCGATTCCGTCCCTGGCCATCAACAGAATCAAAGAATTACAGGCAGCTTCAAAGCTGCCTTTTTCTTTTGTACCCACATTGCGCACCCACTAATGTCTATTTTCTGGTTCATTTCTTCGCGCTTGAGAAGACCTTCTTAGCTGGTCTCCTCCGATCTGGCATTCAGCTTCTACCACGGAATCTGCGGGGGAATCTGCGGTACTCTCTCCGTCTTTTACCCGGTAAAACAACCGCGCAAAAAGCTACAAGAACTGAGATGATCTGACCCGCATAGTTTCCAGATTTCCAGGTCAACCAAAACACCACAGCAGATGCAGAGAGGATGACGACTCGCAATAATCGCCACCACGGGTTCATTTCTTTCCTCCGCTTGATTTCTTCGTTGCTGGTCTACCCGCAGGTTTCCGTTCCCGTTCGTATCGCTCAACCTCAGCAAGCGGTATCAACCAAGACCTTCCGTATTGTGTGGCCTTGATTGTGCCAGCAGTAACCAACCGCTGAACCTGCTGTTTGCTGATGCCCAGCAGTTGCCCTGCGGTGACGGTGTCTATCATCTCTTCTTCTTTCTTCATACCCTGCCAGAATACATTAAATAGGTGTCTCAGTCAACTTTTCCCTTGAAATCAGGCTTATCTGCACGCCACGCAGCAGGCTTTTCTCGCCGCGCATCAGGATGCATTCCGTTATTTTGGCGCCGTCTTTCATCAGTTGAGATACGACAACCTGTCGAGCGCGGTCAAGAAAGTTCTTCGCGGTCGCCGGCGCGAAGAGACCGATCGTTTCATCGCCTTCCGCTCGCATTGGCAGTTCGACGCTTCGTTTTGCACGCCGGGCAAAGGGCACGAGAAGGGCGGCGTTGAAGGCGAGGCCGGGTTCTTCCGTCGCAATCATCTTGTCCCTGTGCCGCAAGCCTCGTCGCTGGCGACGTTCAATGAATCGTTGCTGGAAGGCTGCCGGAAAGATTTCTCTCGCATAATCGGTGAACGCGAGAAGATCGCCGGAGAGATGTTCAAACTTGAACAGCCACACTTGCTGCCGCTGCAGAGCGAGGACTTCGAATTGGCGGAAGAATATTTCCGGAAGGTGAACAAACAAGGCTGCGTGCAGGCGGGAACCAACTTCTACTCGACGCCGCTGCGAGCAGGTCTTGAAGCGCGAGTGCGAGTGTTGCCATCGACTGTCGAGATTCATCATCAGGGTCGGCTGGTGGCTGAGCATCCACGCTGCTATGGACAGCGCAAGCAGATTCTGGACCTAGAGCATTACCTGGGCGCGCTCGAACGCAAGCCTGGGGCGATGGCCGGCTCAAAGCCTTTGCGTCAATGGCGCGAGGACGGCCGTTGGAGAGCCGCATACGATCAATTCTGGAGCGCCTTGCAATCACGTCACGGCGAATCGGATGGCACGCGAATGATGATCGAGTTACTGCAACTCGGACGACAATGCGGCTACGATCGTCTGAGCGCAGCGCTAGAAGAAGCGATCCGAATCGGGTCGAGCGACGCCGCAGTGGTTCGCTACCTGATGACGACAAGCCCGATCAATTGGGCGCCGGCTCCGCTCGATCCAGGAGAGATCAAGCGTAGTGAATTCTCGACGCGTCCGTTGCCGGCGATTGCCACCTACGATCAACTGCTGAGCCAGTCGGCGCAGTCCTTGGTGAAGGAGGTGGCGCAATGAGTAAATCTCACAACCTGACGGTGGCGACAATTCAAGAAAAATGCCGGGGCCTGCGGTTGCCGACCGTCGCGGCGCAAAGCGAACGGCTGGCGCAGGAAGCGGAGCGCGCCAATCAATCGCATTTGAATTACTTGGCGGAACTGCTCGGCGCCGAGTTGGAGGAACGCGAACGCCACAAGATCGAACGTCGGATCAAAGAGGCGCGACTGCCGCGAATGAAGATGCTTGAGGAGTTCGATTTCTCGGCGGCATCACACATCTCGGTCAAGCAAATCCACGCGTTGGCTGAAGGCTCGTATTTGGAGCGCGCCGAGCCGGTGATCTTGATCGGAGATTCGGGCACTGGAAAAACACACCTCGCAAGTGGTCTGTGCCTGGCGGCCTGCAAGCAGAAGAAGCGTGCGCGCTTCGTAACAGCGGCCGGCTTGATCAACGAACTGGTGGAAGCGCAGCAGCACAACTTGTTGAGCCGCGCATTGCAACGATGGGCACGCTACGACCTGATAGTGTTGGACGAAGTAGGCTATGTGCCCTTCGCGCAAGTCGGCGCCGAGCTGCTCTTTCAAGTGATCAGCGAACGCGCTGAAAAGGCAACGCTGATTATCACGACGAACCTGCCATTCTCGGAGTGGACGCAAGTATTCCCCAGCGCGCGACTGTGCAAAGCGCTGCTGGACCGGATCACTGACCGCGCTCATATTATCGAGACAGGCACGGAGAGTTACCGCTTCAAACGAACGGTGGCGGCGAAGAAGAAGGCCAAAGAATAGCCCGAAGCGAAATACTGTCGGCAAAACTTTGGCAATCTTTGGTGGCCGAATAAAATGGCGCCATGCGACGAATTCTCCAATTATGGATCACTTTGATCGTCTCTGCTTACGGGACTCAAACATTGGGATTGATAGGTGACAATCCAAATCAATCCCAATCTCTGAGTCTGAAGGCGACTACGAAAGGCTCATCAATTTGCTTTGGAGAAAATCTCACTGTAGAGATGGAGTTGAAAAATAGAGGCGGTAACAAGATTGTGATAAATTCTGAAATGCTATGGTCATTCATTACATTCAGAGCGTACAAGCCATCTAAATTTCCCGGCGTAAAAGCCGCGAGAGTTTTGATGCTCAGCCCGCCCTTATTTAGCCACCCGAAAGATGATTTCGTGGTTTTGAAACCCAATCAGGTTTACGAAAGGCATAAAGACTGTCTCCCTAGATAATCAGTTCTTTAGGGAGGAGAGTGAGGTTGAGTTTGATGTCTCATACCAGCAGCTTGAGCAACGGGAAATCGATGGGGTCAACTTCTGGGCAGGGTTGGTCAACTCAAATAAACTGAAGCTGCATATAAAACCATGCATCTCTGACAAAAAGAAATCGCAATAAGTGACCAGGAACTACTGAGAATCATGTGGATGCGCGATCGCAGGGTGTGTACTGGCCTGCCCAAGGCACACGTTAAAGTTGAATCGGTATTAAACTTTGAGGTGGGCCAAATCAGAGCGCCGAAATGGGCCAGATCAATTTGCCAAAATCAAAAGCGCGGAGCTTGGAAGTAGGAGAGGATCAAGCGCGCGAAGAGTTTCAATCTACCCTGCAAGAAGGGTTTGAGAAAGCCGAAAGGATGAGGAAGCAGAAGAACGGCGCAAACGCCACTCGGACTAAAACGGTAAAGAAGCCATAGATGACTTTAGTCACCTGAGCAAAGTGAAGATAGCTTTTTATACCAGGTTTAAATTTGCGGTTGGAGGTCATAGATAATTTGTCCCCAGTTGGGGACACTTTATTGGAGAAGGATGCGGGGTACGGGGATATGGCCCCTCTGGCGTCTTTATATAGGTTGATCATCCTATCCACCCCCACGCAAAAAATAAAAAAAAGTTTTATAGCCTGGATGAAGGTGTCCGTTCGGCAAGGAGGCTTGACAGATGGAAGTCAACGAAAATTATCAAGCACTATTACCGAATGGACACAGAAAACGCCTGCGGCGATTATACTGATGCCGTCAGATCGGCTTGGTCTGCGGGAATCGCCTGTGGCGATGGGGTGAGGTCAAGGCAGGTCGGCGCTGTCCAAATTCATGCGTTTTCAGACGATCGGTGACAATTTGGGGCATCCTGGAAAGAGATTTCAGTATCGTCTTTTGGTTGAACAAAGTGGAAAATAGGCAGCAGAGTTGCAGAACGAACGCCGTTCTTCGTTCAAGGAAGAAAGAAGTCATTCTGAAGTCAAAAAGGAGATCATATGAAAAAAGGGCTCTTAATTTTGATTCTCATCCTTGGGACAACTGCATCGATCCTTGGGCAAACGCCTACCGAAACGGACGTCGAAACCCTAAGGCGTCGTGTAATGCTATTACAGATAGAACCCCAGATAGAGCGATCATCGAAACCTGCAATTGACGAGGACATTGTTAGACGACTTGAAAAGGAAATCTTTTTTGCAAGATTTCCTCTTCCTAAGTTTGGCTCTCTCACAAAAAGATTTCCACCGGCTGATCTTAACACGATACTGGCAGAGGATTATATTCGGATTGGAGCTGGCGGGGAGATCATTACCAGGCAGCAGGAGATCGCAAACCCACAATTATCAGGATATCCCGGTTTTGTCGGCGCAAGCATAGATAATCTAAGCATTCGCATGTATGGGGAAACAGGGATTGCGACAAGTCTCTTGACCATCAAGGAGAGCAGAAGCGGAGTAGAAGAGATCAGGAAATATCGTGTCACCAATGTTTATGTCAAACGTGACAATCGATGGCAACTAGTCTCATCCCAGTTTACTGCTGATCAAGGTTAACTGTGTCCCTTCGGTGAGCGGGCATGGCGCCGGAAGAGATCCGCAGGAAGCGCATGGCTCAAGTCAAGACTCGTCACCGAAGGAACACTGAACCGCCCCGGGATTCCCAGAGACTCCAATTCTTGAGAGGATGGAGTCATGAAAAAAGTAACGAAATATTCACCCGAGTTTCGCGAACGGGCTGTCCGGCTGGTCTTTGAGCACCAGGGGG
>Ga0126377_10001090_pt1 | contig 17440 bp, 13 predicted proteins | sample PanSoiMetPlot_22_FD_92647 | JGI IMG/M metagenome (GOLD analysis project Ga0126377, IMG submission 92647) | Tropical forest soil microbial communities from Panama - MetaG Plot_22 | ecosystem: Environmental > Terrestrial > Soil > Tropical forest > Bulk soil | place: Panama | collected 2016-02-17 | reverse complement strand
GGCGCCGTACTGAGCGCCGACCAGCCAGCCGCTCCCATCCTGCGAGATGGAGTCGCAGAGCACGCCGACGGCGCAGTTGAAGTCGGAGCTCCAATCCGTCCGTGACCATGCGCCACCGGCATGCGCACCCAGGTAGACGCCCGACCAATTCCACACCACCGGAGGCGGAGGCGGCGCCTTGACCGGCATGTCCGCGGCGAAGGCCGGTCCGGCGATTATCGCTGCGATGGCACTTCCCAGAATGAGCTTTTTCATAACGGTCCCCCGGTCCCCGAGCGTGAAGCCTGATTTGTACATCTGGTGGGGGTATTTTGCTGTCACCGCCGAGCAACACCGCAGATTATTCGCGAAGTACGGGCGGGCCCCCTTATCGGCCCGCCGGCCACGTAGAACGCAATAAAATGCCCGTCGGCAGGGGGGTATTCTGCCAAGGGTCGGAAAACGGCCGAATCATGCGGTAGGGATTTACTCCCTCAATTGCGAAAGGCTTGCCGATGTCCAGCCCACCTGCCCCGAAGGCCGGTTGCTATTACGCGGACTACTTGAAGCTCGACCGGCTGCTCGCCGCCCAGGCGCCGGAGAGCGCGCGCCACGGCCGCCCCGCGCACGACGAGATGCTCTTCATCATCGTGCACCAGGCCTACGAGCTGTGGTTCAAGCAGATCCTGCACGAGCTCGACCGCATCCAGGCCGATTTCGGGGGTGACGTGGTGGAGGACGAGTGTCTCGGCCGCATCGTGCACGCGCTCGACCGCATCAACGAGATCCTCAAGCTGCTGATCCAGCAGCTCGAGGTGCTGGAGACGATGACGCCGCTCGACTTTCTCGATTTCCGCGACTTCCTGTTTCCGGCTTCGGGCTTCCAGTCCGTGCAGTTCCGGCTGATCGAGGTCAGGCTCGGCCTCGCCCGCGACGCGCGCTCGAACTATGCCGGCAAGCCGTTCGACGACACGCTCTCCGACTCCGACAGATCCCGCGTCGCCGCTGCCGAGCGTGGGCGAAAGCTGATCGACCAGCTCGACGGCTGGCTCTCGCGCACGCCGTTCGTGCACCGACCCGATTACGACTTCTCGCGCGAATACCGCGACGCCGTGCGGCGGATGCTCGAGGACGATGCCGCGCGCGTGCGCGCGCATGCTACCATGAGCGCGGAGCAGCGCGAGGCCGAGGCACGGCGGATCGAGGCTTCGCTCGCTGAGTTCCAGGCGATCTTCGCGCCGGCGTCGGAGCCGTCGCCGTGGCGGATGTCGCGCGCCGCGGTGCAGGCGGCATTGTTCATCACTGTCTACCGCGACCGGCCGGTGCTGCAGCTGCCGTTCCGGCTGCTCGCCGCCTTGATGAACGTCGATGAGCTGATGACGCTATGGCGCTATCGCCATGCGCTCATGGGGCAGCGGATGATCGGGGTCAAGGTCGGCACCGGCGGCTCCGCCGGCCACGACTATCTGCGCGAGACCGCGGCCAGGCACCGCATTTTTTCCGACCTGTTCCGGCTGTCGACCTATCTCATTCCGCGCTCGCGGCTGCCCAGCCTGCCGCGCGAGCTCGAGGATGCGATGGGCTACCGTTACGCCGCGCGCTGAGATGAAACGATCGTTGCCGTGAGCACCGCTCACATCGGTCGCGCAATCCTCAGCCGTTGGGCGAGCCGAACATGCGGTCGCCCTGCAGGTCGACGATCTGCTTGGCCTTGGAGATCGCGAACGCGATCGCATCGTCCTTGCTCGGATGCGTATCGGCACGGACGAAGCGGTGCTCCTTGACGCCCTCGGGCGTATCCTTCTCGATGATGCCGGCGGTCTGGTAGACGCCGCCCGCCGGATAAGGCGCAGGCCGGATGCGGTAGCCCTTGTATTCGACGGCCGGCCCGGCCGGTGCGTCAGCCTCGCCGGCGCCTCCACCCGCCAGGCGTTGCCATGCCGCTTTGAGCTTGGCGAACATCGATCTCTCCGCAAATCCCAGTGTCGGCGAAAAGTACCGGCGCATCATAAGGTCGATGGTGACGCGGGTGAATAGTCGATGAACGCTTCATCCATGCGGCGTTCGAAATCGACCGGCTATGAAAGCGCGGTCGGTCGGACGACGGCGAACGCCCAGCGGGCGCGCCGGGACCCGGAACCGATACGTAGAAATCGCCCGCGGCCTGCTTCGGGAGTCGTGAGCTCGTGCCGCGGGGTACCATCAAGAGGAAGGAACTGACCCATGCTTACCCGTCGCGTTCTCGTCACCTCGGTAGCGCTGGCTCTCTTGTCCGCTCCGGCCTTCGCGCAGGGGACCGGCACGCAGCCGATGCAACCGGCGAAGCCCGCCCCGGCCGTCACCGCGCCCGCGAAGCCCGCCACCACCGGCGCCGGCAACACCGCCACCGCCCCGGTCGCCGCCAAGACCAACCTCAACACCGCGACCGCGGCGGAGCTCGACAAGCTGCCGAAGATCGGTCCGGCCCGTTCCAAGGCGATCATCGAGGCGCGCGCCAAGGACAAGTTCAAGAATTGGGATGACTTCGTGGCGCGCAAGGTCGTCCCCGCCGACGCGGCAGCGGCGATCAAGGACGTCGTCACTTTCTGAGTCGTTCCCGGATCGTCGGTCGCGAAGGACTCGAGGCGTCGCCCCCGGCGCCTCGAGTTTCCTTGCATTCGGTTGCAAGCCTCATGCTGAATGCCTGAAGGCCGCTTCCTGGTAGCGCAGGCCGGGGCGCAGCCGCAGTCCCTTCGGAAAACCTTCGAACAACCGGAGCTGCCGCCCGATGCGGCGCCGTTGCCGGAGCTCCGCGTCGCTCTTGCGCAACTGCGCGGAGTGGGCGACGAAGCTGCCGATGAGCTGCCCGATGCGTACGGCAAGCGAATTGCCGTGGTCGGAGGGTGCGGCAAAGGTGATGACGCGTCCGCCGTGGCGGCGCTCGACGAACGGGTAGTCGTCGAGCGTGTAGAAGACCCGGCCGGACCACGCGCTGCGGATGTCGTGCTCGGTCAGGCCGCGCAGCGCCGGAAAGATGCGCTTGCCCTCTTCGAGCGTCCTGCGCGCGACCTCGCGGGTGATCTCGGGCGAGGTTTCCGGCGTTTCCTCGTGGCCCATGTAGAGACGGCGGCCGTGCCGGCGGGCATAGAAACAGGGATCGCGGGTATCCGACAGCACCGCACCGGCGGCGAGCGTGCGCGTGCCTTCCGGCAGCTCCACCTCGACGACGTAGTCATACTCGAAGATCGCGCGCTCCAGCAGGTCGCCGTTGATGTGCCGGGCATAGGCGTTCGCCATGAACAAGGTGGCGGCGCGGATGTGGGCGCCGTTGCCGCAGAACACCGTCACCTGTCGGTCGCCGAAATCGAGCGCCTGCGCCTCGGTCTCACGGAAGAAGCGCACGCCGCGCTTCTGCAGCGCGCGGGCCAGACCGAGCAGGAACTTGCGCGGACGGAAGCTGCCGCCGAATCGGTCGATCACGCCGCCGGCATAGAAGCCTTCCGCGGTGCCATAGCGCTTCTCGAGCTGCTGCGCCGACAGCACCTCGAAGAACGGCGGCCGGCGGTTTTCGGTGAGCGGCATCAACGCGCGCAGGCTGCTCTTTTCCATGAACGCGTAGTCGGCCTCGACGCTCGCCATGTCGGCGTCGTCCATCGCCGCCATGACGGCGCCGTGCTGCACCGAGGCGCGCAGGTTGTAGTCGTGATCGAGCGCCGCGATGCGCTGGCATCCCTCGACGGTGCGGCGCAGGAATTCCCGCACCCGCCGCTGTGCCGCCAAGCGCGCCGTTTCTTCCGAAACGCCGCTGCGCAGCTCCTGCCGGGTCAGCTCCGCCAGCATGACGTCGACGGATTTGGCCCAGCCCGTGAGGAACTGGCCGGCATTGAGCCCGGACGCGGCCTCCTTGCCGAAGGCGCCTTTCTCGATCACCACCACGTCGAGGCCGCGGCGGACCGCCGCCTCGGCCGCGCTCAGTCCGGAAAGCCCGCCGCCCGCGATCAGGAGGTCGCAGGAAAGGCTTTGATTCGCGCAGGAGGGAGGCGAAAAGTCCCGGACTTCGTCGTCGTACGCCGAACGCTGCCGCATGCGGCCAGACCGTGATTGTTTTCTGTGACAGCTGCGCGAAATGCGCGCTGTTGCCGCTCCCGTGTTCATTGAGATGGGGATGGCCGCGGGCGCGCGCCAGTATGTGCAGAAGCTCGACCTGCGTCTCCGGCGGATCAAAAGATCCACAGCGCCGAGGGCGGAAACTCCACGTGATAGACCTCGTGCTTGAGCGGGCCGGAGGTATAGGCACGCACGCTCACGTCATCCTTGGCGAAGACGAGCTCCCAGCGCTCGCCGATATACATCTGCGCCTTCAAGGTCATGAGCACGCGGTTCGGCCCGGCACCGCCGCCCAGCAGCACCTTCTCCAGGCGGAGGACGGCGCTCGCCTTCTCCCCGACGGCGGCCCCGGTGCGGGCGACGCCTTCGAGCCTGGTGCCCATCACCTCGATCACCGCGCGGTTGTCGGTCCTTTCGACCAGGGTGCCGTCGAGCCGGTTGTTGTTGCCCATGAACTCGGCCGCGAACATCGTCGCCGGCTGCTGGTAGAGCTCGGTCGGCGTTCCCTCCTGCTCGACCGCGCCGGTGTTGAGCAACGTGATGCGGTCGGCGATCGCCATCGCCTCGATCTGGTCGTGGGTGACGAGCAGCGCGGAGAGGCCGAGCGACACGATGAGCTGGCGCAGCCAGGCGCGCGCTTCTTCGCGTAACTTTGCGTCCAGATTTGACAGGGGCTCGTCGAGCAGGATGACAGCCGGCTCGTAGACGAGCGCGCGCGCCAGCGCCACGCGTTGCTGCTGGCCTCCGGACAGTTGGTGCGGGTATCTCGCCGCGAGGTGCGTGAGGCCGAGCTGGCCCAGCGCCTTGCCGACCCGCAGCTTGACGGCGGTCGGCGACGCGTCGCGCAGCTCGAGGCCATAGGCGATGTTCTCGAACACGGTGCGGTGCGGCCACAGCGCATAGGACTGGAACACGAGGCCGAGGCCGCGCGCTTCCGCCGGCAGATCGATCCGCCTGGCGGCGTCGAAAAACGTGGTCTCGCCGACGCGGATGACGCCGCGATGCGGCTGTTCCAGGCCGGCGACTGCGCGCAACAGCGTGGTCTTGCCGCTGCCCGACGGCCCGAGCAGGGCGACGACCTTGCCCGGCGGCACCGCGACCGAGACGCCCCTGAGGATCTCGTGGTCGCCGTAACGCAGCGCGATATCGTCGATGGTGAGGTGGGCCATTGAGGTGGGCCATGGAGAACAGCGAATGGCGAACAGGGAGTAGCGGATAGTGAACGGAAAACCGATTTTCCGCTACTCGCCATTCGCTACCTACTACTCGCTAATTCGCTACCCGGCAAAGCCGCCTGCGTCGAGAAATGCCTGCTCCTCCGGCGTGGTGACGCGGCCCAGGACGGCGTTGCGATGCGGAAAGCGGCCGAAGCGGCGCACGATGTCGGCGTGCTGCTCGGCATACTTGGTGAATTCGTCGTCGCCATAGGCGCGCGCCAGGTCGACGCACCGCTCCTGGTCGGCGAGATACTCCGAGTGCATGCAGGGCAGATATAAGAACTGGCGCTCGCCATGCGGTATCCGCTGGTCGAAGCCACGCGCGATCGCGCGGCTTGCTGCGGCGCGGGCTAGCGCGTCCGCCTCGTAGGTGCGCTTGTTGCCGCGGAACATGTTGCGCGGGAACTGGTCGAGCGTGATGACGAGCGCGAGCGCGCCCTCCGGCGTCGCCTCCCAGGCCGCAAGCTCGCCCGCGATGGCGGCCTGCCACAGGCCATGAAAGTGCCGTGCAGTCTCGGCATCGAAGGCCGCGTCCTTGCTGAACCATTTGTCGGGGCCGGCCGCGCGCCAGAACGCCAGCACGTCCGCCGGCGCAATCGCGCCAGGCGTTTCATGGCCAACGCCGCCGCTCATAGCCGAATCCGTCCGGTGTTGATCTCGTCGCGCAGGGTGGCGTCCACGAGCACGAAGGCCTTGCGCTGCGGGTCGTTGAAGTAGATCGGATCGGTGGTGCCGGCGGGATCGAAGCCCTGCTTCACCAGCTCGACCTTCTTCTGCTTGAAGGTGGTGGTGACGTCGTTGTCGCGGCGGATGCGCAGGAACACTGGCCGGGCATACTCCGGCAGCTCGCGCGCGAGGTGGTCGCGCAGCGCCGTCAGGTTGAGATTGTCCTTGGCCACGATGGCGGCCATGCCGGCGCGGCCGTCGCGGCCGGGGACGGCGACGCCGTAGACGTTGGTCTCGAGCACGCCCTCGAACTGCCCGACCGCCTCCTCGACCTCGGTGGTCGACACGTTCTCGCCCTTCCAGCGGAAGGTGTCGCCGATGCGATCGACGAAATAGAAGTAGCTGTTGCGGTCCTTGCGCATGAGGTCGCCGGTGCGGAACCAGACGTCGCCTTTCTTGAACACGTCGCGCAGGACCTTCTTGTCGGTGTCGGCTTCGCTGGCATAGCCCTCGAACCGCTGGCCGGGGCGCGACGCGTCCTTCATGATCTTGCCGATCACCTCGCCCGGCTCGTCGATGTCGCACTCGATGCAGAAGCCGCGCTCGTCACGCACCGGCTGCTGGCGCTCCACGTCGAAGCGGACGATCTTGGTCGGGAAGCGGGCCGCGATGTACCACGGCAAACGGCCGATGGCGCCTTCCTTGCCCTCGAAGTTGAACAGCGAGACGTTGCCCTCGGTCGCGGCATAGAACTCGATGATCTGCGGAATCCGGAAGCGCCGCTTGAATTCCGGCCAGACGTCGGCGCGCAGGCCATTGCCGCAAGCGAGCCGCAGGTGATGCGTCCGTTCGCTCGGGCTTTCCGGCGAGTTGATGAGATAACGGCAGAGCTCCCCGATATATTGGAAGCAGGTGCAGTCCCAGCGCACGATGTCGTCCCAGAAATCGCGCGCGGAGAATTTTTCGCGAATGACCACTGAGCCGCCGCGCAGCAGCAGCGGGCCGGTGGCCAGCACACCGCCGGCGGTGTGATAGAGCGGCAGGCAATCGTACATGCGGTCGCTCGCGCGCGTCTCCATCACCCCGGCGAAGGCGTGACTCGCGAGCATCAGGCGATAGTGGTTGATGTTGGCGGCCTTCGGCAACCCGGTAGTGCCCGACGTGTAGATGTAGAGCGCGTGGTCCTCGATGGTGAGCGACCGGCGCTCCGACAGCGTCAGCTCGTCGCCGGGCAGCGCGTCGACCGCGCGGTCGATGCGCGCGAAGTTGGCGTCGGCGTCGCCATGCAGCCAGGTCTTTGCTTGTTTGGCGTCGCCGGTGATATGCATGCGCGCCGTCGTCAGCGCCTCGAACAGCTCGGCGGCGACGATGACGTGCTTCGGCTTGACGACGTTGATGCAGTGCGCCAGCGCCGTGCCGGTCAGGTTGGTGTTGATGAGCGCCACTGCGCCGCCGACGCGCGTAACGCCGACCCACACGGCCAGGAACTCCGGCCGGTTCGGCATCATCAGGCAGATCGTGTCGCCCTTTGCGATGCCCTGCGCCAGCGCCCAGCGGGCGTAGCGGTTGGCGCGCGCGCCGAGCTCGCGGTAGCTGAAGCGCTCGCGCTCGGAGAGCAGCGCCGGCGCGTCACCGTACTTTTCGGCGAGCTCCGCGATCACCTGCGGAAACACGCGGGTCGGATTCTTGGCGATCGGCGTGGTCGCTTTCAGGGTGCGCAGCGCACCCCTGAGGCAGGTCAGGTCGGCCGTCAGCCGCTCGATCAATCCCATGCCAGGTCCCGTTGGGGCCGTGCCGCGACTCGCCACCCGCACCGCATGCCGGAAGCATCAGGCACCGGTCGGAAAGAGGCAATAGCTGCGGGCTGTCAGGATGTCACAGAGGCGTCAAAGAACCGTCAACGATCGAGCCCGCCGAACGGCACCAGCGGGTTATCGAGCAGTGCAGCACGATCCGCGCGGTCCGGAGCGGCGGCGCCGAGGAAGGCGTCGAACAGCTGCTTGACCGCCGCCGGCGCGAGATCGCGGGTGATCAGCACGATCCGGGTGCGCTCGTCGCCGTCGGGCCAGTGCGGCAGCCGTACCGACGGGTGGAAGACATGCTGCACGCCGTGAATGACGATGGGGCTCGCCGGCGTCTCTGCGAGCTTCACGATGCCCTTGAGCCGCAGCAGCCCTTCGCCGTGCACCGAGCGCAGCAGGTCGAGGAACATCTCCAGCATGGCCTCCGGGATGGCGGCGTCGGCAGTGAACGCGAAGGCGCGGATACGGTTGTCGTGGCGGTTCACGTCGTGGGGGTGGTCGTGATGATGCGCTGCATCGGCATAGGCCTCGGCGGCGAGCCAGCGCGCGACATCGGGGATCTTGCGCGCCGGGTCGTAGAGGCCGCAGGCGAGGAGGCGCGCAGGTGTCGCCTCACCGGCGGCGGCATCGAGGATCGGTGCCGCGGGGTTGAGCGCATGCAGGCGGGCGGCGAGGCGCGCCTTCGCCGCTTCGCGCTCCGGCGTGTCGACGAGATCGGTCTTCGTGAGGACGATACGATCGGCGACCGCCGCCTGCTTGACCGATTCCATGTGCGCATCGAGGGTGGCGTCGCCGTTCACCGCGTCGACGACCGTGATCACGCCGTCGAGCCGGTAGCGCATCACCAGATAGGGATGCGCCATCGCGGTCTGCAGCACCGGCGCGGGATCGGCGAGCCCGGTCGTTTCCAGGATCACGCGGCGGAATACCGCGCGGCCGTTGTCGAGATCGCGCAGCAGCTGCTCCAGCGCATCGACGAGGTCGCCGCGCATGGTGCAGCACAGGCAGCCGCTCTGCAGCAGCACCACACTGTCACTGATCGGCTTGACCAGCAGATGGTCGAGGCCGATCTCACCGAACTCGTTGATGATGACAGCGGTCTCGGCGAGCGCGGGGTCGGTGACCAGGCGGTTGAGCAGCGAGGTCTTGCCGGCGCCGAGGAAGCCGGTCAGCACGGTGAGCGGGATTGGCTCGGCCGGGCCAAGAGCATTTTCAGGAAAAGTGGGCACTGATCTCGGGTTTACCCGAGATCAGCACTTAATGCTAGCCAAGTCGGCTAGAGCCGACTTGGATGGTTTTCCGCAGAAAATGCGACCAGCTAATAACTATCGTTCATCGCGCCTGGGTGGACTGCTGCTGGGTGGCGGACGTGGTGGCGGCAGCCGGCGTCGTCTTCGGCGCCGGCTTCTTGGGCTTCGGCTTCGCGTCGGTCGCGGTTGCCGCGGCCGGTGTCGCGCCGCCGCTCTTCGCGTTCTCCTTGGAGCCCTCCTTGGGGGCTGGCTTCGCCGAGGACCTCTCCTTGGGTGTTTCCTTCGCCGCGGAATCCTTGGCCTGGTCCTTGCCGCCCGGCGTGAGTTTGGCGGTGGCGGCCTTCTTCTTCTCGGGCTTGGCCTTGGCCTCGCCCCAGCCGGCTTGCGGAGCGCCCGGCGCCGGCGGCTTCACACCGGTATAGACCAGCACCGGCTCGCCGACCTTGGCGTCTTCCGCGAGTGCCGCCGCCTTGGTTTTCGGACGCAGGCTCGAGAGAAAGACGGCGTACGGCGAATCGGGACTCGCTGCGATGTGCTCGTCCTCGTCCTCGGTCGCCTGCCGCTTGCGATGGCCCCCACACATTTCGTCGCGCAGGTTCGGCGGCGCGGCGCTGACGGTCTGCAGCGTCTCGACCGTGCCGAGCGAGGGAATCAGCCAGCCGAGCCCGCTCTTGCTGTTGAAGCCGCGTTCCAGCAGCTGCGCCGCCTTCATCGCGCGCGCGGCGGAGGACGGCGCGCCCAGCACCACGGCGATCAGCCGCTTGTCGTCACGGGTGGCGGAGGCAACCAGATTGAAGCCGGACGCGCAGATGAAGCCGGTCTTCATGCCGTCGGCGCCGGGATAGCGGCCGATCAGCGTGTTGTAGTTCCGCTGCACCATCTTCCCCATGCGGATGCCGGGCAGGTGCCAGTAGTAATCGTATTCCGGCATCTCGCGGATGAGCGCGCGGGCGAGGATGGCGAGATCGCGGGCCGAGGAAATCTGGTCGTCGGCGGGCAGGCCGTTCGGGTTGACGAAGGTCGATTGCGTCATGCCAAGGCGCCGCGCATTGGCGTTCATCTGGTCAGCGAAGTTCTCGACCGAGCCGGCGACCCCCTCGGCGAGCACGACCGCCATATCGTTCGCCGACTTCACCATCAGCATCTTGAGCGCGTTGTCGACGGTGACGATGGTGCCGACGGGGAATCCCATCTTCACCGGCGCCTGCGCGGCGGCGTTCGACGAGACCACAAGCGGCTTGTCGATGGTGATGCGGCCTTCGCGCACCGCGCGCAAGGTCACATAGGCGGTCATCAGCTTGGTGACCGAGGCCGGATACCAGGGTTGGCCGGCGTTCTCCGCGAACAGTACCTTGCCGGTGTCGGCCTCGATGACGAGCTGGGCTTCCGCGGTCGCGCGGGTCGTCGCGAGTCCAGTTGCGGCACAAACCACCGCTGCCCACATCAGGTTTCGTGCAACGGAGGTTCGCGTCGAAAACATCACGGGTTCGGCGTCCGATCGTTTTTGGCGGGGCCTCGACGACACCCAGCTGGCGACAGGCGTCGACAAGCCTGTCTAGGCCGGTAGTGCATGAAACGCAAAAGCGAAAGGCCCCGGACTGACACCCCTGTGTCGGTGGTAGGCCCTTAATGTTAAAAGAAAGCGTCCAAAATTCGGCAGGTTGGGCTTGGCCTTAGTTCCCAGCTCCGAGGGCTGTTGCGATTTCTCCATAATCGGCCTGAAATCGCGAGTTCCATGGAATAAACGGAGGCATTCGTGACAGCTTGCATCGTCGGCTTCGCCCACACGCCCTTCGGCCGCCTGGAGGGAGAGACGGTCGAGAGCCTGATTGTGCGCGTGGCGATAGAGGCGCTTGCGGACGCCGGCGTCGCGGCCGGCGACGTCGACGAGATCGTACTCGGGCACTTCAATGCCGGCTTCTCGCAGCAGGATTTCACCGCCTCGCTGGTGCTGCAGGCCTCCCCCGATCTGCGCTTCAAGCCCGCCAGCCGGGTCGAGAATGCATGCGCCACCGGCTCGGCTGCCGTGCATCAGGGCCTCAAGGCGATCGCCGCGAAAGCAGCACGCATCGTGCTGGTGGTCGGCGCCGAGCAGATGACCACCACGCCCGGCCCCGAGATCGGCCGCAACCTTCTGAAGGCGTCCTACGTGCGCGAGGAGGCCGACATCGACGGCGGCTTTGCCGGCATTTTCGGCAAGATCGCCTCCCTCTATTTCCAGCGCTGGGGCGACCAGTCCGATGCGCTCGCCCGCATCGCCGCCAAGAATCACAAGAACGGCGTCGGCAATCCCTTCGCACAAATACGTAAGGACCTGGGCTACGAGTTCTGCCGTACCGAGAGCGAGAAGAACCCGCGCGTGGCGGGCCCGCTCAAGCGCACGGACTGCTCGCTCGTCTCCGACGGCGCCGCCGCGGTCGTGCTGGCCGACGTCGAGACCGCGCTCAAGCTCGGCAAGGCGGTCGTGTTCCGCGCCGCCGAGCACGTGCAGGATTTCCTGCCGATGTCGAAGCGCGACGTGCTCAAGCTCGAAGGCTGCGCGCAGGCCTGGCAGCGCGCGCTCGCCAGCGCCGGCGTCGCGCTCACCGACCTTTCGTTCGTCGAGACCCACGACTGCTTCACCATCGCCGAGCTGATCGAATACGAGGCCATGGGCCTGGTGCCGGAAGGGCAGGGGGCGCGCGCGATCGCGGAGGGCCTCACCGAGAAGACCGGACCGCTGCCGGTCAATCCGTCGGGCGGACTGAAGGCGAAAGGTCACCCGATCGGTGCGACGGGGGTGTCCATGCACGCCCTGACTGCGATGCAGCTGATGGGAGCGGCCGGCGACATCCAGGTGAAGAATGCCCACCTCGGCGGCATCTTCAACATGGGCGGCGCCGGGGTCGCCAACTACGTGAGCATCCTCGAGCGGATCAAGTAGCGCCGGCCGAGACTATTGTCCCGCTTGCAACGTTGCAGCACGCTCGGGTGCGAACGCGGAAGCAAAGGGACACCGGCAGCCTTATGGTTCTAGTGCGGTTTTAGCTCTGACGTTCCAATGACAAGCGTGCTGCGAGACTGATCGGAACGTCAGAGAGCGTCGCGACGGGTGCCATGCGCGTTTTTCCCCGTAGGATTATCGAGCGACGCTATCGGGCGCGCCGATGAGCGTCAATTCGCGCGCGGCTCTGATCGTCGTCCGGCGATTCGCTCCGTCGCTCCACGATCCGCGCTAGCGGAATCGCGGCCAGCACGATCAGCACCGGCTCCATCGGCACACGATACTTGGCGGACGCCACCGGCCCGTTGAGCAGCAGGAAATAGGCGAGCACGCCGCCGGCGAAGATGGCCGCCCACGGCATGGCGCGCGCCAGCATGATCAGGCCCACGGCCGCGAGCACGAGGAAGGGGAGGGTGGCGAGGAGGCCGATGGCCAGCAGCAGCTGATAGAGGCCGGGGTCATCGAGCAGGTAGGCGCGCGCCTTCTCCCACAGGCTCGCTCCCGGTGTGTGGTAGAAGCTGGGTTTCGGCAGCGACCGCACGCGTGGGTCGGCGAGCAGCGCCGGCGCGCCGAGGTTCATCACCATGCCCTCGAGCCAGGCCTTGGCGTAGGCCGCGGGCGGCAGCCGCGCCATCTCGTCGCGTGCGATCTCGGTCTTTGTCGCCGAGAGAACAAAGGGGTTGGAGTCGGCGGTGAGGCCGCGCGCCGTCAGCGCCTGCTGATAGCGCTCGTTCACCCGATCCCAGGTGACCTGATAGGGCGTGCCGTCGGCGCGCTCCGTCACCAGCGGGACGATCCAAAAGGCAAAGTGAAAGCCGGTCAGCGAGCTCAGGCTGAAGTGTCCGTAGTGGACGACATTGCGCGCGAGCACGGGCGCGATCGGCGCCGCCGCGCCTATCGCGAACATCGCGGCTGCAGTAAAGGCCGCCGCGAACGAGCGCCGCCCGGCCATCGCCACGATGAAGACGAGCGGCACCGCCGCCACCAGCAGCAGTGCGACGGCCGGCCGCGTAGCGAGCGCGAGCCCGCCGGCAACGCCGGCAAGCAGGGCAACGCCGAGGCTCGGCGCGCGCATGAAGTGCGCGCCGGCGAGCAGCATCGAGGTGAAGAAGAAGAGGAAGAGCGTTTCGGTCAGCAGCTGCGTGCTGAAGACGATGAGGGTCACCGACAGCGCGGCGAGAATGCCGGCGATAAATCCGACGCGCGGAGAGACGAGCGTGCCGAGCGCGGCGATGAGCGTGCAGGTGCCGGCGTCGATCACGGCCTGCGCGAGGGCGATCAGCCGTGGCGCATCGCCGAACGTGCCGCGCATTGCGCCGATCAGCAGCGGGTAGAGCGGCGTGCGATCGGTCATCGCCAGCAATGTCGGCCAGAATCGGTCGGGCCTTGCCAGCCCGGCGCCGAATTCCCAGTAACCCACGGTGTCGTTCTCCGCGAAGAAGGCGGCGTTGCCGCGGAGCAGAGCGAGATTGATCAGGCGAACGCTGAGCGCGAGGACGAACGCCGTCGCGAGCGGATGGTCGACGGCGCGGTACCTCATCTGCGATCGGTGCTTCGCTTTCCGTTAGGGGTCGCCGACCGCGGCTTCCTGCTTTGCCTGCTCGGCGGCCAGGAACTGGCTGCGGGCGAGCTCGGCGAAGTGGCCGCCGAGCCGCATCAGCTCGTCGAAGCTGCCGCTCTCGATGATGTGGCCGGCCTGGAACACCAGAATGCGGTTGGCGTTGCGGATGGTGGCGAGCCGGTGCGCGATCACGAAGGTGGTGCGGCCCTTCATGACCTCGGCGAGCGCCGCCTGCACGCGCGCCTCGGTCAGCGCGTCGAGCGCGCTGGTCGCCTCGTCGAGGATCAGGATCGGCGGATCCTTGAGCAGCGCGCGCGCGATCGACAGCCGCTGCCGCTCGCCGCCGGAGAACAGCCGCCCGCGCTCGCCGGCGCTGGTTTCGAGGCCCTGCGGCTGGCGTTCGATCACGTCGAGCACCTGCGCGCGCTCGCAGGCCGCCAGCATCTCCTGCTCGGTCGCGTCGGGCTTGCCGACCCGCAGGTTCTCGGCGATCGAGCGGTTGAACAGCAGCACCTCCTGGAACACCACGCCGATGTTTCGGCGCAGGCCCGTGAGCGTGAGCGAGCGGATGTCGATGCCGTCGATCTTCACCGCGCCGGATTGCGGGTCGAAGGCGCGATGCAGCAGGGCGAGCGCGGTGGACTTGCCGGCGCCGGTGGCTCCGACCAGCGCGACCGTCTGGCCCGGCAGCGCGGTGAAGGTGAGGTCCGCGACCGCGGAGCGCTTGCCGTCGTAGGAATAGGAGACGTCCTTGAACTCCACGAGCCCTTTGACCCGGCCGGGATCCTTGGCGTCGGGGCGGTCGCGCACGACCGGCTCGGTGTCGAGCACCTCGAAGAACTCGGCCACGCGCGGGGCGTCCATCACCATGCGGTTGGCGAAGTGCACGGCCTGCTCGAGCTTCCCGATCAGGAGCGTGGCGAAGCTCATGAACATCACGATCTCGCCGACGGTGGTGAGACCGCGCAGGTAGAAGAAGACGCCCAGGATGAGGATCGCCAGCATGGTCAGCGTGGTCGCCGTGCGGGTGATCACCGTCGCGACCGCCCACCAGGAGAGCACCGGGATCTGCGCGCTCAGCACGTCCTCGCCCATCTTGCGCATCCCCGAGACCTCCATCTCGATGCGGGCGAAGCTCTGCACCAGGGCGATGTTGCCGAGCGTGTCGGTCGTGCGCTCGGCCACCTCGGTATAGTAGTTCTCGACTTGGCTCTGCAGCTTCTCGCTGCGGCCGACGACCAGCGCGATCAGCATGGCGAAGATCATGCACAGCACGATCAGCAGCAGGCCGTAGCGCCAGTTGATGAACAGCGTCATCGGCAGCAGCACGATCAGCGATACGATGCTGGCGAAGTGCTCGCGGAAGAAGGCGAGCCACAGTCCCCACAGCGTGTTGGTGCCGGTCATCATGACCTTCACCAGACGTCCGGAGTGCGACCCGGTGTAGAAGCTGAGCGGAAGCTGCAGAACGTGTTCGAAGAACATCGTCCGCACCACCTGGTACTGGCGGTGCGCCAGCCGGTCGGCATGGAGCGCAACCAGCGTGCTGCAGACGATGGTGAACAGGGCGAAGCCCACCCAGGCCCCCACCAGCAACATAAGGTTGGTCCAGGGCAACTCGGAGATGCGTCCCTGGGCGTTGGCGAGCAGGTCGACGATGCGGCCGAACAGGATTGGCTCCACGAACATCGCCGAGGCGAGCGCCAAGTTGGCGACCGCCAGCAGCCAGCCCAGCCGGGCCTCGCGCCCGAGCAGCGCGAGCACCCGGATGTAGAGGCGGAGGAATCTCATGCAGCCGACATCGGCGAACGCGGGGGGGACGCTGCTTTCCGGAAAGCCTGCTCTTCCGGAGACGCATAGTTTATCGGAATGCCCCGGGCCCGCAAACGGCGGCCCCGGCGGTGGGTGTGGTGTCTCCATAGGGCGCGCGGGAGGTGGTCCGGCACTGCCGATTCCGGTCCGCCGCGCTACGCCGTAATTGCATAACCCATGTTACATTTACTTTTGATTGTAACTACAATATTTGCCGTCTCAAGGACTATTAGCAACGTTTATTGCTGCGCTTGACTTGGCCGGCAATGAGCACAACCATCCCGGCAGCGCGAATCCCGCAGGGCGAGTATCCGTCGCAACTGCGGGGTACAACCGCCAGCCCTCGCCGGCCGGCGGTCGCCGATCTTGCGGCGCGACGATGTCGCGGCGCAGGAGGTGTTTGGACACGCGCAGGATTGGCGAGGGGATATGCTGAACATTCCGACGGAGTTGTTGCGGACGCTGGTGACAGTGGTCGATCAACGCAGCTTTACCAAGACGGCCCAGTCGCTCGGGGTCACTCAGCCCGCGGTCAGCGCGCAGATCAAACGGCTGCAGTTCCTGCTCGGCTACGAGGTCCTCGACAAGAGCGCGCCCGGCGTGAGCCTGACGCAGCGCGGCGAGATGGTGGTCGTGCACGCGCGCCGCATGCTGTCGATCAATGATCAGATCGTCCAGCTCGACGGCAACCAGCCGAAATCGCAGACGATCCGCGTCGCCATTCAGGGCGACTTCGCCGGCGTGCGGGTTCCAGCGACGCTTGCGCAGTTTCGCAGGCGCTGGCCGGAGATTCGCTTCAAGGCCAGCGCCACGAATTTCGAGAACATGATGCGTGGGCTGCGGCAAGGCGATCTCGATCTCTGTCTCGCCATGGCGAACGCGAAGCCCACCATCGAGGCTCATCACCTGTGGGTCGACCAGGCGGTGTGGGTGCGCAGCGACGCGACGCACGTCGATCCCACCGGCGCCGTGCCGCTGGTATCCTTCGGCGAGGAATGCTCGTGCCGCTACGCCGCGGTGAACGCGCTGCATCGGATCGGGCGCGAGTGCGACTTCGTCTTCACCTCCCGCAGCATCGCCAGCCTCGAGGCCGCGGTGCTCGCCGGGCTCGGCGTGATGGTGCTGCCGCGCAGCCGCGTGCCGCACACCGCGCTCTCGGTCTGGGAAGATGCGCCGCTGCCCGAGCTGCCGCAGCTCTATTGCGGAATCTATCTGCGCGAAGGTGGCGAAAACCGCGCCGCGCTCGAGGATCTCGCCGACGAGATCGCCAAGGTCATGCGGCCGCAGCTGCAGGTGAAAGAGGGCGGGGCGTCGCTCGACGTGATGGCCGCCAAGGCCAGCTGAACCACCGGGCGGATAGCGAATAGCGAATGGAGCTGGCCGCAGCCTGCTCGCGCTGTTCGCTCAATGCACCTTGCGGTCGGCGGCGGGCGGCAGGAACGATGCGTCGAAGATATCGTCCGGCTTCGGCCTGACCTTGAAGGCCTGCACCAGCGCCATCTGGTCGAGCCCTTCCTCGAACCGGGTGGTGTCGATGCCGCCGAGGCCGTTGTCCCGCATCTCGGGCGTGAGGATATTGTCGCGGATCGCCATGCGCAGCCGCTCGAGCTCGACCTCGCGCTTGGCGCCGTCGTCGCGGCGCACGATCACGTCCACGGCGTCGGCCGGGCGCCTGATCGTCTCCTTGATGCCCTTCAGGAAGGCGCGCGCGAACGCCTTGACCGCTTCCGGCTTCTCGGCCGCGAATTTCGAGTTCACGATGATCGCGTTGCCGTAGAGCTTGAGCCCGTAATTCGCCATCGGCATCAGCACGATATCGTCCACCGGCACGCCGCGATCCTTGAGGTCGACATAGAGGCGGAACGAGGAGCCGAGCGCGGCGTCGATCTGGCCGGCGGCGAGCATCGGCGCGCGCACGGGAATGCCGATGTTCTCGATCGTCACCTTCGACGCATCGATGCTGTTGAGCTTCGCGAACAGCGGCCATTGCGCGATGGTGGAGCCGGCCGGCGGCGCGCCGAGCTTCTTGCCCTCGAGCTGCTTGGGCTCGGTGATGCCGCGGCTCTTGCGCGCGACGACGGAGT
>Ga0126377_10001088_pt1 | contig 17453 bp, 16 predicted proteins | sample PanSoiMetPlot_22_FD_92647 | JGI IMG/M metagenome (GOLD analysis project Ga0126377, IMG submission 92647) | Tropical forest soil microbial communities from Panama - MetaG Plot_22 | ecosystem: Environmental > Terrestrial > Soil > Tropical forest > Bulk soil | place: Panama | collected 2016-02-17 | reverse complement strand
GATTTCTCCTCTGGGTCCCCAGCGGCTTTGCAAAAGCAACCAATGCCTCTCGATGCTGGGCGAGAAGCTGGGATTTTCCGCAGTTATCCGCGTCAATCCCGGCAGTTTCCGCGGCCATCTGCGTTTCTTCAGTTCTGGGGTTCTGAGGTTCTGAGGTTCTGAGGTTCTGAGGTTCTGAGGTTCTGGGGTCTGGGGTCTGGGGTCTGGGGTCTGGGGTCTGGGGTTCTGCGGTTCTGCGGTTCTGCGGTTCTGCGGTTCTGCGGTTCTGCGGTTCTGCGGTTCTGCGGTTCTCTCGCGAAAGCTCCCGGGAGCTGGACAGAGGGTTCAAAAAACGAAGAGGCACCGCCGCGGCGGTGCCTCTCTCGATTGGGGCGGATTTTCCGTCGTCGTGTTCTTCTCAGCGGTATCTCTCGAAGTCGCCGGGTTTCCACGAACCGTCGAACGCCGGTGCCTCTGGGCCATACACGCGGAAATACGCGAACCACGGCTTACCGGCGACCGTCTTGATCCACAGATCCTCTCGGCCGATGGGGGCGGCGGGTCCGAAATACAACGTTAGAAAATGATCATAACGAAACGATTTCAGTTCGAACACCGATCGCAGCGCCGCCTTCCCTTGATCGGTCTGGATCTGGGTCCGAGTCTCCGCGTCATAAACGGTGATGGACCAGAAGAGCCGGGCGGGCACGGGCTGTGGCACGGTGAGCTGATACGTCGCGCCGCCCCAGAGCGAAGCACCGGTTCGCTCACGCCGGCCGAGCCAGTAAATCGATCCGGCCCCGGCGGCGCGACGCAGCGTGGCGGGCGACTGGCCGACCGGCTCGAAGAACCATGCATCCAACGTGTCGACCGCGACGTTCGACGGCACGCCCGACGCGCCGTCACCAAACCGCAGCGCCGCCCATTCCCATCGGCGGTCGCTCCAGACGGCGCGGTCCGGCCGGCGATTCGAGAAGGCTCCCGACCGAGGCCATTTGCCGACCAACGCGGCCGCGTTTGGACTGGCTTTCATCGATGCTTCCCCCCCTGCGAAAATGTCACCGCGCGAACCGAGTGCCTCCCCGGTGCGCCGCGGGCTCGCGACCAGCTTAGCGTCGGCGGATTCCGTTGGGCATTGGACCAACGGGGCACATCCCGGCGGCGAGACCGCGTGCCCCAACGGCCAATGCCCACGCCTCGCCCATCAGCATTCGTTTACGCGAAGGCGCGCATCTATTTGACGGACGATGCGAGCGCAGGGCACAACTTCTTGTTCGAGCAGACGATGCCATGGTCGAGCGAAGTCGCTAGCGACGTCCTGTTCCCGATTCTGGGCCGCCCCTTTCGGGCCCGCGCAGTCGGGCCCGAGCTCGAGCGTTGGCTCCGACGCGAGTGGGGACTCTGTGAGAGTCCGATGGAGCCGCATCGCTTCGAGATCGGTCTCACACTTCGCGCTGCGGCGCCGCGATCCCTGGCCGCCGCGCCTCGTCTCGCCCTGAGCGGGGCGCTCGATGGGTCGGCTGTCCTTTGGTGGCGGCACGGCGACCGTTGGTGGAGCACGGGTGTGGGCGACGTGGGGATCGAGCTGCGCCTCTTCGACGACAGCGCACACATTCGCGTTTGGAATATCGACGAGACGCGCGGCTTCGAGCGTCACGAGATTCGATCCGCACTCGACGGCGCGCTCAGCGAAGCGATGCGCACCTCCGGCCTTGTCCCGCTTCGTGCGGCAATCGTTGCCCAAGGCAGTCGTGCGACGGCGCTCCTCGGCGCCGTTGGTGTCGGACGAAGCGTGCTTCGCGCGCTCGATGCAGGCTGGACGTCGTTCGCTCGAGCGTCGGCGTGGCTCGACCCCGAAACAGCGCGCGTCTACGCTTGGGACCGCACAGCGCGTGTGAATGAAGAAGTCCGCCGCCGGGTCCGCGCGCGAAGATGGCGCAGAGCGAATCTTAATCGTGTGGACTCATCCGCCGCCGCCGCCCCGGTGACGCTCAAGTCGCAGTGTGCCGAGCTGACGCGGATCGCAGTCGTCTTGCATGATGTCGGGCGTGATTCCTCGGTCGAACTGCTCTCGACGCGCGATGCCGTGCGCGCCCTGTGGGAGAGTGCGGGGGTGCCGCTGTGCTCCCGCAACAGAAATGAATTCGCCGCTCAGTTGCCGGGGCTGCTGGCTCGGGTCGAGGCAATGCGATTGATCGTCGGACGGACGCCCGTGGCCCTCGAGTGAGCCGAGGATTCGTTTCCCGGTCCTCGTGACCCGGCGCGCGGCTTCAGGCGCCGCAATAGCCGCAATATATGGAAGCCGAGCCAGCGGCTCTGTCCGGTGAGCGATTAGGCACGCGATTCGCCCGGATAGTTGACTTTGTTCATCATCCAGAAGAAGGAAGGAGTATCATGACGCCTGCCGTGACACCGGAGCGGACCACTGCCAAACACCTGCGAGCCCAAACCGCCATCGCGTTTCTTCGCATGGCGTCGGTAGGCGACGTTCGTCGTGCGTACGAGCAACACGTCGCTCCGAGCTTTCGTCATCATAACGCGTATTTCCGTGGAGACGCCTCGTCCCTTGCCGCCGGGATGGAGCGGAACGCGGCAGAAAATCCCGATAAGACGTTTCAGGTTCAGCGAACCATCGCCGAAGGGGACCTCGTCGCGGTACATTCGCGGATGCGGCTGGGGCCGGGCGTCCAGGAGATCGCGGTCGTCCACATTTTCCGCTTCGACGAGGAGAATCGGATCGTCGAGCTCTGGGACGTCGGGCAGCCCGTTCCCGCGCATTCGCCGAACGAATTTGGCATGTTCTGAACGACAAGAAATCGTACGACAAAAAATCCCGCATGGCTGACCAGCTGCGCGTCGACGGAAGCGCGACGGTGTACCGGCTATACGACGTCGGTTACGCGATCGCGCTGGAGGCCGCGGCCGGTTTTCTTGGCGACAGTACGCGTGGACGGGTGCGCCCGGCGCGCGGAGAGGCGCGCGCGATCGAGATTCGCAGCCCGCCACTGTTCGCATCCCTTGGAAATTTTCGTGTAACGGCGGGCCCAGCGGCCTACGATGCGACCCTTTCGGCGCATCTGTTCGAGTTCGGGGTGTGTTCGCTCGCGCTTCGCGTCGCGGCGCCGCCCGGCCTCACGTGGAGCGAGTTCGCTGCGTTCGGCACCGCCGTCGACCACTCGCCCGACGCCGTTGGCATCATCGAGAGTGAGCTGACGCACTTGCTGAAGCGGATGGCGTTGGCGGTGGAGCGACCACGCGTCTCGCCGATCATCGAGGAGTACAACGTCTTTCGCGTCGACCGACTCCAGACGTCGGACGCCGATCGAAGCCGACCCGTCGCCGAGCTGCTCACGGACGAGCGGTTGGTCCCGCTGCTGCTCGGGGAACGGCGCCCGTTGTCGACGCTCGCGCGCCATGAGCTCGCGCCGTACCGATTCTCGTATTACGACGACGATCTCACGGTGTTGACCTGGGAGAGCGCGCTCATCGTCGAGCCGCGCGCCGACGATCGCGACATCGAATACGTGTTGGAGTTTGCGAATGCCCAATTGCTCGAGCTGCGCGTGTACGACTTTCAGCTCGATACGGAGCTGCCGGACGTGTACGACCGAGTGGAGCTCGTGCGCGCGAAGCCGCGGACACCGTTCCGCAGCCGGTTTCAGAAAGTGCTCGCGGACCTGCAGACGCGCGTCGCGGACATCACGGAGACCGTCGAGCGCGCGGAGAACGCGCTGAAAGTGACGAACGACGTGTATCTCGCGCGCATCTACGGCGCGTCCCTTGAGCTGTTTCGCGCGCAAGCGTGGCGGCGTGGCATCGAGCGGAAGCTGCGGATCCTGCGCGAGACGTATGAAATGTTGCACAGTGAGGGGCAAGCGACGCGGGCCGAACTGCTCGAAATCGCGATCGTCGTTCTCATTGTTGCGGAATTGGTGCTCGGCGTTTTTCGCGGGTGATGGCTTTCTAGGCGCTAGATACTGGGCACTAGGCGCTCGATGTGGCGCTGGCTGCCAGATGATTCGGAACAACTGCTTGATGTATTAACGGCACACCAAACCGGGTTCGGTGTGCCGTTTTCATATCAACCCCTTCCGAATCATCTAGCGCCTAGTGCTAGTGCCTAGCGCCCAGTGCCTAAGGTGCCTATCCAGTCGGAAAGCGAAAGTCTTCTACGAACAGCGACTGATTCTCGGGTTCGCACAACTCGGGAAGAACAACGCCGCGATATTCGACCCACGCGTGAGCGCTGACGCCGCTGTCGTCCGGCCCGCGCCGCACTCCGGTCACGAACGTCACCGGCCACCCGTGCTGGCGCAGCGCGGAATACGTCGACAACGCTCGCGCGAGACCCGTTGCGTGCTCGCCGTGCACCAGACGCACCGCCCAACGAACGCCGGTGATCACGTCCGCGCGTGGGCGCCAGGTGTCGACGGCCGGCTGCATCGGCGTCACCGCGCGAACGAGTGCGCGCAGATCGCTGTGGCGGCGCATCGCATTTCGCACCTCCCACGCTGTCGGCACGAACGCCAGCGCCAACCGCGCGCCCTGCGGCGCCATGATCACATGCATGAGCAGCCGCTCGAGCGCGCCGAGCACTCCACGCTCCTCGAACGCGGCGAGATTCCAGCGCGCGCGCTCTCCTCGCGTCGGCGCGGCGAGACAGAGCCGATTCGCCTGCGGGTCACAGCGGCTCAGGAAAATCGCCAACGTGCGCTCGCATCCGAGCTCTCGAGCGCGGGCCTCGAGCGCGGGCCGTGCGATGGCGTATCGCTCCACGATGCGTCGGAAATCGATGACGTCGTGCGGTTTGAGCTGCCACTCCTCGTCGCTCCAACACCGCTGCAGGATGAGCGCGACCAGCACCATATCCACTGGACTCGGCTCCCGAAGCTCGATGCCTTCCCACGCGCGCACGCGCGACGCGCGCCACACCGCGTCGGTGATACGCCGCTGCACCGACCGCCACGGGAGCGAACAGTGAATGATCTCGGTGTGGACGTCGACGCACGCCGCCCCCTCGAGGCGAACGAGCCCGAACGGGTTATGAGAGAATACTGGAATGGCCGTCGGCTGCGCGAGCTGATACCAGCCGAGCATGCGCGCGATGTGTTCGGCCGTCGCGATCTGCTTCGGTGGGATCAGGATGTCGACGTCGCCATGGACGCGCGCACCTGGCGCCGCATCCTCGAACTCCGCGAGCTGAAAACCCTTGAAGAGCAACATGTCGATGCCCGCGTGATGCCAAGCGCGCAACAGGGGCAGCAGCTCGCGTTTGATGAGATGATGCCGGCCAAGCGCGGCCGAGTATTCATCCCGGAAGGCGGGGCGGGCAGGGTCGGTGGGCGGCAATACCGTGTACGCGTACGCCGCGAGTCGCATCCGTCGCAACACGTCGTGCTGCGGCAACGCTCCGCGACCGAGGAGCCAATTCTCGAGGCTGTCGGTGGAAGCGAGTTGGGTGGCGGAGGCGACGTGCGGCATGAGCGCTACTCAATCGGGGCCGCCGTGACACGGATCAGCTGCAAATCGCCGCGTTCGTTTTGCGCGGCGAGCGGGCTCGCCAGAAAGAGCAGACCAAGGAAAATGAAGAGGACGCGAATCGCAGATCGTTGGGTGCTCCGGCTCATGAAACCCTCCTACCGATTCATCACAATCGGTATGGAAAGCTCATTTGCGGAATCGTGGCCACCAATACGACCTTCGTCCCCGTTAGCGCGTCTCCACCTCTCCCCTCGGCGGCGTGAGCGACTGCCGCCTGTTCGCATCGCACACCGCGCGCTCGATCGCCGCGAGCAACTCGTCGGCGCCGATCGGCTTGCGGAGGTAGTCGACCGCCCCCGCCGCCATACATCGCGCGCGCGCTTCGGGCGCGTCGTCCGCAGTCACGACGATCGTCGGAACCCGAACGCCGCGACTCGTGAGATGCCGCTGCAACTCCAGCCCGGTCATCTCCGGCATCTGAATGTCGAGCAGCAAGCAGTCGGGCTGCGGCTGATCGCTCTCGAGCGAATCGAGGAACTCGCGCCCGGAGCCGTAGGCCGTGGCGCTCAAGCCGAATGCATTGCAGAGCCGGCGGAGGCTGACGCGCACGAGGGTCTCGTCGTCGACGATCGCGACGGCGATTTGCCGGGCGGGATTCGTCGAGTCGAGGGTCACGGTCGTGGGATAGGCGAGTTGCGTCTGCGGGCCCCGCTTGGGGAAAACGCTGGTTCCGCGACAGCGCCGAGCGCGCCGACCGCCGACCACGATGAATCAGAGCTGGGGGCCGCTTCGTCCCGAAGTCGCATTTCGGCTACCGCGCCCGCCGACGTCGCTGACAACACACAGTGCACGGTCGCGCCGCGACCGAGGTTGTTCTCGGCCCAGATGCGTCCGCCGTGCGCCGCAACGATCGCGCGCGCAATCGACAGTCCCAGACCGAGCCCCTCCGCTTTTGTCGTGACGAACGGCTCGAACAGGCGTTCGATGAGCTCCGGCGGAAAACCGTTGCCGCCGTCGCGGATCGAAAAGCGGACGTCGCCCGTCTCGGTCTGCGTGGCGGAGAAATGCAGCCGGCGATCGTCGGACGCTGCCTCGCTCATCGCCTCACACGCGTTGAGAATGAGGTTGAGCAAGACCTGTTGCACTTGTACGCGATCGGCGAGAACCGGAGGCAATTCTGGCTCGACGTAGGACGTCGCGCCGACCCCGCGCGTGATCAACTCCGCATGCGCGAGTTCCAACGTCTCGCGCACCAGCTCCACCGTGTCGACCGGCTGCACGCGTGTCTCACCACGCTTGAGCATCGCGCGCAGACCGGCGATCACCTGCGACGCGCGGCGATCCTCTGTGACGATATCCTGAAGAATCGCCCGGAGCTCGACCTGATCGACACGCTCCCGCTTCAGGAGATGCCGCGCCGCTTCGGCGTTCGAGAGAATCGACGACAGCGGTTGGCTCAGCTCATGCGCGAGCGCGCCGGAGAGTTGACCGAGGACACCGACGCGCGCGAGGTGCGAGAGCTCGCGGCGCTGTTCCTCGATCTCGAGCTGCGCGCGGCGACGCGCCGAAACATTCGCGCGGGTCACGACGGCACCGCCGTCGGGGCGCTCGAGCGCTTCGACGCGCATCGTGTACCACTCGGGTCGCGTGTCGCTAATCTGCTCGTACTCCATCTCGAAGCGTTTCTGCTCGCCGCTCAACACGCTCTGAATGCCGCCGAGGGCGCGCGCGGCGGTGATGTCGGCCTCCGCTTTGCCCGCTTTTTTCAGAATGCTCACGGCCTCGCGGGCGGCGGCGAGATAGTCGTCGCCGGTGCGGACGCGATCGAAGGGACACGGATGCCCAGCGTCGGCGAATCGACGCCAGGATTCGTTCACCTCGAGCACCATGCCGCGGGCGTCGACGATGGCGACGTGATCCTGGAGCGATGCGAGCAACGCGTGGTACAGCTGCACGGCGCCGTGGCGCGCACCGCCGACGGCCGCGATGCAGAGCACAGGCAGCGCGGTCAGCAACAACACGAGCTGCAGGGCGAGGACCGTATCGTCCGTCGAGAGCGAGAGGAAGGGGCCAGTTCCGCGATCGGCGCCCAAGATTGCCGCCAGCGCGACGACCGTCAGCGCAACGCTCGCCCCGCCGGGACCAAAGCGTAACGCCGCCCAGAAGAGCAGCGGGAGAGGACCATAGCCGAGGAGCGCGAGATCCCAGCGACTCGTAATGCGGAGCAGGAACGCGATCGTACACGTCACGGCGAGAGCGGCGGCGAGGGCAAGTCCCTCGACCATGCGCCGGCGATCGATCACCATGCTCTGCCAATTCGATCCGTTGCGAACGGCCGACAGAAACATCGGTAACATCGTGAGCGCCGTGAGCGCGCTCGACATGAACCAGCTCGACCACGACCGCCAGTAGGAGGGCGACACGTCGTGGATCATGGGATTCGTGGCACCAATGGTGGCGCCGACCGCCGGGGCGACGAACACGGCGGCGAGGCAGAACAACACCAGTTCGGGAATGCTATCGAGCTTGGGCGGACCACCAAAGAATGCGCGAAGCGCGACGGCCGCCACGATCGCGCGTGCCGTATTCGCGAGATCCGCAAGCACGACCCACGAGAACGGCCAGTGGGCGAGGTTCGTGGCCGTGTGCACACCCACGGCGGCGAGAATGTACCAGATCCAGTGGCGGCGATGCGACGCGACGAGCGCAGCCGTGAGAGCCGCGTACGGCGGATACAACACGGCCGCCCCGATCTGGGGATACCGAAGAAGAACGCCGAGCTCGTTGCCGACGAACGCGATTGGTATGAAGAACAACATCCCCGTCGCGAACGGCAGGAGGTCGGCGTCGACGGTGGTGGTCTGCGCTTGCGCGCGCGCCTCGCTCATCGTGCTCGAATCGTGTTCGGATTTATCCGTTCTGTCAACGTCCACCGCCCGCGGCGGCGGCGGTCATTTTGTCCAGCGCCTGATCGATCGTGAACGATGCCGACTTCTGCCGTGGCGGAAACTCCTTGAACGTCTCGAGGAACTGCGAGACGATAACTTGTGATGCCAGCGCGATGTAGTCGTGGTTGATGAACCAGTCGTAGTAGGTATTCGACGTTGTGTCCGCGCGCTCGAATGGATCGGTCCGCAAGTTGAAGAGCTTCGGCACTCGAAGCGGCGTGAACGGCTCTGCCCAGACGCGCAGCGTTCCGGGAGCCCGCTGCTCCATGAACACGACCTTCCAGTTGTCGAACCGCAGCGCGACGAGATCGCCGTCGTCATCGAAGTAGATGAAGCCCGGACGCGGGCTGCGCTGTTCGTCGCCCTTCAAGTACGGCAGCAAGTTGTAGCCGTCGATGTGCACCTTAAATGTCTTGCCGGCGGCCTTGTAGCCCTTTTTGAGCTTGTCGGTCACGTCAGGCTCGCCCGCCATGGCCAGGAAGGTCGGAAGCCAGTCGTGGTGCTGCACGATCTCGTTCGAGACGGCGCCGGCGTCGATCACCCCAGGCCAGCGGATGAGGAGCGGCACACGGAAGGCGCCCTCCCAGTTCGTGTCCTTCTCACTGCGAAACGGCGTCATCGCACCATCGGGCCACGTGTTCATGTGTGGTCCGTTGTCGGTGCTGTACATGACGAACGTGTTGTCGGCGATGCCGAGTTTGTCGAGGTGGTCGAGCACGCGACCGACGACCTTGTCGTGATCGATCATCGTGTCGTGATACGGTGACTGCCAGCGCCCCGCTTGGCCGATGCTCTCCGGCTTGGGATGTGTACGGAGATGCATGTGCGTGGTGTTGAACCAGCAGAAGAACGGCGTCCCCGCGTTGTGTTGCCGGGTCATGAAGTCGATGGCGGCGTCGGCGAATTCGTCGTCGCAGGTCTCCATGCGCTTCTTCGTCAGCGGTCCGGTGTCCTGGATCTTCTGCTTGCCGACGCGACCGAAGCGTACGTCGATGGTGTCGTCATCGCTGTCGGTGGCCCAGCAATGCATGACGCCGCGCGGCCGAAATTTCTTGTTGAACTCTGGAAAATCCTTTGGGCTCGGCCAGTCGGGCAGCTCGGGTTCTTCTTCGGCGTTCAAGTGATAGAGATTGCCGAAGAACTCGTCGAAGCCGTGCGCCGTGGGCAGATACTCGTTGCGATCGCCCAGATGGTTCTTGCCGAATTGTCCGGTGGCGTAGCCCTGATTCTTGAGGAGCTCCGCGATGGTCGGGTCTTCAGCCTGGAGGCCGACCGTCGCGCCGGGGACGCCCACTTTCGTGAGGCCGGTGCGAAAGCCGGATTGGCCGGTGATGAACGAGGCGCGCCCCGCGGTGCAACTCTGCTCGCCGTACGAATCGGTGAACCGCATCCCTTCGTTCGCGAGACGATCGATGTTCGGCGTCCGATAGCCCATCAGGCCGTGGCTGTAGCAGCTGAGATTCGTGATGCCGATGTCGTCGCCCCAGATGACGAGAATGTTCGGTTTGGCGGTGGAGCCGCCGGCCGCGCGGCGTGTGCTCGATGGGGTCGAAGCCATGAACGAATCTCTCCTGTCGGGACGTGCCAAACTACATGCATACGCTAATGAGCGTCTGCACATGGCGCGCACCGACGGCCGTGGCGGGAACGCTTGTTGGTCATCACGCTGGTCCGGCGACGAGGCGGCGCACGCCAGTCCGGAGAATAGGAGCGCTCCGGTGGCGTGGGCATTGGACCAAGGGACATCACGCGCTCGCGGACGGAGCGCTCGGGCCGAAGGGCCAAGGGCCAATACGTCAGCGCCGTGTCGCGGCGGTAGCCTGCACCCGGGGTGGTGTGCGTCGTTCCATCACGGAGCAGGACAGGAGAGATCGCATGTTGGGATCATCGGGTCGCGAGCGTCCACGGCGGGCACGGCTGCACGTCGCGGGTTGCCTTGCGGGGCTAGGCGTCGTGCTCGGGCTCGCCGCGTGTGAAGACAACGCGAACTTCGTGCGACCCATCTCCGCCCGGGCCGTCACGGTGTTCAAGGACTCGACCTTCAACTTCACCACGTTGCGCACGTTCGCGATGCCGGACACGGTCGTGCACTTCAACCCAGTGACAGGCACACCGCTGAACGTCTCGCGCCAGTTCGATCAAGTCGCGCTCGATCGCGTGCGTCAGAATCTGCTCGTGCGCGGATACACCCAGGTCGCGAATCCACGCACGACACAGCCCGATTTCGTCGTGCTTGTCGCCGCGACGGCGGTGCCGAGCTACAACGCGTGGATCGGCTATTCGTGGTTCACGATCTGGGGCTTCTCCCCCGTTTGGCTATGGTTCCAACCAGGATTCACGACGGCCTGGACGATCGTGTATCCGTGGTTTGGTGTCGTGGGCACGACGGCATACGAGCGCGGCACGTTGATCGTCGACCTCATCCCAACCTCGAGCGTCAACCTCACGGCGCGCACGATTCGCTCGGCGTGGGCGGGTGTGGCCACCTCATTGTTCGACGGGGTCATCGATGCGAATACCGTGACCACGGCGATCGATCAGATGTTCGCGCTGTCACCGTATCTCACGGTGCCCCGGCCGCCGAGTCCGTAGCAGGCACCGGGTGCCCGGTGAGGGAAGACCAAAGCGCCGTCCGGCATCGGACGGCGCTTCCATTTTCCTACTCGTTCCCTTGTGGGATTCGTCCTGCTTACGGAGTTGTGACGGCTGGAGTGATCGTGCCCACCAAGCCATGCAGTTCGTTGCCCGGACCGGACGCGAAGTAGAGCGACGTCGACGTGGAGGTCGGACCAAACTGCAGACCCCAGAGCCCGTCGATCGCGATGACGGCCCCGCCGGTCGTGCGGAGGAAGTCGATGAACGCACCGGTGGCGGCGTTGTACGCGCCGATTTTTCCATCGCCGAAGTTGCCGATGAGAATGGCGCCGGCGAACGGACCGAAGCCCGCAGGCGCGACGACGACTGCCCATGGCGAGTTGAGCGAGCCATGCGACGCGAACCGCTGGGCGACCGATCCGTCGGGGTTGAAGACGACGACGAAGCCGTTGCCGACGCCTGCCTCATCGTCGTCGTCGTCCGGCGGCGGGGCCTTTTTGGCGTACGTGACGAAGAGCTTGCCGGCGACATTCTGAATTCCGAATGGCGCGAAGTCGAGCGGAATCGTGGGGTCAGTGAACGAACCGGCTAGGAGGTTGAAGTGCGCATCGAAAACGTCGACCTTGCCACTAGCGAAGTTCGTCGCGTAGAGGACGTTTGCTCCGTTCCTCGACGCCATGGTCAGCGCCTTGTAGACGGCCCCGGTGCCTGACTGATCCGAGACGATCACCGCGGTGTTTCCCGTATTCCACGCCGAGATAATTCCGTCCTCGCTCGCGAAGATGAACGCGGCTGGATTGTTGGAGCCGGGGATCACGAAGTCGGTTGTCGGATTGAAGATCACTCCGGTCGGGAGGCTGTGCGGCGGCGGTGGCGGCGGTATGGTCACCTCGAGCGCTTGTTTTTCACCCGTCGCACTGTATATGGTCGCTTTGCCGGTGCCATTGTTGGCGACCCACAGCAGCCCGGTGGGACCAAACGCAATTCCCCAGGGATTGATCAGGTCTTCATCCACCACCGGCGCACCGAGCGCGGTGTTGTCACCGACGAGCGGGGTAACTATGAATGCGTTTGCGATCGTCGTCGGAGCAATGAAGTTTCCAAAGCTGGTCTTGTCCTCACAGGCGCTCAGCCCCGCGAGCGTGGCCAGGGCGCACAGTCGTCCGAAAGTCCTTGCAGTATGGCGCATCGTCCCTCCTGTTCAGCTATGCTCGTACGACCCGAACGACATGTTCGGGAGCGCGAGACCGGACGATGGCCCTGACAAGAAGCGCACCTTTTATCCCAATGGGAGGCGATGGCTCCCGATCGTGTTTTCGATCTCGAACCGCTGGGCCGGCGCGAAGCGGACGTGCTGAGCCATCGCCCGTGCGCCGTGCGCCGCAGGCTCGGCCAGGGAGACGAAGGCAACAGTTCTGTAATGAGTGTTTTGCAATGCAGTCCGACCGCGTATGATTCATCGGGCCAGGTCGAACGGCCGATGCCATGGGGCACTGTTGGACGAACGTCCAATGTCGTTGTGAGGCCCCGCACGGCATTCGCGAAGGAAGCATTGTTACTGTCCTCGAACTCGCGAGAATGGTGAGCGCCGCGTGCGAATCCATACGCCGCTAGGAAAGACCGCGATGACTGCGTTGGGTGTGATCCCATGGACAGCGCGGGCGGGTACGTGGACCATCGTTTCGATCGGCTCCACTGGCGAGCGGGTCCTTGGGCATCCGAAGCGTGCCTGGCGCGGCAAAGGCTTTTGGCTCTCCCATGTCGAGCCTGCTGACCGCGACCGTCTCGTCAGATGTTTGAACGAAGCCGCCGACCGCGAACAGCCGACGGTCTGCGAGTATCGCTTCACCGACGCGCAGGGCGGCGTTCGATGGCTGCGCAGCGCCGTCAGCTGGCGACCTGAATCCCCGGGAAAGGTTTCCGGCTTCCATCTCGACGTTACCGCCGAGCGCGCTGCGCGCCTCGTGGAAGGCGTGCTCGATGAGCAGTACCGGTACGCCCTCGACGTCGCAGGCGTCGCCATCTGGCAGCGTGGCGTCGACGAGCTCGATGGATGGATACATCCAGCCATCACGGCCCTCGCTGGCATCCCGCCCGAGACACATGTCTCGTTCAATGACTGGATCGATCGCGTGCATCCCCGCGATCGCGACCGAGCGGCCGAGCATACCAGCTATGGATGTTTCACCGGCCCCGTCGCGCCGGGCGCGGTGGTCCCCTTGTCGCGCCTCGACTATCGCATCCGCCACGTCGACGGCTCGATCCGCTGGCTCGCGTCCACGATCGCGACCATCGCCTCCGGAGACGCGTCCGAGTTCCGCATCTTCGGGACGATTGCCGATGTGACCGAGCGCGTGCGAGAACGTCGAGCACGACGCACCGCGGAGCGGCTCTATCGCGACGTGTGGCAGTCCTTCCCCGGCAACGCGGCCGTCCTCGACCGCGCCGGGGTGATCGTCGAAGTGAACCCCATGTGGGAGCAGATGGCGTCGGCGCGCGGCGCGGACTACGCTCGCGTCGGTGTGAACTACCTCGAGGCGGCGCGGAAGATTGGCGCTCGCGGCGACGAATACGCCACGCGTGCTGCCGATGGGATTTTGGCCGTGCTGGCAGGAACGAGCCCGCAGTTCATTCAGGACTACACACCGACCGAAACGGGCGACGACCGTTGGTATCGCATGCGCGTGCTTCCATTGCATCGGCCCACGCGCGGCGCGCTCGTGATACACGACGACATCACCGAACGCGTCGTGGCCGAGCGCGCCACACAACGCCATCGTGACGACCTCACGCACATGCAGCGGTTGGCCACCCTTGGCGAGCTGGCGACGTCGATCGCGCACGAGTTGAACCAACCGCTCGCCGCGATCATGGCGTCGGCGTCGACGGCGCGTAGAATTCTTCGCGATCGAGGGGACGTCGAGCCGCTCAAGCCGGTCGTCAACGACATTCTCGAATCGGCGGCGCGTGCCGCCGATGTCGTGCGTCGTGCGCGAGCGATGGTGCGCCATGACACCTCTGTGCTCGAGAACGTCTCGATCAACGAAGTGGTCAACGCGGTCTCGCGCCTGATGGCAAGCGACTTGGTGATCCATCAAGTCTCGTTGAAGCTCGAGCTCGACCCGAATGCGCGTCCCGTTATCGGGGATCACATTCAACTCCAGCAAGTGCTGCTCAATCTGCTGCTCAACTCCGTCGATGCCTTGGATCCACTCCCTCGCGAGCGCCGAAACGTGATCGTGTCCACCCGCCAACTTGCCGAACAGACGCTCGAGCTCCAGGTGCGCGATACCGGAAGGGGGATAGCGCCGGAGATCTGCGCGCGCATTTTTGAACCGTTCGTCACGACGAAACGCAAAGGAACAGGATTGGGGCTGGCGATCGTGCGAGCAATTGTGCATGCACATGGCGGCGAGGTATTTGCGGGAACGTCAGCGGAAGGTGGCGCTGCGTTTAGAGTCGTTCTCACCAATCCATAAATCAGGGTACTGTTAACGCCGAATGCCGATCCCTGGGAACGAACCAGGAGGACCCTGGCGCGTCGCGCTCGTGGATGACGACACGGGCGTGCTTCGCTCCCTTTCGCGGATGTTGTCGTTGTGCGGCTATGAGGTGACAACGTTCACGTCGGCCGCGGACTTCCTGACGTCGATCGATCAGGCGCCACCGCCGCCGGAAATCGCCGTCGTCGACCTGCGCATGCCCGAGACCGACGGCCTCACGCTACAGTCATTGTTGAGTGAGCGCGGCGTCCGAATTCCCATGGTCTTTCTTTCGGGCCATGGCGACGTCGCGACATCGGTGCGCGCCATTCGCGCCGGGGCGGTGGACTTTCTGGAGAAGCCGTGCGACGAGACGGCGTTGCTCGCCTCACTCGAGCGCGCCGCGGACGTCGCCCGTCGTGACCGCGAGACCCGCAAGCACCGGCAAGAGCTCGGCGAACGCGTCGCGAAGCTCACGCGTCGCGAGCGCGAAGTCTTTCATTGGGTGGTCACCGGCCGCTTGAACAAGCAGATCGCTGCGGCGCTCGGCACGACGGAGAAGACCATCAAGGTCCATCGCGCGCGCGTCATGACCAAGATGAACGCGGATTCCATCGCCGATCTTGTTCGGATGTTCGATCAACTGGGCGAGCCGACGCTAGCGCGAGACGACGACACCCCGCCTCGGCCACAGCGCGCCCAGAGGGCCGTCGCTCAGCAGCTCCGTCGTCCTGACGCCGCCGCGGGAAATCCGACATAGCGCTGCACGGTCGACAGCAGCGCGGTCGGCGGCACGGGCTTCGTCAGCACTTCATTACAGCCCGCGAGCAGTGCGCGATCGTGGTCGTCGTTACTGGCGAGCGCCGTGACGGCGATGATGGTCGTATCGCGCGTATCGCTGTTGCCGCGGAGGAGGCGGGCGATCTCCCAGCCGTCGAGCTCCGGCAGGATCATGTCCAAGAGGACGACGGCCGGCCGTTGATCCACCGCAAGGTGGAGTCCTTCGAGCCCGGCCTTCGCTTCGGAGACGCGGAACCCAACACTCTCGAGCACGAGACGCGCGATCGCGCGGCTGTCGTCGTGATCGTCGACAACGAGAATGAGGGGCGGGAACAACTCGGGTGATCCGCCGAGACGCGTGATGTCCGCGCGGATCGGGATGGCCGAGAACGATGCTGACGTGGGACCCGGCGAGCGAGAGAGAACTGATGATGTACGCATGACGCAGTGGTCGGAGGTCCCACCATTAAAGCCTTCGAGTGCCCTCTCGCTCTATAGGATCAAAGTCGTACGTCCGATGGACACGGCGACGAGCATATCCCTGGATCAATCGTACGAGCTGCAATGGCGGAACCGGCTTCGCCACGAATTCGTCACAGCCCGCGCGCAATGCACGCTCACGTGTTTCAGGATCCGACATCGCCGACACGGCGAGCAACGATGCATGTCTCGTCGCGGGATCGGCGCGCAGCATCCGCGCGAGCTCGCATCCATCGACCTCGGGAAGAATGACGTCGATCAGGATGATGCTGGGGTGACTGGCGAGGGCGATGGCCAGCGCATCGAGGCCGTTCTGGGCCTCCGTGACTGCGAAGCCGAAATGCTCCAGCACCAAGCGCTGGGTGCGTCGGCTCTCGTCGTGATCGTCGGCGATGAGCACCATGCAAGGCGAGCGACGTCGCGTCGGGCGCTCGAACGGGGAGGGAACGAGGGCGCTCATGCTGGCCGCACCCTCGACTCACCCGCCGATCTGGTCGGCCGAGGACGACGAGGTGCCGCCCGCGGCAGACGAAGCGTGAACACGGATCCACGTCCAACAGCACTATCGACGCTCAGTTGGCCACGCATACCTGAAGCAAACTCTCGGCTGATGGCCAGCCCCAACCCAGTTCCGCCGAAGCGGTCCAGCAACGGCGCGCCCACCTGGACGTACGGCTCGAAGATGTCCCGCAATTGCTCGGCGGCGATGCCTGGACCGTTGTCGATGACGTCGAAGCAGAGCGCCCCTTCCTCGGGCCGACACACGAGTTTCACGACGCCTCCGCGGCCGGTGAACTTCACGGCATTGGCGGCCAGGTTCACGAGGACCTGCTTCAGCTTGTCGGCGTCGGCGGCGACCAGAGTATCGGGAGGGCACTCGCCGATCTCGAGCCGAACGCCGCGGTCGGACGCGAGCGGGGCGACGACCGCCTCGGTGACCCGGAGTGCTTCGGCGGCGGGCACTGGGCCGATGTGGTACGTGATGTGTCCGGCTTCGAGTCGTGCAAACGTGATCAGATCGTCGATGACGTGCACAAGGATTTGCTCATTATCACGAACACGGTCCAGGAGACGCGTCTGCGCAGCCGACAGCGGGTTGGCGGCCCCGACCCGGAGGAGCTCGGTATATCCGGCGATGGACTGCAGCGGCGTGCGCAGCTCGTGGCTCATGCGCGCGAGAAACTGAATCTTCGCCCGCCCGACCTGCTCGGCGTTGTCGCGCGCGCGCTCGGCTTCGACGCGGCGGCGTGCGTGGAGGACGGCGGATGCCACCAGCCGGCCACAGTGCTCGACGAGCGGGAAGGCTCGGCGACTGGAGCCGCGCGGCCGGCGGTACATCACCGCGAGTGCGCCAACTGCTTGATCTTCATGTCCGAACAGCGGGACGATCTCGATCGCACGGAAGCCGAGGGAGTGCGCCGCTTGGGACAACGACTCACCCTGCTCCCACGCGTCGTGCACGACGATGCGACGATGCTCGGCGAGCGCTTGACCAAATGGCCCTACGCCGGAGCGGTGCGTGCCGAGGAGCGCACACTGTTGTTCGCTCAGTCCATGTCCGACCGCCGGAAACAACGCGCCGGCTGCGTCGTCGTGAAGAAAGAGCGCCGTCATATCAGCATGCGCGAGCGCCAGCGTCAGCTCGAGCGCGGGCTTCAGCTCGGTAGCAGGAAGCGGCCAGGTGGCGTGCGTCTCGGACTGCATTGAG
>Ga0126377_10001087_pt1 | contig 17464 bp, 9 predicted proteins | sample PanSoiMetPlot_22_FD_92647 | JGI IMG/M metagenome (GOLD analysis project Ga0126377, IMG submission 92647) | Tropical forest soil microbial communities from Panama - MetaG Plot_22 | ecosystem: Environmental > Terrestrial > Soil > Tropical forest > Bulk soil | place: Panama | collected 2016-02-17 | reverse complement strand
CTCACGCGCACCGACGCGTCCCTCCGATGCCGAACCGGCGATGCCGATCAGATCATCGATCCGGCCGGTGACTTTGACGGAATCGAGCCGGCGCGCGCTGTCGCGCGGCGCGACGGTCCCTTGGGCGTTGGCGACACATGCTGCAAACGTGCAAAGGGCGACGAGAAATGCCGCCATTCTGAGAACAGACTGCGAGGGCACGGGCTGGTCTCCGTTGAGAGATCAGCCAGAGTACGATGGTAGGTGAGGTTCCGGATCTATGAAGGGCGTTATGTCATCCCGAGCGAAGCGAGGGATCTCGGTCCAGCACCGAGATCCCTCGCTCCGCTCGGGATGACAAGTTCCCTCAGGTGATCCCAGCCACACGGTTGATGCAAGCGTGCGGGCTTTTCGCGAACACCGGATTGTTCAGTTCCTCCGCCGGGATCGGCAGATTGACGTCCGTCCCATAGTTCGCCCCCGCCTTCGACGTGTTCGTAGGCTCGTACGGACCCATTGGAAACACCGTCTCCGCTAGGCGGTTGTACTGCCAGATCAAGCGACGCATGTCGCCAAGCCGATGCGACGTGAGGAACAACGAGAGAGCGCGTTCCTGAAAGAGAAGATCCTGTTGGCCGCGCGCCGTCGAGGGAATTGCGCTTTGTGCTAGGGGCGGAGGCGAGGGGAGAGCAGGGCTCCCCTCTCTACCGTCGGCCGAGTACGTCGTTGCCGCGGCGCGTGCGTCGTTGAGCCTCGTCAGGAACGTCGCAAGGTCGCCCGTGCGCATCGCCGCCTCGGCTCGGATGAGAAGGCCTTCCGTCCCCAGCGCAAGAGGCGTGGGCGAACTACGGCTTGCGTATTTCGTCGTTAGAAGAAGTTCGGTTTCTCCATCGAAACCAGGGCCCGAGTCGACCACTGGCACCCGCGGGTCTTTCAGAGACACGAATGGCAGCCCGTTCGTCCCCTCGTGGTCGCCGACAGCGAACCGGAATTCCAGAAAGTTGAAGCTGAAGATCGCGTTGTTCTGACGTCCGGTGTTCTCGTCATGCTCGATGCTGTAGTTGAAATCCGATGGAACGTCCGCAACCGTCGCTGCGGCCTGCGCCGGATTGTTCAAATCGAGCTGTGCACGCCCTTTTCCGATGCGCGCCAAATTCAACGCGGTGGCGCCATTGCTCGCCGTCGCGACCGAAATGGCCGAGTCGAACTTGGCAACCGCGATGGTGAGGAGCTCTTGGCCCGTCTGTGCCGCACCGAAAGTGAATGTGCCGTCGTCGTTCACCTTGCTCGTGGGAACGCCGTTGCAGTACGCCTCGGCCAACAAGACGTACGTGAATCCAGCGAGTGCCTGGATCTCCGCGCCGCGCGGGTCCGTCGGTGCGAACTGACGGAAACGACTGGCGACGAGATCGGCCGTCGCACGAGCGCGCTGCATGTCCTGGAACGTTACCAGCGTATTTCCATTGATTATCTTCGTGTCGCGGCGATCGACCTCGATGCGCGTATTGAACGTCTCCGCGTTCACCAGCTCGTCGGTGAGCAGGCCGGTCATTTGTGCCAGACCTTCGTTGAGATCGAGCCCCGCGCCATAGCCACCCGCATAGGCAACTTGGAAATCGCCGATCGCCGCGGCGTAGGCGCTCGGCAGCGCCGCCGGTCCGCTGATGTCCTGCGGTCGAACGACGTCCGGCGTAGGAACGGTGAGCAGATTATTCTGATCACAGGCCGCCAATGCTGCGACGCTGAAGAGCATCGCGGTGAAGATGGCCCGTCCAATGTATTTGAGATCAGTCATGGGATTGCGTCCATGGGTTGTGGTCATCGCCAGACATCAGAACGACAGCGCAAGGCGCGCCGTGAAGTACCGCACTTGTGGAGCGGTGAGGAAATCTGCTGTCGCGAAGTTCGCCTGAGCGTTGGCGTTGACCTCCGGATCCAATCCGGTGTATTTCGTCCACGTGTAAAGATTGCGGCCAGCGATCGTCAACCGGCCCGAGCTCGCGCGGGCGCGGGACACGAGCCGCTGCGGAAGTGCGAACGAGAGCGTGACCTCACGCAGCTTGGTGAATGACGAGTTCTGGATGAAGCCCGAGTTTGGCGTCCCCGTCGCCGCCTGCGCTTGCGCTGCCGCCTGCTCATCGAGGTTGGCCGACGTAGGCGCTTGCACCGGTGTGCCATTGAGGAAAATGGCGTTCCGGTACACGCCGGTCAGATTGTAGATCTTCTGGCCACCACGGTAATCCAGTGTCGCCGTCAGACGAACGACGTTCCCCAGGTCGATCGACGGCGTAAAGTTCAGCTCGACTTTCGGGAACGGACTGCCCTGGAAGCTCGCGGAATCGGCGAGGGTATACTCGCATCCTTGGCTGCCGGGTCCTTCAGGACAGGCAATCATCCCGTCCTTGTTCGCGTCGTTCACCCCCGTGAGGGCGCGAACGTAGTAGGCACCGAGCGGCAACCCGGCTTTGAAGATCTGCGAGTCGTCGAATCCTCCGGTGAACCGCGGGATCGGGACGCCGTTTGCATCGACGCCAAGATCGACGAGGCGATTCGTCGTCCACGCGCCGTTGACGCGGAGGTCTGCCTTGACGCGGTTCGTATTCCAGAGTGCTGCGCGAACGACGACCTCGTCGCCGTAGTTGCGGACGCGACCGAGATTTTGGAACCGATTCGTGGCCGAGCCAAGCGACGGCGCGAGGAGGACGTTCACCAGCGCGTCTCGCGTCGTCTTGTGGTAGTGCGTGTACTCGAGGTTCACCTTGTCGTCGAACAGCCCCAGGTCGAAGCCGCCCTCCGCTTCCGTCGATTTCTCTGGACGCAGGTTCGGGTTGCCGACGCCGCCCAGGGTGAACGCCGGCACATCGCTCCCGTGGAGTGCCACAGCGACGGGATTGTAGAATTGCTCTGCCGTGAGAAAGCCCGGGTTTTGTCCCGAGGAGCCGATCGCGGCGCGCAGACGAAGCAAGGAGATCGACGGAACCCTCGTGAAGCCTCCATTGTCGCTGACGACCCACGACGTGCTCAACGAGGGATACAACACGCGTTTGTAGTTGACGCCGAAAGCACTGTTGCGGTCCGTGCGCAGTCCACCAGTGAGGAAAAGCTTGTCCGCCCACGCGACCTGCTGCCGCGCGAGGAAGCCGAGCGTTTTGACATCGGTGCTGGTTTCGCTGACGGTGAACCGCGCCGTGGTCCCCGCGAGGGAGGTCGTGCCGGCGAGCAGCTTCGCGCCAGTCGCGTCGGTGCGAGTGAAGTCCTCGTCCGTGTACTGTGTCCCGACGGTGCTGACGAACTTGAGTTGCGGGGTATACTCGTAGGTCGCGGACGCATTGAGGGTCGCTGTGTAATCTCCAACGATCGCGCGGAAGACGTTCCGGTAGCCCTCGGTGGAAGTCTGGTCGACGTTCAAGACCGACGGCGGCAGCGTCTCTATGTCGTTGCGATGATTGATGTCGGCGCCGACCGTGCCATTCACGGCGAGCCAATTGAGCGGCGTCCAGTTGCTCGTCAGCCCGCTCGTCAGGCGTTGCACGCCTTGACGCGTGTTGACGTTGAAGAAGTCGTTCGGGTCGATCCCTGGATTGAAGTAGCCGTGACTCACCGTGTCGGTGCCGTTCGCACACAACGCCGGATGCAGCTTTGCGCCGGTCAGCGTGCAGTCGGCGGCACGTCCGAGCAGCGAGGCCGAGACGACGCCGAACGAGTTGTTGTCGTTCTGCGGGCGACGGAGATCGCTGTTCACATACCCGACGGTCAGTTGCATGTCGAGCGCTTTCGTCAGCTGGCTGCGCACGTTCGCGCGCAGATTGAGCCGCTGGAGCGCATTGATCGCAATGACGTTCTGCTCGCGCTGGTATTCGCCGGAGACGAAATAGGTCGCGAGATCGGACCCACCGGCGACGCTGAGTCCTGTCAGCTTGCGATTGCCGGTGTGGAGGATGCCTGCCGCCTCGATCGGGTTGTTCGATACGGTCGAGTCGACCGCGACGCATGCCGTCGGCAGTCCCGACGTGCGGCGCGCGAGGTTGCAGTTGGTGACGAGCGTGTTCGTCGACGTGTGGCCATACGCGCGCAGATTGAGCGGATAGTCATTGACATCCTTCAATGTCCCGGTTTCGGCGAACGCGTCCCAGCGTGTGCGTCCCGCGCGACCCTTTTTCGTCGTCACCTGGATGACGCCGTTCGCGGCGGCCGTTCCATACAACGCCGCCGCCGCTGGCCCCTTGATGATTTCGACGTCTTCGATCTCTTCGGGGTTGATGTCATTGAAGCGGGACGGCAATTGCCCGCCCGTTCCCTGCGCGGTCGACTCGGATGAGTTGTCGGCGCGAATGCCATCGATGATGAGCAGCGGATCGTTCGACAGCGAGATCGAGTTCGACCCGCGAATACGAATGCGCGATCCAGCTCCAGTCTCGCCGGCGGCGGTTTGCACGACGACACCGGCAACGCGCGAGCTGAGTGCATCGGACAGCGTGCTGAGCACGGCTTTGTTCAATGCGCTGCTGTCGACGGTCGCGGTCGGTGCGCCGTTCTCGCGCTTCCGCTCGGTTTGCCCCGTCGCCGTGATCGTGATGGCGTCGAGCGTTGCAACCGCCACGGCCATGCGGAAGTCGGCAGTCACCGAACCTGCGGCGGGCACCGTAACCGCTCGTGACTGCGGTCCGTACCCCAGCCGCAACACGGCGATTTGTGCGGAGCCGGCGGGAACGTTAAGAACTCGATAAGAGCCGGAGTCATCCGTCACTGCACCCCGGTTGCTCCCCAGGATTCGCACCTGAACGTTGGCGAGCGGGCGCTCGGTTTGGCGCTCGGTCACGCGCCCGGTGACGGTGCCCGTGTTTTGGCCGAACGCGGGCGACGCGAGTGCCAAGGCAAACGCGCCGAGTAGGAAGCCACTCCTCATTGCGAGTTCCTCCATGCCGAAGACTTGATAGAAAACTCTTGATGGGCAGACAATGCCTCTACGAGCAACTTGAGCATGTCCTGCTCGAGTCACGTCGCTGTTAAGAGTTTGCGAATCCCTTGTGATGAGTCGATTCAGCCGTCGGCGGGACGAACCGGCGCGCATGCGACATGAACAGTCAGGCTGAACCTTCGTGCGGATCTGTTAGCGACGCCGCACGACGCAAAACGCGCTGGGCCGAAGCGTCGTCCGCTCTGCGCAAGCCCATACCGGGACCAACCGTTCTCCCGGGAATCGGTCGAGAATCACGACGATACACTTTCCCGGTTTCGTGATAGCGATTCGTCCCACGAATCCAGCGCCCGTTCGCCGCGTTCCCCTTGCCGAACCGACCCGATGCAGCCGCGTGGTTGTTCCCCAAGAAGGGGGTAGACCCTGGCCAAAAATACCGCTAGGCGCCCGCCTCACCATTGACGGCATCCCGACCGTCACCGAGGTTCTCTTTGGACCGCCGGAGCCTGCGCCCATGGAGGCACCAGCCCCAGGCCCTGGAGGCCAGCCAGGACCAACGGCATACGTATATATGTTGCGCAAACAGACGCTTCGAGGCGTCTAGATAAGTGGAGCTGCTCGCTCCGTTCCCCCCAAACTGCGAAGCCAGACGCCGCGACCCGACAGGAACCCAATGACGGAAACTCCCGGTCCGGTCACCCATTTGCTCGCACGGGTGAGCGCCGGTGATGATGAAGCGGTCGAACGACTTTTCCCACTCGTCTACCAGCAACTGCGGCAGGCGGCCGAGGCCGCCCTGCGCGCTGAGCGTCCTGGCCATACGCTTCAGCCCACGGCGCTCGTTCACGAGGCGTATTTGAAGCTCGTCGGCAGTGGTGGCATTCCGGTCCGCGACAAGGGCCACTTCCTGTCGATCGCTGCTCGAGCGATGCGACAGATTCTCGTCGATCACGCGCGGCGCCGTGGCGCGCAAAAGCGCGGGCGAGGCGAGACGCCGGTCCCACTCGATTTTCCGGTTGCCGACAGCGGGACGATGGCGGTCGACGAGCTCGTCGCGCTCGACGACGCGCTCGAGCAGCTGTCCGCCAAGAGCCCGCGGTTGCGCAGTGTCGTGGAGCTCCGTTTCTTCGCTGGACTCAACGAAGAGCAGATTGCCGAGTCACTCGGCATTACGACGCGCACCGTACAGCGCGATTGGGTGCGAGCGCGAGCGTGGCTTTATCGAGAGGTGTATGGAGACGAAGGGACGGCAGACGCCGGCGCATCCTGAGCGCGTGGGTTTGTCCGCGTGGGAGTTGGCCGACGCGCTGCTGGACAGCGCGTTGGATCAGCCACGCGTGGGCCGAATCGACTGGGTTCGCGCGAATGCACCGAATGACGCGATCTCGAACGAAGTCCTCGCGTTGCTCGCGGCGGCTGATCGACAAGGCGTGCTCGATACGCCCATTCCCGCCCAACTCGCCGCGCCCGAGTCGGCCGACGAGATCATGCAGCGCCTGTCCGATGCGCTCGACGGACGGTATCGCATCGACGCCGTGCTGGGGCAGGGTGGAGCAGCGACCGTGTTTCGCGCGCAGGAGCGAAAACACGAACGCCTCGTCGTGCTCAAGGTCTTGCGTCCCGAAGTCGCCCGATGGATCGGCGCCGAGCGATTCCTCGCCGAGATTCAGATTCTCGCGCGGCTTTCGCATCCTCATATTCTCGCGCTGATCGACTCTGGCAGCGCCGGCGGGCTGCTCTACTACGTCATGCCGTACGTCGGCGGGGAGACGCTTCGTGAGCGGCTGCGGCGCGGCGTCGTGCCGGAAGACGAGGCGCTGCCGTTGTTGCGAGACATCGCCGCCGCCCTCGCGCATGCGCACGATCAGCAGCTCGTGCATCGCGATCTCAAGCCGGACAACATTTTGATCGTCGCGGGCCACGCGTTCCTGATGGATTTCGGAATCGCGAAGCTGGGGACTCACATCGGCGCTCGTGAGACGACCGGAGAAGTGGTGATCGGCACACCGGCGTACATGGCGCCAGAGCAGGCCGCGGCAAAGGGCGTCGACGTTCGTGCCGACGTCTATTCGTGGGGTATCGTTGCGGTCGAAGCGCTCGTTGGTCGCGTTGGTCGCTCGCGCGACGTGTCGAAGTCGACCTCGCGCGAGCTTCGGAAGTTGATCGAAGAATGCCTCGAGCATGCTCCGGAGAAGCGGCCGCCCGACGGCCGCCAGTTGCTCGCACGTGTCGAGGCGCTCTCGCATCCGCGGCCGCGCCCGCGGTTTCACGGGACGTGGGAGGTCCGCGTCGCGGCGGTGGTTGCCGTGCTCGGGTCGGTGGCGCTCTTCACGTTTGCGCGCCCGCGCGCGCTCCCCCGCGATGCGGGACCTGTCATGGTCGCACCGCTGAGGAACGAGACAGGAGACACTTCGCTGGCTGTGTGGGGCCGGATGGCCGGAGACTGGCTCACGCAGGGTCTCCATCAGAAGGGCAACGTGGCGGTGGTGCCATGGCCGGTCGCGCTGCAAGCCTCGTCCACGGTGCGCGGTAAGGCGACGGCCGATCCCGTGCGTGCGTTGTCCGACGAGACTGGTGCCCAGACCGTCATCACCGGCGCCTATTACTTGAGCGGCTCGACCGTGCGCTTTCAGGCGCAAGTCACCGACGTGAAGAAGGGCACCGTGCTCGCGGCACTGCCGGCAATCGAAGTTTCGCGCGATTCGATTCGCAGTGGGATTCAACAGTTGCGCGATCGACTCATGGCGCTGTTCGCCATTCGCGCCGACGAACGCTTCGCCGGCTTGCCCGGGATCGTCGAAGAGCCACCGATGTACGACGCTTATCGAGTGTTCGAGCGCGGTGTCGAGCGATTCAATGCCCTCGACTACGCCGCAGCTTCAACCGCGTTCATGGAGTCGTGGCAACGCGATACGACGTTTGCGATTCCGCTCGTCTACGCGGCGAACTCGTACATGAATCACAGCGAGTACGCGCGCGCCGAATCGCTCGTCGCGGCGATGCGTACGCGCACGACACATCTGAATCACTACTATGAGCTCACGCTGCGCTACATCGAAGCGATGCTCGCCGGCGACGCCTCCAAGGCGCTCGAGTTGGCGCGGCAGGCGACGGCGGCGGCTCCTGGTGGTCGTGCGCAGTACAACTTGGCATCGATCGCGCTGAGCATCGGCCGCGTCGACGAGGCGCTCGCGACGCTCTACGGCATCGATCCCAACAAAGGCGCGATGAAGGGCTGGGCGCCGTATTGGTTCGTTCTGACGCACGCGCAACATCTCAAGGGCGACTTCGCGCTCGAGCTGACGACGACGCGTGAGCTTCGCCGTCGCAATCCGGATAGCCGCGCCGGATGGGTGCACGAAGCGCGAGCACTGGCCACGCTGGGCAACACCGCCGCACTCGACTCGGTGCTGGCGCTCGCTGCGCCGCTCCCGCCCGACACGTATTGGAGTCAGGGCGGGATGTTGGTGGTCGCTGGCGAAGAGCTCGAGGCGCACCGGCATCCTGGCGCGCAGCGGTACTACGATCGAGCGGTCACGTGGCTCGCTAATCAACTCGCGCGCGATCCTTCAAACCGCGCGCACCGCTACTGGATGGGAAGTGTCCAACTCGATCGCGGTGCGCCCGAAAACGCGGGGCGGTACTTCGAGTCTCTCGCTCACGACTTTCCTGACGAGGTCCAGTTTCGCGGTTTGTGGGGTATCTCGGCCGCGCTGCTCGGAGACACGGCGCTCGCGCGGCAACGGCTCGGTCCCGCGCCGAGGTATAAGCGCGGTGAATATCTCTCGTATCTCGCGCGTTATGCCGCGATTGCCGGCGACACCGAGCGGTCCATCGCGTTGTGGAGTGAGGCGCTGGGCTCTGGCGTGAACGGACTGGTTTGGCTGCACGCGTCAGCGCGGCGAGAGCTTGCGTCGGTCGCGAACGACGAACGGTTCCGCCGGTTGGGGATCATACCGAGTGAGAAGCGGCCCAACCGCTGAACGGTGGAGCGGTGGCGTTCCACCGTTCCACCGTTCCATCGTTCCATCGCTTACTGTGGTGGGGGCAGGACGTCCCCCGGTGTCTGGTCGACGCCGGTCAACCGCGCGGTGAGCGTAGCGTTCGCGACGCACGTCTCCCCGTTGACCGTCAACACGCCCGTGAGGTTGAGCACAACGCGGTCTGGAACGCCCGAAGCCTTGTTGAATATCGTTCCGTCCAACACGTCGTCGATCCGGAAGGTGAAGGTCGGCCGGGTCAGCGTTCCGTTGGCGGTGATCTTCTTCGTGGTCTCATGCACGGCCACGTCCAGACCGTTGCCATCGACCCTGATGTGCAGAAACGCATTCTGGTCCGTCAAATTATTGAAATACTCATAGGCGAACGCGAAGGTATCTTGCACCGAGCAGTCGGTCTCGGCGTCGGTCGCCGGGGACGCGCTGAAGTCGGCAAAGCCGTCTCCCGACACAGTCGGCGGTGGCGGAAGTCCGTCGAGCAGCGCCGGCCGAGGCGTCAGCAGCGACCGGGCCGGGGTGGATGGGGCGTCCGAGCATGCAGCGACCAATGCCGCCGCGGCGAGCGGAATGAGCAAACGGCGCATCAACATGTCCTCAGGTGAAATGCCGGCGAAGTCGCGCCGGCGGCGAACGTGGGAAGGGGAACTGCGCGGGAAACTACACGGCGGGAAACTACACGAACGAACGACGACTGACGACGCTATCCGTCAACGGCTCGCGAGGGGCGAGCCACCACTGAGTTGACCAGCCTTCAGCGCCGCGGCCTTCGCAGTGGCGCGTTGCGCGGAATCACCAGTTACCCACGCGCGCGCAACGACTGTGTACGACTGGGCGGCGGCGCTGTAGTGCTTCAAGCGCTCGGCGATCAACGCGCGGTCCCACGCGGCAAGAATCTCCAGTCCACTCAACATGACAGACGGTCGCTCACGAAGTGTCACCTCAGCCTCAGCGTGGAAGCCAAGGCTGTCGAGCAGCTTGGCCTTCGTGTAGCGATCGAGATAGCAGCCTAGACAAAGGGTGTCGGGAAGTTGTTCAAACAATGCTAATGCTTCTTTGCTGCCTCGTCCGAGCGCCAGATACGCCCGTGCCACGGACGCACGATACGTCCACCGCAGATGCTCCCTCGGCGTCGTCACCTGGGCGAGCACGCCATCCGCTTTCGCGCGGGCCGCGAGCAACGACACCGTGTCTCGGCGCGCTGCCCACCACGGCATGGCGCCGTTCAGCCACAAGGACGGATCGTTCAAGCAACGCGCAAAAACTGCGGCTGCGGTATCATGTGGGACTCCGCCCAACGCCGCCAGGACCCCGAATGGTTCTACCTCCAGCGTACTGAGATTGGTGCCAAATGTCGCGAACGCCTCACGCATGCGTCCCCGGTATGCGAGGCTCGCCGCTAGGAGGACGCGCCGATTTACCGGATCGCTCAATATTCCCGCCGTACCACGCCGTTCGGCCATCGGCAGCTCTGCGAGCCGGACCGCCGTCTGGGACGAATCCTTCAAGCGCCGTGCAAACAGCCACGCCCACACAAGTGCGTCTGCACTCAGTGTGTCGAGGGTCTTTGCAGTGGGCGAGCTTTCATCCTCTCGCAGCAGCGTTGCGAGCGCCCGCACGCCGTTCGCCGATTCCTCGATCGGGTGGAGCGCGAGGTACGCCGAGGCGTACCGAAGTCCTTCGTCTCTGCCGTCACGCGTCAGTCGGAGCTCGATGGCGTGAATGTAGGACGGCGTAAAACCGGAATCGAGCTGAATCGAGCGGTCGAACGCCGCAAGCATCGTGTCTTCGTCCACGGTGAGGCGCGGCCCATTCCCGAAGTGCCAGTACACATCACCGACTGCGAACCAGATTTCGGGATCCGTCGGGAAGCTGTCGCGGGCCGTCTGCAACGTCGCGAACAACCTTCGTACGGTGGACGTGTACGTCGGATCGTATGGGTCCAACGACGCGCGCAACGAATCGGCGGTGATGAGCAAGCTGTCACGAAAGGGCAGTCGCCGGTTGAAGCGTGCCGCTGTAAGCAGGTACGCGCGCGAGATGGAGTCGTCAGTGCCGTTGCGCCACTCCAACACGAGACCTGCGTGCCGATGCGCCAGCGCGAACGTGGTGTCCGCTTCGATCGCGCGCGTGTAATAGGCCATCGCCGAGTCCCAGGCCGAGTGGCGATAGAACTGCTCGCCCACGAGAAAAGCCTGCAGCGCTGAAGGATTCGCCTCCTCGATCCACGTCGCGCGAAACGCAGCAATCGGATGCCAGTTAGCGAGCTCTCGCAGCACCGCACGCCTGAGCGCACCGCCGAGGGCGGGCAGATTGTTCCTCGCGCCACGCTGAATGATTCGAAGCCCGAGCTGCTCGCCGCTCGCAACCTTGAGCACCGTGGCGGTGACCTGGATGGAATCAGCACCGATGGGTTCAACGCTCCCGTAGACGGCCAGCGCGGCTTCCATTTGCCTGCCGAGTTCCACGGCGGTTCCGTCGTCCGCGCGCTGGGTCCATTTTCGGAGATAGCGGCTCGGCGGGACGACCTTCACCCACCCCTGTTTGTTCAATTCATTCGAGAGCAGATCCACGAGGCCCTGGCGAAGCGTCGTGTCTGCTCGAGTCACATTGAAGGGAAGGACGACGACGTAGTCCGAGTAGAGCGTCGGCGGACGTGTGGCGAAGTAAACTCCCGCGCTCGCGGCGGCGACCACGCACGCGGCGATCGCCGACGAAATCCACGGATGCTGAGAGATCCGACGTTTGAGGGCGGCGAACCTCGTCAAGTCCGCAAACCGGCTCGCCTCGAACGCGGCCGACACCCGAAGATCGAGCGCATCGCGGAACTCCGCGGCGGTTCGGTACCGGTCGTCCGGCGACTTGGACAACGCTTTCTCGATGACGGCCGCGACCGCGCGCGGTAAGTCGGGAGCAGCAGCGAAGAGCGGCGGCGGCGGTTCCGTCAGATGTGCCAGAACGAGGTCATACGCCGTCGGTGCCTCGAAGGGCGGTTTCCCCGCGAACATCTCATAGCCAACGACGGCGAGCGCGTACACATCCGCGCGCGCATCGAGGTCGCGCTGGCCGGCGAGCTGCTCGGGCGGCATATAGCCGACCGTGCCGATGCCGACGCCCGGCGCCGTGAGAGGTTCCGACGGTCCGCCTCGAGACGCCTCAACTGCGCGCGCGATGCCGAAATCCGTAACGACCGCGTGGCCTTCCTGCAGCAGGATGTTCGACGGCTTGATGTCGCGGTGAACGATCCCACGCTCGTGCGCCATCGCCAACGCGCCGGCGATCTCGCGGAGAATGCGGATCGCCTCAGTCGTGGGAACACGGTCCGGCCGCTCGAGACGCTGTCGCAGCGACTCGCCGGAGACGAAGGGCATGATGTAATAGAAGATGCCGTCTTGCGTGCTCCCAACGGACAAAACGGGCAGGATGTGCGGATGCTGTAAGAGCGCGGCGAGTTGCACTTCGCGCTTGAAACGGGCTTCGCTGACGTCGCTCGCAGTCTCGGGAGGCAACAGCTTGATGACAACCTTGCGGTCGAGAGACGCCTCTCTAGCGAGAAAGAGGCGGCTCATCCCCCCGGGCGCAAGCTCACGCTCGATGGCATACGCGTCACCGAGGGATGCTTGGAGTCGGGATTGGAGGTCGTCGTTCGCGATGAGGTCCGTCGGCATGTCGAGCGGAACAATATTGACTGGGGCCCGATCGAGCCAGCCGCAAACCGACAAAGGTTGGGACCCGGGCGCTTGTCCCAGCAGAAAGCGGGTCGCGGAGCGGGCACCGTGTTTGTAACGACGTCGCCGAAGTCGCGCCATCGAACTCGTTTGCGAGGGATGGACGCCTGCCCGTGGTCACAGCAACGGTGGGTGTCAGCTCACGGTGTCCGCCCAGCGTGATCGTCGCGGCCATCCCTCCTGACGTGGCGCGACGTATCCTCGAATGCTCATAACTGTATTCTAAAGCCTCTCGATGCCGGCAAACGGCCGGGCGACGGCGGGCTGGGCGCATGTGTCGGCGCCCCTCCTTGTCATTGGTTTTCGTCGAAATCACGCTTGCTCATTTTGCGTCCGCTTCGTACCTTCCCCTCTAACACAGAGGGGGACCACATGCGTCGCATCTTCCGACTCCCGGCGACCAAGGCGCGCATCGCGCGCGAGGTCGACGACGAGCTCTCGTTCCATTTGGAAACGCGCGTCCAACGCCTGATCGACGCCGGCTGGACGGCTGAGGCAGCGCGCGCCGAAGCGCTGCGCCAGTTCGGCGACCTCGGCGCCGTTCGCGACTCGATGGTGTCGCTCGACCAGCAGCGCGAGCAGGCGGCACGTCGAGCAGATCTGCTCGGAGACCTCCGGCGCGATCTCGCCTTCTCCGTTCGGTCGCTGAAGCGCAACTCCATCGTCTCGGTCACGATCGTCGCCGTGTTGGCGCTCGGGATCGGAGCAAACACGGCGATTTTTTCGCTCGTCGATGCGGTGTTCGTTCGCAAGCTGCCGGTCCCTCATCCCGAGCAACTCGTCGCCGTGGGCGACCAGTCCTACGTCACGTCGAGCGGAGAAGGAACTCCGCACACCGACGTCTTCTCGGCGCCGCTCTATCGAGACATTCGCGACCAGAATCAGGTCTTCTCGGGAGTCCTCGCGACGGGACCCAGCGGGCGCATCGACGTTCGAATCGATGAGGCAAGCGGGGAGTTGGAGCATCCTCGCGGACGCTACGTCAGCGCGAACTATTTTTCCGTGCTCGGAGTTCCGGCGACCGCGGGACGCACGTTCGATGAACGCATGGACGACGTCGAGAGTACCGCGCCGGTCGTCACCATCAGCCACGCGTACTGGACGCGTCGATTTCAGCAAGATCCATCGGCCATCGGACGCAGCCTACTGATCAACGGCGTGAGGATGACGATCGTCGGCGTTGTGCCTCCGTCCTTCACTGGCGAGATCGTTGGTCTGTCGCCGGACGTCTGGCTGCCGCTGGCCATGCACGACGCCCTCGAGCCACGTGACAAAGTTCTCAACCGCCGAGCGGCCATTTGGCTGCTGGCCATGGGACGGCTCAAGCCGGGCGTCTCGCTCGAGCAAGCGCGCGGGCACCTACCGCAGTTGATCGAGATCAACATTCTTCGAAACGCGCCGCCGCGCGTCGCGACCGCCTTCCGCGCGCAACAAAATCCGTACGTCGTCGAGTCAGGTGCGCGCGGGCTGTCCGAGTTGCGCGACACGTTTCAGGCGCCGTTGGCGACGCTGATGGCCGGCGTCGCGCTGTTGCTCGGGATCATCTGCGCGAACGTCGCGAACCTGCTGCTGGCGCGTGCAATCGGCCGTCGAGGTGAGATGGCGGTGCGTCTGGCGCTCGGCGCAGATCGTTCGCGGCTGCTGCGTCAACTCATGACCGAAAGCGCGATCCTTGCACTCCTCAGCGCCGTCGCGGGATTGGCGGTGGCATGGGCCGGGAGCAGGCATTGCTCGCTCTCGTCGAAGACGGGTCGAGCATACCGTTGGACCTCGGACTCGATCTGGCAGTGCTCGCGTTCACGGGGATCGTTTCGCTGCTCGCCGTCGCCGTGTTTGGTCTTGCTCCCGCGTTGCACGCGTCACGCGTCGATCTCGCCGACACAATACGAGGTGAGGCGGGCTCGATCGCCGGTGCGCGCACCGGTCGTCGCGGCCGTCTCGCGCTCCGCGACGTGCTGATTGCCGGCCAAGTCGCTGTGTCGCTCGTCCTGCTCGTGGGCGCGGCGATGTTCGTTCGGAGCTTACGCAATGTGCAATCGGTCGACACGGGAATGGATCGTGAGCATATCGTGATCGCTCGCGTCGACATCAATGCGCGCGGCTATGACGACGCCCAGCTGGCGAACACGACGCGTCGCATTCGCGATCAACTGGCGGCGCTTCCCGGTGTTGCCGCGGTGACGTTCTCGGAGGACGGAATTTTCTCGGGGACGGAGTGGAGCACGACCGTGGAAGTTCCCGGGTTCGCGGCGCGCGCAGCGGAGGACACGATCGTCGCGATCGATCAGATTGGTGCCGGCTACGCACACGCCATCAGCGCGCGGTTGGTGGCCGGACGCGATTTGTCAGTGGGCGACGAAGACCGTTTGCCGCGTCGGGCATTGGTGAACCAGTCCCTCGCCAACTTCTATTTCGGCGGTCGCAACCCGGTGGGAGAGTTTCTTCGCTTCGATGACACGGTGGCAGTAGAGATCATCGGTGTGATCGCCGACGTTCGCGACCACGAGCTCGCAAAGCAACCGCGTCGCCGTGTCTATTTTCCGTTCCTTCATCGCGGCGACACGGCGAGCATTGGCGCGCCGAGCTCGTTGCATTTCATCGTGCGAACGTCGGGGAGCGCAGGGGTGATGGTCGAGCCGATTCGCAAAGCCATCTCGTCGATCGATCCTGCGCTTCCAATCGACGGCATCACTCCAGTCACGCGTCTCATGGCGCGGTCGATTCGCGAGGAGCGTCTCGTGGCGCGCGTCGCGAGCGCGTTTGGCATCCTCGCCTTGCTTTTCGCGGCCGTTGGATTGTATGGCGTCATGACCTACGCGATCACGCGGCGAGCCGGCGAGATCGGATTGCGAGTTGCTCTCGGCGCGCAGCGCGACGATGTCGTCCGTCTGGTCCTGCGGGACGCAGTACGGCTCGTTGGATTCGGCGTGGCGGCAGGCGTTCCGATAGCGTTTGCCACGACGCGACTCCTGCGCACGCAACTCCACGACGTTCCCGCAGTCGATGCAGCGTCGATCGCTGTCGCGGTAGGCGTCTTGGCCATGAGCGCGGCCTCGGCCGTAATGCTGCCGGCGATTCGCGCGACGCGTGTGTCACCGATGGAAGCGATGAGAAGCGGGGCCGCGCGCTGAATCCGTCGGAGCCAAAGCTTCGTGCTCGGCTCTTGGTTTGCGCTTCCCGCTTGCCGTTTCCCGCTGCATAATCCCCGCGATAGGAAACTCGGATTAACCGCGGCCATCCTCAGGAGCTTGTTGTGGACGACCTATCACGACTCTTCAACGACTACGATCGCGGCACCATCTCGCGGCGTCACCTGCTCCAGGCCCTCGGCCTCGCGGCGGTGGCAGTGCCGCTCGCGCGCGTCTTTCCCCAAGGGCAGTGCGCCGGGCGAGCCGCTGACTCGACCGCCGCCTGCAACAAGACGCCGTTCAAGGCGCCCTTCGAGCCGACGGGTTGGAAGACCGTGCTGCTCGATCACTTCAACATGCAGGTCACCGACGCCGAGCGTGAAGCGGCATTCTACGCCGCGTTCCTGGGCTGGAAGGTTCGCAGCAACGATGGCAAAGAGATCTACATGGACATCGGCGACTGGGGCGGCGTGAAGATTCGCGGCGGCTACACTCCGCAGCCCGGTGGCCGTGGTGGTGGTCGTGGACGTGGCGGAGCGCCGGGCGACAGCGCTGCGGGCGGTCGTGGTGGTGGACGCGGTCGCGCAGGCGGCGACAGCACCGGTCGCGGTGGTGCCGGCGGTCGTGGCGGTGGTCGGGGAGAAGATCCGAGTCACATGGCGGCGTGCACGACGCCGCGTGGCGAGACGATTCCCAATGCGGGTGCGCTGTGGGATGGCTTCGCGTGGGGCATCACGCCGTGGGACACGAACAAGGTCGAAGCGGCGCTCAAGGCGCGCGGCCTCAGCCCCGTCGCCGATCATCATGGTAATGACTATCGTGCCTTCCATGTGAAAGATCCGGACGGCATGGACGTGATCATCACCAATGGAACGCGAAAGAATCGCCGGCAGGGCGCGGCGAACGGAAAGCTGAACGTGCCGCTGCCGTTCGAGTCGACTGGGTTCAAGACCGTGTATCTCGATCACATCTCGTACTCCTGCTCGAGCTACAAGGAAACAGTCGCGTTCTACGAGGCACTGCTCGGCTGGAAGGGGTTGGGGGACGAAGGCAGCCAGAACGAGACGCAGATCGCGCCCGAGATTGGCGGACTGCTGATCCGCGGCGGGAACGCGACGGCGCCGGGATTCCAAATGCCGTCGCCACGTCGGGTGACGATGAATCACATCTCGTTCGGCATCACGCCGTTCGATCCGGACAAGGTGTGGGCCGAGCTGTGCAAGCGTGGGTTGCAGGCGCGCGTGGACACAGGCGCGATTCAATCGTCGCCGCCGGAGCAGCACGACATTCACACGGCGACGTATAAGAGCTTCCACACGCGCACGCCGAACAACTACGATCTGCAGTTCAGCTCGAAGATCAACGCATCGCAGACAACCGGGCCAGGGAACATCTGAGCCGGGTCGTCGTGCCGAAGGGGAAACGGCCACGCGATTTTCCGCGTGGCCGTTGTGTTGAGGAACCTCCTGCAAGACGGAAAGGGTGGGCTGGGACCAGCGTTTAGAGATGCAGGTCAGCGACGAACGCTGACACATCGAAACGGGGTCTTAGGACCGGCGAGGATCAAAACCAGGAACTGAAGAAACGCAGATGGCCGCGGAAACTTCCGGGATGGCCGCGGATAAACCAGAACACTCAAACGCACAGAACAAATCCCTCCTTGAGCATTCGGGGAACTCATTTCTGAAATAACGGCCGCTCAGGACGCCATTAGCG
>Ga0126377_10001086_pt1 | contig 17476 bp, 14 predicted proteins | sample PanSoiMetPlot_22_FD_92647 | JGI IMG/M metagenome (GOLD analysis project Ga0126377, IMG submission 92647) | Tropical forest soil microbial communities from Panama - MetaG Plot_22 | ecosystem: Environmental > Terrestrial > Soil > Tropical forest > Bulk soil | place: Panama | collected 2016-02-17 | reverse complement strand
GGCAACGGAAACACGTCAAGGGGGACGCGGTTGACCGCCACCACCCACGGGTCCCGTGTGCCCGAGGTCGTCGACCGGGTCATCATCCGGTTCGCCGGCGATTCGGGCGATGGCATGCAGCTCACGGGCGACCGGTTCACGACAACGAGCGCGCTCTACGGGAACGACCTGGCCACGCTGCCGGACTTCCCCGCGGAGATCCGCGCGCCAGCAGGCACCCTGGCCGGCGTCTCGGCCTTCCAGGTCCACATCTCCGACCACGACATCACCACGCCGGGCGACGCCCCCAACGTGCTGGTGGCCATGAACCCCGCCGCGCTGCGCAGCCAGATCGGCCGCGTGGCGGCGGGCGCCACCATCATCCTCAACGGCGACGCCTTCGACGAGCGCAACCTCCGCAAGGCCGGCTACGCGGCCGACCCCCGCCAGGACGGCAGCCTCGACGCCTTCACGGTGTACGACGTGCCGATGACCTCGCTCACCAAGGGCGCGGTCACGCCGCTGGGCGTCAAGCCCCGCGACGCCGAGCGGTCCAAGAACTTCTTCGCGCTGGGGCTCATCTCCTGGATGTACACCCGGCCGGTCGACCCCACCCTCGAGTGGATCGCCCGCCGGTTCGTGGCCCGCCCCGAGGTGGCCGAGGCCAACACGACCGCCTTCAAGGCCGGGCACGCCTTCGGCGAGACCGCCGAGCTGTTCGACCATCCCTACGAGATCAAGCCCGCCGTCCTGCCGGCCGGCACCTACACCAACATCAACGGCAACACGGCGCTGGCCTGGGGGCTGGTCGCGGCCAGCCAGCTGTCCCAGCTGCCGCTGTTCCTCGGCTCCTACCCGATCACGCCGGCGTCGGACATCCTCCACGAGCTGTCCAAGCACAAGAACTTCGGCGTGCGGACGCTGCAGGCCGAGGACGAGATCGCCGGCATCGGCGCCGCCGTGGGCGCCGCCTACGGCGGCCACCTCGGGGTCACCACCACCAGCGGCCCGGGCATGGCGCTCAAGGCCGAGACGATGGGCCTGGCCGTCAACCTCGAGCTGCCGCTGCTGGTCATCGACATCCAGCGGGGCGGGCCGTCGACCGGCCTGCCCACCAAGACCGAGCAGGCCGACCTGCTGATGGCCTACTACGGCCGCCACGGCGAGGCCCCGCTGCCGATCATCGCCCCGCGCAGCCCCAGCCACTGCTTCGAGGTGGCGATCGAGGCGGCCCGGATCGCGCTGACCTACCGCACCCCGGTGGTGCTGCTGTCCGACGGCTACCTGGCCAACGGCACCGAGCCGTGGAAGCTGCCCGACGTGGCCGCCCTCCAGGACCTGTCGGTCACCTTCGCGACCGCGCCCAACCACACGGACGACGACGGCGAGCCGGTCTTCTGGCCCTACGTGCGCGACCCCGAGACGCTGGCCCGGGCGTGGGCGCTGCCCGGCACCCCCGGCCTCATGCACCGCATCGGCGGCCTGGAGAAGGAGGAGGGGTCCGGCAACGTCAGCTACGACCCCGCCAACCACGAGCTGATGGTGCACATCCGGGCCGACAAGGTGGCCCGCATCGCCGAGAGCATCCCCGACGTGGAGGTGGCGGGCGACGTCGAGGACGCCGACCTGCTCGTCCTCGGCTGGGGCTCGACGTGGGGCGCCATCGACGGGGCCGTGAGCCGGGCCCGGCACGGCGGCCACAAGGTGGCCCACGCCCACCTCACCCACCTCAACCCGTTCCCGCGCAACCTGGGCGACGTGCTGCGCCGCTACCCCCGGGTGCTCGTCCCCGAGATGAACCTCGGCCAGCTGGCCCGCCTGGTGCGGGCCGAGTACCTGGTGGACGCCCGCACGGTGTCCAAGGTGCGGGGCCTCCCGTTCACGGCCTCCGAGCTCGAACAGGCCATCGTGGATCACCTCAAGGACCAGGCATGACCGCCGTCGACATCCCCATCACCACCCGCAAGGACTGGACCAGCGACCAGGAGGTCCGCTGGTGCCCCGGGTGCGGCGACTACTCGATCCTCACCGCCGTCCAGCTGCTCATGCCCGACCTCGGGATCAAGCGCGAGGACACGGTGTTCGTGTCGGGCATCGGCTGCGCCGCACGCTTCCCGTATTACATGAACACCTACGGGATGCACACCATCCACGGGCGGGCGCCGGCCATCGCCACCGGGCTGGCGCTGGCCCGGCCCGACCTGCACGTGTTCGTGGTGTCGGGCGACGGCGACGCGCTGTCGATCGGCGGCAACCACCTGATCCACGCGCTGCGCCGCAACGTCAACATCACGATCCTGCTGTTCAACAACCAGATCTACGGGCTGACCAAGGGCCAGTACTCGCCCACCAGCGAGGAGGGCAAGGTCACCAAGTCGACGCCCTTCGGCAGCCTCGACCACCCGTTCAACCCGGTCAGCGTGGCCATCGGGGCCGAGGCCAGCTTCGTGGCCCGCACCCACGACATGGACCGGAACCACATGATGGACGTCTTCCGGCGGGCCTTCGAGCACCGGGGCGCCTCGCTGGTCGAGATCTACCAGAACTGCAACGTCTTCAACGACGGCGCCTTCGCGGAGATCACGGCCAAGGTCAACCGCGACTCGATGCTGATCCCGCTGCGCCACGGCGAGCCCATCCGCTTCGGCGCCGACAACGAGCGGGGCGTGGTCATCGACAGCCAGCGCGGCGCCCACCTGGTCGACATCGCGGACGTGGGCGAGGACGCCCTGCTCGTCCACGACGAGACCCGGGAGGACCCGAGCGTCGCCTTCATGCTGTCCCGGCTGGCCCGGGGACCGCACGAGCCCACGCCGATCGGCGTGTTCCGCGACGTGGTGCGGCCCGACTACGGCGAGGGCGTCGACCGCCAGATCGCCGAGGCCCAGGCCCAACGGGGCCCGGGCGACCTGGCCACGCTGCTCCGCTCCGGGGCGACGTGGGAGGTCGACTGACGCTCCCACGCCGCCCGTAGGCGGCCGCGACCCGTCAGGCGACGCGGCTGCCCTCCTCGGCCGCGGCCGGGCTGAGCTCGACGATGTCGACGAGCTCGTCGCCGCCGTCGGTCGCCTCGGCCCGGCGCCGGGAGGCGACCAGCACCACGGCGGCGGCGCCGACGGCCAGCGCCACCGAGACCCGGTTGGCCAGGGTGAAGGCGTCGGTGAACGCCGTCGCCGCCTCGTGCAGCAGGGCGGTGCCGCCGCCCGGCAGCTGGCCGGCCACGGCGTGGGCGGCGCCGATCGACTCGCCCGCCGCGGCGTGGGCCGAGGCCGGCAGGTCGAGCCCGGACAGGTCGACCGTCGACCGGTAGGCGGTGTTGGCGACGCTGCCGATCATGGCGATGCCGAGCGCCCCGCCCAGCTCCCTGGTGGTGTCGTTGACGGCCGACGCCACGCCGGCCTTGGACACCGGCACCGAGGCCATGATCTCGCTGGTGGCGGGCGCCGCCGTGATGCTCATGCCGGTGCCGAGCACGGCGAAGGCCAGTCCCAGCACGGGATAGGGCGTCCCGGTGGTCAGCACGCTCATGATCCCGAGCCCGGCGGCCACGATGACCAGGCCGAGGGCCATGACCCGGGGCGCACCCCAGCGCTCGGCCAGGGCCGCGCTGCGGGGCGAGATGGCGATGAACGCCAGCGCCATGGGCAGGGTGGCCAGGCCGGCCTCCAGCGCCGAGTAGCCCCGGGCGAACTGGAGGTACTGGGTGGCGAGGAAGAAGAAGCCGAACATCACGAAAAACGAGGCCGACACGACCCAGCTCCCCACGGTGAAGCGGCGCTCCTTGAACAGGCCGAGGGGCAGCATCGGGTGCTCGCTGCGCCGCTCGACGGTCACGAAGCCGGCCAGCGCGACGACGGACACGACGAGGGCCGACGCGACGGTCACGCTGGTCCAGCCCTTGTCCGGCCCCTCGATGATGGCGAAGATCAGCGAGCTCAGCCCGACCAGCGACAGCAGCGCGCCGGCCGGGTCGAGGGGGGTGCGGGCGTCGTCGCGCGACTCGGGGGCGAAGGCCCGCACGGCCACGAACGTCGCCACCACGACCGGCACGTTGACCAGCAGGGTGGCGCCCCACCAGAAGCCCTCGAGCAGCGCCCCGGACACGATCGGCCCGATGGCGGCGCCGCCGCCGGCGAAGCCGGCCCACACGGCGATGGCCCGGGACCGCTCCTCGGGCGGGAAGATGGCGGTGATGATCGACAGGGTCGCCGGCATGACCAGCGCGGCGCCGATGCCCATGACGGCCCGGGCGGCGATGAGCTGGCCGGCGTCCGAGGCGAGCGCCCCGGCCACCGAGCCGAGGCCGAACACGACCAGGCCGGACAGCAGCGCCTTGCGCCGCCCGAAGCGGTCGCCGATGGCCCCGGCGGTCAGCAGGAGGCCGGCGAACAGCACCGCGTAGGCGTCGACGATCCACTGCAGCTCGGAGGCGCTGGCGCCCAGCGACTGCTGCATCGTCGGCAGGGCGACGTTGAGGCCGGAGACCGACATCACGACCAGCACCAGGGACAGGCACATGATGCCGAGCAGGAACCACCGCTTCCCATGGATGGCGGGGTCTTCGTGCAACGGCCGGGGGATGGTGGCGGGTCCTTCCAGTTCCATGGCGGGGTTCCTTCACTAGGGGGTGACGTGCACCCTCCCGCTGCCGGCTGTCGAGCCCCTGTCATCGCGCTGGCATGCCGGCGATAGCGTCGGCGCCATGCCGGTCACGCTGCGGATCTTCACCGAGCCCCAGATGGGCTCCACCTACGAGAGCCAGCTCGCCATCGCCCGGGAGACCGAGGCGCTCGGCTTCGACGCGTTCTTCCGCTCCGACCACTACCTGACGATGGGCGAGCTACCCGGCGCGCCCGGGCCGACCGACTCGTGGGTCACGCTGGCCGGCCTGGCCCGGGAGACCTCGACCGTCCGGCTGGGCACGCTGGTCACCTCGGCCACCTTCCGCCTGCCCGGCCCGCTGGCCATCGCGGTGGCCGAGGTCGACGCCATGTCCGGCGGCCGGGTCGAGCTGGGCCTCGGCGCCGGCTGGTTCGACCGCGAGCACACCGCCTACGGCATCCCCTTCCCGTCGACGGGCGAGCGCTTCGAGCGCCTGGAGGACCAGCTGGCCATCGTCACCGGCCTGTGGACCACGCCCGAGGGCGAGACGTTCAGCTACGAGGGCCGCCACTACACGGTCGCCGACTCGCCGGCACTGCCCAAGCCGGCCCAGCGGCCGCGGCCGCCGATCATCGTGGGCGGGTGGGGCGCGAAGCGTACGCCCCGGCTGGCCGCCGCCTACGCCGACGAGTTCAACGTCGCCTTCGGCCCGGTCGAGGCCGTTCCCGAGCGCATCGCCACGGTCACCGCCGCCTGCGAGACGGCGGGCCGCGACCCGGCGACGATGACCTGGTCGGTGGCGGCGACCGTGTGCTGCGGCGCCGACGAGGCCGAGGTCGAACGGCGGGCGGCGGCGATCGGCCAGGCGCCGGACCAGTTGCGCAAGGGCGGCGTGGCCGGCACGGTCAGCGAGGTCGTCGACCGGCTGGGCGCCTACGCCGAGGCCGGCGCCCAGCGGGTCTACCTCCAGGTGCTCGACACCGCCGACCTCGACCACCTGCGGCTGATCGCCGCGGACGTCATGCCCGCGGTGTCGTGATCAGCCCTGGACGTTCGGCCCGGCCCGCTCGATCGACAGCCGCAGCATGACCCGCTGGTCGCGCTCCATGGCGGCGCGGTAGTCGTCCCAGTCGGGGTGCTCGCCGCTGATGGCGCGGTAGTACTCGACCAGCATCTCCATGGCCTCGGGCAGCGCCACGATCTCGACCGGCCCCTCGACCTGGACCCACTCGCCGAAGAAGCCCTCGGTGAAGGCGCAGATCGCCGCGTAGGGCAGGGCCCGGAGGTGGCGGACCTTGTAGGCGGTCTCGCGGCTGGACACCGTCACCCGCCCCTCGCCGTCGACCCCGACGGTGATCGGCGACATCTGGGTGGTGCCGTCGGCCCGGGTGGTGGCCATCACGGCCCGGTGGTTGGCGCGCAGGAAGGCGCGGGCGGCGTCGGCGTCCATGGCTGCCTCAGTCCAGGGTCCGGAAGACCAGGCCGGTCTTCAGCTTGGGATGGAAGAACGTCGTCTTGGGGGGCATGCGCTCGCCGCCGTGGGCGGTGGCCTCGATCTGGGCCACGGTGGCCGGCCGCAGCAGCACGCCGGCCTGGGCGTCGCCGCCGGCCACGGCCGCCCGCACGTTGTCGACGCCGTGCTGGAACCGCACCTGGTGGGGCGGGAGGGCCGCGAGGGCGAGGTCGAGGCGGGCCGAGTCGAGGTCGCGGGCGTCGGCCAGCGCGTCGGGACGGGGCCGCAGCAGCACCTCGCCCGCCGGGGTGACGGCGGCCAGCGCCCGGGCCTCGTCCATGGCGGTGACGACCGGGACGCCGGCCGGCGGCGGCCCGATCGGCTCGAACCAGGGGTCGAGCGCGGCCACCAGGTCGAACCCGGCGGGCAGGCCGTCCAGCAGGCGGTGGATGGCCCGCACGGTCAGCTCGTCCTCGACCAGCTCGACCAGGTAGGCCAACGTGGCCGCCGCGCCCTCGGGGTTGTCGCCGGCCTCCCGCCGCTCGGCCAGGTAGGCGAGCGAGGTCTCGTAGCGGTGGTGACCGTCGGCGATGACCACCGGCGCCTCGCCGGCCGCGGCGGCGATGGCCGCGCAGGCGTCGGGATCGTCGACCACCCAGACGCTGTGCACCACGCCCTCGCCGTCGTCGAGGACGGCCGTGGGCGGCCGGCCGACCGGGAGCAGGTCGGTGAGGCCCTTGGCCAGCGACAGGCCCCAGATGGCCGACAGGTTGGCCCGGGTGGCCCGCAGCAGGTCGAGCCGGTCGCTGCGGGCCTTGGGCGTCGTGTGCTCGTGGGGGAGGATGTCGCCGCCCGGGGGGCCCAGCTCGAGCGCCCCGATCACGCCGGTGGTGTGGCGGGCCACGCCGGCGTCGTCGGCGTAGGCCATGCGGTACACGGTGAAGGTGGGGCCGGCGTCGCGCACCAGCACGCCGTCGCCCTGCCAGGCGGCCAGCAGGTCGCGGGCGACCTGGTAGCGATCGCGCCCGCCCTCGGCCTCGGGCACGTCGAGGTGGACGGCGTTGTGGGAGTCGCGCCCGGCGAGCGCGGTCCGCTGGGCGTCGTCGATGACGTCGTAGGGCGGGCTGACCACCGCCCCCAGGCCGACCCGGTCGAGGTCGTAGCGCAGGGCGGGGAAAGGCTGGAAGCGGGCCACGGGCCCATCCTGGCAGACCTGTCCCGGAACCCGGAACCGTGCCAGGATGCGCGGCCGTGACCTGGGTGCTCGACCTCGACGGCGTGGTGTGGCTCTCCGACACGCCGATCCCCGGCGCCGCCGACGCCGTGGCCCGGCTGCGGGCGGCGGGGGAGCGGGTCCTGTTCGCCACCAACAACTCGTTCCCGCCCCGGGCCGAGACCGAGGCCAAGCTGGCCCGGTTCGGGATCCCCGCCGAGGGCGACCTCCTGACGTCGGCGATGGCCGCGGCCCGGCTGGTCGAGCCGGGGGAGCGGGTGCTGGTGGCCGGCGGGCCCGGCATCGTCGAGGCGGTGCGGGCCCGGGGCGCGGTGCCGGTGCGCGACGGCGACGCCGAGGTGGTCGCCGTCGGCTTCCACCGGGACTTCGACTACGAGCGGCTGCGCGTCGCGGCCCGGGCGGTCGACCGGGGCGCCCGCCTGGTGGCCACCAACGACGACGCCACCTATCCCACGCCCGACGGCCCCATCCCCGGCGGGGGCTCGCTGGTGGCCGCGGTGGCCTACGCCACCGGCGTCACCCCGATCGTGGCCGGCAAGCCCCACGGGCCGATGGCCGACCTGGTCCGGGCGGTCGGGGGCGAAGCGGGCACGGTGGTGGGCGACCGCCCCGACACGGACGGCGACTTCGCGGTCCGGCTGGGCTACCGCTTCGCCCTCGTGCTCACCGGGGTCACCGCCCGGTCCGACCTGCCGGTCGAGCCCGAGCCCGACGAGGTGGCCGACAGCCTGGCCGCCCTCGTGCCCGAGCGGCCTCGGGCTCAGTAGCGGCCGCCGAAGCGGCGGTCGTCGGGGTCCTGCGGCCAGGCGGTCGCGGGCCGGGGCGCGCCGCCGTCGCCCCCGATGCCGAGGGCCAGCGCGGCCAGCCCGACGAGCACCCCGAAGGCGAACCCGCCCACGTGGGCCACCCAGGCCACGCCCGAGCTGGGGCTGGTGAAGAACTGGAGGACGAACCAGAACGCCAGGATCCACTTGGCCCGGATGTCGAACAGGGTGATGAAGTAGAAGATGATCAGGGTCTTCACCTTCACGTTGGGGAACCACACCAGGTAGGCGCCCATCACCGCGGCGATGGCGCCCGACGCGCCCACCACCGGCACGGTGGAGTGGGGCTGCACGGCGATGTGGGCCAGCGCCGCGATCACGCCGCCGGACAGGTAGAAGAGCGCGTAGCCGAGCTTGCCCAGCCGGTCCTCGACGTTGTTGCCGAACACCCACAGGAACAGCAGGTTGCCGCCGAGGTGGATGAGGCTGCCGTGGAGGAACATCGAGGTGAGCACGGCCAGGTACACGTTCTTGCCCGGGTCGAACTCCGGCGAGGACGGCGAGCCGGTCCCGCAGGCCTCGTCGTCGCTCTGGCCGAAGGTGGCGCTCAGCTCGTCGACGGTGAGCGGCCGGCCCTGGGTGACCTCGCAGGGGATGGCCGCGTGGCGGACGTTGAACTCGGTGTCCTCGGCCTGGCCGGTGGTGTTCTCGCCGAAGGGCGTCGGCTGCCACAGGAAGTAGGCCGCGAGGCAGAGCCCGACGATCACCCACGTGACGATCGGCGGGTGCCTGACCGGGTTGTCGTCCCGCAGCGGCAGCACGGCTCCGACGCTAGCGAGCGCGTTGCCACGCCCAGGGGCCGGTCGTAGCCTCGCACCATGCCCGAGAACGATCTGCTCAAGCGGCTGCTCGACGCGGGGATGACGCTGACGGCCACCACCCAGGCCCGGGCCGAGGAGGTCATCCGCGACCTCGTCTCGGCGGGCGCGGTGCAGAAGGAACAGGCCCAGTCCAGCGTCGACGAGCTGCTCGAGCGCAGCAAGCGCAACAGCCAGGCGTGGCTGGAGCTCGCCCGGTCCGAGCTGGAGCAGCTGGCCGAGCGGCTGAACCTGGCCACCAAGGACGACGTGGAGCGGGCGGTGCAGCGGGTGGCCGACACGGTGGTGAGCGCCGTGCGCCAGGCCATGCCCGACCGGGGCGGCGAGCAGGCCCGGGCTTCGTCGTCGGCCGGCGGCGCGGGCGCGGGGACCCGCAAGGCGGCCACCAAGAAGGCGGCGGCCAGGAAGACGACCGCCAAGAAGACGTCCGCCAGGAAGACGACCGCCGCCGGGAAGACGGCCACGGCGAAGAAGTCCGCGGCCAAGAAGACGGCGGCGAAGAAGTCGACCGCCAAGACGACGACCGCCGCCAAGAAGCGGTCCGGCTGAGCGGGGGCCCGACGCCTCCCGTCCGCCGGCGGCTCGACGCCGAGCTGGTCCGCCGGGGGCTGGCGGCCAGCCGGCAGCAGGCCCGCGCCGCCATCGACGAGGGCCGGGTCACCGTCGGCGGTGCGCCCGCGGCCAAGAGCGCCCGCCTGGTGGCGCCCCACGAGGCCGTGGTGGTGGCGGGCGACCCGCCGCCCTTCGTCTCCCGGGCGGGCAGCAAGCTGGCCGCCGCCCTCGACCGCTGGGACGTGCCGGTGGCCGGCGCCCGGGCGCTCGACGCCGGCGCCTCGACCGGCGGGTTCACCGACTGCCTGCTCCAGCGGGGCGCCGCCCGGGTGGTGGCGGTCGACGTCGGCTACGGCCAGATCCACGAGCGGCTGAGGGCCGACCCCCGGGTCGAGGTCCACGAGCGGCTCAACGTGCGCGACCTCGCCCCCGGCGACCTGGGCGCGCCCTTCCCGCTGGTGGTGGCCGACCTGTCGTTCATCTCCCTGCGCACGGTCCTGCCCCAGCTCGTCGCGCAGGCCGCCCCGGGCGCCGACCTGGTGCTGCTGGTCAAGCCGCAGTTCGAGGCCGGGCGGGCCGAGGCCGGCCGCGGGCGGGGCGTGATCCGCGACCCGGAGGTGTGGCGCCGGGTGCTGGAGGAGATAGTGCGCGCTGTCGAGGGTCACGCAGCAGCCATCATGGGGGTGATGGTCTCACCGATCACCGGGGCCGACGGCAACGTCGAGTTCCTCGTCCACGCCCGCACCGAGCCGGCCGCGCCCCCCGGGCCCGTCGACCTCGGCGCGGTCGTCGACGAGGCGGCGGCGTCCGGCCCCCGCCGCTAGGACCGGGGCAGCGTGGCCACGGTCGGCATGATCCTCCACCACGGGCGCGACCAGGCCGCCGAGCTGGCCCGCGACGCCGCCGCCTGGCTGGCCGACCGCGACCACGAGGTGCGCCTGCCGCTCCAGGACGCCGGCATCGCCGGGCTGCCCGAGCTGGGCGTGGCCGAGGAGGGCTTCGCCCGCGGCCTCGACGTGGCGGTCAGCCTGGGCGGCGACGGCACCATGCTCCGCACGGTCGAGCTGGTGGCGGCCGACGGCGTGCCGGTGGTCGGCGTCAACGTCGGCCAGCTCGGCTACCTCACCGAGGTCGAGCCGCCGGGCCTGCGCATGGCGCTCAAGCGCTTCCTCGCCGGGTCCTACGAGATCGAGGAGCGGATGCTGCTCCAGGTCACCGTCGACGCCACCGATGTCGGCCCGGGCGACTCGTTCCTGGCGCTCAACGAGGCCGTGCTGGAGAAGACCCCGATGGGCCACACCGTGCGGCTGGGGGTGAGCATCGACGGCGAGACCTTCACCCCGTACGCTGCTGACGGCTTGATCGTCGCCACCCCCACGGGGTCGACGGCGTACGCGTTCTCGGCGCGGGGACCGATCGTCGAGCCGACCCATCGTTGCCTGCTGATGACACCCGTCTCGCCCCACATGCTGTTCGACCGCTCGCTGGTGCTCGCCCCCTCGGCCCGCGTCCGCATCGAGGTGGTCGGCGACCGCTCGGCGACCCTGTCGGTCGACGGCCACAACCTCGGCACGCTGTGCCGGGGCGACGCCATGACCGCCACCGCCGCCACGCTGTCGGCCCGGTTCGTGACGTTCGGGCCGCGCGACTTCCTCCGCATCCTCAAGACCAAGTTCGGGCTGAGCGACCGATGAGCGCGCCATGCTGATCGAGCTGGCCGTCCGCGACCTCGGCGTCATCGCCGAGCTCCGGCTGGTGCTGGGCCGGGGCATGACCGCGGTGACCGGCGAGACCGGGGCCGGCAAGACGATGGTGGTCGACGCCATCGAGCTGCTGGTCGGGGGCCGGGCCGACCCGCTGCTCGTGCGCACGGGCGCCGAGGAGGCGTGGGTCGAGGCCCGGTTCGTGCGCCCCGGCGAGGGCGGCGAGCCCGACGAGGTCGTGGTGGCCCGGGCCGTGCCCCGGTCGGGCCGCAGCCGGGCCTACGTCGACGGCCGGCTGGCCACGGCGGGCGAGCTGGCCGAGCTGGGCACCGCGCTGGTCGACCTCCACGGCCAGCACGCCCACCAGTCGCTGCTGCACCCGGCGGCCCAGCGGGAGGCGCTCGACCGGTTCGGCGGGGTCGACACCGGGCCTCTGCGGGCCGCGCGGGCCGAGGTGGCCGCCATCGTCGAGGCGCAGGCCTCGATGGGCGGCGACGAGCGGGCCCGGGCCCGCGAGCTCGACCTGGTCCGCTACCAGGTGGCCGAGATCGAGGGCGCGGCGATCGCCGGGCCCGACGAGGACGAGGCGCTGGAGGCCGAGGAGGACGCCCTGGCCGACGCGGCCGCCCACCGGGAGGCGGCGTCGGCCGCGCTGGCCGCGCTCAGCGGCGACGGCTCCGGCTCCCCCGACGAGGCCGCCTCGGCGTCCGACGCGGTGGGGGCGGCGGTCGCCGTCCTGGCCGGGCGGGGGCCGTTCCGGGCCGTGGAGGAGCGTCTGCGGGCGGTGGCCGCCGAGTTGACCGACGTCGGCGCCGAACTGCGGTCGGCCGGCGAGGCGATCGAGGAGGACCCGGCCCGGCTGACCGTCGTGCGCGAGCGGCGCCAGGCGCTGCACGACCTGCGGCGCAAGTACGGCGACACGCTGGCCGACGTGCTGGCCGAGGGGGCCCGGCTGTCCGACCGGCTGGCCGACCTGGAGGACCACGACCGCCGGGCCGCCGAGCTCGACGAGCGGCTGGCCGCGGCCCGCAAGGTCGAGGCCGCCGAGGCCGCCACCGTGGCCGCCGCCCGCCGGGCCGCGGCGCCGGGGCTGGCGGCCGCCATCCAGGCCAACCTGGTCGAGCTGGCCATGCCCAAGGCCGAGATCGCCATCGCCGTCGGCGGCGACGACCCCGGTGACGACGTCGAGATCCGCCTGGCCGCCAACCCGGGGACGCCGCCGCTGCCGCTGGCCCGCGTGGCCTCGGGTGGCGAGCTGGCCCGGACCATGCTCGCGTTGCGCCTCGTGCTCACCGACGCGCCGCCCACCCTGGTGTTCGACGAGGTCGACGCCGGCATCGGCGGCGCCGCCGCGCTGGCCGTCGGGCGGGCCCTCGGCCGGCTGGCGGCCCAGCACCAGGTGCTGGTCGTGACCCACCTACCCCAGGTCGCCGCGTACGCCGACGCCCAGGTGCGGGTAGCCAAGCACAGTGATGATGCGGCCACCGTCTCACGGGTCAGCCTCCTCGACGGGGGCGAACGCGTGATCGAGCTGTCGCGCATGCTGTCCGGCCAGCCCGACAGCGACGCGGCCCGCACCCACGCGGCGGAGCTGCTGGCCACGGCGGCGGGGGAGCGGGGCGAGCGGTGACCGCCGCCGACGACGCCGCCCGGGCCCGCGAGCCCGACCCCGAGCGACCCGGGGCCGGCACGCCCGGGGGGCCCGAGCTCCGGGTGGCGCCCGCTCCCGGCCCCCGGCAGCCGGCGTCCCGGCCCCGGACCCTGCGCTGGCGGCGGGCCCACCGGGCCCCGGCCCCGGTCGCTCCGCTGGTCGGGCTGGCCAGGGTCGACCACCGGACGAAGCGCCTGGTCAAGCGCCTCCAGCCCGGCGACGTGGCCGTCATCGACCACGAGGACCTCGACCGGGTGGCGGCCGAGACCCTGGTCGACGCGGCGCCGATCGCCGTGGTCAACGCGGCCGCGTCGATCAGCGGCCGCTACCCCAACCTGGGCCCGCTGCTCCTGTGCCAGGCCGGCATCCCGCTGGTCGACGAGGCCGGCCCCGAGGTCATGCAGGCGATCGCCGAGGGGGCCACGGTCACCGTCGACGGCGACCGGGTGCTGGTGGGCGAGGAGGTGGTGGCGACCGGCACCCGCCAGTCCACCGCCACCCTCGACGCCGCCATCGACGAGGCCCGGGCCAACATGGGGCCCGAGCTGGAGCGGTTCGTCGAGAACACGGTCGGCTTCGTGCGCGAGGAGATCGACCTGCTGACCGGGCACCTCGAGGTCCCGGCCCTGCGGGCCCGGATGGCCGGCCGCCACGTGCTCATCGTCGTGCGGGGCATCGACTACAAGGACGACCTGTCGCTGCTCCAGCAGTCGGGCTACCTGCGGGACGTGCGGCCGGTCACGGTGGGCGTCGACGGCGGGGCCGACGCCCTCCTGGAGATCGGCGTGGTGCCCGACCTCATCGTGGGCGACTTCGACTCGGTGTCGGAGCGGGCGCTGCGGTGCGGGGCCCAGCTCATGGTCCACGGCTACACCGACGGCCGCGCCCCCGGGGCCAAGCGGCTGGCCGACCTCGGCCTCGACCACACCGTCGTGTCCGCCCCCGGCACCAGCGAGGACGTGGCCATGCTCATGGCCTACGAGGAGGGCGCCGAGCTCATCGTGGCCGTCGGCACCCACAACAGCATGGTGGAGTTCCTGGACAAGGGCCGGGCCGGCATGGCGTCGACCTTCCTCGTGCGGATGAAGGTCGGCTCGTCGCTGGTCGACGCCAAGGGCGTGAGCCGGCTCTACAGCACGTCGGTTCGCACGCGGGACCTCGTGTGGATGATCCTGGCGGCCGTCTTCACCCTCGCCGTGGCCATGATGCTCTCCGAGCCGGTCCGGCTCGTCCTCCGAGCGTTCTGGCAATCGCTCATCTCCTGAATGATCAACTTCCGGTTCCACATCGTCTCCCTGACCGCCGTGCTGCTGGCCCTCGGCATCGGCCTGGTGCTCGGCACCACCTTCCTCGACGACGCGCTCGAGCAGACGCTGAAGAAGCAGCTCAACGACCTGGAGGCCAGCCTCAGCGACTCCCGGGCCCGCAACGACGAGCTGACCCGCCAGCTCAAGGCGTACCAGGAGGAGGCCGCCGCCCTCGACGACCAGCTGGGCGAGCGGCTCTACCCCGGCCAGCTCTCCAACGACCCGGTGCTGGTGGTGACGACCAAGGGCGTCGACAAGAAGTGGGTCGACGAGACGATGCAGGTGCTCGGCCAGGCCAACGCCCAGGTGCTGGGCACGTGGTGGCTGACCGACCGGCTCAACCTCGACGACGACGAGAAGGTGTCCGACCTGGCCAAGGCGCTGGAGCTCACCACCGACGACGGCGACCGGCTGCGGCGCAGCTTCGCCGAGCAGCTGGGCGACGTGCTGTTCGGGCCGACCGACACCGCCGCCGGCGCCGTCGCACCCGGCCGGGCCGAGCCGCCGCTGGTGGCCCGGCTGCGGGCCGCGGGGTTCCTCGACTACCAGATGCCGGACGGGGCCGACGGCGACACCGTGCAGCTGCCCACCGCCGGGCTGCGGGTGGTCGTCGTGGACGGCCCGGGGGCCCAGGTGGCGCCCGACCAGATCGTCGAGCCGCTCCTCAGCCGGCTGGCGGAGGACGGCCCGGTACCGGTGGTGGCCGTGCAGCCGCTCCCCGAGCCCGAGGACGAGCAGGCCAAGAACGAGGAGCCGCCGCCCACGCCGCTGGTGGAGGACATCCGGGACGACGGCAAGCTCAAGGACCGGCTCTCGACGGTGGACGACTTCGACCGCGTGGCCGGGCACGCGGCCCTGGTCCTGGCGGCGGTCGACGCCCGGCCGGGCACGCCCGAGGTCGGCCACTACGGCGCGACCGACGGCGCCGACCGCCTGCTGCCGCCGGCCCCCGGGGACAAGTGAGCCGGGCGTGAGCCCCGACGTGGCCCCCGGCAACGGCGCCGAGCCCGGCCCGGCGAGCCCCACCAGCCCGGCCGCGACGGCCACCGACCGCGACCCCGAGCCCACCCCGGGCGGGGTCGATCGGGCGGCGGCGATCGGCGACGACGTCGCCGCCGCGGCCGGCGTCGGTGACGTGGCCGACGCCGCAGTGGTCGGGGCCGGCGCCGGCGGGGTCGGCGGCACCGCCCGGGCGGCGGCCGGGATGGGGGCGATCACCGCCGTCTCCCGGGCGCTCGGGATGGTGCGGGTGCTGGTCGTGGCGGCGGTGCTGGGGTCGTCCTTCCTGGGCAACGCCTTCCAGTCGGCCAACTCGGTGTCCAACGTGCTGTTCGAGCTGCTGGCGGCGGGGGCGCTGTCGGCGGTGCTGGTGCCGGCGTTCGTGTCCCGCCTCGACCGCCGCGACCAGACGGGCGCCGAGGAGGTCGCCGGCGGCGTGCTCGGCGTCGCCCTGGCGGGGCTCGGCGTCGTCACCGTGCTCGGCGTGGTGTTCGCCCCGCTGCTGGCCCGGGCCCTCACCGTCGGCGTGCCCGAGTCGGTGGCGGCCGACCAGCGGGCGCTGGTCACGTTCCTCCTGCGGTTCTTCGTCCCCCAGATCCTGCTGTACGCGGCCGGCACCGTGGCCGCCGCCGTCCTCTACGCCGAGCGACGGTTCCCGGTCACCGCCGCCGCCCCGATCGGCAACACGGTCGTGATGGTGGCCTGCCTGGTCGCCTTCCGGGCGGTCGCCGGCCCCGACCCCGGCCTCGACCTCACGCTGGGCGAGAAGCTCCTGCTGGTGGCGGCGGGCACCGGGGGCGTGATCGCCTTCGTCGGCATCCTGCTCGGCGCGTGCGAGCGCTCGGGCTTCCGGCTGCGGCCCCGGCTGTCCCGGGGCGACGCCCGGGTGCGGGAGGTGCTGGCCCACTCCGGCTGGGGCGTGGTGCTCCACACCGGCGCCGGGCTGCTGCTGGGCGCGGCCATCGTGGCCGGCGCCGCGGTCGAGGGCGGCGTCGTCGCCTACCAGGTGGGCTGGGTGATCTTCCTGGCGCCCTACGCGGTGCTGGCCCAGCCGATCCACACGGCGATCCTGCCGGAGCTGGTCACCGAGGCCCGCGAGCACGGCCTCGACCGGGTGGCCCGGTCGCTGCGGTGGGCGCTGGAGCGGATGGCGGTCCTGCTCGTGCCCCTGTCGGCGGGGATGATCGCCCTGGCCGGGCCGGCCATGCGGCTGGTGCCGTTCGGCCGGGCCGGCGGCGACGGGCCCGAGCTGCTGGCCGCGGCGGTGGCCGGGCTGGCGCTCGGCCTGCTGCCCTACAGCGCCTTCCTGCTGCTGGCCCGGGGCTACTACGCGCTGGGCGAGAGCCGACTCCCCGGCCTGGTCTCGGTGGGGGCGGCGACGCTGGGCGTGATCGTGATGACCGCGGGTGCGCTCACGACCCACGGCGCCGCCCGCATCGCCATCCTCGGCCTCGGCCACACGACCGCCTACACGGCGGGGACGCTGGTGCTGGCGGTCGGCCTGATGCGCCGGACCGGCGCCTCGCTGTGGCCCGCGGCACTGGCCCGGGTGACCGCCGTGGGGGCCCTGGCCGGGGTCGTCGTGTGGCTGGCGGTCGGGGCGCTGCTGCCCGACGACCCGTCCAGGCTGGCCGACGCGGCCGCCGTCGCCGCCCTGGGTGCGGTGGGCGCCGGGATCGTCCTGGCCGGCTACCGGCTCGCCGGCGTGCGGGAGGCGCTGACCACCCGCCAGTCGCTGCCGGCCCCGGCGGGGACGGGCCCCGAGCCCGAGGTGGTGACGTGACTCCTCGGGCCACGGCCCTGGCCCTCGCCGCCGGGGCGCTGGCGGCCGCCGGGCTGGCCGGGTGCGGCGGGTCGCCGCCCGACGATCTCGGCGCCCGGGTCGACCGGGTGCTGATCGTGTCGCTGCCGGGCGTCGACTGGGCCGACGTGCGGGGGGCCGACCTGCCCCACCTCGACCGGTTCGTGCGGCGGGCGGCCATCGCCGACATGTCGACCCGGGTCGGCCGGCGGCCCGCCGACCTGGCCGACGCCTACCTCAGCATGGGCGCCGGCACCCGGGCCGTGGCGCCGGCCGTCGACCCCACGGTGGCGCTCGGGCCGGGCGACCGCTTCGGCGGCGAGCCGGGGACCGACGTCGTGAACCGCCGGCTCGGGGACGTGCCGCCGGGCATCGCCTACCTCGGCGTCGGCCCCGCGACGGACGCCAACGCCGACTCCGCCTTCGGCGCCGACGTGGGGGCGCTGGGCGACCGGCTGGCCGCCGCCGGCGTCGACCGCGCCGTGGTGGCCAACGGCGACACCGGGGAGGCCGGTCTCGACCACGACACGCTGCCGGGCGACACCTACGGCCG
>Ga0126377_10001085_pt1 | contig 17484 bp, 12 predicted proteins | sample PanSoiMetPlot_22_FD_92647 | JGI IMG/M metagenome (GOLD analysis project Ga0126377, IMG submission 92647) | Tropical forest soil microbial communities from Panama - MetaG Plot_22 | ecosystem: Environmental > Terrestrial > Soil > Tropical forest > Bulk soil | place: Panama | collected 2016-02-17 | reverse complement strand
CTCGTCAACCGGCAGATAATCGGGCTTGCCGTAGAGCTGGCGGGTGCTGGCGAAGACGACTTTGATCGAAGGGTTGTATTTCCGGCAGGCTTCGAGGATCGAGAGCTGGGCGCGGCAATTGATCTCCAGGTCGGTGTCGGGGTCGCTCATCGAATCCATGTGACTGGTCTGACCGGCGAGGTTGAACAGATAATCCTGCCCTTGCACGAGGTAGCGCATGCTGTGGGCGTCGCGCACGTCGGAGACGTTCACCTGAACCAGGGCCTCGATGCCCGCGATGTTGAAAGGATTGCCACCGTATTCCGGAATCAGGCTGTCAACCAGCAACACGCGCGCGCCGATAGAGGTGAGCCGGCGCGCCAAATTCGAGCCGATGAATCCCAGCGCGCCGGTGATCAACACGCGACGATCGGCAAATGCGCCTTCCAGTTCCATAATTAAGACCCTTTCGATTCCACTTGCAACGAGCGCATTTTGCTCATTCAGTCCAATGTTTGCGGAGAAAAATAAATGTGATGTAGTGAGTCACTAACAGAGCAGGAACCCAAAACGCGGGTATCCAGTAGGCTGGACCCATATAGGCCGCCGCTCCATAGATTGTAGCCAGCGTTATGGCCACGATCAGATCAAGTGTCCCCTCCACGTTAAAGACCCACACAAGAAGCCGGGCCCCTCTCGCGCCTTTCACGACAGCCGGAATCGCAGCCAGCGCCAGTACCGCGGCGAGCAGATCGCCGAAAGCCGCCGGATAGGCGAATTCCAGAGGGATCCCGGCGTATATGGCCCCGGGCGCCAGAAACATCAGTCCCAGATGCCGCATTGAATGCAGCAGAAGGATCGGGCGCAGAACGGTCTGAGGCTTCAGTTTGTCGAGTTTCGGTAAGACGTAGATTCTCGCGGCGATCCAAAACACGAGCGTGCTGAACAGAAGATTGACAGTGGGAATGTTCATGAATCGCCTTACGCGATTCGCCTTACTTCGCGGGCGTCAGAACGACATTCCTGAACCAGATCTTGCCATGATCGCCCTGGAGCATGATCGGCCCCGGCGTTTCTTCGGCGCTGTCAAGCGCGCCGCCGGTGATCCCGGGTATCTCTTCTTTGTCGATCACTGTTTGGCCGTTGAGCGTGACGGTCAGTTGGCGTCCTACCAGCGTGATCTCGTATTTCTGCCATTCGCCGGCCTTCTTCGACGCGTTCACCTTCGGAGTGAGGAACCCGTACAGCCCGCCCATGCCGTGGCTCTCAGGCTCCTTGCCGTAATTGTCTTCGATTTGCGCTTCATAGCGGCCGCGCAGATAAACGCCGCTGTTGCTGGGCCGTCCGCCGTTGATTTGCGGGTCGGCGAGTTTGAATTCGAGGCTGAGCTTGAAGTCCCGGAACTTCTGTTCAGTGATGATATCAACACAGCCCTTGCTGTTGGTCATCGCGCCGTCTTCGACGCTCCAGCATCCTTTGCCTTTTTCGGAGCGAAGCTTCCACCCCGTCAGGTCTTTGCCGTTGAAGAGCTGGATCGGGGCGCCCCATTTCGGATCGGCTTTGGGGCTGAGCGCTGGCGCGCGGACGCCGGACCATTTCAGAGTCGCGCCGTCTTCGCCGTTGGTCGAGCCTTCGAGCTTCGCGCCGGTCAGTTTGCCCTCGAAGACCAGGTCGACTTTCATGTTCTCGTATTGCGGGGGAAGGCTGAATTTGAGTTTTCCGTCGTGGAACTCGATCTGCTTGATCGGGCGGGCGCTGCCGAATCGTCCGACGAAGCGCCCCTGCAACTTGCCTTCGGCGTCCGTGATTTCAAACCACGAAGTGTAAGGCGCGTCCGAGCCCTGAACTGTCAAATCCCATCGCCCGAGAATCGGAGAAGCTTTCTGGGCCTCGCCGGTCGAAGCTAAAAGGGACGAGAAGATGAGACATAGACACAATAAGCCAAGCGTTTTTCCGCGCATCGTTGAAATCTCCTTTGAAAATTCCTGGGAGCGCATGCATCCTTGCCGGCCAGGTTTTCGGCAAGGACCGATGACCGAAGCAAGCAGGCAGGATGCATGCGCCCCCAGGCCCGATAACCTTGGAAGACATATCTGAAGAAAGCATGGCAAACCGAGACGCTTTGCCCCGCGTTTCTCATTCTGTTTAATGCCGCCGGAAGAAGCAAGGCGGGCCATAGTTCTTGCCCGCCCGAAAGTCATAAGATATGCTTTGGAACCCTGAATCAATCATTATTCCCCGTCATAATCCCCCGTATTAATTTCAGTGAGATAAAGCTACGCGAAATGCAAAACCCTCCACTTCTATCCATCTTGATGCCCGCTTACAACGAGGCGAACACCATTCAGGAGGCCATCAATCGCGTCGAAGCGGTTGATCTGGGCGACGTCCGCAAAGAGTTGATCATAGTAGACGACGGGTCGAAAGATGGCACGCGCGAGTTTCTGGACGACCTGCGCAAAGTCGCGCCCCACAAGGTCTATTTCCACGCCCATAACATGGGAAAAGGCGCGGCGCTCAGGACCGCGCTAACCTACGCCACAGGTGACATCATCATTATTCAGGACACCGATCTGGAGCTCGATCCGGCCGAAATGCCCGAACTGATCAGGCCCATTATCGAAGGCCGCGCCGACGTGGTTTACGGGTCACGACTATCGGGCGCCAAGGTCGCCCGGGCTTTCAACTTCTGGCATTACGTCGGCAACAAGATGCTCACGTTCATGACCAACGTGCTTTACAACTCGATCATCTCGGACATGGAGACCTGTTACAAGGCCTTCCGCGCCGACGTGATCAAAAATATACAGATCAAGTCGAACCGCTTCGATTTCGAGCCTGAGGTCACCGCCAAGGTGCTCAAGCGCAAACATAAACTCTACGAAGTGCCGATCTCATATTATTACGGACGCGATCATTCGGAGGGGAAGAAGATCACTTGGCGCGACGGCTTCGCGGCGGTATGGGCGCTGGTGAAATATCGTTTCATGGATTGATAAGGCTGGGTTTCGCTTGGGCTAGGGCGCTAACAATTCGATCTCGACTCAGTCAACGTAGAGTTCCTTCGGGTAACGTTCGATGGGCGCGCCGGTTTTGCGCGCCAGCGCGAAGATGTTGTCGCCGCGATTCTCGGTCGGCAGGTTGACCTCTTTGAGAAGTTCGATGATCGCCGGGTTCGAGCGCATCCAAACGTCCTCGGTCTCAAGCTCCATGACGGTGAAGCCAGCGGCGGCCAGCGCCACTCCGACCTCGTAAGGGGCGTATTCGCGGTTGTGTTGGTCGATGGGGGTCTTGCGGTTGTATTGCGATAGCAGGTAAGGCGCGCACCCGACCAGCAGGCCTTCGATCGAGCGCGCGCTGACGATGTTCGGCGTCGTCAGCAGTAAATAGCCGTCCGGCGCCAGCGTCCGGTTGAGCTCCCAGAGCATGTGCATCGGGTCGCTTTGCAAATGTTCGAGGATCTCGCAGCAGAGCGCGACGCGAAAATGGTTGTCGGGCCAGGGGAATGGGTCGCGTTCGACGTTGAAGTTGCGAAGCTCGAAAGTGTGAGCATCAGCGCCGTTCTTCTGCGCCACCGTCTCGTAAACCAGCTTCTCGTCCGACTCCCAGAAATCGGCGCCGCACACTTCCTGGTAGCCGCAGAACTTTTTGATCGCAGGCGCGAGGTGCAACAGCGAACCGAGTTCAAGCAGCCGGTCAGCCGAGCTCTGCGGCGGAGGGATGCGTTGCAGTGTGCCGACGAAACGGCGCATGTGCTGCATCGCGTATGCGCGGTCCCCCGGGTCGCTGATGAAGCTGAGAATGTAATCGACAATCTCCTGTTCGTCGGCTGAAAAATCGTTCAACCCGTACTGCGACTTCTTTTTCCAATCGAGAATGCGTTGATACAGCGTGGGTCCACCCGGACTGCCCGGACTGTTGGATTGGAGCTTCTGTTTCACGGGCCAGCCGGCGTTCTCGGCCAGCCTGCGGAAAGAAAGTATCTGCTCAGATGGCGATTGTTTGCCTTTCGGCGCGGAAACCTCAGGCGCGCCATGCTCCGCTTGATCTTCGAATCCGGATGAACCGTTAAACTGGTCGCTGTTTTTCGCGGTGTCATTGCGGGCGGAGAGCGATTCGCGCATGGCCTGGATTTCGCGCCGCTGCTGGTCCAGCCGCTGCTCGAAGATTTGCAGCATGACGTCGGTGCGGTCAGTGATCTCAATCCGGCTCTGCAACATGTATTTGTCCGTGCGCCGTTCGTGCGCCTCCAATCGCTCTTCTATTCGAGCGTCGACAGCTCTTTCGTATCTGTCAGCGCGTTGGTTCAGACGGAGTTCCACCGGGTCAGTGATCTTCCGCAATAAGTTAAAGTACAAATTGCGCGCGGTAGATTTAACTCGACTCATAAGTTGTTGGTCATTGGTCACTAGTGGAGCCTTACTGAAATTCTCCGCCTTGCTCTTTGAATGGTAAAATTAGCTGGAATCACTCGTTCGATGGGTTGCCCAAGAAACCGGTTAAACAGGCGACTTGGGAGAGAAAGACCAATCCGGAATCTTGAAATCAATGAGCATTTGGGCGGAATTTCTTTCCAACACTGAAAATCTCATCCGATTTGTCTATGCCCAGAAGCTCTGGGTACGTATCTTGAAAGGGCGATATCTTAGCGATGAACGGTGCGCGATGTCAACGGCGCTTTATAATGTTTTCCACTTGAACGAGTAGACTGTATGAAATCCTCAGATCACATTTCCGTGAAATACTTTTCCGAATTTTACATCAGTAATTGAGGGGCAATTTAGGCAGAGACAGAGCGCATGGTCTAAAAGCTTTCAGGCGCTTAACTTAACCGCAGACATACCTCTCGAATGCGGCCTGGGAGCGTGGCATCAAGCTCGAAGTCGTCAAACTCCATAAGGCGAAGGGAGGTATTGTCCTTACCGCGTCCATGCGCTGGCGAGCTAGGATTCGGCTGGATATCACGCTTTCGTCGCATGGCGCGGGATTATGTGCGATTGCCTGAAATTCTGGCCGGACTGCGCTATCTGGCCTTCGTCATTCTGATTTTAAAGAACGTAGCGGAGGCGCTCGCTTAAAGATAACAGGCTTTAGGGCTGTCTCCATTTATGGAGACAGCCCTAAAATGGATTGATTGAAAAGCTTGCTAGAGCGCGTAGCAGGTTTACCGCCGCATCTTTGCGGAGAGGGAAATTAATTACACCCTGAGAGTTCGGATTGACTTGACAGATGGCGCAGGCTTGAGCAGATTAAGTTGCCCCACCGACCTCCTTGCCGAATGAAAACGATCGTGGTAACTACCGAATGAAGGAAAGCTTGCTTCAATACCTGGCATGCCCTTCCTGTGGCGCAGGGCTTTCGCTAAATAATACCGAACATGACGGACGAGAGATCATCTCAGGCGAATTGCGCTGCGGCGGCTGTCAAGCTACCTTCCCGATTCGCACTGGCGTCCCGCGTTTCGCTGACCTCGATGGCGACGAAGCGCAGCGCGGCACGGCTGAAAATTTTGGCGCGCAGTGGCTGGTCTTCGATCAAGTTCAGGAGCATCACGAGGAACAGTTCCTGGATTGGATCGCGCCCGTCACACGGGATTTCGTCCGCGATAAGGTCGTGCTCGAAGGCGGATGCGGCAAAGGCCGCCACACGCGACTTATAGGTCTGTGGGGCGCGCGCGACGTGATCGGAATAGACCTGAGCGTGGCGGTCGAGGCCGCTTATCGCAACACGAAAGATCTACCGAACGTCCATATCATCCAGGCCGACATCTATCGTTTGCCGCTGAAGAGACGCTTCGATTACGCGTTTTCGGTCGGCGTGCTGCATCACCTACCCGATCCGCGAGGCGGCTTTGACTCGCTGATCAAACACGTCAAACCGGGCGGGGCGATCTCGGCCTGGGTTTATGGTCGCGAAAACAATGGCTGGATCGTACACATCGTCAATCCGCTGCGCGAACATTTCACGTCGAAGCTGCCGCCGCGCCTGCTCTATTTCATTTCCTACGTTCCGACAGTAATTTTGTACATCACGCTCAAGCTAATATACGCGCCGCTCGCGCAAACCAATCTGAAGCGGTATCTGTTTTACGCCGATTACCTGGGCTACATCGCGCAATTCCCCTTCGTCGAAATTCACAACATCGTTCACGACCATTTGACCGCGCCCGTGGCGTTTTACATTCGCCGCGGAGAGTTCGCCCAGTGGTTCGATGAAAACGAGACCGAACGCGCAGAGATCCATTGGCACAATCGCAACAGTTGGCGCGGACTGGCGAGCGTCAAGCCGTCAGGGCGGGCGGAGGCGCGATATGCGAAGTGAAGTTCCGGCCTGGCCCAACAATAAAGAGGCGATGCGCCCGCTCAATTACGAAGTGATGTTCGACGTCGAAGACCATCACTGGTGGTTTGTCGGGCGGCGGGAGATCGTCTTTTCACAAATCGAGGACGCCTTGGAAGCGAACTTGGGGGCGCACGTGGCCTCACGCGCAAAGTTCTCGCCAGACGCCGATCCAACGCAATCTGATCGCGCAGGGATGCGTGCTCTCTCAGGGCGGCGAGTTCTCGACATCGGCTGCGGCACCGGCGCGACGATGGACCATCTGAAGCGTTATGGGCTGCCGCACGGAATTGATCTTTCGGAGCTCCCTCTGAAGTTTTCGCGCCAACGAGGACATCAACGGACGCTCCGCGCGAGCGCCACCGAGTTACCTTTCAATTCCGAATCGTTCGATCTGGTGACGGCGCTCGACGTAATTGAGCACCTGGATGACGACGCGCAGGGTCTGTCTGAAATCCGCCGCGTGTTGAAGCCGGGCGCACCCGCGGTGATCTTCGTACCCGCGTTCCAATCGTTGTGGGGACCGAACGACGTCCAATCAGGACATCGGCGGCGTTACCGTTTGGACCAGTTCCGCGCGGTGATTGAGGAAGCGGGATTGCGCGTCGAGCGGATCAGCTACGCCAATATCGCCATGTTCATCCCGATCTGGCTCGGGCGAAAAATACTGAATTTGCTGGGCCGCGATGAACAGGCCGAAAACCGCATTAATCATCCGATCATCAACAACCTGCTCGCAAAAATCTTTTCGAGCGAGGCGGGATGGCTGCGCAAACGTACATTGCCTTTCGGCGTTTCGATCATTTGCGTGGCTAGAAAAATCTGAACGATGAATCCTAAACTTTCACTCTTCCTGCCAGTTTACAACGAGGAAGAAAACCTTCCGCGACTGAACGAGGGTGTCTTCCAGGCGATGGAGCGTCTAGGTCACAGCTTCGAGGTGATCTATGTCGACGACGGCAGCGCGGATCGCAGCCTCGAATTGCTTCAGGAGTTCGCGACGAAAGACTGCCGGGTGCGCGTCATCGCTTTCCGCCGCAACTATGGCCAGACGGCGGCGATGGCCGCAGGTATCGGCGCGGCGCGCGGCGACGTTCTGATCCCGATGGACGCCGATCTGCAAAACGATCCGGCGGACATCGAATCGCTGCTGGCGAAACTCGATGAAGGTTACGACGTGGTTTCGGGCTGGCGCAAATTCCGCAAAGACGCGCTCCTGACGCGCACGCTACCGTCGAAGCTGGCCAACGGATTGATCTCGAAGATCAGCGGCGTTGAGTTGCACGATTACGGGTGTTCGCTCAAAGCCTACCGCCGCGAGGTTCTGAAAGACGTGCAGCTTTACGGCGAAATGCACCGCTTCATCCCTATCTATGCGAGTTGGGCCGGCGCGCGCGTGACCGAGATTCCCGTCATGCATTACCCCCGCATCGCCGGCAAGTCGAAATACGGGTTATCACGAACGATCAAAGTCGTCTTCGATCTGGTGACGATCAAATTCATGGCGAGCTATATGACCAAGCCGTTATACGCCTTCGGCTGGGCGGGCGTGCTGGCGTTCGCCATCTCATTCTTCTCGGCCCTGATCGCGGTCCTGATGAAATACGCCGGCTGGCCGCATCGTGCGGCCTTCATCCAAACCCCTCTGCCGGTGCTGGCGATCGTCGCGCTGGTGCTCGGCATCCAACTGTTCCTGATGGGCTTGATCGCCGAGATGGTGGTGCGCACTTACCACGAATCGCAGGGCAAACCGATATACATGATCAAGACTAAGATCAATTTTGAAGAGGAGCAGGGCGATAATGTGCGGTATTCTCGGATTCATCAATACTGATAGAAATCGACCGGCCGATGATCGAACGGCTCGCGCGATGGCCGCGGCCATCGCGCACCGCGGGCCTGACGACGAAGGCTTCTATTTCAAAGAGAACGTCGCGATGGGAATGCGGCGGCTTTCGATCATCGACCTGGCTACGGGCCGTCAGCCGATCAGCAACGAAGACGGCTCGGTCTGGGTGGTCTTCAACGGCGAGATATACAACTTCCCCGAACTACGCAAGAGGCTCCTTGCGCGCGGCCACCGATTCAGCACGCATTCGGACACCGAGGTCATTGTTCACCTTTACGAGGATCATGGCGATGACCTCGTCGACCATTTGAACGGGATGTTCGCGTTCGCGCTTTGGGACGAGCGCCGGCGGCGCCTGCTCGTCGCGCGCGACCGGGCGGGCGAAAAGCCGCTCTATTTTGCGCGGACCGCGAGCGCGTTCATCTTCTCCTCCGAATTGAAATCGCTGGTCGTCCACCCGGAGGTCGAGCGGCGCGTCAATCTGCTCGCCCTGCGAAAGTATCTGCAATACGAATTCGTCCCCTCGCCGCACACAATGATCAAAGGTGTTCACAAGCTGCGCCCTGCTCATCGGCTGATATTTGAAAATGGGGCCTGGCGGACCGAACCCTATTGGCGGCTGAGTTACGAGGGCAAGCGGTTGAAGATCGGCGAGGCTGAAGCCGCCGAAGAGGCTCATAGGCGTTTGTGCGAAGCCGTGCGGATGCGATTGGTCTCCGACGTGCCGCTGGGAGTCTTGCTGTCCGGAGGGATTGATTCGAGCGCGGTCGCTGCGCTGGCCTGCGAGGCCGCCGGAGGGCGCGTCAAAACTTTCTCGATCGCATTCGAAGAGAAATCTTTCGACGAATCCTCATATGCGAGACTGGTCGCGGATCATCTTGGGACCGAGCATTACGAGCGGCGGTTCGCAGAACGGGAGATGCTCGACATCGTCCCGGAGCTACCGCGATTGTTGGACGAACCGCTTGGTGACGGGTCGTTGATTCCGACCTTTCTGCTGTCGCGCTTCACGCGAGAACGCGTTACCGTGGCGCTGGGAGGCGACGGCGGCGACGAACTCTTCGCGGGCTATCCGACTTACGCCGCGCATCGAATGGCTGATTATTACCGCGCGCTGCCGCGATTTGTGCGCGAAGGATTGATCGAACGCGCTGTGGCGCGATTGCCCGTCTCAACCGACAACCTTTCGTTCGATTTCAAAGCGAAGCGCTTTGTGCAGGGGGCGGCTCTGCCGGCTGGCGCGCGCCACACCGTCTGGATGGGATCCTACACCGCCGCGCAGCAAAGGGCTCTGCTTTCACCCGAAGTCCTCGCCGCCTGTCCCGACGAAGAAGTCTTCGACGAGGTTCGAATCTACGACCGTCAGAACGGCCACGACGTTGTCGAGCGAATGATGGCGCTCGACGCGACGCATTACCTCTCCGAATGCGTGCTCTTCAAAGTCGACCGCGCGAGCATGGCCGCATCGCTCGAAACGCGCGCGCCGTTCCTGGACCACACGCTAATCGAATTCCTGACCAAGCTGCCCATTGACTTGAAGCTGCGTGGGCTTACCGGCAAATACATTCTGAAGCTCGCGATGCGCGACCGGCTGCCGCAACCGGTCATCAAACGTCCCAAGAAGGGTTTCGGGATGCCCGTGGCCAAATGGGTCAAAGGTGAGTTGCGGGCCTTCGTGCGCGACGCCTTCGCGCCCGAAAAGTTGAAGAGGCGCGGACTTTTCAACGCGCATTACGTCGAGAAGTTGCTAGACGAACACGACCGCGGCGTGTCGGATCATCGTAAGCTGATCTGGACGTTGCTGATGTTTGAGATGTGGCCGTTGGCCGCGAATTAGTGTGAGCCTCATCCTCGAAACTTGCGAGGTTTCAGCCGGCTCGATGAGATGGCCCGCCTCAGCTCTCCTTGATAATGGAAGATTGGACCACCGCTGGCCTGTGGCTTGGCTCGCTGGCATTCTGAAACCGGCGCGATGCGGTGAATGACGCGTTAAATGATGAAGATAAGATGTATTTTTTACATTGCAATATTAGGTTTGGTAATGGCTGTCAATGCGGTCGTCGTTTCTCGGCCGACCTTGAAAAACATGGATTATAGTGGCGCGAACGGATGGGTTCAGCCGCAATACTATAATCAGATTATAATAGATTTTACGCTTGCCCGGCGCGGCGCCTTCGGTGTCTACATGGACCTGTTTCATCCCGACCAGCTTTCGATCTCAAATGCGCATGAGCTCAAAACCAGGCGCGCGGAGCTCGTCAAAAAGGTCTGGAATCGCAAGACCGTAGATACCGTCCAAGGCGTCGACGAGGACGCTCCGCCGGCGGCGATCGACGTTCAACCGCTTCCGCCCGGCGTTACTGTGCGCCGCTACAAGATCAACATGCCGACGAGCGGCGGCGCTCCGATTCCAGGCGGTCCGTCCCTGGTTCAGGGCCTCGCCGACCACTTCATCCCAAGCGGCGGTTCGCAGAAGCTGGTCATCCTGAATCCGGGGCACACGTGCCATTACAAGTCCCTTCCATATCAGGATTCAGAAGCTATCATCGAGCTCTTGAAGGCAGGATACTCCGTGCTCGCGACCTACATGCCGCTGGCCACGCCACTGCAATGCGGCGGTCTGTACGGCGGTCCGCACAACGATCTATTCGATCCGACCAAGAACCTGCGCCCGGCGAACGGCGCTCACCCATTTATCTACTTCTTGGATCCGGTTCGGAGAAGTTTGAATTACGCGCTCTCGCGCTACGGCTATAGTCAGGTCCACATGGCGGGTTTGTCGGGCGGCGGCTGGACCACTACGCTCTACGCGGCGCTTGATACCCGTATCAAGACGAGTATCCCGATCGCCGGGACCGAACCTTTTTACATGCGCATTGAGTCTGATGTCGAGCAGGAGGATAAGCCCGAGATCGGCAACGACTTCTTCCGCTTTTCGAGCGGCGGCGCCCAAGTGGTTACGGGTTACAAAGACCTGTATTTGCTAGGTTCATACGGCGAAGGGAGGCGGCAGGTACAGGTCTTGAACCGAAACGATGACTGCTGCTTCGGCCAGAACCAATACAATGGCTCTCCAGCGCAATGGGACAAGGCAGTCCGCGCTTACGAGATCGAGTTGCGCCAGCGCCTGCAAACTCTCGGCGCGGGATCATTCCGGGTCGAGATCAACGAAGCCGACGACTCGGGCTTCGACACGCACTCATTCTCCAAAAACGCGCGAGTCGCCGTCTTGCTCACCGAACTCGATGGCGCGGCGAGCCCGCTCGCCGCAACGAACGATTCCTTCCCGTTCGGAAGGGGAATGAACGGTAACCTCTGGCGCAGCAACGGGCCGGGGGCCGGCTGGACCGACACGGGGCTGGCGATGGTGGGAACTCCATCGGTCGTGTCCGGAGCCATCCGCGGTCATACCTTCGACGTGTTTTATCGCGATCCCTCCAATCGACTGACCCAGGCGTTCTTCGACGGCGCGTCGTGGACGCGGACGAATAATCTGTCTAGCCGCATTATCTCGGATCCCGTAGCGGTGTCCTGGGGCGAGGGAAGGATCGACGTCGTCGCGCTAGGCCCCGATTACCGTCTTTACCACTGGAAGTACGACAGCGCCTGGCAGCCCGTGGAACTGGTTCATGACTCAGCCCACGGCGTCGGATCACTGTCAATCACGAGTCGGGGGCCGAACCGGCTCGATATCTTTTTCCGCGGGCACGACGCCAGCCTTTATCACATCCAATCCAATGGAGGACCGCCGTTTTCGCTCATTAACACCGGCAGGGTCATCAAGGGCTTCCCGAGCGCCTTGGCGGCTAGCGACGCCCTTTGGGTCTACGCCACCGGCCTCGGCGACCAACTTCTTCAGGGGGAGCAAGTGAACGGCGGAGATTGGACTTGGTCCGATGTTTCGAGCCTGAGCGGATCCGCGAGGATCAAGGCGCTCGGCAGTCCCAGCGCATTTCGCTCGTCAAGCAACGGAAACACGGTGTGCGCGCGCATCCTCGGCAATCGACCTGATCGGGTAGGTCGCTATGTATTCTCAGGCAGGAAGTGGGGCTTCGACGACCAGGGAGGCGCGGCGCGGCTTGGCTCGCCGATCGCCACGAACCTCGGCGTGTTCATCGTGGATGCGAAGAACCAAAGCGGGTGGCAGCTCATTTCTGGGGGCTGGCGGAGCCTCGGAGGATCAATAGATCGCTGAGGCGCAAAGGATTCTATACGATGCGATGTGAATCGGTTCTAAAATCCTGCTATCAATTCATTTTACGACGTCGTGAAAGCGTAACGGTATTTTTTACGTTCGCCGTATTTTTTATCTTGTTTTTTCACAAAGGTATAATTACTGGTACATTTTATACAATAGGCGATCAATTCGTATATCTACACCCTCTGCGCCGAGAAGCCTGGAAGTTAATTCATGGGGGCGCGCTTCCTTTATGGAACCCATATATATTCTCTGGTTATCCGCTATTAGCCGAATCACAGTTGGGGCTGGCTTACCCTTTAACATGGGGGTACGTATTTTTATCAGGTCCATGGGCGGAACAGATAAATGTACTGGCTCCTTTTCTTCTGGCGCCCATATTCACATATCTTTTCGTTCGCGCATTGGGGAAATCAAGACCTGCCGGAATTATTGCGGGATTTTGTTTCGGATACGGCGGATTTATGGCGAGTTGGACAACCAACGGCTTAATGACCAATGCGGTAATGTGGCTGCCTTTAATGCTCATACCGATTTTAAGGGCATCCCATCAACGATTCATCTCATGTTTGCTGGGGGCAACCGCAGCATATCTTATGTCCGTCCTCAACGGTACCGGACAGGGGTTTTTATGGGTAGGGATTATTGCATTGGCATTTGGATTTTACTTGAGCGCCATTGAAATGATAAAATTATGCTACCCCTTTTTCCGACCTCCAATAGAATTGGACGGATCTTCTTTCCGGCCTCCAATAACGGATATATTGGGATGCTGGAAACCTTTTGCTGTCGCCTGCGGAGGTATCCTTTTATCTGCGGGAATAGCGGCATTTCAAATATTCGAAACGTGGCAGGCTAGAACTCTCAGCATACGCAACGTTCTGGGCTCTGATCGATTCAACGAAATGTCGTATTCGCCCGGGCGCGCGTTGGCGGCGTTTCTAGCGCCCATCTATAACTATATTGAAACGACCCCGTTCGTTCCGCCGATTGCGGCCTTATTGGCGCTGGTCGGCGCCGCTGTCGCCCTGAACAAACTTAAACGAGATCCTCAGATAATCTTCTGGGTCATGGTAGCTGTTGTATCCGGATTATTGATGCTGGGATCGAACACGCCGCTGTACGGTCTGGTTTATTATATTCCGATCGTCAATGCTTTTCGCGGAGCGGCGCGACACAGTTTTGAATGGACCTTTGCGCTGGCCATTCTGACGGCATATGGATGGGATGCGACAGCAAATTATCTGAAACCGAAGCTGGACGATAATCGAGTTCATCGGGCGTTCATACTAAGCGCTTCTATTCTTGTTGTAACTACGACTGCGGGTTTCTTATGGGTAAAGGATACTCCTATCCGAGATGTGTTCACGGACGGTAATGTTTCAACCCGCGAAAATCGCTATCTGCTTTGGAAGGTCTTATTCACTTCGCTTGCTTGCTTGGGAATATCGCTCTGTATGCGAATCGGCCCCACAAAGCTTCGGACAATCGGTTTATGTATTTGGATATTTGTAGCCTGTTTTTTCGAGCCGTATATCAATCAAACGAAATGGTGGGGAAAATATACGCTCACGGCGGATAGAATGACCAGAATCTCTCCGACCGCTCGATGGTTGCAACAATATTCCCCGGAAGAAAATCGTATTTACACTCGCGTTCGCTTATTGGACGGCCAGATCGATCCGGAACATCTCGATATTGACGCGCCTAATCAACCGGTTTTAGCCGGATTGCAGAATGTGGCCGGATATGAGCCGTTGATACTTCAACGCTACAGTAGCGCCCTCGGCGATGTCGGAATGGACGGAGTCACCATTCGAGAAACCGTCATCCCAAGCGATTCGCCTCTGAATACGAAAGCCCATGCGCTGGATTTGCTCAACACGCGCTTTCTGATCACCTATAAAAACCTGTCCATTGATCGTGATGGATTAATCAAAAAGTGGGGCATCGGATTCGCAAAACTCGATCTTGCCATGGATTTGCTGAAAGACGGCGAGATCAATTTCGATAAATCGACGTATGAGGGGGACACGCTGGCGCTGGTAACTACGATGGTCGATTCCGCAACAGTAGAGAATGGAACTCCAATCGCCCGAGCGGAAATTCGCGTCGCGAATGGGCAAACAATCTCGCGCGACATACTTGCCGGAGTTCATACGGCTGAATGGGCTCACGAACGCAGCGACGTCCGCGCCGTTATACGTCATTCGCTGGCTCCGATATTTGATACATCTCCGGGAGACGAACAATATAGTTTCCCAGGGCATCGTTATCTGGCGGTTATTCCATTAGGTCAGCGGTATAAAATCGATAAGATAGCAATAAAAAAGATTCCGAATACTGCTCCGATTAAAGTTTGGAAAGGCAGTGTATATGACTCCGGAGCGAAAAACTCCGTACCGTTACGTGCCATTGAAGAGAAAGAAAACATAAATAAAGTTCCTGATCCGAACAAGTGGGCGGAAGTTCATCGAACCCAAGACATGCTGGTATATCGAAACGACAGAGCAATGCCTCGTGTCTGGTTGGTAGGAGAAGTTAAAGTCGTCAACGCCGAAGAAGCTCTGAATGCGATAAGCGGCGAAAGCAATATTGAATTTGATCCGCGTGAAACCGCATTGATAGAGACGGACGGGAAATCCGCTCCATTACTCCCTCAATTATCTAGCGGAAAGTCGTTATCCGGCGCCTCGGCCAAAATAACATCATATAAGCCGAATAAACTTAAAATAGAGACATCGGCGGAACAGCCTTCATTCCTCGTGGTAAGCGAAATCAATTACCCGGGGTGGATAGCTATGATCGATGGCAGGGAGGAGCGCATTTTTCAAACAGACTATTTATTGAGAGGCGTTGCGTTACCTGCGGGCAGACATGCGATCGAGATGAAATACACGGCCCCGGCTTTTTGGAAAGGCGTTTACGTATCGCTGTTAACATTATCGTTACTCGTAGGCCTTGCCGCTTGCAATGTTGCTAACGCAAAGAAACGGAAGCTATAAAGACGAGGCTCACCTTATGATGAACAAGCTCATAAAGATTTGGTGGATAAAATCGGCAATTCTCGGTTTGGACAAAAGCAAAGAACTTAGCCCCATAAATGCTTCCGTAACCCATTCAGATCCATTCAAACTGAGAATTGCCGCGATAAAATTGCTTCTCATGATCAAAGCCGAAGCAACTCCACTTGCCGCCATCATCGCTTTCTTCGTGGTCTTCTTCTGGCCGGCATTCTTTTCCGGCATGTGCTTCGTCGACAGCGACGCGCTGGTCTACTCCTACCCGATGCGGAAGGAGGTCTGGGAGATGATACGTGAGGGCGTTCTACCTCTATGGATGCCGCACATCGTGTCCGGGTTTCCGCTACTGGCGATGACGCAACTGGGGATCGGCTATCCGTTGACCTGGGGCTATCTGTTCCTGCCCGGGCACATCGCCGAAGAGGTCTATGTGCTGGCGCCTTTCCTGCTCGCGCCGGCGTTCGCCTACGCCTACTTGCGCACGGTCAACTGCAGCCGCCTGGGTTCGTTGTTAGGAGGATTGAGCCTTACTTACGGCGGGATGATGGTGAGCGTCCTGGGGCAAAACGGAATGCCCAACAACGCCGTGATGTGGCTGCCGTTGATGCTGATCGCGATCGAGCGGGCGAGGACTGGGCGATTCCTGCTCTGTCTGGCCGGCGCGGGCGCCGCTTATGCGATGTCCGTGTTGACAGGAGTGGGACAAATGTTCGTTTACGTGGGATTGATCGCGGTGGGCTACGGGGCGTTTCTAGTTTTCGCGCCGAAGGACGAGTTCATCGCCTTAGGTGATGGCGAAAGCTTCCGCTTCTCACGACTCATCCGGCTCAGGCCGCTGGCGGTCGGTCTGGGAGGCGTCGCGATAGGGGCGGGCGTGGCGGCATTTCAGATCTTGGAGACCATGCAGGCGCACCGGCTAAGCGAGCGCCGCGAGATGACTTACGAAGCCTTCAGCGCGGGCGCTTTGGCGCCGTTAACGCTCTGGCAGTCGCTCATCACCCCAATCTATCACTTCAAAAACATCGTCGCCGAAACGACCTCGTACGTGGCGCTGATGGCCGTGCTTTTCGCTTTGGCGGCAATCATCGCCGCGATACGTTCGCCACGACAGAGCCTGCGAGTCTACTTTTGGCTGTTGGTGGCGACAATTGGGCTGTTATTGATGACAGGCGATCATACGCCGCTGTACCGGCTGCTTTATCACATTCCGGCGCTCAACAAGTTTCGTAATCCCTGGAGGCATGCGTACGAATGGACGCTGGGGGCCTCGATGCTGGCGGCTTTCGGGTGGGACGTGGCGGCGAGGTATTTTACGCGCGCGCGCGATAAGAAGGATGTTGAAACTGGGAATCGCTGGCTTAACGAACTGATTGGCGCGCTACTGCTGGTGTGCTGTGTCGTGGCGATGGTTGCGCTGATGTGGCGGGCTAACTCCCCGATCAGAAGCGGTCAGGCATCTTGGCCCGTCGGACTGGGAGAGACTGCGCACTGTCTGGCCAATTTTGCCTGCACGCTTTTGTTGCTCGTGAGTGTGTGGTGGGGGTGGCGAAAGATGTCCCTGACGCGTAGGGGGGCGATGTTGGTGGTGGTTATTATGTTGAGCTGCTTCTGGGAGCCATACCTGTTGGCATCCAGTTTTTGGTTTCCGCAGAACAAGCTTAGATCGGATTTCGAGCAGGACTCGTCACAGTCGCGATTTCTCGCAGGGCGCGCGCCTGAAGAGGGCCGTATTTACACATCGTTGAAGATGCTGTGGCACAGCCCGGAGCTTCTCCGTTACGAGACCCAAAACCTGCCGGCCAGGCATGGGTTTCACAACGCCGCCGGATATGAGCCGCTGATGATGGACCGTTACAGCCGGGTTTTCGGTGGCTCTTATGGTTACAACACGCCGACATTCGACGCTCCGCTCGACCCGCAGATCCTCAACCCTCGATGGCAGGGAATCGACCTCCTCAACGTCCGCTACGTAATTCAACAGGCCCCTCAGCGTGAATGGACCGAGAAAGACGGCGTGCGGTTCGCCTCGGCCGACCCGAAGCAATTCCAATTCAATGTGGAGGCCGGCTCGTCAGCGATCTTTGCAGGGCCTTCGG
>Ga0126377_10001084_pt1 | contig 17494 bp, 18 predicted proteins | sample PanSoiMetPlot_22_FD_92647 | JGI IMG/M metagenome (GOLD analysis project Ga0126377, IMG submission 92647) | Tropical forest soil microbial communities from Panama - MetaG Plot_22 | ecosystem: Environmental > Terrestrial > Soil > Tropical forest > Bulk soil | place: Panama | collected 2016-02-17 | reverse complement strand
GCGACGGCCGGCGCGCTAGCCGAGGCCGAGGCGACCCGGGGCGCGGACGAGGACCACGCCGCGTCGGGCCCGTCCGGCGGCCGCGAGATCGAACGACGGAGGGACGCGTGAGGTACGCATGGCTCGCGGCCATCGCCGCGCTCCTGGCCCCGGCGCCGGCCCTGGCGCAGTCGGCCGACGCCGGAGCCGGCGACGAGGCGACGGCCGGCACCGGTGACGAGGGCGCGGTGGACGACACCGGAGGCGGCGCCGAGGGCGGCGCGCAGGGCGGCGGCGACGAGCTGCCGCCCATGTTCCGCGAGCCGCGCAAGCTGAGCGGCCACGCGCGCGGCGAGCAGCAGGACCCGCCCGGACGCCTCACGGTTCGCGCCGTGCAGGGCGCCATGAAGAAGTCCGAGTTCGGCGACATCCGCTCGCAGTTCCCGCCCGGCGGCAAGATCCACCTCATCGCCATCGCCTCCAGCGGGGCCGTGACGCTCAAGACCGTGCCGCTCGACTCGGGAGGGCGGGCAGCGTTCGACCACCTCAAGACCGGCAGCGGCACCTCCTACGTGGCCCTGTCCGTGTTTCCGCGCGAGGGCGCCGAGGACCGGCTGGTGAGCCGCGTCCTCACCATGCCGCCGCAGATCGGGATGCGCATGATCCTGGCCGGCGAGGGTCCGGACTCGAAGCTGCCGCCGGTCGATGACCTCGGCACCATGGGGGCAGCGGGCGAGGAGGGCGGCGAAGAGGCCAAGGTGCCGGCCCCGGAGGCGGGCTCGGTCGTCGTCCACCTGATGGGCCAGACCAGGAACGTGAAGGAGGTGGAGCTGTTCGAGGCCGGCGCCGCGGCGCCGCTCGAGAAGGCCAGGGTCGAGGTGGCGACGGGAACGACCGAGCTCGACGGCACCGTGTCGGCGCCGGCCGACGACCAGGCCCTGCGCCCCGGCCTCCTCGAGGTGCTGGTCACCCGCCGGGGCCACCCGCTGGCCGACATCCCGGTCGAGGTCGCCGCGCTCGCCGGCAAGACCGACGCCCAGGGGCGCGCTGTGTTCGAGCGCGTGCCGCGCGGCAAGCAGGTGGTGGTGCGCACGACCGTGCAGGACCGCACCTTCGAGTCGCAGCCGTTCGACGCGCCGAGCAAGAGCGGGCAGCGCGTCCGCGTCGAGGTCGACTGGCGCGAGGAGAAGGAGCTGCAGGCCCGGTTCACGGGGGTCGCGGGCGGCGCGGACAAGGTCTACATCGCGCGCGCGGCCGGCCAGTCGCGGTCCTTCCTGACCCTGCCGTTCCAGCTGACCTCCACGATGGGCGCGAGCGTCAGCCTCGTCATCGCCCCGCCGGTTTTGATGGCCTTCCACGGCGGCGCCGAGATCGACGACGAGGCCCTCTACTTCCAGCTGCAGATCGCGCTCTACAACCCGTCGTTCGTGCCGTACGACGCGGGGCCGCAGGGGCTGCGCATCCCGCTGCCCAAGGGGTACGTCGGCGCGTCGATCCAGGACGAGACGGCGGGCACGGCCACGCCGCTCAAGGTGGACGAGGACCGCGGCCTGGTCTGGCGCGGCCCGGTGCCGGCGGGGCAGCGCACCTTCATCGCCGGCTTCGCGCTGCCCTCCGTCGACGGCAAGATCGACTTCTCGATGTCGCTCCCGTTCGGACTGTGGCAGAGCCAGCTCGTCTTCGAGCAGTTCCCCGGCATGCAGGTCTCGGCCCCCGCCGGCGCGCACGAGAGCAAGACCCACGCCGAGGACGGGCGCCCGCTCCTCATGTACCAGGGCCTCCAGGCCTCTCCCGGCGGCGTGATCAAGATGAGCTTCAGAGGGCTGCCGCAGCACTCGGTGTGGGAGCGGCGGACGGCCTACGCGGTCGCCGTCGTGGTCCTCGGCCTCGTCCTGTGGGCCGTGTGGGGCGTGGCGATGCGCGGCCGCCGCCGCGGCGGGCGCCAGTCGACTCTCGAGGAGGAGCGCGAGGAGCTCCTCGAGGAGGTGGTCCGGCTCGAGGGAGATCTGAGACGCCAGCGCGTGACCGAGCAGGTCTACCAGCAGCGGCGGGTCCAGCTCCTGCGCGAGCTGGAGGGCGTGTACGCCGACCTGGCGGCCGAACGATCAGCCGAGCAGCGCCAGGCCGAGTCGCGCGCGTCTTCATGATCGACGCGGTCGTCATCCGCGGCCTCACCAAGCGCTACGGCCACCAGCGCGCGCTGGCCGGCATCGACCTCGAGCTGCGCAGCGGCAGCATGTGCGCGCTGCTCGGGCCCAACGGGGCCGGCAAGAGCACGCTCATCGGCATCGTATCGACCCTCGTCCGCGCCTCGGCCGGCGAGGTGGCCTATCGCGCCGGCCGTACCTCGCTGCCGGGGGGCAGCCGGCTGCGCCGCCTGATCGGCATCCTCGCCCACGACTCGTTCCTCTACGGCGAGTTGACCGCCGAGGAGAACCTGCGCCTCTACGGCGAGCTCTACGGCGTGGCCGACGCCGACCGGCGCGCCGCCGCGCTGCTCGACGAGGTCAGCCTGGAGGGCGAGGCGCGACGGCGGCCGGTGCGCACCTACTCGCGCGGCATGGTCCAGCGCGTCGCCCTGGCGCGCGCGATGCTGCACGACCCGCGCGTCCTCCTGCTCGACGAGCCGTTCACCGGGCTCGACCGCAGCGGCTCGGCGGCGCTGGCCCGCACCCTGGCGGGGGCGGTCGCGCGCGGCTGCGTCATGGTGGTCGTGACTCACGACCTCGAGGCCCTGGCCGGGATGGCCGACCACGTGGCGGTCCTGCGGCGCGGCAAGCTCGAGTACGAGGCGCGCCAGGCGGGCGGCTACTCCTACGCCGAGCTCAAGGAGCTCTACCATCGCCACGCCGACTGAGACCCCGGACGCGTCCCGGGGAGCGGGGCGCAGAGTTGCGGCCCCGGCCGCGGTCGGCGTACAACCCGAGGCGAGGGCCGAAGAGACGGGACTGGGGACGGGGCTGGGGACGGGATCGAGGAGCTTCGACTTGGACTTCTTGCGCCACGTGGCCACCATCGCGGGCAAGGACCTGCGCGTGGAGCTGCGCAGCCGCGAGATCATCTTCAACATGGCGTTCTTCGCCGCCATGATCGTGGTCCTGTTCTCCTTCGCGTTCCTCAAGGAGGCGAAGAGCGGCCTCATGGTGGTGGTGGCCGAGGTGACGCCGGGGTTCGTGTGGATCGCGGTCCTCTTCTCCGCCACCATCGGCATGGGCCGCGCCTTCGATCGCGAGCGCGAGTCGGACACCATGCGCGGGCTCCTGCTGTCGCCGGCGCCGCGCGCGGCCATCTTCCTGGGCAAGGCGGCCGGGCTGTTCCTGCTCATGGCCATGGTCGAGGTGGTGGTCGTGCCCATGGTCTGGCTCTTCTTCGGCTCGCCGCTGTTCGACGACCCGGTGGCGATGGGCTCGCTCGTCGTCCTGGCCACCGCGGGGGTGGCCGTGATCGGCTCGGTGTTCGCCGCCATGCTCATGCGCACGCGGGCGCGCGACGTGCTCCTGCCGGTCGTGCTCTACCCGATCCTGGTGCCGCTGTTCATCGCGGCGATCAAGGGGACCTCCGCCATCCTGGGCGACATGCCCGACGACGCCTGGTTCTGGATCCGCTTCCTCCTGGTCTACGACGCGCTGTTCGTGGTCACCGCGCTGTGGACCTTCGAATCGGTGGTGATCGAATGAAGCGCGCAATCTACCTGGCCGCCGCGGCGGCGTGCATCGCCGGCTTCGCCGGCACCCTCTACCTCATCTTCTACGTCACGCCGATCGACCGGCTGCTGCTCTTCAACCAGAAGATCTTCTACTACCACATAGGCGCGGCCTGGATGCTGCTGGTCGCGGTCCTGACCTGCGGCGTGGCCTCGCTGCTCTACCTGCTCAAGCGCCAGAGCCGGCACGACGATGTGGCGCGCGCGGCCGGCGAGCTGTCGGTCCTGTTCGGCGCGATCGTCCTGGTCACCGGCTCCATCTGGGGCAAGGCGGCGTGGGACGTGTGGTGGGACTGGGAGGCGCGGCTCACCATCTCGCTGCTCCTGTGGATGACCATGGTCGCGTACATGCTGGTGCGGAAGTACGGCGGGCCGGGCTCCGAGCGCATGGCGGCCGCGCTGGGCGTGTTCGGCGCGATCAACGTGCCCCTGGTCTACTTCAGCGTGTCGATCTGGCGGACCCTGCACCCGCAGACCTCGGTGGTGCCGGGGCTGCGCGGGTCGATGCGGGTCGGCATGTGGTCGTGTGTGGCCCTGTTCGGCGTGTTCTACGTCCTCATGTTGATCCCGCGCATCCAGGCGGCGCGGAACGAGCGCAGGCTGACGGAGCTGCGCGAGCAGGCGCTCGACGCCGGCATCATCCAGTAGAGTCTCGAGTTCTCGAGTTCGAGCGAGGAGAATGCGTATGCAGAGCCGGATCGCCCGTACCGTGCTGCCCGTCGCCATCCTGGTGTGCGCGTGGCTCGCGCCGATCGGCGCCGCCAGCGCGGCGGAGCCGTACAAGAGCCCGATGCGCGAGCAGTGCGAGCAAGAGCTGGCCAAGGACCCGGCCTGGGCGGCGGAGGCGCGCAACGCGATGCGGCCCCAGGTGCACGAGGAAGACGCCAACATCATGCTCAAGAACAAGAAGCACGTGGTGATGGCGTACGGGGCGCTGTGGGGGCTGACGGTCGTGTTCCTGGTGCTCCTGTGGCTGCGCCAGCGCCGGCTGATGGCCGAGACCGAGCGGCTGGCCCAGCAGATCAGCAAGGCGGCCGCCGAGTAGGCGGCGAGGGATCCAGTGACGAGCGCGCACTTCATCTTCATCCCCGCGGTGATGGCGATCGGCATGTTCATCGGGTTCATGCTCGGCACCCGCGTGGCGCAGGACCGGGTCAACCTGGAGCTCAAGCGCCAGGCGGAGCGCGAGGAGGCCCGCCGCCAGCGTGCCGAGCGCAAGGCCGGCAAGGCGACGGCGGCCACGCCCGGGGGCGACGCGGCGGCCATCCCGATCACCGAGGCGGCCGACACGGTCAAGGCAAAGAAGTCGCCGCCGCAATCTCGCTGAGCGCGGCGGACAGCGCCGCGCACGAGGCCACGCGCTCGGCCGGCTCCTTGGCCAGCGCGCGGGCGAGCAGCGCGGCAAGCGCCGGGCCGGCCGCGTCGGCCAGGTCGGGCGCCGGATCCTCGACCACCGCCGCCAGGGAGAGATAAGGCGCCGAGCGCAGGAAGAGCGGGCGCCGGGCCAGGAGCTCCCACAGGATGGCGCCGACCGCGAACACGTCGGACCTGCCGTCGACCGGCAGGCCGCGCGCCTGCTCCGGCGACATGTACGGGACCGTGCCGCGCACCTGCGGCTGCGCCTCGCCCACCGGGTTGGTCACGCCGAAGTCGGTCAGCTGTGTCCGCTCGAGGCCGATGAGGATGTTGGTCGGGCTGACGTCGCAGTGCACGACGCCGGCCCGGTGCATGTGCTCGAGGCCGGCGCACAGGTCGACGGCCACGCGCAGCGCGGCGCGCGGCTCGAGCGGCCCGCGCTCGACCAGCTGGGCCAGGTTGGGCCCGCGCACCAGCTCCATCGCGATGTAGTGGTCCCTCTCGACCGCGCCGGCGTCGAAGGCGTGGACCAGGTTCGCGTGGCGAAAGCGGCGCGCCATGCGCCCCTCCTCCACGAACAGCGCCACGTGCGCCGGGCGGTGCGCGAGCTCGCGGTGGAGCCGCTTGACCACCACCTGCTCGCCGCTCTCGGCGTCGCCGTCTCCGTCGGTGCGGCGCGCGAGGAACACCTGGCCGATGCTGCCGACGTTGATCGTGCGCTCCAGCCGGTAGGGTCCGAATGGCTCAGCCATGCCGGGAGGCCGATGGTACCATGCCGCCGCATGCCGCTCGATTTCGCGCTCACCGAGGAACAGCAGGCGCTCGTCGCCACCGCCCGCGACTTCACCAGGAACGAGATCGTCCCGGTCGCGGCCCGCTTCGACGAGTCGGGCGAGTTTCCGCGCGAGGTCCTGCGCCGCGCCTGGGACACCGGGCTCATGAACGCCGAGGTGCCCGAGGAGTACGGCGGCGTCGGCCTGAGCTGCCTCGACCACTGCCTCCTGCAGGAGGAGGTGGCGTTCGGCTGCACCGGCATCAACACGTCGCTGGCGGCCAACAGCCTGGCCTCGCTGCCGCTCCTCATCGCCGGCAGCGACGAGCAGAAGGCGCGCTTCCTCGGCCGCCTCACCAGAGAGCCCATCTTCGCCGCCTACTGCTGCTCGGAGCCCGATGCCGGCTCCGACGTGGCCGGGCTGTCGACCAAGGTTGTCCGCCACGGCGGCGACTACGTGCTGAGCGGGCAGAAGCGCTGGATCACCAACGGCGGCGTGGCCAGCTGGTACACCGTGCTGGCCACCTTCGACCGCTCGCAGCGCCACAAGGGCATCGCCTGCTTCGTGGTCGACGCCGGGACCAAGGGGGTCAAGGCGGGCCGGGTCGAGGACAAGCTGGGTCAGCGCGCGTCCAACACCACCGACGTCCTGTTCGAGGACGTGGTGCTGGGCAAGGACGCGCTGGTCGGGCGCGAGGACCAGGGCTTCAAGATCGCGATGAAGACGTTCGACCGCTCGCGCCCGTGGATCGCCGCCGGCGCGACCGGCCTCATGCGGCGCGCGCTCGACGAGTCGCGGGCCTACGCGCTCGAGCGCAAGACCTTCGGCGTGCCCATCGCGCAGCACCAGGCGGTCCAGTTCATGATCGCCGAGATGGCGATCGCCTACGAGGCCACGCGCCTCCTGACCCACAAGGCGGCGTGGGCGGTGGACCGGGGCCAGAGCGGCGAGGCGGACAGCGTGGTGTCGTCCTACGCCAAGGCGTTCGGGGCAGACGCGGCCATGCGGGTGGCGACCGACGCGGTGCAGATCTTCGGCGGCTACGGCTACACCAAGGAGTACCCGGTCGAGAAGCTGATGCGCGACGCCAAGCTCCTGCAGATCTACGAGGGCACGTCGCAGATCCAGCGCGTGGTCATCGCCCGCAACCTCCTGGGGCGCTGAGGAGGATCGCATGAGCGGACGCGGCATCGCGAAGCTGGTCCTGGCCTACTCCGGCGGGCTCGACACCTCGGTGGCGATGGAATGGATCCGGGAGACCTACGGCTGCCAGGTGATCGCCTTCTGCGCCGACGTGGGGCAGGGCGAGGACCTGGCCGCGGCGCAGGGCAAGGCGCTCCGCCTCGGGGCCGAGAGCGCGCACGTGGTCGACATGAAGGCCGAGTTCGTGCGCGACTACGTCTTCCCCGCCATCCGCGCCGGCGCGGTGTACGAGGGGGAGTATCTGCTCGGGACGTCGCTGGCCCGGCCGTGCATCGCGCGGGGGATGATGGAGCTCTACCGCCAGGTCGGGGCCGACGCGATCGCCCACGGCGCGACCGGCAAGGGCAACGACCAGGTGCGCTTCGAGCTGGCCGCCTATCACTTCGAACCGTCGGTGCGGGTGGTCGCGCCGTGGCGCGAGTGGTCGTTCCGCGGCCGCCAGGAGCTCATCGACTACGCGCGCGTGCACGGCATCCCGGTCGAGGCCACGACCGAGAAGCCGTACTCGGTCGACCGCAACCTGCTCCACACCTCGTACGAGGGGGGCGTGCTGGAGGACCCGTGGCGCGAGCCCGATCCGGCCATGTTCCAGCTCACCCGCGATCCGACGGCGGCGCCCGACCAGCCGCGCCGCGTGGAGATCGCGCTCGAGCGCGGCGACCCGGTCGCGGTCGACGGCGAGGCGCTCGAGCCGGCCGCGCTGCTCGCCCGCCTGAACGGGATCGCCGGCGAGCACGGGGTCGGTCGGGTCGACCTGGTCGAGAACCGCTTCGTCGGCATGAAGTCGCGGGGCGTGTACGAGACGCCGGGCGGCACGCTCCTCCACTGGGCGCGCCGCGCGGTCGAGTCGCTGACCCTCGACCGCGAGCTCGTGCGCCTGCGCGACGATCTGGTCCCGCGCTACGCCGGTCTGGTCTACAACGGCTTCTGGTTCTCGCCCGAGCGCGAGGCGCTGCAGGGGCTGATCGACGACATCGCGTCGCGCGTCACCGGCACCGCGCGCCTCCTCCTCTACAAGGGCGGCGTGCGCGTCGCCGGCCGCAAGTCGCCGCACAGCCTGTACCGGCCCGACCTGGCCACCTTCGAGGCCGACGCGGTCTACGACCAGCGCGACGCGGCCGGCTTCATCCGGCTGCAGGCGCTGCGGCTCCGCGTCCGGACCGAGGCGTCGAAGCCGCGCGGGTAGCGGAGGGCGGGCCGAAGGCCAACCGACGGTAGGTTCCCTGGCCTGACGACGAGGTCGCCGCGCGAATGCGGAGTCGGGCTCGTGGCCGCCGGCGCGAGGCGCCGGCGCGCGGCGTCAGTCGAACGGATCGAACACCTCGTCCTCGAGCTTGGTCCGCCGGGCCGCGTGCGTGTCGCGGACGAAGTGGACCAGGTTCTCGGCGTAGGTGTCGAACGGCGGGCAGCAGGTGCCGGTGCCCTGGAGCAGCGCCATGGTGTTGCGGCAGTTGTAGAAGCACTGGCGGTCGAACGACTCGAGGAAGCTGAGCGGGGCGCGGGCGAGGCGATCGAGCCCGGGCGCGCGCAGCAGCGTGCGGGCGAGGCCGACCGGGAGGAAGCCGCGCGCCAGCTTGCCCTCGGACAGCTCGGCGACCAGCTCGTATACCCGGCGGGCGGGCAGCGGGTTCGGATCGGTCAGGTGAAACGTGCGGCCCGCGGCGCGCTCGTCGCGCGAGAGCCGGTAGCCCGCGTCGATCACGAAGTCGACCGGCACCAGGTGGAGCGGGGCGGTGCCGCGCCCGGGCAGCGGCATCCGCATCTGCAGGAGGTTGGTCGACAGGAGCACGATGAGGTAGTAGGGGCCGTCGAGCTTGTCGATCTCGCCCGTGGCGCTGTCGCCCACCACGATGCCGGGGCGCAGGATGGTCACCGGCAGGTTGCGCTGCGCCGCCCGGGCCAGCTTCTCGGCCTCGAACTTGGTCTCCTCGTAGAAGTTGTGGAACGACTGGCCCTCGTCGAGCTCGTCCTCGAGGATGACCCCCTTGCGCCGCCCCGACACCGCCGCGGTCGACCAGTGGATCAGCCGGCGCAGGCGGTCCGCGTCGCCGGCCAGCTCCAGCACGCCCCGCGTGCCCTCCACGTTGACCCGCCGCGCGGTGCCGCGGTCCACGCCCATGTAGTAGATGCCGGCCATGTGCTGGATGGTCGTGATCTCGCCGGCCAGCGTGCGGTACTCCTGGCCGCTCAGGCCGAGGTCCATGTCGCACACGTCGCCCTCGACCACCTCGACGCGCGCGCCCTGCTGCGCCGGCAGCGCGCGCGCCAGCTCGCGCGCGCCCTCCGCGAACTTGGAGCGCGCGAGCAGGAACACGCGCGCGTCGGCGTCGCGCGACAGGATCTGCTGCGCCATCCGCCGCGCGGTGAACGCCGGGAAGCCGGTCACCAGCACCACCTCGGGGCGCGGCGGATCGGTCTCGTGCGACCGCCGCGCTCTCTCGCCCGCCTTCTCGCCGCTGGCCGCCTGCTCGCCGTTGCCCGCCTGCTCGCCGTTGCCCGCCGTCACCGCGCCCCCTCTTCCTCCGCGCGCCCGGCTCGGTCCTGGACCTCGCGCCAGACGCTCTCCACCTGGGCGCGAGTGTGCTCGCGCGAGGTGCCGTTGTCGACCACCCAGTCGGCCACCGCCAGCTTGTCGGCCAGGGGCAGCTGCGCGGCCAGGCGCGCCCGCGCCGCGGCCTCGTCGATCGAGTCGCGCCGACACAGCCGCTCGATCTGCGCCGACTCGGGCGCCGACACCACGATGAGCCCGTCGAGGCCGCCGTGGATCCGGTTCTCGACCAGGAGCGCGGCCTCGTACAGCGCGACCCGGTGTCCGGCCGCGCCGAGCTCGGCCAGCTGCGCGCGGCTGGCGATGGCGATGTGCGGGTGCACGATGGCGTTCAGCGCCGCGCGCGCCTTCGGGTCGGCGAACACGCGCTCGGCCATGCGCTTGCGATCGAGGCGCCCGTCGGCGTCGAGCATGTCCGTGCCGAAGCGAGCCACGATGTCGGCCAGCGCCGGCTGCCCGGGCTCGACGACGTGACGCGCGAGCTGGTCCGCGTCGACGATGGGCGCGCCCAGATCGCGCAGCATGGCGGCGACCGTGCTCTTGCCGCTCGCGATACCGCCGGTCAGGCCGATGACGATCACACCCACCCCTACCACGGATTCATTGACCTCGACAGTCATGCGTGGTAGCCCGCGCGACATGGAGCAGGCAGCGCAGAGCCGCCCGGACCGGCGACCGTGAAAGCTCATCGCGCCGAATTCGCGACGTCGGCGTCGTCGCCGACCGGCTTCCCGCGCCCCGACCTGCCGGAGTTTGCCTTCGCCGGCCGCTCGAACGTCGGCAAGTCGTCGCTCCTGAACGCGGTGGTCGGCGTGTCCGGGCTCGCGCGCACGTCCCGCACGCCGGGACGCACCCGGCTCATCAACTGGTTCCGGGTCGAGCCGGTCAAGGGGCCGCCGATCGCGCTGGTCGACCTGCCCGGCTACGGCTACGCCAAGGTGTCGCGCGATCTGCGCCAGGCCTGGCGACCGCTGGTCGAGTCGTACCTGGCCGGCCGCGACGTCCTGCGCGCGGTGGTGCTGCTCATCGACGCCCGCCGCGGCGCCGAGGACGAGGAGCGCGAGCTGCTCGAGTACCTGGCCGGCCTCGAGGTGCCGGTGCAGGTCGTGCTGACCAAGTCCGACAAGCTCCCCAAGGCGAAGCGGCGGCCGGCGGCGAGCGCGGTCCGCCGCGAGCTCGGCCTCGCGCGCGAGCCGCTGCTCTGCTCGGCCGCCGGCCCCGAGGGGCCCAGCGGGATCGACGAGCTGTGGCGGTTCATGCTCGAGCGCGCGGGCGGGTCCAGGCCAGGCGAGCGCCGCGCGCCGGCCGCGCCCGGAAGGAACGCATAGGCGCTCATGCGCCGCCGTCGCGTCGAGGTCTCGCCCATGCAGCGCGCCGATCTCGAGGAGGTCGTCGAGATCGAGCAGCATGCGTTTCGCTCGCCCTGGTCGCGGCAGATCTTCCTGGAGGAGCTCGAGCGCGACTGGGCCCACCTCGAAGTCCTGCGCGAGCGGCAGAAGGACGGCACCAGCCGCGTGGTGGCGTTCGTCAACTACTGGCTGGTGCGCGACGAGGTCCACCTGCTCAACATCGCGACCCACCCGGATCGCCGCCGCCACGGACACGCGCGGGCGCTGCTCGGCCACGTGGTCGACTTCGCCCGCCGCCACCTCTGCCGCTACGTCACGCTCGAGGTGCGCCGCTCGAACCAGGGCGCGATCGATCTCTACTGCGAGTTCGGCTTCCAGTCGGTGGGCGTCCGGCCCAAGTACTACGTCGAGGATCAGGAGGACGCCGTGGTCATGCTCCTCGAGCTCCCGGGCGGCCAGCCCGAGCCAAACTGACGCCGTCGGTGGCGAGGCCTACCTCGCCTACACCTGGTGACAGATGGGGGGTGAAGCGGCCGAACCGCGTGAACCCCTCGAACTGACTCGATCGGGCTCACCGAGGCGATTGAGGGACGGATCGGCAACTCGAGCAGTCATTGAGACCCTTCGCCCGAGAAATTATGCTGTCTTCCTCAAGCCGCCGGGGTCACGTCGCGATCTGCTGGTCCGAGGAATGAGCTTACACACGCAAGGCGCCATCTTTCAGGAGGACGCCCTCCCCAAGATCTTCGGGCGCTACCTCCTCGTCGAGCGCCTGAGCCGCGGCGGCATGGGCGAGATCTTTCTGGCCCGCCACGGCCTGAGCGGCTTCGAGAAGGCGGTCGTCATCAAGAAGGTGCTGCCGCACCTGGCCGCCGACCACGAGTTCATCACCCGCTTCATCGACGAGGCGAAGGTGGCGGTCCACCTGCAGCACGCCAACGTCGCCCAGGTCTTCGAGGTCGGCCGCGCCGCCGACGAGTACTTCCTCGCCCTGGAGTACATCTCGGGCAGCGACCTGCGCGCGACGATGGCGCTCCTCGCCTCGCGCGGACAGGCGATGCCGGCCGAGCTCGCGCTGTTCATCGCGCGCGAGGTGGCCAACGGCCTGGCCTACGCCCACCGGCGGACCGACGCCGGCGGCGCCCACCTCGCGCTCGTGCACTGCGACATCTCGCCGCCCAACGTGATGATGTCGTTCGAGGGCGAGGTCAAGATCATCGACTTCGGCATCGCGCGCAGCCGCCGGCGCCTGACCGAGACCAACCCCGACCGCGGCTTCGGCAAGTTCGGCTACCTCGCGCCCGAGCAGCTCTTGAAGGGCTTCGCGGTCGATCAGCGCACCGACGTCTACGCGCTCGGCGTGGTGCTGTTCGAGATGCTGACCGGCCGCCACATGTTCGAGCTGGGCCAGAACCCCGACTACCGGCTGCTCGCCCGCCAGGTGGTGCGGGGCGAGCACGCGCTGCCGTCGGCGGTGAGCCCCCAGCTGGCGCCTTTCGACGAGCTGGTGGCCAGGGCGCTCAGGCCCAACGCGCACGAGCGCTTCCAGACCGCGGCCGAGTTCCGCGACGCGATCCAGCGCGCGCTGGTCGCGATCAGCCCGACCAGCAACCCGGATCACCTGGCCGCGTTCCTGCGCCAGCTGCTCGGCGACGACATCGCGCACCGGCGCGTGATGACCTCGCTCAACCAGCGCGACATCGAGCACTGGCAGCGTCAGCTGACCAGCCAGGCCGGCTCCACGGTCTCGTTCGCGCGCGCCGGGGCGGAGGCGTCGGCCCAGGAGGCACCCCCGCACGAGCGCTTCGACCTCGGCGGCGCCGAGGAGTCGCGTGCCGGCGGCCGCTCGTCGGCGCGCCGTCCGCCCGACGAGGAGGACACCGGCGAGTCGGACAACGACGTCACCGTGCTGTCGGCAGCGCCGGCGCCCGACCCGGATCAGGCGCCGACGGTGGACCGAGAGGTCAGCTTCACCATCCCGACGCGCTGGTCGCCCCGGCGGCTCGCGCTGTGGGCGCTGGTCCTGGGGCTCGCCGCGATCGGCGGCGCGGCCGCGCTTTTCGGCGTGCGCCGCATCTCCGGCGGGGCCGGGGAGCGCAGCGAGGAGCAGCCGCGTCCGGCCGCGCAGGTGCCGCCCCGCCAGGCGTCCATGCCGGCGGCCACGGCGTCGTCTGCGTCGAAGCCGTCGCCGACGTCGCCGTCGACGTCGGGCGCGCCGTCTCGACCGGCGCCCGCACCGACCATCGCGACCGCGCCGTCTCCGGCGACGCCCACACCGACCACCGCGCCCACGCCGACCACCGCGCCCGCGCCTCCTCTCCAGCCGCCGTCGGAGATCCAGGTGCGCGAGCTGCCTCCCGAGGAGGCCGAGGCGTTCGAGCCCCCGCCGCGAACGCCGCCCCGCGAGTCGGCCTCCCGCCAGCGGCGCAAGCCGGAGCGCGAGCGCAAGCATCAGCGGCCGTCGTCGGAGCGCGCCGCCGACCGCAAGGACGATTCGTCCGGGGCCTCCGAGCCGGATCGCAACGCCGTGAAGGGCCGCTTCCGAGCCGCCTACCGCGAGTACGAGGCGTTCCGAGAGCGCTACGGAACGCGCCTGGACCACGACTGGGACGAGCTGGCCGAGCTGGCCAACTCCGCGTCGGGGGCCGAGCGCCTCGGCGAGCTGGACCGCAAGATCGGTGAGTTCCGCGCCCAGATGCGCGCCGCCCAGCGCAGCAAGGACGGCTCGATCGACCCGTTCTGATCGATCGACCGCTCCGTCGATCGACGCTCCGGGCCCCGCCGCGCCGCCGACGGCGCGTCCGCGCCGCATGCTATAGGTGGCCCGTGGACTACGTCGTCGTGCCGCTCGCCGATCGCATCGTCCTCGGGCCGGGCAGCTTCCTCCTCGTCTTCGAGAACACCGGCTTCCTCGACGGCACGCGCCCGGGGCAGTTCGTGATGCTGCGCGCGCGCGCGTGGGGCTCGGACCCGCTCCTGCCGCGCGCCTTCTCGCTGTGCGAGGTGCGCCGCGGCGGGCCGCGCGGCACCGAGGCCGACATCCTGGTCAAGGCGACCGGCAAGGCCAGCCGTCTCCTCGAACATGCGCTGCCCGGCGCGGAGCTCAGCCTGCTCGGCCCGCTCGGCACCAGCTTCCCCGAGCCGTCGCCCGATCGAGTCGACTGGCTGGTGGCAGGGGGAGTCGGCCTCGCGCCGCTCTACATGCACGCGCTGCGCGCCCAGGAGCTGGGCCTGGCCGGGCAGGTCACGCTGTTCTACGGCGGCCGCAGCGCCGCCGACCTCGTCCTCCTCGACCGCATCGCCGCCACCGGCTGCGAGCTCGTGCTCGCCACCGAGGACGGCACGCGCGGCGCGCGCGGTCGGGTCACCGACGCGCTCGAGCGCGCGCTCTCGGCCCGCGCCGCGCCGCCGACCCTGCTCGCCTGCGGGCCGGACCCGATGCTGCTCGCGGTCGCGCGCATCGCCCACGGCAGCCGCGCCCCCTGCCATCTCAGCCTGGAGGGCGAGATGGCCTGTGGCGTGGGCGTCTGCCTGGCCTGCGCGGTGCCGTGCCGCGGGCGCCCGTTCCGCTACACCTGCGCCGACGGCCCGGTCCTGTCGCTCGACGAGCTGGCCGGCCCCTACGCCGCCGAGGCCGCGCAGTGAGCGATCGGGCCGCCGCGCCGCCGGTCGACATGCGCACCCAGTTCGGCGCGCTGGCGCTCAAGAACCCCATCCTGGTCGCCTCCGGCACGTTCGGCTACGCGGTCGAGATCGCCCACCTGACCGACCTCGATCGCCTGGGCGGCATCGCCACCAAGGGCATCTCGCCGCGCCCGCGCTTCGGCAACCCGACCCCGCGCATGTGCGAGACCGCGTCGGGCATGATCAACTCGATCGGCCTCGAGAACGTCGGGGTCGAGGGCTTCGCCCGCGACAAGGCGCCGCGCCTGGCCCGGCTCGACACCGCCATCGTGGTCAACTTCTTCGGCGAGACCTTCGACGAGTACGTCGAGTGCGCGGCCGGGCTCGACCGCGTGGCGCGCGAGGTGGGCGGCGTGCACGCGCTCGAGATGAACATCAGCTGCCCCAACATCAAGAAGGGCGGCGTCGAGTTCGGCACCCAGCCGGCGGTGGCGGCCGAGCTGGTGCGCGCCTGCCGCCAGGTCACCCGGCTGCCGCTCTGGGTCAAGCTCACCCCCAACATCACCGACATCACCGCGCTCGCCGCCGCCGTGGTGGAGGCGGGCGCCGACGGCCTGTCCATCATCAACACCATCACCGCCATGGGGGTGGACGTCAGGCGGCGCCGACCCCGCATCGCCACCGTGTTCGGCGGGCTGTCGGGACCGGCGATCAAGCCCATCGCGCTGCGCATGGTCTATCAGGTGGCCCGCGCGCGCCTCGGCGTACCCATCTGCGGCATCGGCGGCATCGTCACGGCCGAGGACGCGGCCGAGTTCCTGGTCGCCGGCGCCACCGCGGTCCAGGTCGGCACCCAGAACTTCGCCGACCCCGGCTGCGCGGCCCGCCTGGTGGACGAGCTGGCGGCCCTCGCGGCCGAGCTCGGCGTCTCGCGCATCGCCGATCTGGTCGGCACGCTGGAGACTTCCTTCGAGCCGATCTGCCCGACCTGAGCCCGCGCCGGAGCGCCCCGCAAGGGCGCGAAATTCGTCGGAATTAACGGGTGCGAAACATCCCGGAAACAGGGCTCAGCGTAGGCTCCGGGAAATGATGAAGAAGGTCGAGGCCATCATCAAGCCGTTCAAGCTCGACGAGGTCAAGGAGAGCCTCTCCGAGATCGGCGTGCACGGGATGACCGTGAGCGAGGTCAAGGGCTTTGGTCGCACCGGCGGCAAGAAAGAGGTGTACCGGGGCTCGGCCTACGTGGTCGACTTCGTGCCCAAGGTGAAGCTCGAGATCATCGTGCCGGAGGAGAGCGTGCGCCAGGTGGTCAACGTCATCACCGAGGCCGCGCGCACCGGCCGCATCGGAGACGGCAAGATCTTCGTGACTCCGGTCGACGAGATCCTGCGCATCCGTACCGGCGAGACCGGCGAAGACGCCATCTGACCCGGTAGCCGTTCCGTCAGCGGTTCCGTCGGAGTCCATTCCGTCCAACAGCGCCCGGGCGGCGCGCCAAAGAGAGGGTCCTACATGAAGCCAGGCGACGTCCTGAAGTACGCGGAGCAGAACGGTGCCGTGATGATCGACTGCAAGTTCACCGATTTCGTCGGAACGTGGCAGCACATCACGTATCCCATCGGACGCCTCGAATCGGGCCTCGAAGAGGGCTTCGGATTCGATGGGTCGTCGATCCGCGGCTGGCAGGCGATCAACAACTCCGACATGCTCATGGTCCCGGATCCGGACAGCGCGGTCATCGATCCGTTCCTCGAGAAGCAGACGCTCTCGATGATCTGCGACATCGTCGATCCCATCACGCGCGAGCCCTACGGGCGCGATCCGCGCAGCCTGGCCCGACGCGCCGAGGCCTATCTCCGGTCGACCGGCATCGCCGACACGGCCTACTTCGGTCCCGAGGCCGAGTTCTTCATCTTCGACTCGGTGCGCTTCGACGCCGGCCCCAACCACGCCTTCTATCACGTCGACTCGGCCGAGGGCCGCTGGAACAGCGGCCGCGAGCTCGACGCCGGCCTGCCCAACCTCGGCTACAAGCCGGGCTACAAGCAGGGCTACTTCCCGGTCGCGCCGACCGACACCTTCACCGATCTGCGGACCGAGATGGTGCTGGTCATGCAGCAGGTCGGCATGGAGGTCGAGACGCACCACCACGAGGTGGCGACCGCCGGCCAGGCCGAGATCGATCTCAAGTACGACACGCTGCTGCGGATGGCCGACAAGGTCCTCTGGTACAAGTACATCGTCAAGAACGTCGCGCGGCGCGCCGGCAAGACGGTCACCTTCATGCCCAAGCCGCTCTACGGCGACAACGGCAGCGGCATGCACACGCACCAGTCGCTGTGGAAGACCGAGAAGCCGCTGTTCGCCGGCGACGGCTACGCCGGGCTGTCCGACATGGCGCTCTTCTACATCGGCGGCATCCTCAAGCACGCCCCGGCCATCTGCGCGTTCGCCAACCCGACCGTGAACAGCTACCGCCGGCTGACGCCGGGCTTCGAGGCGCCGGTCAACCTGGCCTACTCGGCGCGCAACCGCTCCGCCGCCGTGCGCATTCCGATGTACAGCCCGTCGCCCAAGGCCAAGCGCATCGAGTTCCGCTCGCCCGATCCGAGCTGCAACCCGTACCTCGCGTTCGCGGCCATGCTGATGGCCGGCCTGGACGGCATCGAGAACAAGACCCACCCGGGGGATGCGCTCGACAAGGACATCTACTCGCTGTCGCCCGAGGAGCTCAAGGAAGTGCCGCACGTGCCCAAGTCGCTCGACTCGGCGCTCGAGGCGCTGCGCCGCGACCACGCCTTCCTCCTCAAGGGGGATGTCTTCACGCCCGACGTGCTCGACACGTGGATCGGCTACAAGACCGAAAGGGAAGTGGACGACATTCGCCTGCGGCCCACGCCGGCCGAGTTCGGCCTCTACTACGACTGCTAGCGGAGGAAGCCGCCAAAGGCGGCGCCCG
>Ga0126377_10001083_pt1 | contig 17509 bp, 15 predicted proteins | sample PanSoiMetPlot_22_FD_92647 | JGI IMG/M metagenome (GOLD analysis project Ga0126377, IMG submission 92647) | Tropical forest soil microbial communities from Panama - MetaG Plot_22 | ecosystem: Environmental > Terrestrial > Soil > Tropical forest > Bulk soil | place: Panama | collected 2016-02-17 | reverse complement strand
TCGCAGTGACGACGTGCGCACCGGCATCGCGAGCGACCGATGCGCCACGACCTCGACGCCGTCGAACGTGTAGCCGGGTATCGCGTTGCGGGCCGAGCCGTAGCCGCGGTCACCCGGCGGGTCGACCGACGGCACCGGATCTGCGTCGCGGCGATGGGTGTCGGCTAACAGGCCCGGCTGACCGGCATAGCCCGGCCGGGACAGGAAGCCGTTGCTCCACAGCTCGTGACGCCAGTCGGTCACCCGGCCGTCCGGCCCGATCGTCGCGGCCAACTCGACGGCCATCGCCGACCCCAACGGCGCCCAGGTGAGTTCGTCGGCCCGCGACCACTGCACCCGGACCGGGCGACCATCGGCATGCCGGGCAAGGAGTACGGCGTCGAACGCGGCGTCGTCGGCTGCGTTGTGGCCGTAGCAACCGGCCCCCTCGACATGGCGTACGGCGACCGCTGTCGGATCGAGATCGAGACTCTGCGCGATCGCGGCCCGCAACGGATAGACCCCCTGGCTGTGGGTCCACACCTCGACCCGGTCCGGCCCGTCCCATCGGGCGATCCCGCAGCTGGGGGCGATCGACGCGTGAGCCAGCATGGGCCGGGTGTACGCGGCCCGGTGGGTCACCGACTTGGCGCCGCTGGCCGAACCCGCCGACTCCGATCGCGCCACCACAGTCGTCTCGGCCGGCTGCGTCCGCAGCCACTGCGCTGGGTCCGAGGGCAGCTCGGCGCCGCCGGTCCAAGTCGCCGCAGTCGCCAGGGCGTCACGGGCTCGCTCGGCGGCGTGTTCGTCCTCGGTCACGACGCCGAGGAACGACCCCTCCCGGACGACGAATCTTGAGCGATTACGGCTGCCCTGGCTACCCAAGTCACTCAAGATCTGTTCGTCGACTGACTCGAGTCGGGCACCCGGACGGGCCGGCCGGACCACCCGCCCGTGCATCAGCCCGGGCATCGTCAGGTCGTGCAGGAATCGAGGCCGGCCGAGCACCTTGTCGGTCAGGTCGAGCCGGCGGAGCTCCGAGTCCGACACCCCGACGACTTGGGCCGCCGGCGACGGCTGGCCCGTCACGTCCAGCTCGGGATCGAGCCGGGCGGCGACGGACCAGACGTCGTCGACCTTGGTGCCGGCGTGGTCGAAGCCGCCGTCGTCGAGCCGCAAGTCGATCGGCTCGCATCCCTGGTCGGCCGCGACGATCGCGGACAGCTCACCCAGCAACACCTGACAGACGTGGCGTACGGCCGCGCCGGACTGCTGGACCGACAGGCTGCCCGCCGTGTTGCCCTCGTTCGGTGCCTCGGAGGTGTCGGCCGCCGCCACCTCCACCCGGGCCGGATCGACGCCCAACTCCTCGACGACGATGCGAGCGATCGCGGTCAGAATGCCTTGGCCGATCTCGACCTTGCCGGTCCGGGCGACGATCCGGCCCGGCGTGGTCAGGTCGAGCCAGGTGGCAAGGCGTGGGTTCGCCTGCACCGCGGCCGGCGCACTCACGACGCTGCCACCGCCAGCACGGCCCGCACGATCCGTTCGTGACTGCCGCAGCGACACAAGTGCCGGTCCAAGGCGGCGACGACGTCGCCCCGGGTCGGACTCGGGTTGTCCCGCAGCAGGGCCGCGGCGCTCATCAAGATGCCGGGGATGCAGTAGCCGCACTGCGCCGCCTGCTCGGACAGGAACGCCGCCTGCAACGGCCCGGGCTCGCCGTCGTCGCTGAGGTCCTCGACGGTGCGAACCGCGCGGTCCCCCACGTACTCGACCGGCTGGTCGCACGACGGGGTCGGATGGCCGTCGAGCCAGACCGTGCATGCGCCGCACAGCCCCTGACCGCAGCCGAACTTGGCGCCACTGAGACCCAGCACGTTGCGAAGCACGAGTAGCAAAGGCGTGTCGGGCTCGACGTCGACGTCGTGCCGGTGGCCGTTGACGTCCAGCCGGTACGTGCTCGCGACCACGCGGCCTCCTGGTGAGTTCCGACGACTGCAAACGATTGTAGTCCTCGCGGCGCGACCGAAAACCCGTTGAGGCCGATCCGGGCTCGCCCTAGCGTGCCGGTCATGGGTTCATTCGTGATGGTGCGTCGTGTCCGCGGGACGGCGCTGGGGGTGGCATCGACTCGAGCCGGAGTGGGCTCGCCGGATCGTCGCCGCCGCTGATGTACGCCCGGGCGAGCTCGTGCTCGACCTGGGCGCGGGCACTGGTGCCCTGACCCGACCCCTCGTCCTCGCCGGAGCCGAGGTCGTCGCCGTCGAACTGCATCCGGGCCGGGCCGCCCACCTCCGGGATCGGTTCGCCGATGCGCCGGTGCGTGTCGTCCAGACCGATCTCGAGCGGGTACGGCTGCCCCGTCGGCCGTTCCGAGTCGTGGCCAACCCGCCGTACGCCGTCTCGACCGCCATGCTCAAGCGGCTGCTCGCCACCGGCAGCCGACTCGAGGCGGCCGATCTGGTGCTGCCGGTCTGGCTGGTGGCGCGCTACGCCAACGGTCGCGGTCATGGCGCCGCCCGGTGGGAGTCCGCCTATCGGACCGGACGCGGTCTGTGGCTGCCCCGACGGGCGTTCACACCGCCGCCGCCACGCGACTGGGGCGTGCTGACCGTGCGTCGGACCGATGCCCGCTGACTGACCGGCACTTGACCACCGCTCATCAGGCGGGATATGACCCATCGATGAGGTGGAGCATCCGACGGTCGGGGCACCTGCCGCGACTGAGTGCGGAGCTGCGCGAGCGCGAGTCCGTGAAGCCGCTGGAGCTGTTCTTCGACCTGGTCTTCGTGCTCGGCTTCACCCAGTGCACCGCGCTGATGGTCGCCGACCCGCATTGGCAGGGCGTTGCCCGCGGACTGCTGGTGCTGGCGATGCTGTGGTGGGCCTGGTCCGCGTACGCCTGGCTGACCAGCGTCGTCGACCCGGAGGAGGGCTCGGTACGCGGCGCGATGTTCGGCGTCATGGCCGGGCTCCTGATCGTCGCGCTCTGCGTGCCGGAGGCGTTCGCCGACCGGGCATTGCCGTTCGCCATCGCGTACGGCGTGGTCCGGGCCGGTCACATCGTCCTGTTCCTGATCGCGAGTCGTGGCGATCCCGAGCTCCGTCGCTCGGTCCTGAGTCTCGCGGTCAGCAGTGCGATCGCGATCGGCCTGCTCGTGGCGGCGTCGGCGCTCGACGGCTACGCCCAGGGCCTGATGTGGATTCTCGCGATCCTGCTCGACTGGGGCGGCCCCGCGCTGTTCGGGATGACCGGCTGGCGGCTGGTCCCGGCCCACTTCGCCGAGCGATTCAACCTGATCATCATCCTCGCGCTGGGCGAGTCGATCGTGGTGCTCGGCGTCGCGGTCCATGTCGAGCTCACCGCCGGTGTGTATGTCGCGGCTGTGCTCGGCGTCGGACTGGCCTCGGCGATCTGGTGGACGTACTTCGACGTCGTCGCGCTGGTCACTGAGCGCCGGCTGATCCTGTCGGCGCCAGGGCGCGAACGCAATCTGCTCGCCCGCGACTCGTACTCCTACCTGCACTTCCCGATGGTCGCCGGGATCATCCTGGTCGCCTTCGGTATGGAACAGGTGCTGGCGCATGTCGGTGATCACCTGCATCTCGTGCCAGCGTTCGCGTTGTACGCCGGGACCGCGCTCTATCTGCTGGCCCACGTCGCGCTGCGGCTGCGCAACGCCCACACGATCAACTGGCAGCGGCTGGTGCTCGCGATCCTGCTCGTGGCGCTGTGGCCGGCGGCCGTCCACGTCGACGCGGTCGTCGCACTTGCGGCCGTGAACGTGCTCTTCTGGGCGATGATCGGCTACGAGTACACGACCTACGATCAGCGTCGCTACGACCTACGGCACGGTGTCGAGATCGATCCGCCGACCCGCGACGCCGACTAGGTCGCTGCTGCGAAGATCCGGGCCACGTTCTCCTCGGCGAAGAAGTCGGCCGGCGACATGACGGCGGCGTTGACCCGGGCGAAGTCGTCCATCGCGGCCTGGTTGCCGTGCACCGCTCCGAGCAGCTTCTCCAACTCCGGTGGCGGCGGCTCGAGCGAGGCCAGCTCCGCAGTGAGCTCGTACATCGGCAGCACCGCCTGGTCCCGAGCCGACTGGTAGTCGGCCATCGCGGCGTCGAACGACCGGGCACCGGTCAGCGTCTGGTGCAGCCCGTCGGCAACCGATTGAGCGTCGCGGAACGCGTCGTGGATGCCCATCGCGGTGATGAAGTCCTTGTGATAGCCGGAGTCGCCGAGCAGCACCCAGCCGGGTCCGTACGGCTTGCGGAGGAAGTTCGGCACCGCCGTGCCGACGATCCGGGTCGCGCGGGTGGCCTGGCGCAGTCGCTCGGCGAACGGCGGTGCCTGCTCGAACATCGCGAGATAGTGCCGCTCGAAGTCGGTCTTGTTGTCCTCGAAGTCCCGGTAGGGCCAGCCGCCGATCACCACGGTGAGGTCATCGTTGGTCGGCCAGGCCGCGAAGGCGCGCTCGTCGCGGATGTACGCCTCGAACCGACCGTTCATCGGGAGACCGCTCCAGTACGCGTAGTAGCCGGCCAGCAGCTTCGGCTTGTCGGCGTACTGCTCGGGCGTCACCGCGCGGGCCAATGTCGAGTGCAGCCCATCGGCGCCGATGACGACGCGCCCTCGCTCGGTCATGGTCGAGCCGCTCTTGTCCCGGCCGCGGATGCCGACGACCTGGCCGTCCTCGATCAGGATGTCGGTGACGCCGAAGCCCTCGCGTACCTCCGCGCCGGATTCGCGAGCGGCATCGACGAGGATCTGGTCGAGCACGGTCCGGCGAGGGGCATACGCCACCGGCTCGGCGTCGGTCCCGGGAGCTCCGGCGATCGTGAACGGGCCGAAGTCGAAGGCATAGGTGTCGATCGGGGGACAGCCGGTGGCGAGCACCCGGTCGAGGAGTCCCCAACTCCGCAGGGCCGCGACCGCAGGCGGGTGTACGAGATGGGTCGAGATCGTGTCGCTGGGGAACGTCGCGCGATCGACGACCAGGACCCGATGCCCCTGCCGGGCCAGCAGCATCGCGGTCGGTGACCCGGCGCATCGGGCACCGATGACGATCGCGTCGTAGGTGGACTCGGACATGGCGGTCTCCCCGTGGCGGCGACGTTGGGTCTCGACGCTAGGAACGCCGCACAGCTCGGCGCATCGGGAGAACGACCCATCGACGGAAATGGGTCATTGGATGTAGCCGCTTGGATGTAGGCGCTAGACCAGGTCGTGCTCATAGGCGTACGCGGTGGCCGCCGCGCGGGACGACACGTCGAGCTTCGCGAAGATGTTGCTCAGATGCCGGGCGACGGTCTTGTCGCTGAGGATCAGCTCGGCAGCGATCGCCCGGTTGGTCAGCCCGGCGGCCACCAGACGGAGCACCTCGAGCTCCCGGGCGGTCAGGGCACTCTCCGGTGCGCCGGCGAGGGACAGCGCACGGGCCTCGGCGATGGCCGGCGCCGCGCCGAGCTTCTCGAACACCCCGACGGCGGCGTCCAGCTCCAGCTCGGCCGACGCCGGGTCGTCGCACTGCTGACAGGCTCGCGCCATCAGGACGCGGATCCGGGCTGCTTCGTACGGCGCCGACAGCCGCTGCCATGACGACCACGCCCGGCGCAGCACCGGGAGCGCCGCGCGGCCGTCGCCCTCGGCGAGCAAGACGGTGCCCTCGGCGGTTCGGCTCATCGCCAGCAGCCACGGCTCGTCGACGCGGATCGCGATGCCCCGGAGCTCGTCGGCGAATGCCCGCGCGACTACCACGTCCTCCGCGCCGATCAGGATCTCGACGGCGGCGCCCAGCAGACGGCATCGGGCCAGGTCGCCACTCGCTTCGTCGAGAGTCCGCCGGATCGCCGCCGCAGCGTCTTCGGCGCGACCCTGTCGCAGTCGCAGCAGCGCGAGACCGGGTTGCGGATCGGGGATCCACTGACAGGCCTCCCGATAGGCTCGCTCGGCCTGCGGGATCTGCCCACGCAGCCGATGCAGCTCGGCGAGCTCGTAGTGCGCCGCACCCGAGACCGGATGTCCGACGAGCCGTTCGCACGCTGCTCGGATCTCGTCGTACGCGTCTGACCACTCACCGCGCATCCGCATGATCTCGGCGCGGTGGACCTGGCAGTTGCCGCGGTAGGGCACCAGATCCGGCTGCTCATCGCACCAGCGGCTCAGGGCCGCCGTCCACTCCTGAGCGCGACGCAGGTCGAAGATGCCCTGACAGGCGATGATCACCGCGCAGTACATGATGCCGGTGGCGAGCGGTGACAGCTCGCCGGCCGCGACTGCGACCATCGCCTCGTCCAGACCGCGCTTGGCGGTGGCGATCTCGCCCTGCGGCACGAGTGCCTCGGCCTTGCAGAGCTGTCCGAGGGCGACCAGGTCCGCATCGCCGAACCGCTCGCCGGCCGCCGTCGTGGACCGAGCGGACTCCAGCGAACCAGCAGCGTCGCCGGCCTCGAGCTGATCCATCGCCGTGAGCATGTGGAGGTAGCCGACCGCCCCGCAGTCGAGGTCGCCGTCCTCGATCAGCCGCTTGGCACGGGTCCGCCAGCCGTTGCTCGCGGACATCTCGCCACGCAGGAGCAGCAGGATCGCGAGCCAGACCGCACGTCGAGCCGCCTGGACCGGCGCGTCCCGGTCGAGCCACTCCCGATAGGCCCGGGCGGCCAGGTCGTCGCCTTCGGCGTTCTTGCCGGTCAGGTACGCGGACGTCGCCAGCAGGTCGAGGTCATCCGGCGGCAGCGGCTCGTCGTCGTCGGCAGCTGCGAGTGCGTCGAAGGCGGCTGCCCAGGCTCGGCGGCCATACGCCGCGCGTCCGCGATCGCGCAGCTCTCGCGCCCCGTCGCCGGGGCCCCGCTTGCCCATCGTCTCTCCCAAGCCACCGAAAGGCTCCCGACCACTATGCCCTTCGTCGGCGCGGGTCAACCACTCCTGCCGAGTGAGATCAGGCGTCGATGCGCTCGCGAATCCAGGCGATGTCGTTGGCCTGGCCTTCGGCGCCGCCCGGGGTCTCGACGATCACAGGAGCGGCAGCGGCCCGGAGCAGATCGATCAGCTCGGTCTCGTCGAGCACGCCGCTGCCGAGGTTGACGTGCCGGTCGGCACCGGAGTCGAACGGGTCGCGGCTGTCGTTGGCGTGCACCAGGTCGATCCGGCCCGTGATCGCCTTGATGTCGTCGACGGCGGTGGCCAGTGGGATGCCGCCGGCGTGGGCGTGGCAGGTGTCGAGCACGAACCCGACCTGGTCGCCGCCTTCGGCCTCCTGGATCGCCTCCCACATGCGGCCGATCCGGTCGAGCTGGCGGGCCATCGCCTGGTCGCCGCCTGCAGTGTTCTCGATCAGCAACGGCACCTTGGCGTCGATCTGGTCGACCGCCTTGCGCCAGTTGTCGAAGCCGACCGCCGGGTCGTCGTCCTTCAGCACGTGGCCGCCGTGCACGACCACACCGCGTACGCCGACCTCGGCTGCCAGGTCGACGATCTGCTGCAGCAGCTTGCGACTCGGAATCCGGATCCGGTTGTTGGTCGTCGCGACGTTGAGCACGTACGGCGCGTGGACGTACAAGCCGACTCCGGCCTCGTCGGCAGCGTCCCGTAGCGCGTCGGCGCCTCCCTCGTAGCCGACCGTCGGCTTCTTCCACCCCTGTGGATCGCCGAGGAAGAACTGCGAGATGTCGGCCTTTCGGGCGTCGGCCCCGGCCACCGGATCGTCCTGCTTGACATGGGCACCGAGGAGCAGCGGATTGGCCATGACGTCCACCCTAGGCGGGTCCGGAGACAGCCCTCGATCCAGCGCCAGACCGCCAGGGTGCCCCCAGGGTCGGGTCAGGGAGAAACCTGTGGACGCTTCCTTGGGTGATCCGCCTAGCGTGAACCTCAACACCTTCTTTCTTTCGTTCGCACGTACGCACCAGTCAAGGAGTCGGACCATGTCGCAGCCCGCGACGACCGCGACGGTCCCGGACGGCGTTGCCGCTCGGGCTGTCGATCTGACCAAGGTGTACGGCTCGGGGCTCGCCGAAGTGCGCGCTCTCGACGGCGTCACCATCGACCTCCAGGCCCGCGAGTACACCGCGGTCATGGGGCCTTCGGGGTCGGGCAAATCCACCCTGATGCACTGCCTCGCGGCGCTGGACCACGCCAGCTCGGGAGAGGTGTACGTCGGCAACACCTCACTCGCCGGGCTCAGCGACGCCAAGCTCACCGAGATGCGCCGGGACCACATCGGCTTCGTCTTCCAGGCGTTCAACCTGGTGCCCACCCTGACGGCCGAGGAGAACATCCTGCTGCCGCTCGCGATCGCCGGCCGCAAGCCGGACCGCGGCTGGTTCGACACCGTGATCGACACGGTCGGCCTCCGCGATCGGCTCAAGCACCGGCCCAACGAGATGTCCGGCGGCCAGCAGCAGCGGGTGGCCTGTGCCCGTGCCCTGGTGAGCCGGCCGTCGATCGTGTTCGCCGACGAGCCGACCGGCAACCTCGACAGTCACGCCGAGGAAGAGGTGCTCGGCTTCCTCCGGCGCGCGGTCCACGAGTTCGGCCAGACCGTCGTCATGGTGACCCACGACCCGATTGCCGCGGCGTACACCGATCGTGTGGTGTTCCTGGCCGACGGCAAGGTCGTCGACGAGATGCGCGACCCCAATGCCGACAAGGTCCTCGAGCGGATGAAGACGCTGCAGACGTCCGAGTTCTCGAAGACCACGGACGGGGTGTAGCGGATGTTTCGCGCCACCATGCGCAACCTGCTGGCGCGCAAGCTGAGATTGGCGCTCAGCGCGTTCGCGATCGTGCTCGGCGTCGCGTTCGTCGCCGGCTCGTTCGTCTTCACCGACACTCTCAGCAAGAGCTTCGACGGCATCGTCAACGGCACGACTCCAGACGTCGGCGTCCAGGTCAAGGATGCGACGGACCCGGCCGATCCGAGCGGCGCCGGCGACGTCCGCACCATCCCCGCCTCGGTGCTGAACAAGCTTCGGGCCGATGTCCCCGGCGCTTCCCGTGTGGACGGCAACCTCACCGTCGGCTTCGTCTACGTGGTCGACAAGAACGGCAAGCTGGTCGGTGGCAACGGACCGCCGTCGTTCGCGGTCAACTTCAGCGACGCGCCTTCGATCACCGGACGGCCGGTGCTGTCGGTCGACAAGGGGCGCCAGCCGACCGGGCCTGGCGAGATCATGCTCGACGAGTTCACCGCCGACCAGGCGGGTTACAAGATCGGCGACACGGTCCCGCTCGCGACGCTGATCAACCAGAACGCCGGATTGCAGCACGCCACCCTGACCGGGATCGTCAAGTTCGGCGAGGGATCGCTGCAGGGCGCCACGCTCACGGTGTTCGACACCAAGGCGATGCAGGACCTCTTCTTCGACGGGCGCGACGTCTACACCGACATCTGGCTGACCGCCAAGGACGGGGTCAGCCAGCAGCAGCTGCGCGACGAGGCGGCGGCCGTGATCCCGAGCGACCTGACGGCTCGTACCGGCGACGACCTGGCCAGTGAGTCGCAGGACAACTTCGAGCAGGCGATCAGCTTCATCAGCATCTTCCTGCTCGTCTTCGCCGGGATCGCCCTGGTGGTCGGCACGTTCCTCATCATCAACACGTTCTCGATCCTGGTCGCCCAGCGCAGCCGGGAGCTGGCTTTGCTCCGGGCACTCGGTGCGTCGCGACGGCAGGTCACGCGGTCGGTACTGCTCGAGTCGTTCATCATCGGCCTGGTCGGGTCGACGGTCGGCATCCTGCTCGGGTTCGCCCTGCCACCGGCACTGACGGCGTTGATGCGGGCGATCGGCATCGATCTCCAGCTGGACTCGCTGGTGTTCAAGCCGCGCACCGCGATCCTGGCCTACGCGGTCGGCATCGGCGTCACGATGATCGCGGCGTACCTGCCGGCGCGTCGGGCCAGTCGGATCGCCCCGGTCGCAGCGCTTCGCGACGACATCGCCCTGCCCGAGTCGTCGATCCGCCGACGCACCCTGATCGGCTCGATCGTCGTCGTCCTGGGCGCCGGGTTCATGGCGCTCGGGCTTGCCGGCTCTGGCGGCCGGGGTGCGGCGCTGGTCGGACTGGGCATCCTGTGCGTCCTGCTCGGCGTCGCGGCGCTGAGTCCGGTCGTCGGGCGGCCGGTCCTCCAGGTGCTCGGACGGCTGTTCCGGCCGTTCGGCATGGTCGGCCGGCTCGCGACCCAGAACTCGCTGCGCAATCCACGGCGTACAGCGGCCACCGCCTCGGCCTTGATGATTGGGCTGGCCCTGGTCGCGACCATGTCGGTGCTCGGCTCGTCGGCCAACGCCAGCATCGACAAGATGGTCAAGGAGAACCTCGCGGCGGACTACGTCATCTCCAACGCCATTGGTGCGCCGTTCTCGCCGAGCATCGCCGAGCAGGCTGCCCAGGTCGACGGTGTCCAGTCGGTGGCGGCGTACCGCTCTGAGCCGGTCGACGTCAACGACACGCAGATCTGGGGCGGCGCGGTCGAGCCTGGCGCGTTCAACCAGATGGTCGACGCGACGGTCCTCGACGGCTCGCTGGACGACCTGAGCGGCTCGACGGTGGCACTGGACAGCGGCACCGCCGACGACCTGAACGCCTCGGTCGGCGACACGATCGATCTGCACTTCCCGGGATCGAACCAGCCGGTCGAGGTGGTCGCGACCTACGACGACAACCCGGCGATGGGCCAGTACGTCGTGCCGTTCTCGGTCTTCGACGCCGCCAAGATCCGGCCGGCCGACTCGTACGTCTACATCCTCCGTGACTCCGACGCGTCGCCCACGCAGGTCCGGTCCGATCTGGAGCAGATCGTCAAGGACGTGCCGACGGTGTCGCTGAAGGACCAGGAGGAGTTCGCCAACGAGTTCAAGGCCAACGTCAACCAGTTGCTGTTCCTGATCTACGCGCTGCTCGGTCTCGCGATCATCATCGCCGTGCTCGGGATCATCAACACGCTCGCCCTATCGGTCATCGAGCGGACCCGCGAGGTCGGACTGCTCCGCGCCGTCGGCATGAGTCGTCGCCAGCTGCGCCGGATGGTCCGGCTGGAGTCGATCGCGATCGCGGTGCTCGGCGCGGTGCTCGGCGTCGTGATGGGCGTGGTCTTCGGCGTCGTACTCCAGCGGGCGATCGCCGATCAAGGGTTGGACGTGCTGTCCGTGCCGTACGTGAGGCTCGCAGTCTTCGTCCTGATCGCGGCGATCGTCGGCGTACTCGCGGCGCTCCTCCCGGCTCGCCGGGCGGCTCGCCTCGACGTGCTCCGCGCCATCACGACGGAGTAAGAAGCGCTGGCGGCGCGGGCGCTCGGCCAGTGCCCGCGCCGCCGCGGCCAACTGCCCGGGCTCGATTCGCAAAAGCGGCCTCGGCGCGGCTACACTGCCTCGGTTGCCCGGTTGTGCCCGGGCTCGATGCAACGCCCTCCTGTCACGGAAATCCCGTGGCCGCTGAGTCCAGAGGAGGTGGAGATCGCCTTGCGTCGCTACGAAGTCATGGTCATCCTCGATCCCGATCTCGAGGAGCGTACGGTCGGTCCGTCGCTCGACCAGTACCTCAATCTCGTCCGCCAAGACGGCGGCAATGTCGAGACCGTCGACATCTGGGGTCGTCGCCGCATGGCGTACGACATCAAGAAGCGGTCCGAAGGTATCTACGCCGTCATCGAGCTCGATGCCGAGCCCGCCACCGTCAAGGAGCTGGATCGCCAGCTCACCCTCAACGAATCGGTGCTGCGGACCAAGGTCATCCGACCCGAGATGCACTGACCGGCTGGTCGATGCGTCGCCTGTCGGTCCGGCGAGGTTCACTGACGCATTGGCACATCACGACTTGGAGTCACCATGGCAGGCGATACCGTCATCACCGTCGTCGGAAATCTGGTCGACGACCCGGAGCTGCGCTTCACCCCCTCGGGTGCCGCGGTCGCCAACTTCCGGATCGCGTCGACCCCCCGTATCTATGACCGTCAGTCCGGCGAGTGGCGCGACGGCGACACGCTCTTCCTCACCTGCTCGGTGTGGCGCCAGGCGGCCGAGAACGTCGCCGAAACGCTGCAGAAGGGCATGCACGCGATCGTCCAGGGTCGCCTGAAGTCCCGGCAGTACGAGACCCGCGAGGGTGAGAAGCGCACGGTCTTCGAGATCGACGTCGACGAGGTCGGCCCGAGTCTGCGCAGCGCCACCGCCAAGGTCGCGAAGACCACGCGTTCCGGCGCCGGGTCCGGCGGCTGGCAGGGCCAGGGCGGCTCCGGTGGCGGCGGCAACGACCCGTGGGCCAACCCGCCGGCCGGTGGCAACCAGCCCAGCTCCGGTGGCGGCGGCGGCAACGACCCGTGGGCCTCCGGCGGCGGTGGCGGTGCCGCCAGCGAAGAACCGCCCTTCTGACTTCGACGTCAGCCACTGACGACAGCAACCAGAGGAAATTGAGAAGAAAGATATGCCTAAGCCTGAAGTACGTAAGCCCCGCAAGAAGCAGAACCCGCTGCATGCGCAGGGCATCAAGTATGTCGACTACAAGGACACTGCCCTGCTGCGGAAGTTCATCTCCGACCGCGGCAAGATCCGGGCCCGCCGGGTCACCGGCGTGACCGTCCAGCAGCAGCGGCAGATCGCCACCGCGATCAAGAACGCCCGTGAGATGGCGCTGCTGCCGTACACATCGACCTCGCGCTGAGGATCAGAGGGGTAGCCAAGACATGAAGCTCATCCTGACCCACGAGGTCGCGAACCTCGGTGCGCCCGGCGATGTCGTCGAGGTCAAGAACGGCTACGGCCGCAACTTCCTCGTGCCGCGTGGCCTGGCCATCCAGTGGACCAAGGGTGCCGAGAAGCAGATCAGCACGATCAAGAAGGCCCGCGAGGTCCGCGACGTGCGCGACCTCGGCCACGCTGAGGAGATCAAGTCGCAGCTCGAGGCACAGCCGGTGAACCTGCAGGTGCGCGCCGGCTCCGGTGGCCGGCTGTTCGGGTCGGTCACCGTGACCGACATCGTCGCGGCCGTTCGCCGGTCCGGCGGCCCGGACATCGACAAGCGCCGGATCGAGATCGTCCAGCCGATCAAGTCGCTCGGCTCCCACGAGGTCAACGTCCGGATCCACCCGGAGGTCACCGCGAGCCTCGCGCTCAACGTCGTCCCGTCCTGACTCGCGGTCCCGTCCGGCGGGTCGGGCAACCGCAACTCCAGCCCATCTAGTCTGATCGATCGGGAGCGGCACGATGTGCGCCGCCTCGGCGAAAGCAGGCGGATCATGGCGGATCTGAGGCGGGCTGGGTCGAGCGGCGGCCGGATCGCGGCCTACGCGATGGTGCTGATCGCCTCGACGGTCGGATTCCCGGTCGCAGCGGCAGGGGTGGCAGCGGCGCCGGTGCCGAGCTGCCTGGGCGAGCCGGCGACGATCGTCGCCGATGGCCCGGTGACCACGGGGACGTCCGGCCCGGACGTGATTGTCGGTCGCACCGACTTCGACCAGATCGATCCGGGCGGTGGTCGCGACCTGGTGTGCTCCCGCGGTGGTTGGGACGACGTGACCGACAACGACCCCGCGAGGGACCGGATCTCGCTGGGCGCTGGGAGTGACGTCCTCATCTCCGGGCCGGGTGCCAAGGCCTCGGTCGACGGCGGAGCGCCGGCCTCTGCCAACACCTCTGATGGCGACGACATCGTGTATCGGGGCCAGAGCGGCGTCACGGTGGACCTGAGAGCCACCTCCGACTCCCGGGGCAACCAGATCCTCGGCATGGAGTCGGTCGGCGGTACGCCAGCCCGTGACGTCATCACCGGCACGTCGGCGGTCAACCAGCTCTTCGGCGGTGGTGGTCGAGACGACATCCGTGGCCTCGAGGGCGACGACCAGATCGCGATCTCGGGCCCCAAGCAGACCTGGTCGGGGGTAGCCCACCTGATCGGCGGACCCGGTGGCGACCACTTCTACGTGAAGACCCGCGGCGCGCTCGTCGTCCTCGGCGGTGCGGGGAACGACCTCGTCGACGGTGGAAACGGGCCGGACCGACTCAACGGTGGCCGTGGCGCCGACTTCTTGACCGGCGACGGGGGCGCGGACCTGCTTCGCGGCGGCCGTGGGGCAGACCGGCTGGTCGCAGGGTATGGCGACGACACGATGTCCGGCGGCCCGGGCCGCGACAGCTGGCTCAACTTCGACTCGTACTTCGGCTCCGCTCCCGGACGGGTGACGACGGTGCGGATCGGCGCCGGCACGGTCCGGGACAAGGTGGGCGACGTGGTCTTCCACGACCGGCTGGCCGGGATCGAGGTCTACCGCGGCGCCCGCGATGTCGAGCACGTGTACGGCTCGGCCGGCCACGACGTCGTCGACACCCGCGGCACCGAGGGTCACCTGGTCGACCTGGTCTACGGCCGCGGTGGCAACGACCATCTGGTCGCTCCCCGACATGGCCGGATCGACGGCGGAGCCGGCCGCGACTACTGCCGCGCCCAGACGGTCTCGCGCTGCGAGCGTTAGCCGGCAGTGGCCCAGTCGGCGTCGTAGGGGTCTAGAGGTCGCGACCGGGAACCCAGAGCCCCGAGCTGCCGCCCGTCGGTGGCGGCGGTGCCGGTGCCGCGGGTTGCTCGGCCGGGTGCGACGTGATGCCGGTCGGCGGCCGCTCCAGGTCGTTGGGCTCGGCCCGACCGGATTTGGCGACCTCGCCCTCGGCCTGCACCTGGCCCATTCGGAGCTGACCGAGCGCCTGGTCGGCCTGCGTCCGCGCGTCGTCGGGCAGGTAGTCGCGCACGTGGTCGAGCAGCAGGCTGCTGAAGTCGATGAACAGCCGGGCGTCGTTGCGGCCCAGCTTCACCTGCGCGGCATTGAGGGCGGTGAACAGCAGCTCGACGAGCAGCTGGTCGGCGGGAGCGGTTCGTAGCTTCTCCACATATGCCCGAACCTCGTCCTCGGAGAGCCCGGTATCGGTCGGTTCGTCTTGCGGCCCGGTGTTCGTGCTCACGGTCCCCACGTTATCGACGGTGGCGCTGGCGACAAGTCGGTCAGGCCCGCGACCGGGCCGGCACGCCCGTGACCAGCCACGCGTCGGAGCGTTCTCGGTAGAGCAGCGTGGCGGTTCGGGCGAAGAGGAAGACCGAGTATGCGATCCACAGGTAGGTGAGTCCGAGGTCGAGCGCCCAGACCAGAGCGGCCAGCGGGGCGTACACCGCGAGCGTGATCACACCGGCCCACGCGAGGTAGGTGCCGTCGCCCGCACCGATCAGGACGCCGTCGAGTACGAATGCCACGCCGCTGGTCGGCTGGGTGAGGGCGAGCACGATCAGCCCGCCGAGCGCGGCGTGCCAGACGTCCGGGTCGCCGGTGAACACGCGGGGCAGCCAGGGGCTCGCGACCAGCAGCGTGGCGCCGACGACGATGCCGAACCACAGTCCCCACGCCATCATCCGGCGGGTCGTACGCCGGGTGCTCTCGACGTCGCCGGCGCCGAGGTAGCGACCGGTCATGGCCTGGCCGGCGATCGCGATCGCGTCGAGCGCCAGGGCGAGCGTGATCGTGATGGTCCAGACGATCTGGTACGCCGCGATCGACGCCGCGGCCATCGTGCTCGCGACCAGCGTGGCCAGCAGCAACGCCGCCCGCAGGGTCGCGGTACGGACGAAAAGCGGCACGTTCGACCGTGCGGCCTCGGCGATGCCACCGCGATCGGGCCGCAGCGACGCGCCGTAGCGCCGGGCCCCTCGGATCACGATGACCACCAGGGCGAGACCGGCGCCGAGTTGCGCCACGGTGGTGCCGAGCGCCGATCCGGAGATGCCCAGGTCGAGTCCGTAGACGAAGGCGAAGTTGAGCCCGATGTTGGCCAGGTTGGCGGCCACCGCGATGACCAGGGGAGTCCGGGTGTCCTGCAGTCCGCGCAGAATGCCGGTGCCGGCCAGCACGACGAGCATCGGCGGGATCCCGAAGGCCGCAATCCGGAGATAGTCGACCGCTTGTGCGTTGACAGCGGGGTCGGCGTCGAACCAGCCGACGATCATGTCGGCCCCGACGGCGACGACGAGGGTCAGGGCCACGCCGATCAGCAGGGCCAGCCAGAGCCCGCTGATCCCGGTCGCGATGGCGCCACGCAGGTCACCGGCGCCGAGATGACGACCGACCGCGGCCGTCGTCCCGTACGCCAGGAACACGGCGAGATAGACCAGGGTCTGGACGACCGTACCCGCGATCGCGAGGCCGGCGAGCGGATTGGTGCCCAGATGCCCGACGATCGCGGTGTCGGCGAGGAGGAACAGCGGCTCGGCGACGAGCGCGAAGAACGCCGGCACGGCGAGTCGCAGGATCTCGCGATCGTCGGCGTCCAGGCGGCGGCGCAGGGCAGGCATCGGTCCTAATGTAATAGGCACCGAGGCCCCCTATCCGTAACATCTCATGCCTGGCGCAACGAGTTTGTCGACAAGGAGATGTGGATTAGCGGTAGGCGGCCAACCCGCCCGAATCTTTGTCGGGTCCACATCGGGTGGAGAACCGTTTCCGCAGGTCAAGTACCGAGTCACCGATTCGTGAATTGCTTCATCCACAGCTGTGTAAACAGCCTGTGCACAGCCTTCGGGCCGGTTGTCCACAGGGGCTTTGGGGTTGTGCACAGGGGCTGTGAATGTCGCTCTTCGCGTCTGGGCGCCGGGGATCTAACGTACGTGGGCAAGACACCGGCGATGGGGTGTACGAGAGCGAAGGCCGACGACGAGATCGGCAGTCCTGTCGGTGGTGTTGCCTACCGTAAATGAGCCGACCGCCCGTGGGGGCCCGCTCGGGGAATCGTCTCGGGTGACCTTCGTGTCAGAGGGGATAGCTGCCTTGAGCGTCGCCGAGTTCCGTGGAGGTTCGGGCTCCGGCGACCCCCACGAGGACTACGACGCGATCTTCGGCGGTCCGCCCGGCAGCGGTGGGCCGTCCCGGGGCGATCGGACCCCGCCGTCCGACCACGCGGCCGAGCAGTCGGTGCTCGGCGCGATGCTGCTGTCGAAGGACGCCATCGCCGACGTCGTCGAGGCGGTTCGCGGCGTCGACTTCTACCGCCCCGCTCACGAGGTCGTCTACGACGCGATCATCGATCTCTACGGTCGCGGTGAGCCGGCCGACGCGGTCACGGTCGCCGCCCAGCTGCAGCGCCGCGGCGATCTCGACCGGATCGGCGGCGCGCCGTACCTGCACGATCTGGTCGCCGGTGTACCAATCGCGGCCAACGCCGGCTACTACGCCGAGATCGTCCGCGAGAAGGCGATCCTGCGCCGGCTGGTCGACGCGGGCACCAAGATCGCCCAGCTCGGCTATGCCGCCGAGGGCCAGGTCGACGACGTGGTGGATCGGGCCCAGGCCGAGGTCTACAGCGTCACCGAGCGGCGCACCAGCGAGGACTACCAGCCGCTGAGCGAGCTGATGGCCGAGACCCTCGATGAGATCGAGGCGATCAACGCCCACGACGGTGGGCTGGCCGGCGTGCCGACCGGCTTCGCCGACCTCGACGAGCTGACCAACGGCCTGCATGCGGGGCAGATGGTGATCGTCGCGGCGCGGCCTGC
>Ga0126377_10001082_pt1 | contig 17511 bp, 21 predicted proteins | sample PanSoiMetPlot_22_FD_92647 | JGI IMG/M metagenome (GOLD analysis project Ga0126377, IMG submission 92647) | Tropical forest soil microbial communities from Panama - MetaG Plot_22 | ecosystem: Environmental > Terrestrial > Soil > Tropical forest > Bulk soil | place: Panama | collected 2016-02-17 | reverse complement strand
CTCCCAGGCGATCAGGCCGGCGACCAGGTAGGCCCAGCCGACGGCGACCTGGGCGGCCGCATGCGGCGAGTTGAGCGCGCTCGTCTGCGCGTAGTAGGCGCTGATCCCGAGCGCGACCCCGCATGCCAGCAGCGCCAGCGAGAGCGCGCGGCTCATCGAGCCTCTCCGAGCATCGCCGTCAGCGCCTGCCCCGTGAGCCGGTCCTTGGGGATGAACCCCAGCGCGCCGCTCGACCGGACCCGGGAGCCGAGGTCGCGCTGCTCGCGGCTCGAGGTCAGGATCACCTTGGAGCGCCCCCCGGCCAGACGCTCGGCGACCTCGAAGCCGTTCGTGTCGGGCAACGCGACATCAAGCAGAACGAGCTCGGGCTCGAGCTCCTCCGCGATCACGAGGCCGGCCGCGCCGTCCGCCGCCTCGCCGACGACCTCGAAGCCCTCGAGCTCCAGCAGGGTCCGCGCGGAGGCTCTGAACGAGGGATGGTCGTCGACGATCACGACCGTTACTGCCATGCGGGAAATGGTCACACAGTGAGGGGTTTCTGACTACCGGGCAGACCCTGAAGCCAGGTGTCCCGGCGCTCGGGGAAAACCCCGAAAACCGCAGCACGGACCGTTTTCGCTCCATCCTCGCGAGCCTGCGGCAAACCGCCAACGCGCCGCCAATGCCGTCCTCTTTGCAGAACCGGGGCCTGCACCGAGGCCGGTTCCATGCCTGCCCGGTTTCCACTGCCCCCGACGCGGCCTAGCGTCGGGGCATGACCTACGAGATCGACATCGCGGCGCTGCTCGACGAGATACGCCGCTACCTGTCAGCGGTCGACGCGTTTCGCGCCGCCGGCTGCGAGCCCACGTGGCTTTCTCAGAAGTGCGAGGTGACCCCGGCGGGGTCCTCGTGGGCGCTGCTGGCCTCGTGCTCCTCGAGCCACGAGTAGGCGTACTGGCCGTCGTCGATGCCCTTGGCGAGCTTCGTCAGGCGCAGCGGGTGGAACGTGTCGCACATGACGGCCAGCTCGTGCGTCTCGGTCTGGCCGATCGACTTCTCGGCGAGGCCCGGGTGCGGGCCGTGCGGGATCCCGGACGGGTGCAGCGTGACCGAGCCGACCTCGATCCCCCGTCGCGAGCCGAAGTTGCCGGAGACGTAATAGATCATCTCCTCGGAGTTCAGGTTCGAGTGGTGGTACGGAATCGGGATCGCGAGCGGGTCGAAGTCGAGCTTGCGCGGGCAGAAGGAGCAGATCACGAAGTTCCGGCCCTCGAACGTCTGGTGCGAGGGCGGCGGCATGTGGATCCGCCCCGTGATCGGCTCGAAGTCGTTGATGTTGAACGTCCACGGGTAGACGTAGCCGTCCCACCCGACGACGTCGAACGGGTGGTAGTCGAGGACGTAGGTCTGGTAGCCGTCGCGGATGCGCACCACGACCGTGAACTCGCCCCGGTCGCGGTGGGTGTGCAGCTCGGTCGGGGGATGGATGTCACGGTGGTAGAAGGGCGCGTGCTCGAGCAGCTGGCCGTACTCGTTGCGGTAGCGCTTCGGGATCTCGATCAGGCCGGGCGACTCGAACGCGATGTAGCGCTGGTCGCCCTCCGGCCGGAAGCGGTACGTCGTCCCGCGCGGGACCACGACGTAGTCGCCCTCGCCGTACGGGAGGTCGCCGAAGATCGTCTCGAGCGTCCCGGAGCCCTCGTGGACGAAGATCACCTCGTCGCCCTCGCCGTTGCGGAAGAACGAATCGGTCGTCTCGTCCGGCCGGCAGAGCGAGATCTCGACGTCGTCGTTCCACATCAGCAGGCGCCGTCCGCTGATCGCGTCGCCCTCGGGCTCGAGGCCCATCGTGTGGAAGTGCCGGTGCGCGTGGGCGTCCGGGACCCATTCGTCGCGCTCGATCGGCTCGAACTTCCCGAGCTCCTTGATGCGGCAGGGCGAGGTGAGGTGGTACAGGATCGACTCGTTCCCCGAGAAGCCCTCGAGGCCCATGACCTCCTCGGTCAGGAGCCGCCCGTTGTCGCGGAACTGGACGTGCCGCTTCTTCGGGACCTCGCCTCGGACCTGGTACGTGGGCACGCGCGAAGGATAGTCAGGCCACGTCGGTCGCGAGCGCTGCGAGGCGCTCGCCGATCGCCGGCGCGAACTTGAAGCCGTGGCCCGAGCAGGGCGAGCCCACGACGACGCGGCCGCGGCGCTCGAGGATGAACGTCTCGTCCGCCGTGGTCGTGTACATGCACGTCTCGGCGCCGACGGGCTCGGGCTCGACCAGCCGGTACGTCTCGTTCGCCCAGGTCGTGATCCGCTCGATCAGCTCCGGCTCGGGCTCGCCGGGGACGTTCGGGTCGGCCTCCGGGCCGGCGTGGTGCGCCCCTACCTTGACGCCGAACATCGGGTCGTGGAGCGAGTACATCAGGTGCGTGTGGCTCGACGGCCTGAACGAGACGACCGACGGCACCGGGGCGCCCTCCTCGGGGCGGAAGTAGCACACCGTCTCCCGCGTCACCTTCACCGGGAGCGGATCGTCGAGGAGCTCGTTCACCCAGGAGCCCGCCGTGATGACGACCGCGTCGGCATCGAGCTCGTCCGGGTGCGCGCGAGTGTGCTCTCGCACGTCGAGGCCGCGCGCGAGGGCGGCCAGTGCCTTGTCGGCCCGGGCGATCCCGGCCTCGGGCTGGACGACGACGAACGACCCCTCCGGGACGCGGATCGGGAAGCGGCGCTCCGCCTCGTCGCGGTCGAGCCGCTCCCACGCCACGCCGCACCGCTCCAGGGTGTGGGCGGTGCTCTCCTCGAGCGAGCCGACGATCTCGACGAGCCCGTTCAGCTCGAGCACCGTCGCCCCGGTCTCTGCCTCGAGCTCCCGCCAGAGCCCGAGCGACTCCTGGGCGAGCCGCACGTAGTGGTCCTCCGCATAGGCGAGCCGGAAGATCCGCGAGCGCCCGTGGCTCGAGCCCCGGTCGTGGCCGACCTCGAACTGCTCGTAGACGACGGGCTCGTGGCCGCGCCGCTTGAGCGCCCGGCCCGTCGCGAGCCCCATCACGCCGGCGCCGATCACGGCCACCTTCATCGTCGGCCCCCGACGCGGTTTCGCAGGACGCCGATTCCCTCGACCTCGAGCTCTACCTCGTCGCCCGGCTGGAGCCACCGCTCGTCGCCGTGCTCGAGGATGCAGCCGGTGCCGACAGTGCCGGAGCCCAGGATGTCGCCCGGCCGCAGCTCGGTGTTCCGCGAGGCCTGGGCCAGGATCGTCTCCCACGAGTGGTACATGTCGCCGAGGTTGCCACGCGAGCGCTCCTGGCCGTTCACGCGCGCGACCATCTCCAGCCGGAGGTCGCCGAGCTCGTCCGGGGTGACGACGATCGGCCCGAGCGAGGTCGCGAAGTCCTTCCCCTTCGCCGGCCCGAGGCCGACCCTCATCTCAGCGCGCTGGAGGTCGCGCGCCGACCAGTCGTTCATGACAGTGAAGCCGCCGATCGCGCCGTCCGCGCCGATCACCGCCGCAACCTCGAGCTCGTAGTCGAGCGCCTCCGAGCCTTCCGGGTACGGGATCTCCTCGTCGGGCCCGTAGATCGCGGCCGGGTTCGAGAAGTAGAACACCGGGATCTCGTACCACTCCGGCGGCACCTCGCCGCGGCCGGTCACCGCCCTCGCGTTCTTCACGTGGCCCTCGAAGGCGTAGAAATCCCGCACCGACGGAGGCCGCCGCACCGGCGGGAGCAGGCGCACTTCCTCCAGCGCGTACTCGGCATGCTCACGTGCCTTGCCTCCGCCGGTGAAGAACGCCTCGAGCGTCTGCGCCGCGAGCTGCATCACGCGGTCGCCCTCGATCCGCCCCGGCCAGCCCCGGATTTCGTGATCGAGCGGCGTGAACATGCACAGCTTCATGGTTCCGTGTGAACGATCACGTCGGCGATCTGGGGACGCGCCCGGCGGATCTGCTCCTCGATCTCGCTCGCCCGCGCGTGCGCGTCGGCGAGCGGGCTCGACGGGTCGAGGCCGAGCGTGAGGAAGGCGAGCAGGCCGTCGTCGGTCGTCACGAACCGCAGCTCGCGCGGCGGCTTGCCGGTCGCCTCGCGCACGATCCGCTCGACGAGCTCGCGGTCGGCGCCGACGTCCGCGCTGCGACCCTCGCCCGTCTCGGCGAGCGGCTCGAGGTGCGTCTGGACCGCGTCGACCTCCGGCACCGACTCGACGATCGCTCGCTCGACCTCGGTCGCTACGCCGTGCGCCTCGTCGAGCGGGAGGTCGCCCGGAAGCTTGAGGTGAAGCGAGACCTCCGTCCTCGACCCCACGCGCAGGACGCTCAGGTTGTGGATCTCGCGCACGCGCGCAACCCTCTGCGCCGCCGCGAGGGCACGCTCCCGCAGCGCCGACTCGTCCCGAGGCTCGACGTGGACGACCACGTCGCTCTGCGGCAGCGCGTCGTGGACCGCGGCCTCCACCGCATCCGCGGCGGCGTGGCCCTGCGCCACCGCGGCGCCCGGCGGCACGCCGATCACGACGTCCGCGAACTGTCGCCCGGCCGCCTGGCGCATGCGGAGCCGCCGCAGCTCGATCCCGGGCAGCGCGGAGATCGCCTCCAATGCGGCCTCCTGGGCATCCGGCGGCACGCGGTCCATCAGCACGTCGACGTTCAGGCGCATCAGCCGGCCGGCGGCGAGCAGCACGAGGCCGGCAACGAAGAGCGCCGCCGCCGAGTCCGTCCACTGGTAGCCGGCGCGGACGCCGACGAGGCCGAGCAGCACCGCGGCCGAGCCGGCGAGGTCGCTAAAGAAGTGGAGCGCGTTGGCCTGCAGGGCCGGGCTCCCGTACCGCCGTGACGCCCGGTACGAGATCGTCCCGCGCGTCACGTCGACGACCATGACGGCGCCGATCACGGCCAGCGCGTACCAGTGCGCGTCGACGTGCCCGTGAGCGACGCCGACGAGGCGCAGGATCGCGAGGAAGGCGATCGCGAGGCTCACCCCGACGAGGATCGCCGCCTCGGCGAGGGCCGCGAGGTGCTCCGCCTTGCCGTGCCCGTACGCGTGCCCGCGGTCTGCAGGACGCACGGCGACCCCGACCGCCACGAACGTGAGCAGCGCAGCCACGAGGTCCGTGCCCGAGTGGGCGGCCTCCGAGAAGAGACCGAGGCTGCCTGTCGCGATGCCCGTCCCGACCTTGAGCCCGATCAGGACGAGCGCGGCGACGATCGAGAACAGCGCGGTGCGCCGCTGGGGCGTCATGCGGCGAAGGATCGCACTAACGGAGAAGGGCCCGCCTCTCGGCGGGCCCTTCCGGCCGGACGCTTGCTGTCGAGCGCTAGGCGCTCGCGATGTCGCCGCGGAAGCGTTCCTTCAGGAACGTCCCGGCACCCCTCCCCTTGTCCGTCCAGTGATGGAACAGCAAGCCCTGCCTCCGCGCCTGGTACTTGAACGCGAACCGGCAGTCCTGCGAGTTCTCGAAGCACGAGAAGTGCGCATTCGGGCCGAAGAACGTCGCGATCCAGACGTCGGTGAAGCCGCAGTCGGCCGGGCACGTCGCGTTCGGGTCGAACGTGCCGCCCGTGACGGTGCCCGTCAGGAACCCCCGGAACCTGCCCTTCACGCCGGCGACGACGGTGCTGCCGTGCTTGCCCTTCGTGTTGCAGGCGCCGGGGCTCCCACCGGCCAGCGTCTCGAACTTGCCGAAGTCGAAACGCGTCACACGGAAGCTGCCGTCGTGCTTGCGCTTCACCACGAAGACGCGCTTCTCGGTGTCGTTCGCCCACGGCGTGCCACACGAGCCGTTGTCGGTGGTGGTCACGTCGTACGGCCCGAACACCTTGCCGTGGGACTTGCCGTGGCCGTGCGGATGGCCCTTGCCCTTCCCCTGATGACCGTGGCCGTTCCACGCCAGGCCTGTGGTGGCGAACGCGAGCGCGCCCACCATCAGGCCCGGGATCATCCAACGCTTCTTCATCGGTTGAGTCCTCCTGCGGTTGCTTCCACGGGAATAGATCCCTGGTATCGGCTGTTCTTGCGGTGCCCCGTTCGCTCTTTGCGGGGATTTTCCGCCTCCGACTACGCTGAGAGCGATGCGCTGGGACGAGTTCACGACGGCCTGCCCCGAGCTCGCGGCCCTCGGTGAGGAGCGGTTTCGCGCCCGCGAGCTGTGCCTCATCGGCACGCTCCGGCGCAACGGCTGGCCGCGCATCTCGCCGGTCGAGCCGGAGTTCGTCGACGGCGAGCTGATGTTCGGGATGATGTGGCGCTCGCCGAAGGCGCTCGACCTGCTGCGCGACCCGCGGCTCGTCGTGCACAGCGTCGTCTCGCGCCGCGACGGGGACGAGGGCGACTTCAAGCTCTACGGACGCGCGGCGCCGGTCGACGAGCCGGAGCGGCGGGCCCGCTACCGCGCGGCCCTCAAGGCCCGGATCGACTGGGAGCCGGAGGAGCCGAACTTCCACGTGTTCGCGGTCGACGTCGCCTCGGCCGGCTTCGTCACCTTCGCCGAGGGCGACCGCTTCGGCATGGCGTGGGATCCCGAAGGCGGGCTGCGCCGCTGGGAGCAGCGCGAGTCGTGATCGCGAAGGGCGTCGCCCTGATCGCGGTCTCCTCGTTCGCCGTGACGGGCGCGGCCGCCCGCTCGCCGGGCGAGATCACGTTCTCGGCCGCCACGCGCGTCCCGAAGATCTTCACGCTCTACGGCATCCGCAGCGACGGCACGGGGCTTCGGGTCATCCGAAAGAACGTCTCGTTCCCCACATGGTCGCGCGACGGCTCGCGGTTCGTCTACAACGGGGCGCGCGGCTTCTACGTCGCCCCCTCGAACGGCCGCAGCGCGCGGCTCGTGCTGCGGGCGAGCTGCGGCTCGGGCTCGGACACGGCCTGGTCGCGCGACGGCTCGCGGCTCGCGCTTGCCTGTACGCCCGACGGAAAGCACTCCCGCATCGTGGTCGTCCGCCCCGACGGGACGCACGCGACCCGCGTCCGGCTGGCGGGCGGGACGGGCAACCCGCAGCTCGGAGGGCTCGCCTGGGCTCCCGACGGCAAGTCCCTCGCCTTCTACGAGACGGCGCTCGTCAAGGGCAAAGGGCTCCTCGGCCGGCTCGCGACGGTCGCCCCGAACGGGTCGCGCCTGCGCCAGCTCGCCTCGATCCGCGGCTTCGCCTCGCTCGACGAGCGCCCGTCCTGGCGGCCCGACGGGAAGACGATCGCGTTCCGCAAGGACGGCAGCCACTTCGCGCTGCTCGACGTCCGCACGGGGCGGGTGACGCGCGTCATGCGCGGGTTCTCGCCCGAGTTCTCTCCCGACGGCCGCAAACTCGTCTTCTCGCGCGGAGGCGAGAACGTCGCCAGAGCCGACGGGACCGGCGCGGTGCGGGTGGCCGTCGGCGTGACCGCGGTCTGGTCGCCCGACAGCAAGGCGCTGGCCTACGTGGTGACCGGCCCCCGCGTGGCGCTCGTCGACGCGGACGGCCGCAACCGCCGGCTGCTCACGCGCCCGTATCTGGACATGCTCGACCTGGAGTGGCGCGATTAGCTGTTCGCCCGAGCCAACTGAAGTCAGGCACGGGATTACGTCAAAGATTCCCGCGAAGCGCCTGCTCGCGCTCGATGGAGAATTGTTCGCCCAAGCCAGACTAAAGTCTGGCACGGGATTGCGGAGCTCTTCGAATCGCTAGAGGTTGCCGCGGAGCGCCTGTTCGCGCTCTATCGATTCGAAGAGGGCCTTGAAATTCCCCTCGCCGAAGGTCGTCGCGCCGTGGCGCTCGATCACCTCGAAGAAGACCGTGGGCCGGTCCTGCGCCGTCTTCGTGAAGATCTGGAGCAGGTAGCCGTCCTCGTCGCGGTCGGCCAGGATCCGTAGCCGCTTCAGGTCGGAGTAGTCCTCCGAGATCTCGCCGACGCGGCCCTCGACCTCCTCGTAGTACGCGTCCGGGGTGTCGAGGAAGAGCACGCCGCGCTCCTTCAGCACCCCGACGGTGCGGACGATGTCCTCGCTCTGCATCGCGATGTGCTGGACGCCCGGGCCGCCGTTGAACTCGAGGTACTCCTCGATCTGGCTCTTCTTCTTGCCCTCGGCGGGCTCGTTGATCGGGAACTTGATCTTGCCGCTCCCGTCCGCCATGACCTTCGACATCAGCGCCGAGTACTCGGTCTGGATCTGGTCGTCGCCGAAATGGACGATGTTCGTCATCCCGAAGACCCGCTCGTAGAACTCGACCCAGTGGTTCATCCGGCCGAGCTCGACGTTGCCGACCACGTGGTCGATCGCGATCAGCCCGACCCCGGTGTCGGCGTGGCCGTTCTCGACGCTCGAGACGTAGCCGGGCAGGAACGGCCCGGCGTAGTCGGCGCGGTTCACGAAGGTGTGGACGACCTCGCCGTAGGTGCCGATCGTGGCGAGCTCGATCCGCCCGAAGTCGTCCTCGACCCATTCCGGCTCCCGGATCCCGCGCGCGCCCCGCTGCACCGCCTGGCGGTAGGCCTCGCCGGCGCTCGGCACGCGGAGCGAGATGTCCTTCGCGCCGTCGCCGTGCCGGCACGCGAACTGCGAGATCTCGCTGTCGGTGCGCAGGCCGCTCGTCACGACGAGACGGATCTCGCCCTGCTCGAGCACGTACGACGCGCGGTCGCGGACACCCGTCTCGGGCCCGGCGTACGCCGTCCTCGTGAAGCCGAACGCGCGCTCGTAGAAGTACGCGGCCTGCTTCGCGTTGCCGACCCACAGCTCGACGTGATCCCAGCCTTCGAGGGGCATGAAGTCGGTCGAGCTCACGACTCGGATCTTACTGCGGTCTGTCCCGAGCGCTGTGTCGCGGCCGGCTGCGGCGAGGCCTCGTCACCGACGGGGACGCCCTCGAGCCCGCCGCGCAACGGCACCTCCCGCACCCAGAGCAGCGAGATCACGAACACGATCGCGCAGAGGACCGCGGCCAGGAGGAACGCGGGGTGCAACGCGTTCGCGAGGGCCTCTCGGCCGGCGGGCGGCAGCCGGTGGATGACGGCGCCGTCGGCGTCCACGCTCGCCGGAAGGCGCTGGTTGACGATCACGCCCATCGCCGTCACGCCGAGCGTCGCGCCGATCGAGCGCGAGAACTGCGTCAGCGCGGTCGCGGAGCCCATCTTCGCGCTGGTCACGGAGTTCTGGACCGACAGGACGAAGATCTGCATCATCGCCCCGAGCCCGACCCCGGCGACCACCATCGCCCTGGCGGCTTCCTCGTTCGTCGCGTTCACGCCGAGCCGCCACAGCATGAGCTCGCCGATGCACAAGACGACCGGCCCGATCAGCGTGTTCGGCCGGTAGCGCCCCGTGCGGGAGACGATCTGGCCGGACAGGAAGCTCGTCGTGACCGCCCCCAGGAGCAGCGGCGTGAGGACGACGCCGGACGAGGTGGCCGAGGTGCCGATGACGCCCTGCACGAAGAGCGGGACGAAGCTGATCGTCCCGAACATCGCCGCCCCGACGAACGCCATGCAGGCGACGCTCGAGGCGACGGTCTGGTTGCGGAGCAGCTCGAAGGGGATGATCGGCTCGGGCACGCGCCGCTCGATCAGCGCGAACACGCCGAGGGTCACCAGCGAAAAGGCCAGCGCGCCGATCACCTGCCACGAGGCCCACGGGTAGTCCCTGCCGCCCCAGACGAGCCCGAGCAGGAGCGCCGTCGTCCCGAGCGCGAGCACCCCGGCGCCGAGCCAGTCGATCGAGTGCTCCTGCTTCGTCCGCCTGCGAGGCATCGTCAGCAGGATCACGACGAGCGCGAGGCCACCCACGGGCAGGTTCACGTAGAAGATCCAGCGCCAGGTCGTGTTGTCGACGATGAACCCGCCGAGCAGCGGCCCGACGATCGACGCGGCCGCGAACACCGAGCCGATCAACCCCTGGTAGCGGCCGCGGTCGCGCGGCGGGACGATCATCCCGACCATCGCGAGCGTGAGCGGGAACAGCCCGCCGGCGCCGACCCCCTGGATCGCGCGGAAGATGACGAGCTCGACCATGTTCTGCGCGAGCCCGCAGAGAGCGGAGCCGACCAGGAAGATCGAGATCGCGATGATGAACAGCGGCTTGCGGCCGTGGACGTCGCCGAGCTTCCCGTACAGCGGGACGGTGACGGTCGCGCCGAGCATGTAGGCCGTGAAGACCCACGAGTACTGCGTGATCCCGCCGAGGTCGGAGACGACCCTCGGCAGGGCGGTCGCGACGATCGTCTGGTCGAGCGCCGCCAGGAGCAGCGCGACCATCAACCCCGAGTAAATTGCGAGAACCCGCCCGATCGAGTAGCGGTAGCCCGGTGGAGTCCGGGCCAATCGCTCTCGAATCGGTGTCACTCCTCCACCGTACCCACAGCGCCCCGCGCAGGAACGGCAGGGTCGGGCGACCTCCGGGCGAGCACGATCCCGCACGCGATCACGAGCCCTCCGGCGATCTGCAGCCCCGACACCGGCTCGGACAGGATCACGAGCGCGAAGATCGCCGCGAGGAACGGCTGGAGGTTCGCGAACAGCGACGCGTGCGACGGCCCGACGCGGCTGATCCCGCCGAACCAGAGCAGATTGGCCACGACGAGCGCGCCGAGAGCGCTGTACGCGAAGAGCAGCCAGATCGACGGCGGGAAGCCGAAGTCCTGTGTCGAGAGCTGCGGAGCGCCGATGAAGAGCAGGGGCACGGAGCCGATTGCGAACCCGACGGCGCTCACGCGAAGGGGCGAGTAGCGCCGGAGCAGCGGTGCCACGGCGACCGTGTAGCAGGCCCATGTCGCGGTCGCGCCGAGCGCGAGCAGATCGCCCCACAGGTGGCCGGAGAGGCCGCTGCCCGAGCCGAGCGCGACCAGCGCCGCGCCGGCGAAGGCGAGGAGCGCCGCGACCCAGAACCGCGTCCCCACGCGGTCGATCCCGAGCACGTGCGCGAGGAGGCCGGCCATCACCGGCAGCGTTCCGAAGAGGAGCGCGACCGTCGTCGCCGTCGTCAGCTTGATCGCGTAGACGAACGTGAGCTGGTTGATACAGATGCCGACGAGCGCGGCGCCCGCGAGGATCGCGAGGTCTCGCCTGCTCATCGCCAGCGAGCGCTCCCGCGCGTAGGCGAGCGCGCAGAGAACGAGGGTCGCCAGGGCGAAGCGCAGGCTGCCGTACGCGATCGGCTGGAAGCCGCGGTCGAGGACGTACTTCGCGACGGTGAAGTTGAGCGCCCAGAGGGTCACCGTCGAGAGCAGCATCAGGTCGGCGAGCTCGAGTCGGCGCATCCGCTCGACCCTACCCAGTAGGCTTTTCCGCATGCCCGAGCCGACGCGAGACGACGTCGACGCGCTGGTCGGACCGGCGACGCCGCACTTCGCCTACCAGCTCCGCGCGCGCGTGCACGAGCTCGTGCTCGAGCTCCCGGAGGACCACGAGGTGCGCCGGTACGCCGAGGAGCAGATGGAGCTGCTCGACCGGCTCGGCCACGCCTCCTCGAAGGCCGCCGAGGGCCCGCGCGTCGCGCGCGACCGGCCCGGCTGGCGCGAGATCCCGAGCTCCGCGCCCGCGGACGCTCCGCTCCCGCCGCGGCGATGAGCTTCCAAGGCGCGTCCGTGCTCGTCACGGGCGGCTCCCGCGGGATCGGGAAGGCGATCGCGCTCCGCTTCGCCGAGCTCGGTGCGGCACGTGTCGCGATCGGCTACCTGCGCAACGACCGCGCGGCCGAGGAGACGGCCGAGGAGCTCCGCGCCGCCGGGGCCGAGCCGCTGCTCGTCCGCGGCAGCGTCGCGTCCGAGCGCGTCGCCGGAGAGGCGGCCGAGCTCGGGCCCTTCGACGCGATCGTCCACAACGCCGCCACGGGCGTGATCAGGCCCGCGCTCGAGACCGAGGACAAGCACTGGGACTGGACGCTCAACGCGAATGCGCGCGCCCTCCTGTCGCTCGCGCGCGCGTGCGCGCCCGCGATGCGGGAGGGCTCGTCGATCGTCGGCGTGTCGAGCCTCGGCTCCACGCGGGTGCTCGAGAACTACGTGCTGGTGGGCGTCTCCAAGGCGGCGCTCGAGGCCTGCGTGCGCTACCTCGCCGTCGAGCTGGCGCCGAAGGGGATCCGCGTCAACGCCGTCTCGGCCGGCGTCGTGGAGACGGGCGCGCTCGAGCACTTCCCGAACCGCGACCAGATGATCGCCGACGGCCTGGCGCGGACCCCGGCCGGACGGCTCGTGGAGCCGGAGGACGTCGCCGGTGCTGTCACGTTCCTGTGCTCGCCGGAGGCCGACATGGTGCGGGGACAGACGCTCGTCGTCGACGGCGGCTTCTCCCTGCTGGCCTAGTGAGGAGGGCTCGACGAAACAGCGACTGAGCCGCCTGAGCACGCCGGACGCCCCGATGCCACGTCCTCAGTCGCGTCCGTATCCTCCGGATACGAACACTCCCTGCGTCCTTGCCTCGGAACGACCAGCGCGCTCAGTCGACGAGCGCTGTTCCCCCAATCCCTCCTGATGGAGCCGACGGAAGGAAACCTCCGCGCGTGGGAGGAGGCGCACAAGCGGATCCGGCGCTCGAGCGCGCGCGGGAGCCGGACGCTGCCGAAGCCCGTGCGCGAGCGCCTCCCCGACATCGGCGGGCGGCACGTGCTCCATCTCGCCTGCGGCGCGGGCCGCGAGACGGCCGCGCTGATGAGCCTCGGCGCGCTCGTGACCGGTGTGGACGTCTCGGAGGAGACGATCCTCGCGGCACGGAAGCGCCTGCCCGACGCGGCGCTCGTCACGGCCGACCCGCAGGCGCTCCCGGTCGAGCTGCGCCGGGGCCGCTTCGACGTCGTCTACTCGTCCTGGGGCGCGCTCGCCGAGGTGTCCGACCTTCCGGGCTGGGCGGCGGGCATCGCGGCGGCGCTGAAGCGCGGCGGGATCCTCTTCGTCTACGACGAGCATCCGGTCGCCGCGTGCCTCGACCAGATGCTCCACTGGCACGAGAGCTACTTCGACACGTGGCCGATCGGCGTCCTCGTCCACGTCCTGGGGGGCGCCGGGCTCGGGCTCGAACGGCTGGAGGAGCTGCCCGACCCCAATCGCTGGGGCCGCCGCGAGGTGCGGGTCCCGGGCGACCTGATCGTCGTCGCCCGGAAGCCCTAACCCAGGGCCTCGAGAGCTTCCGTCACCTCGTCGTCGGTGATCGTCAGCGGCGGCGTGGCCGAGATCAGCGAGCCGTCGAGGCCTGCGGGGACGACGATCACGCCGCGGCGCAGCGCCTCGTCGGCGTCTCCATCCCGCGCGCGCATCAGGCCCGTGCCGTGCCAGCCCGCGGCCTCGAAGCGCTCGCCCGCGGCGCGCACGTGGTCGAGCAGCCCGGGAACCTGGTCGAGCACGACGAGCGCACCGGCGCAGGCCAGCGGATTCCCCACGTGGGTGTGGGTCAGCACGTCCTCCGGCCCGAGCTCCCAGGCCCGCTCCAGCTCGGGCTTCAGGAACAGCGCCGCCGACAGCGGCAGGCCGCCGCCGAGCGCCTTCCCCGTGAGTAGCACGTCGGCCAGCGCCTCGGAGCGCCACATCACCCCCGTCCGCCCGAGCCCGCAGTAGATCTCGTCGCAGACCAGCAGCGCCCCGGCCTCGTCGCAGCGCTCGCGCAGCCGCTCGAGGAACCCGTCCGGCGGGACGCGCGCGCCCGCGCGGCCCTGCACCGGCTCGACGATCACGCAGCCGGCGTCGTCAGGAAGCGGGCCGGGGTCCTCTCCGTAGGGGTAGCGGTGGACCGGCCCTGGAAGCCAAGCCGCGAACGGCTCGCTGAATTGCTCGAACCCGGTCGCCGCGAGGGCGAGGAGACCCGTCCCGTGGTAGGCGCCCTCGAAGGCGACGATCCCGGGCTTCCCGGTCGCGAGCAGCGCCGTCCGCAGCCCGATCTCGGCCGCGTCCTCGCCGGTCACCCCGAGCTTGCACGGCCCGAGCCGCTCCCGCAGCGCCGCCGTGACGGCGGCATCGGCGAGGTCGCCGAGCGCGTGCACAACGGGCTGGGCCGCCCAAGCCGCGGCGATCACGGGATTCCGGTGGCCGAGGGCCGCTACGCCAAAGCCGCCCGAGAGGTCGAGGTACTCGCGCCCGTTCTCGTCCCAGACGCGGCACCCCTCGGCCCGCGCCCAGATCACGGCGAGCCGTTGCGGCCCGGCAGCAGGCGGTTGAAGGTGTCCGAGGCGATGTAGCCGGCGATCTTCGGGTTCTCCTGGAGCCGCCGCATCGAGTACTCGTACCAGTCGCGCCCGAACGGGGTGTAGATGCGGAGCCGATGGCCGTCGCGGACGAGCTCGTCGCCGAGCGGCGGCCGCACGCCGAGCAGCATCTGGAACTCGTACTCCTCTCGGTCGAGCCCGCGCTGCAAGACCAGCTCGCGGCCGCGGTCGACGAGCCACTCGTCGTGCGTGGCGATCCCCACGTAGCAGCCCGCCTCCAGCAGCTCCTCGAGCGCCTGCACGAAGTTCTTGCGCACGGCCTCGAACTCGCGGTACGAGATCTCCGGGCGCTCGAGGTAGATGCCCTTGCAGATCCGCACGTTGGGCCGCAGCTCCGCCAGGGCGCGCACGTCCTCGACGGTCCGCTTCAGCCGCGCCTGGAGGACGACGCCGACGTTCTCGTGGCCGCCGGCCCGCAGCTCGCGGTACAGGCGCAGCGCGTCGTCGGTGGTGGACGAGTCCTCCATGTCGATCCGGACGAAGTTGCCGCGCTCGGCCGCGTGCCGAACGACCGACTCGAAGTTCCTGCGGCACAGGTCGTAGCCGAGCTTCAGCCCGAGCGCCGTCGGCTTGATGCTGACGTTGGAGTCGAGCTCCTCGCGCTTCAGCGCCTCGAGGGTGTCCCGGTACGCGGCGGCGATCGCGGCCGCCTCGTCGGCGCTGGGGACCTCCTCCCCGAGGACGTCGATCGTCGCCAGCTTCCCCTGGTCGTTCAGCGACCGGACGACCCGCAGCGCGTCGAGCAGCTCCTCGCCCGCGATGTAGCGCTCGGAGATCCGCCGCACGATGGGCCGCGGGACCGCAGGCAGCAGGCGAACGATCGCGGAATCGACCAGGCTCACAGGCGGGCGGGATTCTACGAGTCGGTCTGCTCGCGCCGCTCGAACTCGAGCATCAGCCGGCGGAGCAGGGTGTTCAGCTGCCGCTTCTCGGCCTTCGTCAGCGCGCCCGCCACCAGCGCCTCCTTCGCGGCCTGCACGGTCACCGACTCCTGGCTCACGCGGTGGCCGGCCTCGGTCAGCTCGACCTGGACGCCGCGCCGGTCGTCCGGGTCCGGGAGACGGCGCACGAGGCCCGCATCCTCCAGCCGGTCGAGGCGGTTCGTCATGGCGCCGCTCGAGAGCTCGGCGCGCTCGGCGAGCTGCCCGGCCGAGCGCCGGTAGGGCGGGCCGATGTGGCGGAGGTGGCTCAGCACGTGCCACTCCCCGTGCGTGAGGCCGAACTCGGCGACGGTCTCCTCCATGCTGCGCCGGAAGCGCTTGCTGAGGCCGCCGATGCGGTCGACGATCCCCTCCACCTCGAGGTCGAGCGTCGGCGGGAGCTCCGCCGCGATCTCCTCGAGGAAGCGGTCGATGTGGTCCTGCTGCTGGGTGGTTGCGATCTTGGCCATGTTCTGGATTCTCGATGAAGAATTACTTGACGTCAAGACACTTTACCTTTATTCTCTTGTCTCGACGTCAAGATACTTCGTATCGAGAGAGGGGGCGCCAGAGTGTTCGACCACGAGACCAGAATCGAAATCGCACGTGACCGCGCCGCCCGGCTGAGTCACGACATGCAGGTGACCGCTCTTCGACCGAGGCGAACGCGACGCGCCGTCGGCGAGCTGATGATCCGCGTCGGCAACTCCCTCGCACGCGAGCCGCGGCCCGCGTGCCGCGAGGTCATCCCTCGCGCATGAAGCCCTGGCGGGCGGCGCTGACGAGCGCCACCGCCTCGGGGAAGAGCACGCGCATCGCGTCCCGCAGCGCGATCGCCTGCTCGTCCGCACCGCCGGTCGCGGCCACCTGCTGGAGCGCGGCGGCGGTCAGCTCGACGGCGGTGTTCAGGGTCAGCGTCGCGAACTGCTCGCGCTGCGCCTCCTGCACCGACTCGGCCTGCTGCTCCGCGAACTCGCGGAGGCTCCGCATCAGATCCTCGGGGTCGCCCCCGAGCGGAAATCCTTCCATGCGGCCAGACTAGCGGAGCGGGCGCTTGTAGCCGCGCTCCACGTCGCGGACGAGCTCGTCGACCGTCTCCGTCTGCTTCAGCGCGCCGGCCAGCTCCGCCCCGCCCTTCGCGCCGAGCTCGTCGAGGTACTCGGGGCTCGCCACGCGGGCCTCCTCGGGCTCGATCCCGAGCGCCTCCTCGGCCAGCTCGGAGAGCGCCGAGATCGCCACCGCGTCGCGCACGAGCGAGCGGTCCTCGACCGGATGCCCGTCGGAGTCGAGGACGAGCCAGCTGGTCTCGTTCTCGTCGTCGGCGCGGACGTAGGCGCAGACGTAGACCCGCGCGCCGGGCCGAGGCTCGGCCGGCACGATCCCCGCGAGCTCCTCGTCGTCGCCCGCCCGCCCGACCGCCGACTCCGCGATCCGCCTCAGCTCGGCTTCCAGCGCCACGCGTCGAGCTTAGACTGCCGTCGTGGTCGAGACCGCACGCGAGCTGTTCGCGCCACTCGGCCCCACGTACGACCGCTACGCGCGACTGCTCTCCTTCGGCCAGGATCCTCGCTGGCGGCGCTTCCTGGTCTCGCGGCTGACCGTGGGCCCCGACGACGTCGTGCTCGACGTCGCCTGCGGGACGGCGGCCGTCGCGCTCGAGATCGTCCGCCAGAAGGGCTGCTCGGTCGTCGGCGTCGACCAGAGCCCCGAGATGCTCGCGGAAGGCCGCCGCAGGGTCGTTCTCGCGGCCGAGACGAAGCGCGTCCGGCTCGTGGAGGCGAGCGCCAACGACCCGCTCCCCTTCGAGGACGCCTCCTTCGACGGGCTCACGGCCGCGTACCTCCTCCGCTACCTCGACGACCTGCCCGCCGGGCTCCGCGGCCTCGCGCGCGTGCTCCGGCCCGGGGCGACCGCGGCGCTGCTCGACTTCGGCGTCCCGCCGGGGGTTGTGCCGCACCGCCTCTGGGACCTCTACGTCGACGTCGGCCTGCCGACCCTGGGCCGCGTCATCTCGCCCGGCTGGAGCGAGGTCGGACGCTTCCTCGGCGGCAGCATCCGCGGGTTCGACGAGCGCTGGCCGGTTCCGCGGCTCCTCACCGAGCTGCGCGAGGCCGGGTTCGAGGACGTCGGCGCGCGGCGCCTCAGCCTCGGCGGGTGCACCGTCCTCTGGGGACGGCGCTCGTGACCGAGGCCCGCCCCGCCTTCTACGCGCTCGCGCCGGGCGGCTGGCGGGACTACGTGACGCTCCTGCACCCGCCGTACACGGCCTGGCATCTCAGCTACGTCGTGATCGGCGCATGCCTCGCGACCACCTTCCACGGCGGCCGCCTGGTCGCGACGCTCGCCGCGTTCTTCCTCGCCCTCGGCGTCGGCGCACACGCCCTCGACGAGCTGAACGGTCGGCCGCTCGGGACGAAGATCCCGGACGGCGTGCTCCTCGCGCTGACCGTGTTCTCCCTCGTCG
>Ga0126377_10001081_pt1 | contig 17514 bp, 26 predicted proteins | sample PanSoiMetPlot_22_FD_92647 | JGI IMG/M metagenome (GOLD analysis project Ga0126377, IMG submission 92647) | Tropical forest soil microbial communities from Panama - MetaG Plot_22 | ecosystem: Environmental > Terrestrial > Soil > Tropical forest > Bulk soil | place: Panama | collected 2016-02-17 | reverse complement strand
CGGGCCGCTCGTCGCCGCCGGATGGCCGCGCGGCCGGCGAGCGCGGGCCGCTGGTGCGGCCGCGGCGCCGGGGCGGTGGCCGGGCGCCGGGCGCTCCGGGTCGCGCACGGGCGCGCCCGCGCGCGAGGCGGCCGGCGGGCCGGTGATTGACAAATGTCGCTGATGGTGGTTATGACGCTTCGGCGTCCTATTTATCCCCATAGTGATTCGCAGTTGATTCGCATATCAAGCTATGCTTTAGTTTTACATTCTATGTATGTTATCATTCATAAGTGTCATAAGTATCAGACTCTAATAAATACGGTAACAACTTGTTTGCCGCTTTCGCCGCTTATGACACTTTTGAAAGCGACTTAAAACCTTACATTAACCGGATTAAGCGTCATACCCGTCATAACGTATTGAGTTAACTGCGAGCACAAATATTCCTAACCGGTATTCTGATGCCGAATCCATGACGCTTGTCATGACGCTTGTCGTTTTCGGCTTATATGGCAATCCTGCCACAGCAAAGTTACAACTTGTGGATTGCGCACAATGCGCACAATTACTTCTAATCAACAACCTGTACCGCATCCGGTAATGTGCCTATCATGGTCCGATGGCGGCACCGACCATCTTCGTATTTGGCAGCAACCTCGCCGGCCGTCACGGTGCCGGCGCGGCGAGATTTGCGCGCGAGCACTGGGGTGCGGAGTCCGGTGTCGGGCGCGGCCGCACCGGGAATGCTTACGCCATTCCGACGAAGGATCAGCATCTGCAACCCTTGCCGCTTCTGCGCATTCGCATCCACGTTGACGAGTTTGTTGCCTATGCCAATCGGCACCCTCACCTTCATTTCAAGGTGACGGCGGTGGGCACCGGGCTGGCGGGGTACAGCGACGGCGAGATTGCGCCGCTCTTTGTCAACGCACCGTCCAACTGCACTTTGCCGGCGCAATGGCGACGCTATGTCAGCCCGCCGTGATGGCCGTTGCCATGGCTATTCACGAAGTTTAGATATCGTGAAATAGCATCTATGACTCGGGAGTGCGGACCATCGGAACACTGCAACATAGATTCATGGTTCGCCTGATCAGGGAGGAGCGCGAGGCGCGCAATCTGTTTCAGTCGGATGTTGCGGCTTCGCTGGGCGAACATCAGTCGTTTATTGCGCGCGTCGAGAGCGGGCAGCGGCGCATCGACGTGATTGAGTTTTTTCGCATTGCTGATGCCATCGGTTTTGATCCCATCAAGGCGTTGAAAAAGATTCGCGGTGCGGGTGGCGCGTGATGCGCGCGGTAACATGATAGGATGGCAGGGGTGCACCCCAATATGGCGGGTCGGGCATTCCCTGAATTTTCATGGTGTCGTCATGTTGTGGCTGACACTGATCTGATTTTCAGCTATTAAATCTTTGGGCCGTTTCCCACAGTAAAAAGAATACTCCGGGAGGAGTCGCCATGACGGGCGAACAACCCGCCGCTGCCACCACCGTGCCCAATCATGCCGACATGCGCGAGCGCAGCGTTGCCGACCATGCGGCGCGCGTGCTGCCGCTCGCCATCTTAATGCGGGCCGTCGAGCATGTGAGCACCTATGCGCTGCACCTCACCACGGGCGTGACGGTTTACATCGACGCCGTCGTCAACCTCGTCGAGGCAGCCGATGGCAGCTTGTGGGTCGAGGCGCATCTGTTGCAGCATCCGGGCAACGGGCCGAACGCGCATCCGTTCAACTGCGGTGTGGGCGACATCGCCTTGAACACCGCCACCATCGCCGCCGCCTTCGAGATCCACAATGGTTGATGCCGTCATTGCCGACAGGCTGCTGTTCGACCCGGCCGACATCGACACGCTCACCGTTGCCCTGCTCAACGCGCTGCGCGCGCACTATCTGGCCAACGACCCGGCCCGGCGCAATGTCGTGGTCGCGCTCGAAGCGCTCGCCACCACGACCGCGTGCGTTATCGCCGGCACCCATCCCGACCACGCCGCCAACCTTAACGCCTTCACCGCCAACCTGCGCGGCCGCCTCGACGACTATGTCGCGCTCGCGCAAAGCATGGAAAGGGAATGACCCCCACACCCATCGGCGCCCTCTGACCGCCGCCAAGCCCTCAACCGGGGCGCCGAAGGGGCGGCCCCATCCCAGCCGGGGCCGCCCCGCCCATTCACCTAAAGCCCTCACCCCTCGATGACGACGAGCTTGTCGCCGGGCGCAAGGTACGCGCACGACTGCAACAGCGCGATGGCCGCAGCTTTGAGCGCTTCGCCCTCGTCGCTGCCCTCGACGTGCACAACCTCTTGCGCGTCGAGCACGCCGCCGGAATTTTCAAGCTGCACATAGAACCGCATTGCCGTTTCCTTTCGCTTGCGTGGTGGTGGGCGGGGCGCCAAGCCCCGCCCGGTTGGTTATCGTTTCGCCATTTTCGCGATCTGCCGGTCGCGCGCCGCGCGAGCCAAGTCGAGCGTCGAATATGCGCACGGGCGCCCGGCCCAACCCTGCGGTTCGATATTGGCGCCATCGATCACGCGGTGTGACGCCTGCCAGGGCTCGCCCGTTTTGGGGTTAAGCGGCCGAAACCTGATTTCATAAGCTTCGGCCTCGATGTAGCCACAGCGGGAAATCACAAATTCGTGGCGGCCGGTGCGCATTTTCTCGGTGGTCATCGTCGTGTGCTCCGTTTCTGATGTTCCCAACCTACGACCGCCCGTCGCAGGTGTCCAATCACGAATTGTTACAGCCAACCCCGGTAAGGTGCCGTTACGGCACCTGCGACAGCCTGTCGCGGGCGTTCGACTAAAGTATGCTTGACCCATACGACGGGCCGTCGTATAACAGAGTCACAAAACAGGAGGACAGAGAAATGAACATCCGCGACACCGACGACATTGAAGCGGGCCGACTTGAGCACCGCCGCAATGAAATTCTTGATGCGCTTGGCGTGCCGTATACCGAGGACAGCAATCAACGGCGAGTCAAGCTGCTTGACGAGCTAGAGCAGGTTCTAGCGCGCCTAGAGGCAATCGGCGCGCGGCCGGTGAGCCGATGAGTGACAACGGGGCGCGGCTTCGGCTTCGGCCGCGCCCACCACCACCACCACCCGAGGGACACGACCATGATGCACGTCGCCCACATGAACAACCGCAGCCTGATTTGTTCGGGCCACAAGGTGCACGACCGTTACATGAACGACGCGGATCGCGCCTGGGCCATGGAGTCGACCGTCATTCGGCAGAACAACGCGGGCGAATGGTTCCACACTCTCATCACCGACCGCGACCGCCGCGACCGCGCCAACTATTGGAATCCCGACACCGGCCCGTGGCGCAAGGGCGTGAATTACTAAGCACCTCCGGGCGCGGCACCCCCGCCGCGCCCGCCACCCACAGGAGTCAAATCATGCGCGCCTATGTCGTTTACTGCCCGGCTGTCGGCTATCGCCTCGACAACGACACCGGCCGCCGCTTCGCCCTCGCATCCGAGGCGTGGTATTTCGTGATGCGCTTGCGCAAAAACGGCCATCACGCATGGCTTGAGCTTGAGTGAACCGCAACGGAGCACACGACAATGAAGCAACCAACGCAAGAGCCCGTGCGGTGGGACGTGAACAAGATCCGGCGCAAGGGGTCGGCGCGCATCACGCCCGCCGATGTCAAGCCGCTGGGCCAAGTCACGGCGCCAACCCACGACGCCGCCATCGCGGCCGCGCGCGCGCGCTGGCCCAACGAGGTTGACGACAAGCAGGTGCAGGGCGGTTTCAGCATCCGGGTGGCAAAATGAGCACCGACCCCGACGACGACGATCCCGACCGCGAGCAGTACAGCGTCGCCATATTTTTCCGCGACGGGCGCTATTTCTATGCGATGCGATGGGTCACGGGCGAAGTCGCCGTGCGCGGCTTCCGCCGCTTCTGCGAAGGCCCGCAGGCGCGCGCCGGCTTGTGGCACCGCATCATCGTCACCGATGGCGGCGACTTCACCAACATGGAATGGAAGCACGGCGAAGGCTACACCTATCCGCCTGAGCTTGTGCGTTTCAATGGCGCGCGCTGAAAAAAAGGGGCGGCCGCAGCCGCCCCTCCCCGATTGAGCAACCCGAATTTAGTTGCAGTAAGTGTTGCACACTCTTTGATTGCCGACGTTATAGCAAGTCGTCGTGCAATTTCGGGCATATGCCACCGACGCGGTAACCAAGCCGCCAACCATCAGCACAGCAAATACGATTCTCATTCCCTACCCCTCCATTCGTTTGGAAACGATTCGACGATATCTAATTTTCGCATAGCGTCGGAATAGGTAAAACCACTTAAACCGCCTGAGCAACCCTGCCCCACATGGGGGTTGAGGCCGCCGAACGTCCGATGCAGCGATATGCTTCGCTTCGCAATCGACAACGACGCCAAACCCGGGGGGCGCCATGATGACAAAGCTTGCTATTATCGGATTGCTTTGCCTCTTGCCGCATGGCGTGCAGGCACAAAATCTTGACGCCGCTGCGGAATTGGCCGTTAGAATGGCATTCATCGACACCCTTTGCATTGGCCCGGGCAAGCCGGGAATGTTTGGGCGCGTGTCTCAGGGAAAAATTCTCGAATGGGGCAACAATATCCTCGCCAATTGGGTGCCGAAAGTCGGCAGCCACGCAGTGGAACAGGCACAAAAACGTGAAATGGAACGCCTCGCAAGGCACATCCATGAAGAAAGTGAAAAAGCTTGGTGCGCGCGAATGGAATCGTTGGTCGGCCAAAATCTAAAAGATATGGCCGAAGGCCGCCGTTGAAAGTGCCTCAGCCCTTGAAATCCGGGTTTGTCGCTTCGAGCGGCCGCCCCCACATCGCCCGCCATTCCGCTTCGCGCTGCCGCTGCTCAAGCGCGCGCGCGACAAGCTCGCGCGTCACCGCATCCGGCACCTTCATCACCGGCCCGGTAGGCGAAGCGCCGTAGCTGCGCGGCCCGTCATAGCGGCCGGCGCGAAGCTCGCCGCGCGATAAGCCCACAAGCCGGTTGACGCGCCGCGCCATCGCCGCCCGCCGGATCTTCGACCAATCCATGTGACTTCCCCTATGATGGCACGGGCCGGGTGCCCCGTCGGTGCGCTGTCCCGGCCCGCGTGTCGTGCGACTCCAAGCGCAGACTCCCTGTGCACCGACGCGGCGATAATTTTTGCGCCCTCACTTGCGGCCGCAAAAATTGTCGTCATGTTGCCCCCGCGCGTTCCACTTCGCTGCACGTGAACGCCGCGCCTTGCGCCGGCTTCGGTTCCGGCCGCTGCGACGCCGCAAGCTTGACTTGCAGCGCCAGCGCTTCGATGTCGTGCTTGAGCTTGTTACACGCTGGCGTGTGCCACTCGTCGCCCTCACCTGAGCCCGGGGGATCACGCCGACCCCAACACCGTTGCGTTGCCGCGTGCGCGATGCGCCGGGCTTCGCTGGCAATCTGCTCGTTGAGCAGGAATTTTCGCAGCTTGTGTGTCATCGCATCATCCCCGCTAGTGCCAGTACGAAAATCACCGCGATAATCGCCAGCGCGATCCACGCCAGCAGGCGAAAGCCGTTGCGTCGGTTGGGCGCCAGCATCATCACATGTGATCCATTTCCACCTGCGTCGTCGCCGTCAACGGCTTCAACGCGATGCCGCGGAAGCCGCGCGCGGTCATCGTGCGCATCGACACATAACCCTTGCGCTGCACCCCTTGCGCAAACGCGCGCATCGACCCGATATATTCGCCGCGATCTTCCGCCCACTTGCGCCACGACGCGTAAAGCGCCGACGTGGCGGTGAACGCCTGCGGGTCGTCGCGGCACTCGTCGGCAATCCAATTGGCAAGCTCATCTTCGGATTCGAGATATTCCGTCGTGGCGTCGCGCACGACGGCCGGCGGGTCGAGTCCCTGCACCATCCAACTCATCGCGCCGTCGATGCCCCACCGCAGGATGCCGGGCCATTCGTGGCGCAACTGCTCGCCCAGCGTGTCGTCGCGCTCGTCGTCGGGAATGGTGACGAGAAACGGCAACAAGTGCATACGCCGCTTGATCGCCTTGTCGATTGAGCGCAACGCCGGCTTGTGATTGCCGGCGATGGCGAGCTTGAATTGCGGCTGATACTCGAAACTGTCGGCGCGCATGAAACGCGCGCGGATCTTGTCGCCGCCCGTGAGCACCTTCACCTTGGATTCCGACCACGACTTGCCTTGCTCAGTCTCGACCGCCGTGACGAGGCGGGCACCGCGCAACACCGCAAGCTCTTCGGGGTGGTGCTCGAATTGCCCGGCGACAAACGTTTCGATTGCCGCCGTCTGCGCATAGTCGTGCATGATGGCGGCGAGCGTTTGCAGGAATACGCCCTTGCCGTTCTGCCCGGTGCCGTACAAGAAAAAAAGCGCCTGCTCGATGGTCAGGCCGGTGAGGCAATAGCCGAACATGCGTTGCAGGAACGCTTGCAGGTCGGCATTGCCGCCCGTGATGCGCTCAAGAAATCGCATCCACAACGGGCACGCGGCCGCGTCAACCGGTGCCGGCGTCGCCGCCGTGCACTTCGAGCAGTAATCAAGCCGCCGATGCGGGCGTACCTCGCCCGTGTCAAGCTCGACCGTGCCGCCGGGACAATTGAGGATGCGCACATTCGTGTCCCACACATCGACATCGGCCGCCAGCCGCTTCATCGCCCGCGCGCGCACCTCGATGCCGCTGACGAAGCCCCACATTTCGACGCGCTTGCGTTCCTTCGGCCGCTTCATCGCGATGTCGCGGCACAGCGCGCCAGCCAGATCCACCGCGCGCCCGGTGCGATCCATCTGCCAATGCCCGGCGGCAAAATGCATCCACGACCCGAAGCCCTGCACATAACGAAGCTCGTCACGGTGGCGCTTGGCAAATTCCGCCGCCACGCTTTCCGTCGTCGGCATGAATTCGGGAAGCTCATAGGCCGGCACCGGTTCGCTGCGCAGCGGGATCACGTTTTCGGCCATGCCGGGCGGCACCCCCGCCCGCTCCGGCCCCTCGCCGCCCCCGCCGTTGGTCGCAGCCATGGCACCACCTTTCTTTAAAGTCGCAAGTCGCTGGCGAAATCCGCCCCGCCGCCGCCGCGTTGATCAATCTGCAAGGCCCGCGCCCGCTTGCCGGCATACTGCCAGCGCGCCACCACGAAGCCCGCCGCATAGCGGCCGGGCGGGTCGTCGTCGGCACACACGACAAGCTCTTCGGCGCCGGCCACCGGCTGGAAGGATTTGAACAGCGAGGTCGAGCCCAGCGCCCACAGCGCGACGCCGGGCGCCACCGGGTCGAGTCCATGCCAGACGACGCCCAGCCCCGACTCGACGCCTTCGGCAATCCACAACTGCCGGCACGGCACCGACCCGGCGAGCATGATGGCCGCGCCCGCCGCCGGCCCCAGCATCATCGGCACGCCGCATTTGTCCCACCGCGGCGTCATGAAGGTGCGGTGCAAAGCCTGCGGCGCACCGGTCGCCATGCTGCGCATCAGGCACAACATCGCCGGCTGCCGGTCGTGCTCGCGCGGGCAGCGCGGATGAAACCGGATCGTGTCGGTGAGCAGCCGCCCCCACCATTGACGCCACGCCGGCCCGGTGCAACTGTGGCCATTCGCGCCGTCGCCCTCGACAGCGCCCTCGCTGATGCCGGCGCCTTCGCCAACGAAACCACGATGCCATTGCAAATATGAATACTCGACGCCCGTGCCCGCCGCCGGCCGCGCGTCATCCCAGATGCGCAACGCTTGCGCGGTCGCCGCGGCGCGGGCGGCCGCTTCCCGCCTCGCCCGCTCGCGCGCCTGCTCGCGCAGCGCTTTCCGTTCTTCCTTCGTCAGCTTGCGCCGGGGCTCGCCGTTCCATAAGCCGCGCGCGCGCAACGCCGCGATAACGTCGCGCGAGTCGCAGCCCGACAGGCATCGCACCTGCACCGCTTGCCGCCCGTCATAGACGATGAGCGACGGCGCCCCGTCGTTGTGCGCCGGGCACCGGCAGGACCATTGCCGCCCCGCCCGCTTGCCGCCCAGCGCGTGCGCAAGCTCCGCGGCGTTCATGGCACCATCCGCAAGGCTTGCTCGCGCTCGATTGCCCCGACGTGGTCAAGCACCATGCGGCGCGTGAGATACCAACGCGCCGTGCGATTGAGCCCGGCGATGACCCGCCACTTGAATTGCTGATGCAGCCGCACGGCGCGCGCGTCGTCGTCGAGCACGTCGGCAAGAATCGCCAACGCGAGTTGCGCCGGCCCGCTGCCGCCATATCCCCATTCGAAGCCGGTGGGCGAATGGTTGTCGAGATCGAGGCGCAGCGGCAGCATTTCCGGCTTGTGCCCGCCGTCGCCGACGCGCACGTGCGCGGTGCCGCTGTCAGGGTCGCGCCATCCCCAATAAAAACGTTCCATTTTTGTGTGCTCCTGTTTTTTTGCTCACTCGAACAACGGGCCGGGCGGCAGCACCTTGCCGCGTGCCTTGATGCTCGCGTGCAAGCGCTCGTCGGGGCCGGCAAACACCAGCGCCATGCGCCGTTCGATGTCGGCCACGTATTCGGCTTCGGCTTCGATGAGCACCGCGCGCGCGCCTTCGCGCCACGCCGCCTCGCCCGTGGTGCCGGTGCCGGCGAACGGATCGAGCACCAGGGCGCCGCGCCGCGTCACCAGCCGCACAAGGTATTGCATCAAATCGACGGGCTTCACCGTCGGATGCTTCGAGCCCAGCCGGTCATCGCCGTCGGCTTTTGACGAATACCAAAATCGTTTAGCGTAAGCCTGCGCCCCAGCTTCCGCGCTCGTTTCGATGATGTCGAATGTGGCAAGCTCGACACAACGGCCGCACATCGAATGGCTTACTGTAATCGTCGTGGTGCCAATCGGCTTTGGGGTTGCCACACACGTCACATCGCCCAGCCTTGCCGTAACGCTTTCGCGCGGCAACGCGAGCAAGCACCTTCGTTCTGAATTCTGGATCGCTTCGGTAACGCTCGCGCAAACGACTCTTAATTCGTTCGCCGATACGCTCGTATTGTGTGCCCGGTAGCTTTCTCTTTGCAGCGCTAATCGCGCTGTTGATTGCGCCACTACATTGCTTAGAGCAGAAACGGCGCGCTCGCTTTGAAGCGCAAAAGGCTGCCCCGCATCGTTCGCACAATTTGTCGAATGGCATGGATCATCCTGTTTTGCTTCATAGAAGAAACGCGCGGCGGAACCGGAATCGCCAAAGCGATGACCGTCGCCGCCCGCAAGCCCGAATATGCCCGCGCCCTTGGCTTCCCTAATTGCGTCGCGTTCGCTGCCCGCACCATGCACATCAGGAAACGCCGCGACCACCTCGTCGCTGCCGTCGTGGATCACGTTGGCAGGCCAGCGGCCGGAAACGTGACCACCATGCACACCCGCTTCATTCCCGGTTCGCCAATGCTCGCGATTCCCGGTTCCCCCATTGCACGCGCGTTCTGTGCTGTCGTCGGTGGCCACCCGGCATCCGTCGATGTTGAGCGCGCCGGTGCCGAAGCGCAGCACGTTTTCCGCCACCGTGCCGATCAGCGGCTTGCGCGCGATGATGACCGGTTCGAGGTTAGGGGATAAATTGCCAGTGTCGCCGGAAATGTTCACCTGCATCGAGTAATTCAAGGTTTTCAATGCGGTTGTCAGTCTTGATGCCGTTGCGATGGTGCACTTGTTCATGCGATTGCAAATCGCGTCCAAGATGCTGAGCCATGACAAGGCGATGTTCGCCGACGTATCCCCCATTGTGACGCACGTAGATATATCCATTAGACGGATCACAATATCGACCGCCTCGCCAAAATCCGTTTGCGCTTCCGACTCCTCGCCCGCGCTGCCAAACGGCCTTGCATTTGGTTGAGCAAAACGCGCCCTTGTTTTTGTCGTGTCGGCGAATGCGGGCGCGTTGAATGTAAAACTGAGCGCCACACACGGCGCAATTCCGATGCTCGCCAAGCTTTCGATTTGCGCATTTTCTAGAACAGAATTTGCCACCGCGAGCAACGTGGCTTGGAAACAACGAAAAGAATCGACCACATCGGGCGCAGCGGCATTTGACCATGCGAGTACCCGCATATTCATTTCGGCAAAGATGATGGCAAGGTGTTGCAGCGCGGTCGGTGGCTTCATCGCGATTGTGACGGGCTCGCCCGCCGGTTTTAGCGCGGTGCCCCAACCTTCCCATACGCGCGCCGCGTCGGTGGCCGGTACATCGGAATCCGTCATGTGCTCAGGGTCAAACATCCACGGGCGCACATTGCCGTTGTTGCGCTGGTGCCCGATGTTCGAACGTGGCTTCACCTGCTCGCGTGTGCCGCCAAGCGTGCGGTCGATTCCCTTGCTCACGTCGTGCGATTTCGGGAAGCCCGACCCATACAGCCACATCACGGTGTCGCGGATCTCGAAGCCGGCATCTTCGATGGCGCACGCCATGCGGTGCGTCGTGCGCGTGCCGCCGAACGCGACGAGGTGCGCACCGGGCTTGAGCACACGCAACACCGCTTGCCACGTTTCGACGCGCAAGCTCACGTCGCCGCCATCCCATTTTTTGTTCATAAAACCGACGGCTGTTCGCTGATAGGGATTGATACGCCCCATCGTCAGTTTTTTGTCATCAGGCCCCATTTCACCGAAGCGCTTGACAATGCTGGTCAGGTGATACGGTGGATCGCACACACACGCATCGAAAGAGTCAGCGTCAAGCGTGGGCAGGACTTCGAGGCAATCGCCTTCATGAAGCGTGATGCGGCCGTCGAGGAAGGTGCGCGCGGCCATCGCTTCACCACACGCCGATGATGTCGAGCGCCGGCAATTCGCTCATCGGTGACAAAACATTTTGCGGTATGAAAAACGCCGGGCGATTTTTGTGCGTCGGATCGCACCAATAATCGGGTTTCTTGCCGTCGTGGGCATACAACCATCCGGCGAGGCGAAAGCGCGGTGCGATGCCAAGCGCGAGAATGTAAGGCTTGTGGTCCTTGTCCCACGAATGCAGCCGCAGGCGGTCGGTGTCGCGCGCCGCGGTGCGCACCTGATACGGGCCGACATCGTCGGCATCAGAGTCGGCAACGTCGCCCGACCAATAGACGCCCAGCCATTTTGCCAAGGCGCATTCGCCGCACGCGCCTTCAATGTGCCCTTGCCAGCCGATATCAGGGTCGAAGCCCTGCCGATGATGGTGGCCGCGCCGCAGCGCGTGCCCGTGCCGCTGCACGCCGACAAGGGCAGCGTGCATCACTTCCGACCATGTGAGATTGACGACAAGGCTGCGCGATGGGGCGTGCATCGCATCACCATGTGCTGACGTTGGCGCGCACGGCGCCCCAGCGCTTCAACACGTCGAGCGCTGCCGGGTAATTATCGACGCAGGCATATGGATAATTGCTGCTCGCGCACCACCACGCAAAATCCTTCTGCTCGTCGGTGAACCTGCCCAGCTTCGGCCGTTTCAATTCGAGGAAGTGCGGCCCCCCGTCGGCATAGACGCCGCATTCGGTGCATTGACCGCGCGGCGCGAGCAGAAGGAAGTCGGGCCACCCGGGCGTGACGCCCATGCGTTTGAGGCGCGCCGCGGTGATGGGTTGGCGAAGCTCGCCCATCGGCATGTGCGTGAACAGCCAGCCGGGCACGATCCAGCGGCGCAGCGTGTCGGCGATGAGAACGTGAAGGGAAAATTCCGTCGGCGGGGGCGGTGCGGTGCCGCGCTGCCGGCTGCCTTTGAACAAGTGAAGTTGCCGGCTGTCGGCCATCGGCCGATGCCCCTCGCTTCATGGTGTTTAAAGGTTCTGTTTTGCTCGACTGTGCGCGCGTCGTACCGGCGCCACACCGGACACCATACCGATATGTGTCGGCTATGTCACGCAATTTTGTTGTAGGGTCAACACCATACAACCACCGATAATAACCTTAATTGTGCTGAAACAGGCGGGAACATTATAGGACGGCTAGAAATAGCCTATAAACAATGGTACGCAATTCGCGCGCCGCATCAGAACGGCATGGAAGTACAGGCTAGGGGTGTCCAATGACAAAAGCCGCCACGCTCACAACAACGGAAAGGAATCCCGTGGGCGAGCTTGTGCGCAAGCGTCGTAAAGAATTGGGATTCAGCCAGCCGAATCTAGCCCGCCTCGTCGGCGCGCACGTGCAAACTCTCAACAAGATCGAAGCCGGCGAGATCAAATTTTCAAAATATTTCTATCGACTTGAGACTGTGCTGGGCATCAGCATTGTTCCCAAGGCGCAAGGGAACATCGCGCAAGCCGAAGTGTTCAAGCATCTAGCCGCCAACCCTGCCGCCGCATACCGAGATTTACCGCTTTACGGTGCGATGCAGATGGAACGTACACACAAGCTTTTTACCAACGGCGCTTTCCTGTTCATTGAAGAGCCCATCGACATGATCGAGCGGCCGGAATGGTTGCGCTACAACAAGCAGGCTTACGCGCTGAAAATCACCAATGACTCCATGGCGCCGCGCTTCAATACCGGCGAGCGCGTCATTGTTGACCCGCTGCTAGAGCCGAAGGCGAGCACCGACGTTGTGCTGCGCACAAACAACGTGGCCGGCGACCTGAAAGAGCAGCCGCAGGCAGGCAAAACGCACGCCGGCACGGTCGTACATCTGATCGAGGTGAGCAAAGCCAACTGGCTGGTGCAACAACACAATCACCGCAAGGGCGCACGCTTTTCGCTGTCGCGCAAGCATTGGCCATCCTGCCATAGGATTGTCGGCGCCACCTTCGAGCGCACCTAGGACCAACCCTTAAGCGCCTCTAGGGTTTTGTCGCAGATGCCGGGCGGGCATCCACCGATGACTTTCTGTCGCAGAAACGTCACACAGCGCGCAATTTAGCTTTTCGGCTGTATAGCTTTTTCCCGATGCGTGCCCCGTTCCTGACAGCGCTGTCAGGTTGTTGCCGTGCGATTCCCGCCTTGACGCCGCCGTACCGATGCCGGTACGATCACCGGTACACATCGAGCACCGCAACACGTGAAAGGCATGGAGCAACACCGTGCCGCTGTCACCCCTGCGCGCCGGAAAAATAACCGCGAGCTTTGCGCCTTGGCTGATGGCCGGCGACGCCGCCCGCATCCTCAACGAATGGTTCAAGCTTACCGGCGATCCGCGCTTCGTGGCGGAAGATTTTTCCGCCGATTGGGGCGTGCAATTCGGCATCTTCATCGAACGCTTTGCCCTCGACTGGCACGAACGGCGCAAGCAGCAAGAGCTTTGCCGGCGCGGCGCATTCGTGGTGCACCCGACGTTGCCGCATGTCGGCGCCACGCTCGACGCCTACCGGCCGGCTGATAACACCGTCGTCGATGTCAAGGCGATTCACGCGGCGAGCGACATCGACCAAGCCGTCGCCTTCTACACGCCGCAAATGGTGGTGCAGCGCGCGTGCGTCGGCGCCGACTATGCGGCGCTGCTCATCGTGCACGGCGGGCAAGAACCGCTCGAAGTCATCGTGCCGAACGTCGAAGAATACGAGGCGCGCGTATTCGAGCGCATCGACCAGTTTTGGCGCTGCGTTCAAGAGCGCGTGCCGCCCGTCGAGATCGTCGAGGCCCCGCCCGTGACGCCGCCGGAACAATGGCGCGACATCAACCTTGACACCGACGGCGCCAATTACAACTGGGCCGGCGACATGGCGATGCACCTGCGCACGTGGGCAGACTCGCACGTCGCCGCCAAGGTGAACGAAACCGCGCGCGAGGAAATCAAGCGCCTGTTGCCGGAAAATTGCCGCAAGCTTCGCTTCGAGGCGATCACTGTGGCAAGGAACAGGGCGCGCGCGGTGAGCATCAAGCTGACTGGGTGAACACATGGGCGACCGTCGCTTTTTCAATAAGACTGAAAGGGATGCGCTGTTCATGGCTGCGGATGGAAAGAGCGAAATCAGCGGCGAGCCATTGCCATCTGACTGGCACGCTGATCATGAAAAGCCTTGGTCGAAAGGTGGTCAAACTGATGTAGGAAACGGCCAAGCGTTATTGCCTGGAGAAAATCTAGCGAAAGCCGACGAATGGAACGAGCAGCGCGACAGATTCGCATGGCAGAATGAATTTATTGAGCACTATCAATTGACACCACAGCGCGACTATCTTTTGGCTGCGCTGCCCGGTGCGGGAAAGACGCGCGCGGCCAACAAGGTCGCACGGAATTATCGCGATACATATACGGCCGGGAAGGTCATTGTCATCACACCGTCGCGACATTTGCGTCGCCAATGGCGCAGTGTTGCAGCAACGCACGGCATTCATTTGGCAACAAAGGATTTCAGTGGAAGCTTGATCGATTTTGACGGAGTGGTCACGACCTATCAGGCCGTCGAAGCCAATCCGCACCTCTATAAGCGCTTGTGCAACAAATATGCGTGTTTTGTTATTTTCGACGAGATTCATCATGCGGCAGAAAAAAAGAAGTGGGGCGAAGCACTCTGCTTTGCATTCGAAAGCGCCGAAAGGCGGCTGCATTTGAGTGGCACGCCGTTCAAGTCAGATGGTGAAAAGATTGCGTTTTTGCGCGTGGCTAACGACGGGCGTTATCATGTCGATTTTACATATGACTACCCGACTGCATTGCGCGACGGAATCCTGCGCATAGCCTGCTTTCACAGATATGCCGGCGAGGTTTCGGTATCGGTCGATGACCAGCTTTTTACTTGGCATACGGATGACGAGCTTAACGAATCCGATGCTGCGCGTCGATTGCGTGGCTTGCTTCGCAGCCGGTCATTTACAAGAGGAATGCTGCTTGACGCCAAGCGTATGCTCGACATCACAAGAATCGACAAATCAGATGCAGGGGCACTTGTCGCTTGTATTGATATTGCACACGCGAACAGTGTTGCGGATCTCATCGCGGAAATTGAGGGCCAGCGCCCCGACATCGCAACATCTGATGATGACCACGCATCCGATGTAATCGACCGGTTTGCCCGAAACAATCACAAGTGGCTTGTTTCGGTAAGGATGGTTTCTGAGGGAATCGACATTCCACGGCTCATGGTGCTGGGTTTTTTGACCAACACGAGCACCGAACTTTTTTTTCGGCAGATTGTCGCGCGCGTGCTGCGCAATCAGAACACTGAGTTTGACGGCGACGCGCACATTTTCATGCCTGATGTTGCACCCTTGACCGACTATGCGGCGACGATTGAGCATTTTCAGGAGCAGATAATTGGTGAGGATGCCGACGAGCCAGCCTCATCATTGAGCGGCGAGCGGGTGTTGAAATCGTTTCAGGTTCTCGGTGCTACTGAGGCCGAATTTGCCGGATTAACAGCGCGCGGTGTCGAACATGATCTGCCGTCGGCAATGGAGATAAAGGCATTAGCCGAGCAATTTCACATCGCTCCATCGGTCGTTGCTGCGATTTTGAAGAAAGGTGCAACGTTCCGCGACCAGCCGGCGGCTACGGCTACGGCAACGCCACAGGAAGATCGCGAGCTTGAACGCGACCGATTGCGCACGGCTTGCAACAAGAAAGCTGCCGCCATAGCGCGATTGATAGGCATTCCTTATCGGGAAGTTCATATTGAATATCTCAAGTGTGTTGACGCAACGCGCCAACCACAGATGTCAATCGCCCAACTCAAGGCAAAACTCGAATGGTTGACGAACCGACACAAAGAGTCCCATCAGGCTTCGATGTCCTGAGGCGAAACGGCGACTTGGTTCATTCGCTTTGGAATGCTGTTGATCACTGCACGATTGACAGAATTCCTGCGATACTGCGCGAAGTCATGGTTTCGGGCGCGTGGCGGCAGCGCAAATTCAAAGGCAAGCTTTACGAGCATAATAGCTTTTTAGATTTCATCACGACGCCGCCGCTCGCGGGCTGTGGCTGGCCGCCCGAAAAGGTTGAGGCACTGATCAAGGATGATTCGGAAGTTCTGGCCATGTGGCGCGCAGCGACAACGGGAAAGCCCGGCCGACCGCAGAAAAATAGTGACATTGTCACTATTAAGTCTGAGCGCGGCAACACGCGCGCCTACACGCTCGACCGCCTCAAGCGCGAGCGGCCGGACCTGTTCAAGTTGGTGACTGCCGACAAAATGTCGGCCAACGCGGCGGCAATCAAGGCCGGCTTTCGCAAGAATCTGATGCCGCTTGACCGCGTGCTGAAATTACTTCCGAAGCTGTCACCCCTTGATCGCCATCAAATCCGCCAGCGCCTTGATGAAATGGATCGACCAAAAAAGCCGACCTCGTCGTCACAACAGGGGGCGCGACTCCTGTGACTCGCTTCGCCACCGCCACCACCGGCAATGCAACCGCTGTTGCCCTCACCCAAGCAGGCCAGCCAATGAACACCACCGCACTCGCCCCCTACAAGGCACGCTTGCCGCAGCCGCCCGGCACCGACATCGCGCCCGCCGTGTGGAAGGTTTACACCGATGTGATTTGGCCGGCGGCGAAATCGCCGGAAGTCATCGCGCTGGCGCACTCCTATTGCAAGGCGCGCGGGCTCGATCCGCTCAAGCGGCCGGTGAACATCGTGCCGATGTGGAATTCGCAGCTTGGCCGCTACGTCGAGCAGATATGGCCCAGCATCAACGAAATCGAAGTCACCGCCGCGCGCACCGGGGAATGGTCGGGCATGGATGATCCCGTGTGGGGGCAGGAAATCGAACGCACCTTCGCCGGCCGCGTGAAGTTTGGCAACGACTGGCGCAACGAATCCGTGACGCTGAAATTTCCCGAGTCGTGCAGCGTGCGCGTATATCGTGCGGTGCGGGGCCAGCGTTGCGGCTTCGCGGTGCCGATATTCTTCGAAGAGGTTTATGGCCGCGCCCAGGGCACCGACATCCCCAACGCCACGTGGCGCAAGGGGCCGCGCCAAATGCTGCACAAGGTGGCGCGTGCCGCGTCGCTGCGTGCCGCCTTCCCCGAGGAAGGCGACTATTCATCCGACGAAATGGAGGGAGGAGTCATCGACGCCGCGCCGGTCGCCGGCCCGGCGCCGGCCGACAACTGGTCACCGCCAACGCCGTCGGCATCGCCATCGCCGACGCCATCGCCATCGTCATCGCCACCGTCAGCGGCCACGCCCTCGCCACCGCCATCGGCTTCGACCACGCCAACGCCGCCGCCGTCGCCCTCGACGACGCTGTCGGCTTCGCCTTCGCCATCGCCTGAGTCATCGCCCACGCCCACGCCGACGGCAACGCCTACGTCGTCACCGCCTGAGCCCACGCCTTCGCCAGCGCCGACGGCCACGCCGTCGCCCGCGCCTTCGCCAACGGATTTGTTCGATGAAGGCGAAGTCATCGATCACGAAACCGGCGAGGTGTTGACCATGCCGCGCCAAGTCGGCGCCGACGGCGTGCCGGAAGATTTCAAGGAATGGGGCATCCGCTTCGTCAACCGGCTGATGGCCTGCGTCACGCTCGACGAGGTTGACGCCGTCGTCGGCGCCAACGCGGCACAGCTTGAGGCGATGAAAGCCGAAGCGCCCAAGGTGCACGTGCGCATCGCGCCGAACGTGCAGCGGGCAAAAGCTTCCATCGTCGCGCGCGAGCAAACCCCAATGGATG
>Ga0126377_10001080_pt1 | contig 17520 bp, 18 predicted proteins | sample PanSoiMetPlot_22_FD_92647 | JGI IMG/M metagenome (GOLD analysis project Ga0126377, IMG submission 92647) | Tropical forest soil microbial communities from Panama - MetaG Plot_22 | ecosystem: Environmental > Terrestrial > Soil > Tropical forest > Bulk soil | place: Panama | collected 2016-02-17 | reverse complement strand
CTTCTCCTCGTGGATCTCGTGGCGCCGCATCACCCGCCAGATCAGGTACGAGAAGGCGCCGGTCACGATCGGCAACGCGTACGTGAGCGCTCGGTAGACGAGTACGCCGGCGACGATCGCGGGCTGTGACGAGTCGCTGAGTACGGCGGAGAACACTGCGGTGTAGGCGATCTCGGTGATTCCGACGCCGCCCGGCGTGATCTGCACGATGGTCGCGATCCGACCGATCGCATAGAGCATGAGGCCGAGTGTGAGTGGCATCTGAGACCGGCTGATCCCACAGGCGTAAAGGCAGGCGACGAGCAGCAGCCCGTTGAGCAGGTAGCCGCCGATGACGGTCGCCAGCAGCTTGACCCCGTCGCGGCGCAGCGTGTCGATCAGGTCGGCCCGCATGCCGACGAAGTTGTCCGGCCAGCTGGTGATCCGGTCCTTGCCGAACAGCTTTCGGAACGGGTTCACGCACGCCTGCGCGGCCTTGCCCAGCCAGCTCGCGAGTCGCACGCTGCTGGCGATGGCGCCGACCACCAGCAGGGTCAGCGCCGCGAGGACGACCGCCCCGAGACCCACCAGCCAGGCATGAGCACCGCCGGCCGGCCCAGGCTGACCCACCAGGGTCCAGACCACGAAGAAGATGCCCGGCCCCATGAAGATCAGGGCGTCGGTCGACACACTCACCGCGAGCGTCGCCCGCGCGAAGTGCTCCAGGCTGACGCCCCACGAGCGCAGGATGGCGTACTGCGCCGCCGTCCCCGACGGTCCCGGGATGATGTTGCTGACCGCCGACGAGGCCTCGCGGGCGATCAGCGACTTCCCGAGCGGCAGTTCGGGCGTGAGCACCGAGTATGACGCCGCCAGGACGACTCGGATCGCGATCGCCACCAGGAACAAGTAAGCCAGCGTGAGCAGGCTCATCGACCGGAGCGAGTCGCCGACACTGCCGAACTCGGTCAGCTTCGGGATGATCGCCAGGAACAGCAGCACGATCAGGGCGCCGGACAGCGCACCGCTCAAGACCTTGAGGAGGACCGACCCCTGGCCAGGTCGAGCGCCGGTCGCCTCGGCCGGCAGCTTCGCGCCCCGCCGTCGGCGGCTTTCTGGCGCATCAGTCATCGCATGCCGCCGCTCCAGTCGCTCTCCTCACGCTCTCATCTTCTCGTGTGGGCCCTCCGGTGGTATCCCCCATTTCGAGTGAACGGAGTGGCAATCCTCCCCGTGTACACCGGATTGTGTTCGAACACCTGTGCTAACGTCGCGGGATGGACGACGTACGCGTGGAGTTTCGGGCCGGCCGTGACCACTACGGACAGGCGGTGTGGGCGGCCGCCCTCGTCGTCGAGCGCGAGCAGCGGGCCGATGGACCGTGGCTCAAGGTGCTCCCGGCCTACTCCGAGTCGGACGAGGCGGCCCACTGGGTGCGGGAGACCGACATCCGCAGCCTGGTCGGGTCGGCGACGGACGACGGCCTAGGCGCCTGACTCCGACTGGCTCGCCTCTGCCTCCGGCTGATCCGCCCCCTTGACGCCCTCGGGGAGCAGCAGCAGGGAGCCGATCAGGAAGCACACCGCGCCGAGGGACGTCGTCGCGTTGGTCAGTGCCTGCGAGACCTCCACACCGGTCTTGGGGAGCACGAAGCCCGTTACCGCCGAGATCCCGAACAGGATGCAGCCGAGCAGGTTGATCGCGACGATGGAGCCCTCGACGGTGCGTGGCGGCCGGGCCAGCAGGCGCCGGGTGACCTCGACGTAGGCGAGATATCCCGAGATGAGGAAGCAGATCGATCCCAGCGCGTCCGGCTGCCAGACCAGATGGTTGTACGTGCCGGAGTCGATCGTGACGGTCATGCCGCGGAACGTCGTGATGTTGAAGAACAGCGTGCCGATCAGCTGGATGCCGCTGCTCCACCAGTCGATACCGCGCGGCCGCCAGACGAAGGCCCGGAACGACCCTCCCGCCGCCTCGTGCGACTCGTAGTCGGTGTTGACCGACTCGAGCCACTGCAGCAACGCGGCCGAGGTGAAGAAGATCGAGCCGATGAAGAAGGTGACGCCGACGGCCCGGCCGCCGACCGCGTCGAGATAGATCCGCCATGGCGCGACGACGAAGCACAGCGACCCGATCGCGAACAGGATCGAGATCCACCAGGACGCCCGGTGTGGCGCCCACAGCAGACGCTCGCGGCCGGGTCGTATCCGGGACAGCCGCGACTGGTGCTTGCGGCGCCACCGTCGTGAGGGCGCGGCCACGTCAGTGCCTCGCGAGCGGAGCCGGTGATGACGCCGTGGCGTCGCGTCCTGGCTCACCCTTGGCAGGCCGGCGCGTCGTTGAACGCCTGCTTGAGCGCGTCGTCGGCCGAGCTGAGGTAGCTCGAGAGGTTGTCGGTGAGGCTGCCGAGCGCATCCTTCGTCGCCGAAAGTGACGACGTCGCCTCCGCGATAGCCGCGGTGAACGCCTGAGCGTCGGTGGCATCGGCGGCCTTCTGCGTCGCGCCGGTGAGGTCCGAGACGCTGTCGCTCAACTGCTGGGCGTCGTCGTTCAGCTGGTCCGACGCCTGCGTGATCGCGTCGTTGGTGTTGTCGGGGAGATCCGTGATCGTGTCGCCCAGGTCACCGATGTCCTTCTGCACCGTGTTGACGCGGTTGGTCAGCTCGGTCTGAGCCTGCTGCAGCGCGCTGGTGCCGCTGCCCGAGTCGATCTTGATCGAGTCGGTGAGGCCACTGATGCTCGAGGACACCTGGTCCGCCCCCTGGCAGACGTCATTCGCCCACGCTGTCTCCTCGGACTGCGATGCCTCGTTGCCGTCGCCACCACACGCTGTCAGCACGAGTACGCCGATCGCCACTCCGACAGCCAGTCTGGTCATGGGTCTCCAACCTCACGGTGTGCCGCCACCGATGTCACGGCTTCCCTACGTCGGCATCGTCGCCAACCCGGCCACCTCGCCTCTAGGGCCGAACGCCCTGATCGGGCGCCGTGCGACCCGGCTTCAGCGCAGCTTCAGTGCTTGACTGGTACTTACGTTGTCGGTGCGTACGCAGGGGTCGGCGCATCGAGAGGTGGAGCGGTGCGCGTACTGGTCGTGGAGGACGAGCGACGGCTCGCGGACGGACTGCGGGCCGGACTCGAGGCGGAGGGTTTCGCCGTCGACGTGGCGCTCACCGGCACCGACGGGCTGTGGTACGCCCAGGAGAACTCCTACGACGCGATCGTGCTGGACATCATGCTGCCTGGCGTCGATGGCAATCAGGTCTGCGAACAGCTCCGGGCGGACGACGACTGGACACCGATCCTGATGCTGACCGCCCGAGACGATGATCATGATCAGGTCACGTCGCTGGATCGTGGTGCGGACGACTACTTGACCAAGCCGTTCTCGTATGCGGTGTTGCTGGCCCGGCTGCGAGCGCTGTTTCGCCGGGGCAGCGCGGAGCGACCGGCGGTGCTGACGGCCGGCGACCTGCGGATGGACCCGGCCGCCCGGCGGGTGTGGCGGGGCGACACCGAGCTGGATCTGACCGCCCGCGAGTTCGCGGTGCTCGAGTGCCTGCTGCGCCGGGCCGGCGACGTGATGTCGAAGCGCGACCTGCTGGCTCACGTGTGGGATTTCGACTTCGACGGCGACCCCAACATCGTCGAGGTGTACGTCCGTCATCTGCGCAACAAGGTGGACCGACCGTTCGGCCGGGCCGCGATCGAGACGCTGCGGGGAGCGGGATATCGGTTGGCCCGCGATGGCGGCTGATCGCAAGGACCCGACCCGGCTGCGGCAGGTTCGCTGGCGTACGACCGGGATCGCCGTCGCGGTCGTGGGCGTGTCGGTCGTCCTGGTCAGCGTCGCGCTGCTCGTGACCCTTCGACACACCCTGACCGAGCAGGTGCGAGACGACGCGAACCTCCGGGCGCACGATGTCGCCGTGGCCTGGGCGGAGGGGGAACGGGCTCCCCTGCCGGCCGGCGATGCCGAGGACATGCTGATCCAGGTGCTGTCCGCCGACGGAACCGTGTTGCAGTCGAGCCCCAACGTGGCAGGCGAGCCCGCGGTCGCCCAGCTCGAGCCCGGCGACTCGGTCGAGACCCACACGTCACTCGGATCGAGTACCTACTACGTCGTCGCCGCGGGCATCGAGGGTGGCAGTGGCCCGGCCCGTACGGTGCTGGTCGGTCGTGCGCTCGACGACGTCACTGAGGCGACCTGGGCCGTCGTCCGGGTGCTGCTCGTCGGTATCCCGCTGCTGTTGATCGTGGTGGCTGTGACGACCTGGGGTCTGGTCGGGCCGGTGCTCGGCCGGGAGGAGCGAGCTGCGCGGCGGCAGCGGGAGTTCGTCTCGAACGCGTCGCACGAGCTGCGGTCGCCGGTCGCGGCGATTCGGCAGCATGCCGAGGTGGCGCTGGCGCATCCCGATCGGGTCACGCTCGCCGACGTCGCGACGCCGGTGCACGACGAGGCGATCCGGATGCAGGTCCTGGTCGAGGATCTGCTGTTGCTCGCGCGGGTCGACGAGCATGCGCTGCGGCTGGAGCACGACGCCGTCGACGTGGACGACCTGGTGCTCGACGAGGTCCGGCGGCTGCGGGCATCGACCGACCTGACTGTGGACGGATCCGGCATCCGGGCCAGTCGAGTGCACGGCGATGTTCGCATGCTGGGCCGGGTGCTTCGCAACGCTGGCGACAACGCCGCCCGGCATGCGCATTCGACGGTGGCCATGTCGACGTCGCGTACCCCGGGCGGGATCGAGATCTGCGTCGACGACGACGGGCCGGGGATCGCGCCGGGCGATCGGAGCCGGGTGTTCGAGCGCTTCGTACGTCTCGACGCCGCCCGGGCTCGCGATCACGGCGGCAGTGGGCTCGGTCTCGCGATCGTGGCCGAGGTGGTGGCGGCACATGGCGGTCGGGTCGCGATGGCGGACTCGCCGCTCGGCGGAGCGCAGCTGCGGATCACGCTGCCCGCTGCTGCCGACGACGAATCTTGAGCGATTGCGGTAGTCATCGCTACCCGAATCCCTCAAGATCCGTGAGGCTCAGAAGAACTCGAGCAGGTACGGGTCGGCAACGAAGGCCGCGTCGAGTCGCCGGTCGACGTCGGGGCGGCCGCCGGTCACGAGGCCGACAGCCCGGAGCGTGGCGAGCGGGGTGCCGGCGTACATTGCGGCGAGCCCGTTCGGCCCGAGCCGCAGGGCGTCCTCGATCTCAGCGGCCTGCTCCAGGCTGCCAATGCCGTCCGCGATCCGAAGACGCCAGCTCCCGTCGCAGCCGGGCGCGATCGGGTCGGTGACGGTGAGCGAGACGTCGACCGGAGCCGACGCTGCGTAGCCCCGTTGGCCGATCGCGGTCGGCGCATCGATCAGCCGGAGCATCCAGCGCCCCTGCTCGGCGGCGCTGGCAGCCGACCGATCGAGCAGGAAGTGCACTGGATCATGCGGCGCGACGAAGGCATGCACCGACCTGGCGATCGAGGCCCCAGAGCCCACGACGGACCACAAGGCGCGCAACGAGGACTCGCTCGCGGCGAGCAGGTGCGTGACGTAGAGGTCGCCCTCGTACCAGCCGTAGACGACGAACCCGTCGTCGGTGAGGTAGCCCCACGTATCCGTCTCGCCCAGCGCATTGCGGAGCTCCTCTGGCTCGAGGAGCTTCGGCCCGCTGGCGCCGGTCGCGGTCCAGTGCGCGCGCATGAGGTCGATCATCCGGTCGACGGAGTCGGCATCAGCGAGGCGTACTTCGACACTGCTGTGGCCGAGGCGACGCAGCCAGTCGGGGTCGATCGTGATCCGGTGCTGGACGCCGGCGAGCTCCCAGCCGACGCCGCGGTAGAGCGCCGGCACGCTCGGATAGAGCGCCGAAACCGCATCGCCCAGCTCACCGGCTCGTCGGGCGGCGGCCGACATCAGCTGCGAGGCGACGCCCTGTCCGCGGTAGTCCGGCGTGACGACGACACCGGCCATGCCGGCCATCGACAGCTCGCGGCCGCCCCAGAACTGCCGGAACGGTCGAAGCCTGGCACTGGCCACGAGTCGCGACCCGTGGTACGCGCCGATCAGCCGACCGGCCGCGATCGCCTCCTTCCGGCCTTGAAACCATGCCTCACGTCGCGATTCGGGCATCGGGCCGAACGATCGGCTCTGGATGTCGAGCGCGAGCTCCAGGTCGGACTCCGCCAGATCGGCCGTACGCAATGTCGCCGCCATGGCGCGGACTCTACGGCGGCGGGCCGAATGGACCCACCGATTTCACCGGGGGCGGCTGGCATCGCCCGGCACCTACGCTCTAGCGTCCTGCAAGGTGAGCGCGCGTGAGCGCACCGCGTACGCGCCGCCGGCCAGGTCCACGACCCCGAGGAGTACCGATGCCGCACACCGTCCAAGGAGTCGTCGCCCGCGAGAAGGGCGCTCCGGTCACGCTGGAGGAGATCGTCGTCCCCGATCCGGGTCCGGGTGAGGCGCTGGTCCGCGTCGAGGCCTGCGGGGTCTGCCACACCGACCTGCACTACCGCGAGGGCGGCATCAACGACGACTTCCCGTTCCTGCTCGGGCACGAGGCGGCCGGCACCGTCGAGGCGGTCGGCGACGACGTCGACGAGGTCGCACCGGGTGACTTCGTGATCCTGAACTGGCGAGCCGTCTGCGGTCGCTGCCGGGCCTGCCTGCGCGGTCGCCCGTGGTACTGCTTCGACACCCACAACGCCAAGCAGCCGATGACGCTTGCCGACGGCACTCCGCTGTCGCCGGCGCTCGGCATCGGATCGTTCGCCGACAAGACGCTGGTCGCCGCCGGCCAGTGCACCAAGGTTGACCCCGAGGCACCGGCGGCGACGGCCGGACTGCTCGGCTGTGGCGTGATGGCCGGCTTCGGCGCCGCGATCAACACCGGCAACGTGGGCCGTGGCGACACGGTCGCGGTGATCGGCTGCGGTGGCGTCGGCTGTGCATCGGTCGCGGGTGCTCGGCTCGCCGGCGCTCGTCGGATCATCGCCGTCGACATCGACCCGATGAAGCTGGACTGGGCACGCAGCCTCGGCGCCACGCATGCGATCGACGCGAGCCAGGTAGACGACGTCGTCACGGCGGTGCAGGACTTCACCGACGGCTTCGGCGCCGACGTGGTCATCGACGCGGTGGGCCGGCCCGAGACCTGGAAGCAGGCGTTCTACGCCCGGGACCTGGCCGGCACGCTCGTCCTGGTCGGCGTACCCACGCCGGACATGCGGCTCGAGATGCCGCTGCTCGACTTCTTCGCGCGAGGCGGCTCGCTCAAGTCGTCCTGGTACGGCGACTGCCTGCCGAGTCGGGACTTCCCGATGCTGATCGACCTCTACCGACAGGGTCGGCTCGACCTCGATGCGTTCGTGTCGGAGACGATCGGCATCGACGGGGTGGAGGCGGCCTTCGACCGGATGCAGCAGGGCCAGGTGCTTCGCTCGGTGGTGGTGTGGTGACCGGCGGCGTACGGATCGACCGGGTCGTCACGTCGGGCGAGTTTCGGCTCGACGGCGGGTCCTGGACCGTCGACAACAACGTCTGGCTGGTCGGCGACGACACCGATGTGATCGTGATCGACGCCGCCCATGACGCGACGGCGATACTCGACGCGATCGGCGGCCGTCGGGTCGGAGCCATCGTGTGTACGCACGGGCACAACGACCACATCAACGCGGCGGTCGAGCTGCGAGAGGCCACCAGCGCACCGATCTGGCTGCATCCCGGCGACCGAATGCTGTGGGACGCCGAGCATGCGGTGGCGCCCGATCACGACATCGTCGCCGGCGGCCGGTTCGAGCTCGCGGACATCGTGCTGCAGGTCCTACACACGCCGGGTCATTCGCCCGGCTCGGTGTGCCTGTTCGCGCCGCAGGTCAACGCCGTGTTCACCGGCGACACTCTGTTCGCCGGCGGTCCGGGAGCCACCGGCCGGTCGTACTCCGACTTCGACACGATCATCGAGTCGATCCGCGATCATCTGCTGACCCTGCCGTCGGAGACCGTCGTCCATACCGGCCACGGCGACACGACGACGATCGGCAGCGAGCGACCCGACCTGCCCGCCTGGATCGAACGCGGCCACTAACCCCCACGACGATCCGTCACTCAGACAGCGACCATCCGCCAGATAGACAGCAACCATCCGGCATGTCCGAGTGACGGATGGTCGCTGTCTGAGTGACGGATCGTCGGCGGTGTCGGGCGGGCGTCGAGACGGTTAGCCTGAGCGCATGACGGAGACACTCGCCGCGCTGACCGCCCACCTCGCCGACGCCGATCCCGAGATCGCACGCCTCGTCGATGCCGAGGGGCGCCGACAAAGCGAGTCGATTCGGCTGATTCCGAGCGAGAACTACGTCTCCCAGGCGGTGCTCGACGCCACCGGGACGGTCCTGACCAACAAGTACTCCGAGGGCTACGCCCGGCGGCGCTACTACGAGGGCCAGCAGATCATCGACCAGGTCGAGGAGCTCGCCATCGAGCGGGCGAAGTCGCTGTTCGGCGTCGACCACGCCAACGTGCAGCCGTACTCCGGATCGCCGGCCAACCTGGCGATCTACCTGGCGTTCCTCCAGCCGGGCGACACGATGATGGGCATGTCACTGCCGATGGGCGGGCATCTCACCCACGGGTGGAGCGTGTCGGCGACCGGCAAGTGGTTCAACGCCGTGCAGTACGGTGTGCGCCGCGACACCGGCCGGATCGACTTCGACGAGGTACGCGAGCTCGCCGAGAAGGAGCGCCCGAAGCTGATCTTCTGTGGTGGCACGGCGATCCCGCGCACGATCGAGTTCGAACAGTTCGCCAAGATCGCCCGCGACGTCGACGCGATCCTGGTCGCCGACATCGCGCACATCGCCGGTCTGATCGCGGGCGGTGCGCATCCGTCGCCGGTCGGGCATGCCGAGGTCATCTCGACGACGACGCACAAAACCCTGCGCGGACCACGCGGCGCGATGCTGATGTCGGACGCCGAGCACGCCAAGGCACTCGACCGAGCGGTGTTCCCCGGTCTGCAAGGCGGTCCGCACAACCACACGACGGCCGCGATCGCGGTGGCGCTGCGGGAGGCCGCGACGCAGGAGTTCCAGGCGTACGCGCAGCAGATCGTGACCAACGCCAAGGCACTCGCGACCGCGCTGACCGATCAGGGGTTCGACCTCGTCTCCGGAGGCACCGACAACCACCTGATCCTGGTCGACCTGACCAACAAGGACATCGGTGGCAAGCCGGCCGCCCAGGCGCTCGATCGGGCCGGCATCGAGCTCAACTACAACACCGTGCCCTACGACACCCGCAAGCCGTTCGACCCGTCGGGCATGCGGCTCGGCACCCCGTCGGTCACGACCCGCGGTCTCACCGAGGACCACATGCCGCAGATCGCGGCGTGGATGGCCGAGGCGGTCGAGGCCGCGAAGCGCGAGGACGAGGACACGCTGGCGCGGATCAAGGGCGAGGTCGTCGAGTTCGTCCGGCCGTATCCGATCCCCGGCTGGCCACCCGCCTAGCTCAGAGGTCGGCGAAGAAGGCTGCGATGTCGGCCGCCATGAGCTCTGGCTCCTCGGCAGCGGCGAAGTGGGCGCCGGTCGACATCGGCGTCCAGCGCACGACGTTGTAAAGCCGCTCGGCCCACTCCCGGGGCGGGGAGCCGTCGTCGAGGTACTGATTCGCGAACAGCGCGATCCCGGTCGGCACCGTGACGAGGTCGTCCGGCCCGAGCGGCTCCAGGAACCAGCGATTGTCGACGTAGTCGCGCATCGACGGCCCGATCGTCTGGGTGGCCCAGTAGAGCGTCACGGTGGTCAGCAGGAAGTCGCGGTCGAAGCTGCCCTCGATGTCGCCGCCGGTGTCGCCCCAGGCCCGCCACTTCTCGAGGATCCAGGCGGCCAGGCCCGCCGGTGAGTCGTTCAGCCCGTACGACAGGGTCTGCGGCCGGGTCGACTGGATCGCGCCGTAGCCGCGGTCGGTGTCGAGCCAGTGCTGGAACTGCGCGAGGTACACCGTCTCCGCCTCCGACAAGGGTCGCGAGCCCGGCCCGGTGTACGGCGCGTTGTCGAGGTTGGTCAGATGGAGTCCGATCACCGACTCGGGTCGGTCGAGCGCGAGGTAGGTCGACACGGCCGCACCGAAGTCGCCGCCCTGCGCGCCGAAGCGGTCGTAGCCGAGCCCCTGCATGAGCCGGTGCCACATCGCCGCGGTTGCGCGGGTCGTGACACCGGTGCGGTCGGGCCGCTCGGAGAAGCCGTAGCCGGGTAGCGACGGGATCACGACGTCGAAAGCCGGGCCGTCGATGCCGTGCGCCTCCGGGTCGGTCAGCAACGGCACGAGATTCAGCAACTCCACGAACGAGCTGGGCCAGCCGTGCGTAAGGATCAGCGGAATGCCGTCGCCACTGCGAGCCCGCTCGTGTGCGAAGTGGATCCGGACCCCGTCGATCTCGGCCCGGAAGTGGGCACGGCGATTGAGCTCTCGCTCCTGGGCGCGCCAGTCGAAGTCGTCGGCCCAGTAGGACAGCACGTCGCGCAGGTAGGTCAGGTCGGTGCCCTGCTGCCACGGCTTGGCCGGCGTCTCCGGTGGCAGCCGGGTGCGACGGATGCGGTCCCGAAGGTCGTCGAGCACATCGTCGCCGACCCGGATCTCGTACGGCTCGATCCGCAGCGGCTCGGTCATGGCGTCACCGTAGAGCCACGTTCGGACAGAGTGGACAAGACTCCCTGGCGGTCGGCCGTCGACGCGACAGAGGCAAAATGCAGGGGTGAACGCGACGGCCCTGCTGCGACCGCACCTGCTGGCGGTGCATCTGTTCGCGCTGGCCGCCATCGCCGTCTGCGTCATCGCCGGACTCTGGCAGCTCGACGTGTACGAGTCGGAGCAGTCCGACCAGGCCGATGCCCTGGCGTCGGCGCCGCCGGTGCCGTTGACGTCGGCGCTCGGACCCGACGCCGGGCTCACCAACGACCTCGTTGGGGCGCCGGTCACCGCCGAGGGACAGTACGCGCCGGACGCGCAGCAGTTCCTCGTCACCGATCGCAGTCGCCAGGGCCGCAGCGGCTACTGGGTCGTGAGTCCGTTGGTGATCGACAACGGGTCGGCGATCCTTGTCGTCCGGGGCTGGACCCCCAATGCATCGGCGCCGCCGGTCCCCACGACGCCGGTGACCGTGACGGGGGCGTTGCAGCCCGGCGAGGAGCCCGGCGTCGACTCGCTGCCCGGACCGAATGGGACTGTCGACAGCATCCGGATCCCGTCGCTCGTGGGCGTCATGCCCTTCGACCTCTACAGCGCGGTGCTGATTCGTACCGCGGAGCAGCCGAAACCGACTGACGGTCTAGCGCCGGTCGACACGTCGGCGCCAGCCGTGCCATGGACCGACGGACTGCGCAATCTCGCGTACGCCTTGCAGTGGTGGGTCTTCGCCGCGTTCGCGGTGTTCATGTGGTGGCGGGTCTGCGCCGACGTGATCGCACGGCGGCAGGAGAGCCCTGCGGAGGAGCAGCCGAGCGACGCGAGCGTCGATGAAGCAGATCGTTCCCAATCCCGCCTACCCATCGATTAGTCGCGGGACGCGACTTGGGCTCTCGTCGTCGCCGATCACGCAGACCTGTCGACTGGCGCACGATGTCCCGCCCAGCCTCGCGAGTGGCGCATGACGTACCGCTGAACGGGCCAAAGCGGGACACCGCGCGCCACTCGGCGTTCAGGACAGCACAACCAACAAGGTGGGCTAGCCGCCCGACGATCGGTACGACGCTGCGTAGTAGCCTGACCCGGTGAGTGGGACGCTGCTTCGCTACCGGGTGATGGCCTACATCGTGGGGACGCTGCTGGTCATCCTGGTCTGCATCGGGCTGCCGCTGAAGTACCTCACCGACGCGGGCACGAGTGCGCATGACGCCGGCGAGTGGATCACCACCTACGTCGGGATCGCCCACGGCTGGCTCTACATGGTGTTCTTGGTCTGCGTGGCCCTGCTGGCGCGGGCGGCGCGATGGAGCATCGGGTTCACGGCGGTGACCCTGGTCAGCGGCCTGTTGCCGTTCGTCACCTTCTATGCCGAACGCAGGGCCACCGCGCGTACCCGTCAGTTCATGCGCTCGGAGGCTGTGACGGAGAGTCGTTAGAGGACTCGCCGGGCTGCGAGCCGCCCCCGAACTTCTTCTTCGCAACCGCGACCGCACCGGCAAGAGCCGCGACGATCGCGAGCTTGCGGATGCGGTGCTTCTTCTTGGGAGCCTCTTCTTCGGCGGCGTCGGATTCGGCCGCGGCCGCCGCTTCGGCTTCCTTCTTCCGTTTGCTCATCGTTACCTCCTAGGACACACCGTATCGACAATTGCCCAGTTCGGCGCGTACGTCGTGTCCGTTTCGCCAGGGTTAACGGTGCCTGTCGTGGGCCGCTGCGACGAGCGTGGCAGGATCGAGGCGAGCCTGGCGTATTGCCGGGGCAATATGCGAGGAGGATCCAGTAGTGGCCGAGCAGCTGACCGCGACGCTGACGACCAATCGTGGTGACATCAAGATCGACCTGTTCCCCAATCAAGCGCCGGCGACGGTCCAGAACTTCGTGGGCCTGGCGGAGGGTACGAAGGAGTGGACCGACCCCAAGACGGGCCAGCCTTCGACCGAGCCGTTCTATGACGGACTCACCTTCCACCGGGTGATCGAGGGCTTCATGCTGCAGGGCGGCTGCCCGCGCGGCGACGGCACCGGTGGCCCGGGTTACCAGTTCAAGGACGAGTTCCACACCGACCTGACCTTCGACCGGCCGTACCTGCTGGCGATGGCCAACGCCGGTCCGGGGACGAACGGCTCGCAGTTCTTCATCACGGTCGCGCCGACCGAGTGGCTCACCCGCAAGCACACGATCTTCGGCGAGGTCACCGATGAGGCCAGCCGCCGCGTTGTGGACGAGATCGGGGTGACCGAGACCGACGGCCGCGACCGGCCGAGCGACCCGGTTGTGATCGAGTCGGTGACGATCGAGCGCAGCTGATGTCCAACCCGCCGTCCGGCCACGCCCCGCCGCCCGGCTCCGCTCCGGCCGTACCGCACTGCTATCGCCATCCCGATCGCGAGACCTGGATCAGCTGTCAGCGGTGCGGCCGGCCGATCTGCCCGGACTGCATGAACTCGGCCTCGGTCGGGTTCCAGTGTCCGGAGTGCATCGCGCAGGGCAGCCGGACGGTGCGGGCGCCGCGCAACCTCGGCGGTTCCCTGGTGCCGAGTCGGGCGGGCTACGTCAGTTGGACCATCATCGGTCTGAACGTCCTGACCTACTTCGCGGTGGCGGTGACGCCGAGCAACGTCCCGGGCGGCTGGAGCAAGATCGAGGCCTACGGCGTGATGATCTCCGAGCGCACCGGGTTCCTCGGCGTCGGCGTGCTCGACGGGGTGGCTGAGGGCGCGTACTGGCGGCTGCTGACTGCCGCGTTCCTGCACGCGTCGATCCTGCACATCCTGTTCAACATGTATGCGTTGGCGCTGTTCGGCCCGATGCTCGAGCAGGCGATGGGGTATGCCCGGTTCATCGCGCTCTACCTGACGGCCACGATGGCGTCGTCGGTGGCGGTCTACTGGCTGAGCCCGGTCGACCAGCCGACCCTTGGGGCGTCCGGCGCGATCTTCGGACTGTTCGGGGCGTCGTTCGCGGTGTTGATGAAGCGCGGCCAGGACATCACGCCGCTGCTGATGCTGCTCGGGCTGAACCTGGTCATCACCTTCGCCATCCCGGACATCAGCTGGCAGGGCCACATCGGCGGGTTGGTGTGCGGACTCGGGCTCGGCGCGCTGCTGGCGTACTCACCCCGCCGACATCAGGCGCTGATCCAGGGAACAGCGTTCGCCGCCGTGTGGGTGGTGCTGATCGTCTTGATCATCGCGCGCACCAACGCCCTGACCTGACCGGATACCAGGCGCGACGAGACCTATCCACAGTGTGGATAAGCCCTGTGGAGAATCACACGCGTGTGATTCGGCGTCCTACTCCCACTTGGTGGCGAAGATGAACCCCACGGCGATCAGGCCCATGCCGATGATGATGTTCCAGTTGCCGAGGTTGTCCATGACCGGGATCTTGTCGCCGGCGATGTAGAACACCGAGACCCAGGCGAGGCCGACCAGCCAGCAGACCAGCATCGCTGGCGCGGCCCAACGGTTGCCGATCTTCGCCGCGGTGCGCTTCTTGGCCGTCGGCGGCGTGTAGTCGGACTTCTTGCGTGAGCGCGACTCGGGCACGAGTGCTCCTGATCTGATCGGTGTTGCGTACTTCGGCTAGCGTAACTCGCATGCGGTCGGCCATGAAGCTTACGCGGGGCTGGGGCTGGGCCGTGCCCGCGGTCGCCGCGATCGCCGGCATCCTGTTCGCCGCGAGCGCCTTCACCGCCGACGGCACCGATTTGCGCAGTACGACGACCGATCCGGCCACTCTGGTCGCCGAGCGGGCCAACGAGGTTGCCGACCTCAACGCCGACAAGGCGACGTTGGCGCACGATGTGGCCGACCTGCGGGCCCAGGTCGAGGACATCGGGGTCGAACAGGCCGTCGACGAGACCCAACGCCTGCAGGGTCCGGCCGGGATGGATCCGGTCTCCGGACCCGGCGTGGTCGTGACGCTGGACGACGCACCGCAGGCGCGTCTCGATGAGGCCGGCGTCGATCCGAACCTGCTCGTGGTTCACCAACAAGACATCCAGGCCTTCGTGAACGCACTCTGGGCGGCCGGCGCCAAGGCGATCAGCCTGCAAGGCCAGCGGCTGATCTCGACGACCGGCATCAAGTGCGTCGGCAACACCGTCGTGCTCGAGGGCGTGCCGTACTCCCCGCCCTACCGGATCGAGGCGGTCGGCGACATCGGCATGATGCACGCCAGCCTCGCCGGCTCGCAGTCGGTGCAGATCTACGAGGAGTACGTCAACGCCTACGACCTCGGCTTGTCGGTCGAGGACTCCACCGGCCTCGACATCCCGGCGTATAACGTCACGCCGCAGCTCGAGTGGGCCAAGCCGCTCGACTAGCGACTAGCCGCCCTGGCCGTCCCCGAACGTCGGGAGCGAGATGGTCGGCGACGTCGGGGTCGGATTCGTCGGTGTCGTCGGTGGGGTCTCGGTCGTCGGCGGCGTGGTCTCCTGCGGCGCGACCGCGATGAAGATCGTGACCGTGGAGCCAGGCAGTGCCTTGGACCCGCCGCTCGGTGTCTGCTCGATGACGGTGCCCTCGTCGGCCCGGTCGGTCGTCTGCAGGCGGATGTCCACCGAGAAGCCGCGTTCCTTGATCTTGTCGACGGCCTCGTCCTCGCTGTCACCGACGACGTTGGGCACGACGGGGAACGGCGCCGCGACGGTCAGGGTCACGGTCGAGCCAGGCTTGACCTCGTCGCCACTTGACGGATCGGTCCCCAGCACCTCGTTCTTCGGCTGGTCGCTCTGCTGCCGTTGGACGTCCCACTCGAGGTTGACCGCCTCGAGCGCCTGTTTCGCCTCCTTGAGCGTCATCCCGACCAGGTTGTTCGGCACCTCGACCATCTTCGGACCGGTGCTGACGACCAGGTTGACCGGATCACCCCGGAAGAGGAACTCGGTCGCGTCCGGATCCTGACTGATCACCTTGCCCTTGTCGACGGCCGCGCTCGGCTCATGCGTGACATGGCCGACCGTGAGGTGTGCCTCCTCGATCGCCTTCTTTGCGTCGTCGAGCTTCTGGCCGACGACATTCGGAACCGACATGTCCGGACCGTCGTCGCCACCACCGCCGAAGACCGCCGGGATGATGAAGAACGCCGCGATCACGGCAAGGAGCAGCAGCCCGAGCAAGACCCATGGCCACTTGCGGCGCTTGGTGGGCGGCTCGTCGTCGTAGTCGGACATCGCCGGCACCACCGCGGTCGCCGCGTCATCGCCGTACGGTCCGGGGTTGTTCGGATCGCCGATGACGGCCGGAGCGGTCACCGACTGACCGGCCAGGGCGCGTTCGATGTCGGACCGCATCTCTGCCGCACTCTGATAGCGGTTCTCGATCCGCTTCGTGAGCGCCTTGGCGACGATGGCGTCGACGTCGTCGGTGACTTCGGGGTTGTAGAGCGACGGGCGCTCGGGAGTCTCGCGTACGTGCTGGTAGGCCACCGACACCGGGCTGTCGCCGATGAACGGTGGGCGGCCGGTCAGCAGCTCGTAGAGCAGGCAGCCGGTGGAGTAGATGTCGCTGCGGGCGTCGACCGGCTCGCCGCGAGCCTGCTCCGGCGACAGATACTGCGCGGTGCCGAGCACGGCCGCGGTCTGGGTCATCGTCGCCGACGAGTCGGCTACCGCCCGGGCGATGCCGAAGTCCATGACCTTGACCTGGCCGTTCGGCGTCAGCATGACGTTGGCCGGCTTGATGTCGCGGTGCACGATGCCGGCCCGGTGGCTGTAGTCCAGCGCGGACAGCACGTCCGCGGTGATCTCGAGCGCCCGCTCCGGCAGGATCTTGCGGCCCTCGCGGAGGACCTCGCGAAGCGTCCGGCCCTCGACGTACTCCATGACGATGTACGGCAGGAGGTGGCCCTCGTTGTCGGACTCCTCGGCGGTGTCGTAGACCGCGACGATCGCCGGATGGTTCAGCGACGCCGCCGACTGCGCCTCGCGGCGGAAGCGGGCCTGGAAGGTCGGATCACTGGCCAGGTCGGTGCGCAGTCGCTTGATCGCCACGGTCCGACCGAGGCGCAGGTCGCGACCTGCCCGTACGTCCGCCATCCCCCCGCGGCCGATCAACGCACCGAGCTCGTACCGTTCGCCCAGCCGACTCGGACTGCTGCCATCGGTTGGGGGCTGCGTGGTCATGGTGTGCTGGCTCCCTGATCGGGGGTGCCCGGCGACGTGGTGGGGGGACGCCGCGAGGTGGTCTGTTCCGTCGTGGGTTGGGTCGTGGGCTCCGTCGTCCGCTTCGTGGGTTCGGAAGTGGTGGCGTCGGTCGGGGTGGGTTCGGTCGTCGGCTCCGTCGTGGGTTCGGTCGTCGGCTCCGTGGTCGGTTCGGTCGTCGGCTCGGTGGTGGGCTCCGTCGTCGGCTCGGTCGTGGGTTCGGTCGTCGGCTCCTCGGTCGGCTGGTTGCCGTTGCCGTTCCCATTGCCGTTGTCGGTCGGCTGGTTGCCCTGATTGCCGTTATTGTTGTTGTTCGGGGCGGTGTTGCGGGTGGGATTCGGCCCTTCAGGCGAGTTTCCTCCATCTCCGCCGCCAAACAGCGCGACCGCGCCGACGATGAGCAGAGCGAGCAGCACCAGTCCACCGATCACGCCGGCCGCGATGAGCATCCGACGACGGCGCTGGTCGGCTGGATCCACCGCCGTTTCCGGTGCCGCCGCCATGACCTGGGTCCGGGTCGCGTCGTCGGCGAGCGGAAGGGGTGCTCCGGCCGGAAGGACACTGGTTCGGGGACCCTCGTCGCCGGACGCCTCGCCGGCCCGAAGCTCCCTCGCCAGTTCGCCGGCACTGGCCGGTCGATCGTCCGGGTTCTTGGCCAGCATCCGCATCGTCAGCGCGGCGAGCCACGGCGCGACCGTGTCCGGCAGCGGCGG
>Ga0126377_10001079_pt1 | contig 17521 bp, 12 predicted proteins | sample PanSoiMetPlot_22_FD_92647 | JGI IMG/M metagenome (GOLD analysis project Ga0126377, IMG submission 92647) | Tropical forest soil microbial communities from Panama - MetaG Plot_22 | ecosystem: Environmental > Terrestrial > Soil > Tropical forest > Bulk soil | place: Panama | collected 2016-02-17 | reverse complement strand
GCGCCGCCGCGCTGTACGGCCCCTGATCGGGTCTCGCCCGGTTCAGGGGTCCGCCGACGTGGTGAAGTTGATCCCGCTGGTGCTGCCGATCATCAGATCCGGGCCCGGCAGGGGCCCGGCCGGAGCCGTGAAGTCGTCCATGCCGGTGAACGGGCCGAGCTCGATCGCGCCGAAGGAGTAGGACGCTGAAGGGGGCAGCGAGATGCCGAGCGCGGAGAGGTCGGGGATCCGGGCCACCGGTTCGGCCGAGACGAGCGTGAAGCTCGGATCTCCGGCTCTTCCGAACCACTGGAACATGAAGACGCCCTCGGGGAAGTCGGTCGTGAGAAACGTCGTGTCGTGATCGACGCCGGTGGCGCCGTCGAACGGGAAGATCATGTCTGCCGCCCGAGGCACCTCGATGGCGACGCCCGTGGCGCCGGCGGGGATGTTGCGCCGTATCATCTGCATGGTGCCTCCGTTCGCCGAGCCGCCGGCGACGAGGACGAGGTTCGACTGCCCGGCGATGACGGGGGCGGCGAAGGAGAACGTGCCGGTGTCCACGCTGTCGGTCTCGACGCCGAGGGCGTCGAAGATTCCGGACTCGGTCGCGGACGCCTTGGCGAGGAACGTGTAGTCGTCCGGCAGCGAGTACGTGCCGGAGATGGTCGTGGTCGCGACCGGGCCGAGCGTGATCGGCAGGGCCACGGCGCCTCCGTCGGTGAGCGTGAAGGAACCGGTCGCGGCCCCGGTGAAGCTCGTCACCTGGCCCGAACCGTTCAGTCGATACTCGAGCCCGACGAAGTGGGCGTTCGTGGTCGGACGGTAGCCCCAGCCCACCGTCTCCGCGTACGCTCCCGTCGTCGGATCGACGACCGGCGCAGATCCGAAGTCGGTCAGGTCCGTGAAGATCCCGAGGCGCGTCTGCTCGTCTGCCGGCAGAGGAAAGCCCGACCCACCCGAGACGGTGCCGCTCAGCTCGGCGGAGAATCCTCTGGCCGGGAACCCGACCAGCCGCGGGTCCGGACGGGTCAGGCCGTGATGGACCATGGCGGACGTCTCGTCGCCCTGGTGGAGCGCGACGACGATGTCGTACGGCGTCGTCACGTTCGGGATGGTGAAGTTGCCATTCGCGTCGGTCAGCGCCGCGCCCTGACCGAGAATGGCCACGGGCAGGAAGGCGACGTCGCTGCCGTTCAGCTGCAGCACGCGGCCGGTCACGGTGATCGTCGCGGCGATCTCGCCGACCGCGGCCGGCGCATTCTCCCTCGTCGGAAGCCCGAGGCTCCGGTCGCGCGCGCGAGCGCCCTCGATGGCTCGCACGATGCCCGGGATGACGAGCGAGTCCTCGCTGGCAATCGGACGAGCACCGTCATCGCCCCCATCGAGCTCGACGGTACAACCCGCCACAGAACCGACCAGCGCCGCCACTCCCACGATGATGCAGAACGTCTTCGTTACCATGCTGTGAGCCCTCCCTCTTTCGATGAGCGGGGCCACAAGCAACGAGCGAGCCAGCCAGCAAGCTGGCCATGTGATGCGGGGAGCACGCGGGGACCACGGCGACGCCCGATCGTTGTCGCAGGGCGCTGGCGAGAATCCGAGCACGCGACCGACGAAGATCAGCGGCTTCCGTCCGCGCCTGTCGTGACAGGAAGCACGGCGAGCCATTCCCGTCGGCGGAGCGCGTCCGTTCCCCCATGGGACCGACTTGCGCGACGACGCTGTACCGCTGTTCCGCTGCGCCGCAGCTCCGGTGTTCCGCTGTTCCGCCTCCTGTCGGATGGCGGCCTGCCCGTTCGGGCATCGGCGGTCACCACGCGATCAGGGCTGGAGGACGAGCTTTCCGGACTCGAGCGCGTCGAGCGCCGCGCCGATCGCCTCGGACATCGGCTTGCCGCCGACATGGACGCGCAGCTGATCTTCGGTCACGCCGCCGTCGAGGAACACCTGCATGATGAGAGCGCCCTCGTCGTCGGTGGGGTGATGCGCGAACCGTGCGCGGGTCTCGGCGATGGCCTGCTTCCAGTGCGCGTCGCAGCGATAGCTGCCGACGTAGCGCGCCAGATCCGGTTCATAGGCTGACAGAGCCTCACGAGGCGCGATAGCTTCGAGCGATGACGAGCGGACGCCTGACCCGAGCCGCCTGGGTCCCCTTGCTTCTGTGCGCCTGCACCGACGTCGACCAGGCAGTGGTCGGCGACGTGGTCGCTCCCCTGCGATCGGACGCCACGACCGGCGGGACGGCGGGCTTCTACTTCCTGCCACAGCTGGCGCCGGCCGCGACCTATCCGGGCGTGTTCGAGGACCGCCTGCGCCCGGACGTGATCATCGACGAGGTCGACCTCGTGACCGGAGCGGTCGGCGACGAGGTGGCGAGGTTCGAGCGCCTGCACGCGTCCCCCGCGATCGAGGCCTACGTCGCGGCCTTCCAGACCGCCGACCACTTCGTCGCCGGCGGGGGCTACCGGATCTCCGTGCAGTCGGACGGCGTCGAGCTCGGGTTCGCCGATGTCGCTGCGGTGGCCACGCGCGCGGAGCGAGCGACGGTCCCGCCCGGCTTCGTCGGCGTGGTGGTCGGCGCCAACTTCAAGGTCCGGTTCCGGATCGAGCAGGGCGTGCTCGACCAGGATGGCGACGGCGTTCTCGACCCCACCGACGTCTGTCCCGCCGTCGCCGATCCGGATCAGGCCGACGAGGACGGCGACGGCTTCGGCGACGCCTGCGACTGCCTCGACCCGGCCGATCCGGACGACCCGAGCTGCCCGGCGGCGAGCTGCGACGGCGATCCCTGCGGCGAGAGCGACGTCTGCTTCAACCGCGGATGCATCGAGGAGGACGGAGGCGTGACGTGCACCGAGGACGCCTTCCGACACGACATCAGCCTGCGGGTCGCCGCCCCGGCGGGGGCAGGCGCCGCCCTCTACACTCTCGAGTGCGGCCAGAACCCGCCGGCCTCGTTCGGGCCGTGCGAGAGCGCCCAGAACGTCCTGCAGTACCGGTGCGTGCTCAACAACTTCGGAGAGTTCCGCGTGCAGGTGGAGGGCACCGCCGCGGGCTGCGTCAAGGGCAAGGGCCCGCTGGTCCCCTGGGAACCGGACCGGTGCAGCGTGTTTCAGGTCGGGCCCAACACCATCGCCCGCTGCTGCTACGGCAACCTGTTCCCGGACTAGCCTCCTCGTCTGCGCTTGCGCCGAGGCTGTCGGGATGGCCGCGCCGCGGACTCATTCGCCCAGCTTGAGCGCCGTGTTGATCAGGCCCACGTGTGAAAAGGCCTGCGGGAAGTTGCCCAGCATGCGCTTCGCCACCGGATCGTACTCTTCCGACAGGAGGCCGAGGTCATTGCAGAGGCCGGCCAGCCGCTCGAAGAGCCGGGTGGCGTCGTCGCGGCGTCCCATCTCGGCGTAACAGTCGGCCAGCCAGAAGCTGCACAGGAAGAATGCTCCTTCGCCGGGCGGAAGCCCGTCGACGTGCTCGGTGGTGGGCTTCATCGAGTAACGCTGGAGCATGCCGTGCGATAGCAGGCTGCGCTCGATGGCCTCGACGGTGCCCACGATCCGCGGGTCCTTGATCGGGAGGAAGCCGAGGAGGGGCATGGTGAGGACGCTCGCGTCGAGCTCGTCCGAGCCATATGCCTGGGTGAACGTCCGCCGCACCGGATCGAAGGCCTCGCGGCAGATCTCCGCGTGTATCTCGGCCCGGAGCTGGCGCCAGGTGTCCACGGGCCCCTGCCGGCCGAAGCTCTCGACGGCCTTGACCGCGCGGTCGAAGGCGACCCACGCCATCAGCTTCGAATGCGTGAAGTGGCGGCGCGGTCCGCGGACCTCCCAGATGCCCTCGTCCGGCTCGCGCCACACGCGCTCCAGATGCGAGATGAGGTGGCGCTCGAGGTCCCAGGCGGCCGGGTCGTCGTCCATGCCCACGACGCGCGTGAGGTGCAGCGTGTCGATGAGCTCGCCGTACACGTCGAGCTGAAACTGGCCGACGGCCGCGTTGCCGGTCCGGACCGGCCGCGAACCCTCGTAACCTGGTAGCCAGTCGAGCTCGAGCTCGGTGAGCCGCCGCTCGCCGGACGGCCCGTACATGATCTGTAGGTCGTCGGGATCGCCGGCGACCGCGCGGAGCAGCCAGTCGCGCCAGGCGAGCGCCTCGTCGTGATAGCCGCAGCTCACGAGAGCGTAGAGGGTGAAGGCCGCGTCGCGCAGCCAGCAGCATCGATAGTCCCAGTTGCGCACGCCGCCGATGCGCTCGGGCAGCGACGTCGTGGCGGCGGCGACCAGCCCGCCCGTCGGTGCGTAGGTCAAGGCCTTGAGCGTCATGACGGAGCGGAGCACCTGCTCGCGCCAGCGACCTCCACTCGTGCAGCGGCCACACCACTCCTCCCACCAGCTCCGCGTATCGTCCGGCGCGGCCAGCACGTCGATCGGATCGGCCAGCCGCTCGTTCGAGGCGTGCCACACGAGCAGGAAGGGAACGCGCTCGCCGGCGCGGACCGTGAAGGTCGCCTGCGTCGTGAGATCTCGCCCCTCGGTCTCGACCGGCGCGATGAGCGAGAGCGCGTCGGGGCCGCCGATCGCCCGCAGGACGCCGTCCACACCCCTGACCCAGGGGACGATGGATCCGTAGTCGAAGCGGACGATGAGCTCCATCGACATCTCGACCTCGCCGCGCACCCCTTCGACGATTCGCACGAGGTCCGGCTGGCGATCGCGCGGGGGCATGCAGTCCACGACGCGGGCGGTCCCGCTGTCGGTCTCGAATTCAGTGGAGAGCACGAGGGAGTGTCCGACGTACTCGCGGCGGGTCCTCCGCACCGCGCCGGCGGGAGCCATGAGCCAGCGCCCGTGCTCTGGCCGCCCGAGCAGCGCGGCGAAGCAGGCCGGCGAGTCGAACCGCGGCAGGCAGAGCCAGTCGATCGATCCGTCGCGGCCCACGAGCGCCGCGGTCTGGCTGTCACCGATCAGCCCGTAGTCTTCGATGCGGAGGGGCATCCCACATCGTAGCGTCGCACGGCCGTCCGCGCGCGGCCGCATGGAGTGGCGCCCCGGAAATGCGCCGGACCACGAGGGCTGAACCATCGACGCACCGAGCGTGTGAGCGAGAGAACCGATGTCGCGGACCGCTCGCGGTTCGACGGCGGTGAAACAGCACGAGTCAGATTCCGCGATCCGGACTAGCCTGTCCGTATGGAGGAGTCCTATCCCGCTCATGAGATCGTCGTCATCGGCGCCTCGGCCGGTGGAGTCGAGGTCCTGAGCGAGCTCGTCGCGGGGCTCCCCGGCAACCTTCCGGCGGCGGTGTTCGTGTGCCTTCACGTCGCGGCCAGCGCCGAGAGCTTCCTGCCGCGCATCCTCAGCCGTGCCGGTGCGATCCCCGCCGTCCATGCCAGCCACGGCGCTCCCATCACCAGCGGAACCATCTACGTCGCACCGCCCGACCACCACGTCGTGATCGAGCCGGGGGTCGTCACGCTGTCGCGAGGGCCGCGCGAGAACCGGTGCCGACCCTCCGTCGACGTGCTGTTCCGCTCGGCGGCGATCGCCTATGGCCCGCGCGTGAACGGCGTCGTGCTGTCCGGTTATCTGGATGACGGCGCTGCCGGTCTCCTGGCCATCGAGCGGTGTGGGGGGCTCGTGGTCATCCAGGATCCAGAGGACTCCCGTTCGGGGGGGATGCCGCGCGCCGCGCTCGAAGTCGTCGAGCCGGACGCGATCGTCACCACGGCCACCGTCGGCGGCGTGCTGGCCGAGCTGGTGCGACGGCCTGCGACGATGACCGGTCCCCGGCCGGGCGTCGCCCAGACCAGGCTGGAGGTCGACTCGTCGCAGGACAGCCCGGCCGCCGCCCGCGAAGCGATCCAGGTCGGACAGGCGAGCGGTATCTCGTGTCCCGAGTGCGGAGGGAGCCTGTTCGGGCTCAAGGACGGTCCTCTGACGCGCTTCCGCTGCCATGTGGGTCATGCCTACAGCCCGGCCTCGCTGCTCGAGGCGCAGAGCGAGGAGACCGAGAAGGCGCTGTGGGCGGCGCTGCGCGCCCTCGAGGAGCGGTCCGCGCTCCTGCTCGACATGTCCAGGCAGATGGCCGTGCGCGGCTCCCCGACCGCGACCCAGTACGCGGACCGCTCGGCCGAGTTCCACCAGCACGCCGTGCTCCTGAGGGCCCTGCTCGGCGAGGCCGGTGAACGCAGACAGGCTTGATCGGATCGCGGCCGCGGGCCGCCGCTTGCCCGGGCCAGTGTCCTACACCCAGGCTCCTGGCAGGCCGCGGCGACCGCGCCTGGCGGCGGCAGATCCGCGCTGCTAACCTGCTCCGCCGTGCTCGCGTATTACGGGCTCCTCCTGATCAGCGCGTGCGGCGTGGCCGCGGCGCCGATCCTGGTGCGGGTGAGCGAGGTCGACGCGACGTCGACGCTGTTCCTGCGCATGGGCGTGGCGCTGGCCCTCTTGCTGTTGCCGGTCGGCCGGCGGCGCGAGCGGCGCGAGACCTCCTCGGCTGCGGAGGCGACGCCGCGGCCCGCCGTGCTCATGCTCGGCATCGTGGGCACCGGGCTCCTGTTCTGCGCCGACATGCTGGCCAACCACTGGGCGGTGCGGCTCACGTCGGTCGCCAACTGCATGGTGCTGGTCAACTTCACGCCGGTGTTCGTCATCGTCATCGCCTACTTCGTCCTTCGCGAGCGACAGTCGGCGGCGAGCGTGGCGGCGGTGGCGGTGGCGGTGGCCGGCGCGGTCGTCCTGGTCGGCGCCAGCTACACGGTGGGCGGGGATCGACTCCTCGGCGACGGCCTGGCCCTGTCATCGGCGTTCATCTACTCGATCTACATGGTCCTGACCAAGACCCTGCGCCGCTGGGTTCCGGCCGCGCGCCTGCTCACCTGGCACACCGGGCTGTCGTTCGCGTTCCTCGTGCCCGTCGTGGCGCTAGCCGATGCCCAGGTGTTTCCGACCACGGCGCGCGGATGGGTCATCGTGGTCGGCCTCGCCGTGATGAGCCAGCTCATCGGACACGGCCTGATGACCTTCTCCATGAAGCGCGTGGCGGTCGGAGTCTCGTCGATGTCGACCCTGGTCATCCCGGTCCTGTCCTCGGCGATGGCGTGGACCCTCCTGGCCGAGCCGGTCCACCTCCACCAGCTGGTCGGCGGCTGCCTGGTCCTCCTCGGCGTCGCCCTCTATGTGGCCCACGATCTGGCCGCCCTGCGCCGCAAGGGCGCGGCTTGACGGGGCGCTCGGTCGCGAGTCGGTGCCGCGCGGGTGCGCGGGCACGGGCAAGAGGCGCGGCGGATCGAGGCCCTCGCCGCGCACGGCGGCGGTCATGAGCGGGTGCCAGGGGCCGACCCGGAACCGCGGCGCGGCGCCGGGCCCGGGCAGCGGGCGCTCGAGCTCGACCCAGCGGACCGACAGAATGATGTGGTCCGCGTGCCCGCGACCGGACGCCTCGAGGCGAACCAGCTCGGCGTGGCCGGCGCGCAGGAGGTCGGTGGCCGCCTGGAACCGGATCGTCTTCTCGGCCGCGCCCCAACCCTCGCGCGCGGCGATGCGGCACAGATCCGTGACCTCGTAGGTCATCTTGAGGAAGACGCGCGGGTGCCAGCGCTGGAGCGGTCCGGCCGAGCCGTCGTCGCGGAAGGTCTCGACCAGGGCCAGCTCGCCGGCGGCGTCGGTGCGCGGCGCCGAGACCCGATAGAGGTAGATCCCGTCGAGCTGCGCGTCGGTGAAGACGCGGATCGGCTCGAGGCCGACGGTGAAGCGGACGATCCGGGCGAGCGCACGCGACAGCGGGCCGAGCGGAGCGGCCATGGTCGGGATGGCCAGGAGCGCCACGACCGCGATCGCGAGCGCGAGCGAGAGCGAGAGCGAGAGCGAGGGCGCCAGGGTGGGCGCGGGGGCCGACGCCGCCGCGTTCAGGCGCGCCAGGTCGAGGAAGCCGAACAGCGCCACGTTGAGGAGGAGGGTCTGGCCGATGAAGGAGAGGTCGACGACCAGGAACAGCGTGCAGGCGAACCCGGCGAGCACCGCGGTCAGCACCAGCCGGGTCGGCGGCGACAGCGCCGATGGCAGGTAGCCGAGCTCGGTGACCACGGTGCACCACGACAGCAGCCAGCCGACCCGCGGCATCCCGCGCAGGAAGCGGAAGCGCCGCTGCACCAGGTGAGGCAGCCCGACGAACAGAGAGAAGCCGAGGCCGCGCCGCCACAGCGGGCTGAACAGCTTCTCGAACCCGGCCGAGAAGAGGAGCAGGGAAAAGGCCATCCACCACAGGTCGAGCGCGAGCACGGGATCGACGCCGACCACGGCGCCCGGTACGCCCCACAGGGCGTCGATCGACCCGACGGCTCCGGCGTCGACCACCACCAGGAAGAAGGTCGTCAGCTGGAAGAGGACATCCTCCAGAGAGTGGATGTAGGAGCGCTCGAACACGTAGAGGCCGGCGACCAGGCAGACCAGCGCCGCGACCGGCGTGAACAGGCCGACCGCCAGGGCCGCCGCGGCCAGCTGCCAGAGATCGATGGCGCGCCGGGCGGGCACCCAGCGGTCCCAGCGCGACCGGCGCTGACTGGGCCAGAGGACCGGCAGGGCGCGGCGCAGTCGGTGAAGTCGGAAGCAGAGGAGCAGCCCGAACGCCGCCCGGAACCCGGCCAGCCCCGCCAGGCGCGCGCTCTCGGGCGGCGCGCCGATCGGGTGGGCCTGCAGCACGATGCCGCCGGCCAGCGCGACGACGGCGGCGGTCACCGACAGGCGGACCAGGGCCGGGCGCGAGCTCCTGGCCGGCTGCGGCTTCACGTCGCGTGGCGCCCGGCGGCGTCCTCCGGCAACTTGCGGGCGCGCAGGATCACGTGGCCGATCGGGCTCTGCACCCGCTCGATGTCGCCGAAGCCGGCCCGCTCGAGCCAGCGCCGGTACTGCGAGTCCGTGTACATGGGCGATCGATCGAAGAAGTTGACGAAGATGATCCCCAGCCGCAGCACCCCGCGCGGGCCGAGCCGGTCGTCGTCGAGGACCATGTCGCAGATGATCAGGCACCCGCCGGGCTCGACGATGCGGCCGATGTTGACCAGCGCGCGCTGGGCCTCCTCCTCGGTCAGCATCTGGATGAAGTTGCGGACCACGGCGACGTCCCATCGACCGGTCAGCTCGCCATCGACGACGTCGGCCGCGATCACCTCGACGCGGTCGGTCGCGCCCTGCTCCTCGAGCAGCTTCCGGGTCACCCCGACGGTCACCGGGTGCTCGATGACGGCGCCCCTCATCCCGGGGACCTGCTCGAGCACGGCCTGGACCAGGGCGCCCGATCCGCCGGCGACGTCGACCAGGCTGCGATACGACCGGAGGTCCCAGCGCTCGGTGAGCTCCTGCCCGATGGTCCGCGACAGGACTCCCAGGCCGCGCAGGTACGACTGCTTGTCGGCGTCGGGCAGCGACATCCAGCGGCGTCGCGGGGCGCGCTCCGCGATCGATCCGGCCGTCTGCATCGCGCCGGTCCAGATCTGCCGCCAGAGCTCGTGCATCCCGCCGATGTAGGTCGGCCTGTCGCGAACCAGGAACCGACCGGTCTCTGCCGTGTTGCGAAAGCGTCCGCCGGCGTGCTCGAGCAGCCCGGCGTCGACCAGCAGCGAGAGGAGCTGAGACAGCCGCACCGGCTCGACCCCGATGCGGAGGGCCGCCTCGTCGACGGTGGCCTCGCCGGCGTCGAGCGCGGTGAACACGCCGAGCTCGATCGCGGCCAGGAGACCGAACGCGGGATAGACGTCGAGGATGATCTGGCGGATGCGCGTCGGCTGGAGTGGTTCCGTCATGGTGGAGCCTCGTCGACGAACCAGGGCCGCTCGGATCGCCCCTGGTGATAGGAGTAGACGTGGAGCGCCGGCAGGTCGGGCTGGAGCGGCGCCATCGCGGGATCGGCGTAGGTGAGCCAGAGGTGGCCGGGCAGCGCGGCGGCGACCGCCGCACCCTCGGTGCGACAGTTGGCGTGGTAGCGGCGAGCCATGGCGATCGGGTCGGCGTGGCCGCGCCGACCGGCCTGTTCGACGAGCTTGTCGCGCAGCGGGGAGCCGTCGAACTCCGCGGCCAGCCTGGCGGCGATCGGCGCGCCCTCCTCGAGCCCGGCGGCCGCCCAGATCTCGCCGAGCACGGCGAACCGGATGGTGAGCGGTGCGGTCGACAGGCCGGCAGCGTGCTCCTTCACCGCGCCGAAATAGTCGGCCATGTGTCCAGGCGGCGCCCCGTTGCAGCGCCCGTGGACATCGGCCAGGACCAGGGTGAGCTCGACCTGGTCGAGGCCGGCACGCACGGCCGAGGTGGTGACGGCGCGCAACCGCTCGAGCGCGAGCCGGTCGACCTCGAGGAGCTCGCTCCTGCGACCCGCGCCCCAGAACGCGGCGAAGCGGAGCGGGCGGCCCTCGACCAGCGCGGCCTGGATGGCGTCCTTCACCCGATCGGGTTCGGTCGGGTGCGCGCGGCGATGCCCTTGACTGGTGAGGGTGGCGTAGATGTCGTCGCGCAGGGTCCCGGTGATGATCGCGCACAGCGACGGCAGCGACACCGCCCCGGCCCCGTTGCGCGGCAGCCGACCCAGGACGGTGACCCCGTCCGGTCGGAACGGGGCCCGCAAGCGCTCGGCGAGCCAGGTCTGGATCTCGGCCGCGCGCCCGGGCGAGAACTGGCCGTCGAGGACGCACGCCGTGTGGACGCGCTCGCTGCCGCTCGGGTCGCTCATCCCGAACGACTTGCAATCGACCACCTCGGGGTGACCTTTCACGACGGTGTCGATGCTGGAGCCGTGCACGCGCAGGCCGTCGCGGATGATCACCTCCGACAGACGGCCGGTGATGGCCAGGTCACCGGCGTCGTTCATGTAGCCGACGTCGCCGGTGCGCAGGAAGCCGTCCGCGGTGAACCGCGAGCGACCGAGCCGCGGGTTGCGGAAGTAGCCCATCATGAGGCCCGGGCCGCGCACCAGGACCTCTCCGAGCGGGGGATCCGCGGCGCGCTGGCCGCGCCGCTCGCGCTGGTCGGGGGGCGTCAGGGTGCGCTGGCGGCGGTCGCTGACGCTGGCGGCCGCACCGCGCACCTTGGACGGATCGATCCTGACCTCGATGAGGGGCCGGCCGACCGTGTGCGGGTCTCGCCGGTCGGGGTCGCTGGTCGACACGCATGCACAGCACTCGGCCAGACCGTAGACGACGTGGACCGGGACCGAGAACCGATCCTCGAACTGCCGCCACAGCTCCGACGACAGCGGCGCGCCGCCGGCCACGACCCGGCGCAGCGAGCCCGGCCACCCGGGCGCAGGCCCGAGCAGCAGCCCGCTCATCTGGTGCGGCGTCAGGAACGCGACCGTCGCGCCGACCTCGGCGGCGAATCCCCCGATCATGTCGAGCTCGCACAGGTCGGGATCGGCCAGCGCGATGGTCGCGCCTTTGGCCAGAGGCAGGACGACGGTGGCCAGCTCGGCGAACGAGTGACGGCCGCGGGTGGGGCTCATGGCCAGGATGCAGTCGGCCTCGCCGATCCCGAGCCGCTCCGCCAGCGCGTCTGCCGTGGCCAGGAGCGCCTGCTCGGACAGCATGGTGAACCGCCCGAGGTCGCTCGACGGGATCAGGAGCAGCGCGCCCGGCTCGGCCCGACGGTCCGGTCCCGGCAGGTCCGGCGGGCCGCCGTCGACCGTCCCGACGACGTCGAGCACCTCCGACGATCGCGACGGCACCCCGGTCCGATCGGTGGCCAGCACCGTCGGAGCCAGGCGCCGGGCGATCGCGTCGACCTCGTCGCGGGTGAGCGACGGGGCGAGCGGCGCGAGCGAGGTCCCCCGCTCGGCGCAGGCGACCAGGGTCGGCGCCAGCCAGCTCTCGTCATCGAACCAGCCCAGCGCGCACGGGCGGGCGGGCAGCTGGTCGAGCGCGCCGACCAGCCCGCGCGTTCGCGACCACAGCTCGGCCCAGGACAGTCGCCGCTCCGGCGCACCGACCACGATGGCGGCGTCGCGCGGTCGGGAGCGCGCGACGCCCCTCACCCGGGTGGCAAGCGCGGGGCGTTCCTCGCCGGGCAAGGGGAGCGGATTGGCTGCCGCAAACGTTTTCATCGATCACCAGGCAAGGGCGTAGCCGTTTCTCCTCGGATCCGCCCCGCCGCTCAGCCACCCCGTCGCCGGGTCGAACACCGCGCCGTGCACGCCTCCGACTCGCCAGGTCCAGTCGCCCACCCATTCGACTTCGTATCCGCGCGCGACCAGCGCCTCGCGGGTGGCCGCCGGCAGCCGCGTCTCGGCGATGAGCCGGGTGGGCGGCAGCGCGTCGGTGGTGTCGTCGGCCCAGCGGAACCGCGGCGCCTCGATGGCGTGCTGGATGTCGAGGCCGAAGTCGAGCAGGTTGGACAGAACCTGGGCGGTGGTGGCGAGGATGCCGAAGTTGCCCGGCGTGCCGAGCACCGCCGACAGGCGCCCGTCGCGGAAGACCTGCGTGGGCGCGATCGGCCACTCGTGCCGCTTGCCGGGCAAGAGCTCGTTGTTGTGACCGGGCTCGAGTCGCCCCCAGTGCAGCGAGTGGTTGAGCGCGATCCCGGTCCCCTCGACGACGACCCCGCAGCCGAACCCCCAGCCCAGGCTCTGCGTCATGTTGACGCCGAGGCCCGACGCGTCGAGCGCGGCCAGGTGGGTCGTGGCGCTCCTGGCCGGGCCGGCGGGCGCGGCCCGCGACGCCCCGGCTCCGGTGCGCAGGCGGTCCTCGACCCGGGCGCGCAGCTCCGCGATGTGCCCCGGGGACAGCAGCTCGCCGACCGGCACCGAGACGAAGTCGGGATCTCCGGCCCATCTCTCGCTGTCGAGCCGCGCCGCGCGCACCGACTCGGCGAGGGTGAGGAGGTGATCGGGGCCGAGGTGGTCCATGTCGCCGATGGACCACGCCTCGGCGACCGCGAGGGTGGCCAGCATCTGGAACGCGCTCGTCGGTGGCGGGGTCGCGTAGATCGTGGCGCCGCGGTAGTCGACCGAGATGGGCTCGCTCCACGCGAGCGATCCGGGACACCCGGCCAGGTCGTCGCGGGTGATGAGCCCACCGCGCCGCTCCATCTCGGCCACGATCGCCTCGGCGAGGCGGCCGTGGTACAGGGCGTCGATGCCGTGCTCCGCGATGAGCCGCAGCGAGGCGGCGAGATCGGGCTGCCGGAGCAGATCGCCGGCGCGGATCGGGCGGCCCTCGGGCATGTAGTTCGAGCGCGAGTATCCGGCGTGCAGCCGATCGGCGTCGACCGCCCAGCCCTCGACGTCGAAGCGCTGGAGCGGGACGCCGGCCTCGGCGATCTCGATCGCGGGCGCGATCACCTCGGCCAGCGATCGGGTCCCGTAGTCGGCCAGCACCCTGGCCCACGCGGCCAGCGCGCCGGGGATCCCGACCGAGCAGATGCTGTCCGGATCCGGACCGCGCTGGCCCGGCTGGCGCGGCAGGCGACTCACCTCGAGCCCGGCCGGGGCTCTTCCGAGGAAGTCGAGCGCGCGGGGCGTCCCCCCCGGCGGCGTCAGCATGAGCGAGCCGACGCTGCAGATGCTCGAGTAGTAGGGCTCGGCCGCGGTGTTGGCGAACGCGGCCGCGACCGCGGCGTCGACCGCGTTGCCGCCGGCGGCGTACATGCGGAGCCCGGCCTGGCTGGCGAGCGGGTTTGCGCTCGCGATGACGCCGCGACGTCCGTACGCGACAGGCCGCAGGGACCGTGAGGTGGCTTCTTTCATGATCGACCTCTTTCGCGACTCATTAGTACACGACGAGGCAGGTCGAGAAAGATGCCAGTCGACAACAGACGTGTTTCGCGAGCTGCACACAAAGGCCCTTGTCCAGACTGCAGATCTGAGGAGCGTTCCCGTCGCCAGATCGAAAGTAGGAGACGGTTCCTGGCCGGATCGAATGCCGACGGCAGCCAGGACCACTGGACCCCTCGGACTGCCGCGACTGCCTCGTAGGTTCGGCGGCGCAGAGGTCCTCCCGTTCCGCACTCGAGACGGGACGAGTCATCTGGAGAGGCGGCATCACGACAGGGTCGAACTGGCAAACACCCGTTCGTGAGGGCCCGCCGGCCCTACTCCGTGCTCGGGGATCGTGGGCCGACGTAGGGCCAGGGCCTCCCTGCCGTCCCGCGACGGCAGATGTCGGAGCATGCATGCGTGGACGATCGGCGGCACGCCGGAACGGATCAGTGTCGCGGGCAGGCCAGCACGATGTGGAGGACTGTGGGCGAACCACCGGCGCATCCACCAGCTGCGTGGCGCGCACAGCGAGACCTCGAGCAGGAAGCGGCCCGGTCGTCCCTCGGCCGCCGCGGCGAGCCGGCAGGCAACGTGGAGAGGTGGCCGGCGGTCGACTCACGAAATCGGATGGCCGGCCACTGCGTTGGATCGCGGATGCACCGATCCAGGACTCCCCTGCGCCCGCTCGCCGTGACGGCCGTCCTCGTCGCCGTCGCGGCGGCCCGGCCGCCGGTGGCGGAGGCGCGGCTGGCCCACTCGTCGTTCGCGAAGCTCCTCCGCGAGAGCGAGCTCATCTGCCGCGCCCGGGTGGTCGAGGTCGCCGTCGCCGAGGAGCGGAGCGGCCACGTCCTGGTCGAGTGCATTGCGGTGCTGAAAGGCGAGCGCCCGCCCGCCCCGATCCGCGTCGACTACACCGGCGAGGTCCACGACATGGTCATCGACAAGAAGGGCGAGGAGCGGCTGCTCTTCCTCAAGAAGGTGGACGGCAGGTGGACCGGTACCCACTACGGGCGGAGCTACTGGCCGCTGGTTGCCGCCGCCGACCCCGCGCTCGGGCCGGTGACGGCCTTCAAGTACCCCGTGACCATGCTCCAGTTCACCGGGCGGTACGCGCGCCTCCTCCGTCCGGCCCGCCTCGGCCCTGGTGTCGAGGACACGATGGTCGCGTCGAACGGCACCGTGAAGATCGAGAAGATGATCCCGCTGGCGGCGGTCGAGAAGGCCGTCGCCGACCTGGCGAAGCAGAAACCGACCCGATAGCGCTCGAGCAGGCGGCGCCGGGACCGCTCGCGAGCCGGCTACTTCATGGTCGCCCAGAAGTAGAGGTACGCGCCGTCGCGCCGCGGTGATGCCCTCAGCCGGGCCAGCGTCCGGGCGGCGGCGGCTTCGTCTCCCGCGGCGCGCTGCGCAGAGACCAGCATGAAGCGGCAGACGGTGTCGAACTCGCTGCACTTCTTCATCGACTGGACCGCGCGGGCCGGATCGCCGCGGGTCAGCGCCATGACGCCCTGGCCCCAGTCCAGCATCGACAGCTCGGCGCGCCGGAGCGGGACCTTCATCGCCTCGGCCGCGAGCGCGGCGAACAGCTTCTCCGCGTCGGCCCGCTTCTTCGCCTTCCAGGCGGCGAGGAGGCGCGCCTGGAGGCCGACCAGCGCGCGCGTGCGGAGCGCGACCGGCGAGAGGTGGGCGCGATCGAGGTGCGAGTCGGCGGCGTTCAGCGCCGCGATGGCGTCGGCCGTCTGGCCGATCAAGGCGAGCACGAGGCCTCGGTCGACCGCCGCGATCGCGGCGGCGTCGTGAAGCTTTTCGGCTCGCGCCTTGGCCTCGATCGCGTCGTGGACCCGGAGCATGTCGACGACCTTGCCCTGCGCCGCAAGCGCCCAGGCCTCGTAGGTGCGGACCTCGATGGCGTCCAGCGCGCGAGGCGCGGCCCGCTCCGCCTTCTCGAGCGCGGCGTGGGCTCCGGCCCAGTCGCCCTTGAAGGCGCGAATGCCGGCCATGGCGACGAGCGCCGACGTGAACCTGGCCGACCGCGCGGTCGCCTTCTCCAGCGCCGCCTGCGCCTCGTCGAGCTTTCCCGCGGCGAGCAGGATCTCGCCCAGCGTGTCGTACGGGTTCGGTTCGTCCGGCAAGAGCTCGGTCTGCTTGCTCGCCGCCGCGACGGCCTTGTCGTAGCGCCCCTGCCAGGCCAGCGAATAGGCCAGATAGTTGTAGGCGGGCGCGGCGCGGGGGCTGACGTCGATCGCCTTCTGCGCCGAGGCCGCGCAGTCCTGCCAGCGCTCGTCGTCGAAGTCGAGCGACGCCAGCAGCGTCTGGACCCACCAGTCCCTGGGCTTGGCCTCGGCGACCTGGCCGAGGAGCGCCCTCGATCGCTCGATCTGGTTGTCGTTGAAGGCCTGCTGCCCCTCGATGAGCACGCGCTCCGGTCCGGGCAGGGGCGCCGACAGCTCGACCGCGCGCTCGACCATCTTCACGCCCTCGATGCCGGGGGTGAACGTCCCGAGGTAGGCGAGCGCCAGCGCGAACTCCGGGTCGAGCTCGAGCGCCTTCTTGAAGTGCAGGGCGCCCTCGGCGGCGCGCGCGTTGTAGACGAGCTCGCGGCCCCGCTTGTACTGCTCGACGGCCGCGCGCGACTTCGAGGTGATGGTCACCTCGTTCTCGTTGGTCGGGGCCGGCGCCACCTTCGGCGCACGAACCGGCGCCACCTTCGACGCACGGGCCGTCGCCACCTTCGGCGCGCGGGCCGGCGCGGGCCGCGCCACCGGCGCGGGCTCCGGCAGCGCGAGCCCGCGGGCCAGAGCTGGCTGCCACGTGCTCGGCGCCGCCGGCCCGGGCTCCCCCGCCTTCTTCGCGCATGCCGTCAGCACCAGACTCGCCACCACCAGGGCCGCGTGCTTCATGGCTGCCTCCCGGGCCCATCCTAGCACTCGCCATCGTGGCCGCGCCGACCAAGCACGACGGCCATGCCGACATGCGCCAGCGTGGACCCGATGGTCCACCTCGTGCTCGCGATCACGATCGCCGCAACGGCGTCTCCGGAGCCGGTGCTAGGGGCGGAGCACGATCTTGCCGTGGGTGTGCTGCCGTTCCAGCTCGCGGAACGCGTCTCGCACCTGCTCCAGCGGGTAGGTGCGGGCGATCGGCACCTCCAGCTCTCCGCGCCCGGCAAGCCGGGCCAGCTCTCCGAGCACGACCGCGCACGCCGCCGAGCCTTCTCCGTAGGTCCGCGCACCAACCCTGGCGGCGGCCTGCCAGTCGCGGATCGTGTCGATCCGCTCGGGCTGCACGCCCAGCTCCACCGCCAGATCCACGTAGCCCTCGCCGAACGTGTCGATGAACGCGTCGACCTTCGCGTCGGAGGCCTGCCGGATCCGCCCGGCGACGCCCTCCCCGTACGCGACGGGGACGACGCCGCGATCCTTCAACCAGGCGTGGTTCCGCTCGCTCGCCAGCCCGATCACCGTGGCGCCGCGACGCCGCGCGAGCTGCACCGCAAGCGACCCGACGCCGCCCGCCGCACCGGATACCACGACCGTGTCGCCCGGTCCGGGGTCCACCGCGAACACGGTGGCGTATGCGGTCGTGCCGGCCACGTACAGCGACCCGGCCACGTCCCAGGGCAGCCCGTCCGGACGGGAGACCAGATTCACGTCGTCGACGACGACGAGCTCCGCGTGGCTCGCCCTGCGATGCGTGAAGCCCAGGACCTCATCGCCCACCGCGAAGCCGCGCACCTCCGGGCCGACCTCCACCACGACGCCGGCCAGATCGCTGCCCTGCCCGGACGGGAACGTCGCCGGCCAGCGGT
>Ga0126377_10001078_pt1 | contig 17524 bp, 14 predicted proteins | sample PanSoiMetPlot_22_FD_92647 | JGI IMG/M metagenome (GOLD analysis project Ga0126377, IMG submission 92647) | Tropical forest soil microbial communities from Panama - MetaG Plot_22 | ecosystem: Environmental > Terrestrial > Soil > Tropical forest > Bulk soil | place: Panama | collected 2016-02-17 | reverse complement strand
TCGGGCAAGGAGGTCATCGCCGAGCAGATCCACCAGCGCTCGCGCCGGGCCGGCAAGCCGCTGCTCAAGCTCAACTGCGCCGCGGTGCCCGAGCAGCTGATCGAGAGCGAGCTGTTTGGCCACGAGAAGGGCGCGTTCACCGGCGCGACCGCCGCCAAGCCCGGCCTCCTCGAGCAAGCCTCGACGGGCAGCGTGTTCCTCGACGAGATCGGCGAGCTACCCGCGGCGACGCAAGCCAAGCTCCTGCGCGTGCTCGAGCAGCGCGAGATCAAGCGAGTCGGCGGCGACAAGACCATCAAGGTGGATGTGCGCGTCCTGGCCGCGACCAACCGAGACCTGCGCGCGGAGGTCAACGCCGGCCACTTCCGCGAGGACCTCTACTTCCGCCTGTCGGTCGTCCACGTCGAGCTGCCGCCGCTGCGCGAGCGTCGCGAGGACGTGGCGTCGCTGGTGCACCACTTCCTGCGCGAGGTGGCGTCGCGGCGCGGGCTGACGCTGTCGTTCAGCCAGGACGCGATGGCGGGGCTGGTGTCGCACACGTGGCCGGGCAACGTGCGCGAGCTGCGCAACGTGGTCGAGCGGGCGGCCGCGCTGGCCGATGGCCCGGTCATCACGCGCGCCGACCTCGTGTTCGGCCCCGACGGCGGGCCGTCGCTCATCGCCGCGCACGACCTGGCCCAGGCCGGGGCGACCGCGGCGCGGCGCGCCGCCGCCGAGCTGTCCGGGGTCGAGCTGCCGCCGGTGGCGTCGGGGCCGGCCACCTTCGATCCGGCGCTGCTCAAGCCGGGCCTCGGCTTCAAGCACGCCAAGCAGACCGTGGTCGACGCCTTCGAGAGCGCGTACCTCGGGGCGCTGCTCGAGCGCAACGAGGGCAACATCACGCGCTCGGCGCAGGAGGCGGGGCTCACCCGCTATCACCTGCGCGAGCTGCTCAAGCGCCACGGGCTGACCGGCCAGGGCGAGTGACGAGTAGGCGGGGGAAGCCGCGCTATGCGTCGCCGCTGGTGGTGTCCTCGTCGAGGAAGCCGCCGGCGGGGTCGGCGGAGCGCCGGCGGAGCGCGCCGAGGAGCGGTGTGCCGGCAGATGCGCCGAGCTCGTCGCCGAGCGATGGCCACGGGGTCGAGCCCGAGGCGTCGTCGTCCTCGCGCGCGGACGTGAGGGTCCCGATGGCGAGGTCGGCGTCGAGCGACGGCAGGTGGCTGCGACCGGGGCTGGTGGGCTCCGCGGTGTCGGCGTCGGGGTCGGCGGCGTCGGCGTCCGCGGCGCAGGGCCCGGCGGCCGCGACATCGGCGGTGTCATCGGCATCCATGCGGGCCTCGATCTCGTCGATCTCGGGTGGCGGCGTGCCGGCCGCCGCGGCGACGGGCGGCGAACCGGCCCAGCGCAGTCGGGCCGCGCCGCGCACCGCGCGCCGGACCGAGGTGCGCAGCTGCGGGAACGGCGGGCCCGGCCGGGCCAGGAAGTAGCCCTGGCCGTAGCGCACGCCGAGGCCGCACAGCACGGCCAGGTCCTCGGCCCCCTCGATCCCCTCGGCCACGATGACCGCGTCGATCGCCTCGGCGATGCGCTGCAGCGAGCGCACCATCTCGCGCTTGACGGTCGAGCGCGACACGCCCCGGGTCAAGACGTCGCTCAGCTTGATGAAGTGCGGGCGCAGCGCCATCACGGTCTCGAGGTTGGAGTGGCGCGTGCCCACGTCGTCGATCGCGACCCCGAAGCCGGCGTCGGTGTAGCCGGCCAGCGCCTGGCGAAACGAGGCGAAGTTCTCGATGGCCAGCCGCTCGGTGATCTCGAAGACCAGGTTGGCCGGCGTGATCTCCGCCGCCGACAGGAGAGTCGCCACCTCGCTCTCGATGGTGGAGCTGTCGTAGAACGAGGTGGGCAGGAGGTTGACGAACAGGCGGTGCGCCGGCTCCAGGGCGGCCGCTCCGGCCAGCGCGCTGCGCAGGCAGGCGCGGTCGAGCTCGAATGTGAGATCCACCTGATCGGCGACCGAGAAGAGCGCCGTCGGCGTCTCCAGCGTGCTGTCGCGCGGGCCGCGGGCCAGCCCCTCGAAGCCGAAGACGCCCCCGGTCGCCAGGTCGACGATCGGCTGATAGACCGAGTGCAGCGCGCCGCGCAGGATGATCTCCTGCAGGAGGGCGCGGTTGCGCTGCGTGGCCCGCTCGCGGTGCAGCAGCGCAGAGCGCCTGGCATCGCCGACCAGGCGCACCAGCAGCCGCTCCGGCCGCACCATCGGGTTGTCGAGCACGCGCGAGAAGCCGACCACGACGCGCGGCTGCTCGCGCGAGAGTCCGGCCAGCGCCGCGGACAGCTCACGCTCGAGCGTCGCCTCCACGCGCGCGCTGATCGCCTCGAGGTCGGCCGGCGAGGCGCTCGTGCCGTCGCGCGGCGCGGCCAGGAAGCAGAGGTACCCGTCCGAGTCCTCGGTGCGGCAGACCAGGTCGTCCTTGCGCAGGCGATCGCCGCGCATCTGCTCGAGGACGTCGCCGGCCCGCGCCACCAGGTCGGCATGCGGGCTCGGGCCCAGCTCGCGCTCGACGTCGCGCAGCTGCGACAGGTCCACGAACAGGCAGGCCAGGCTGCGGTCGCGGCGCAGACAGCCGACGATGTCGAACAGGCGCACGTGATAGGTGGTGAAGCGCTCCGCCCGCAGCACCGCGAGGTCGGCCGGGCGACCGGGCGCCGCCCGCCGCGCGCCGGGCGCTGCCGCCCGCTCCTCGCCGCCGGGCGACATGCGCACGCAGTTGCGGCCCGCCGCCTTGGCCGCGGCCAGCGCCTGCTCGGCGCGGGCGACCAGATCGGTCGGGGTGCCGGCGTCGTCGGGAAAGCCGGCGATGCCGACGCTGACGCGGATCGCGCGCGCGCCGGGGAACACGGCCTGTTCGACGGCGGCGCGCACCCGCTCCGCCTTGACCGCCGCTCCCTCCTTCGACGTCTCGGGCAGGAGGATGGCGAACTCCTCGCCGCCGAAGCGGGCCGCGATGTCGCTCTCGCGCAGTCGCGTCGCGAGGTCCGGCGAGGCCAGCACCTCGGCCATGCGGCGCAGCGCGGCGTCGCCGGCGTCGCGGCCGAGCTCGCGGTTGACCAGCGCCAGCTCGTCGACGTCGACGTAGAGCAGCGAGAGCGGCTTGCCGTAGCGGCGGGCGCGCGCCATCTCCTCGCGCAGCCGCTCCTGGAAGGCGCGGTGCGTGTACAGACCGGTCAGTCCGTCGCGGTGGGGGGAGTGCGCGCCCTCCAGCTCGGCCTTGCAGCGCGACCACGCGGCCAGCCGGTCGAGCAGCGCCAGGAGCGGCTCGCCCTCGGGCCAGCCGCTCTCGACGTGATGCGGCCTGCATCGGTTGACCGCGTCGAGGACGACATCGCGCTCGCCCGTCCGCGCGGCACCGTGGGCATGACGTGCCCCGCTGGCCACCAGGACGCGGCGGCACTCGGGCCGGAGGACGCGCGCCTCGGACAGGACGCGCGCACCGTCGAGGGTGAGTGGATCGTGCGCGGCGATGACCACCGCGAGGTCCGCCGGCGCCCGCAGCGCGGCGATCGCGTCGTCGACTCCGTTCGCCGCGACGAGGTGGTAGCGCCCCTGCAGGGCGGCGGCCACCCGCTCCACGTCTCCCACCTCACCCACCGCCAGAATCCCCGCTCCCCCGGCCGGTCTGACAACAGATGACATCGATGTGGGCTTCGATTATAGGGCCCGCTCATCGCATTCACGGGAGATACGCGGGAGATCCGCGCAAAATGTTCGGACTGTTCTGTGCGGCGATGTGGGGCGAGCGCGCACGGCCCTCGTCGGCCGGCGTTGCGCTGCAACGCGCGGCGCGCGCGGGAATGTGAATCAAAGTCCAAGGATGCGAAACGCGAAGGCGCGCTCGAGGAGCCAGAGGAACGCCACACCGCCGAGCACGATCGCGCCGCCGGGCAAGATGGTCCGACGGTAGCGCTCCGCCCCGACGGCGCGGATGAGCGCGAAGAGGAGCGGCAGACTGACCAGCACGATGCCGAGCTGGCCCAGCTCGACGCCGACGTTGAAGGCGAGGAGCGGAAGCACCACGTCCTCGGGCGGAAGCAGCGGCCGCAGCATCGACGCGAAGCCCAGGCCGTGCACGAGTCCGAACACGAACGTGACGACGTAGCGGCGCGGCGGGTCGAGTCGAATCGCGTTGTCGACGGCCACGAACAGGATCGAGGCCGCGATGACGCTCTCGACCAGGCGTCGGGGCAGCTCGAACCAGCCGAGCGCCGCCCCGATGAGCGTGAACGAGTGCGCCACGGTGAAGGAGGTGACGATCGCGCCGGCGTAGGCGAGCGCGTCGCGCCCCCCTCGGCTCACCGCTCGCGACCGCCCGGCGGCGGTGCGCGCGATGACCGCCATGAGCAGGAGCGAGACGAGAAACAGGATGTGGTCGAACCCGTACAGGATGTGCTCGACGCCGCTCTCGACGAAGCCGAGCAGCCCCGACGGCGGAGCGCCCCCGCCCACGTGCCACACCAGCCGGGTGTCGTCCGGCGAGGTGAGCCGAGCGGTGGTCCCCTCCACCGAGACGAAGCCGATGTGGCGCGGGTCGAGGTCGTAGAAGAGATCGTAGTCGAGCGCGAGGTCGCCGATCGCCGCCGGGCAGGTGATGTCGAACACCGCGCGGGCGAAGCGCTGGCTCTGCTCGACCGCCTCGAGGCTGACCAGCGCCGCGCTGCAGGCGCGCCCGTCGGCCTCGAACTTCACGCGCTCGAGCAGGTAGACGGTCAGGCGCTGCTTGCCGCGCGCGATCTCCGCGGCGGTGGCCTCGCGATCGGTGTCGAGCTCGAGCGCCTCGTACAGGTCGCGCGCGGCCAGCAGCAGCTCGTAGCGCACGCGGGCCGGGTCGTCGGTGGCCATGAGCTTGGCGAAGCTGGCCGACGCCTGATGCGCGGAAGCGGGGCGCGCGGCGACGACGAGGGCGAACGCTGCCGCTGCCAGCGCGGCCAGGGAGGTCCGCATCGCGGGAATGTTATATCTTTGCCGTCGAATGTCGCAGCCCATCGTGGTCATCCTCGCTGCCGGTCTGGGAACTCGCATGAAGAGCGAGCGGGCCAAGGTCCTCCACGAGGTGGCGGGGCGGCCGCTCATCGCGTGGGCGGTGGAGAACGCGCGCGCCGCCGGCGCCCGCCGCGTCGTCGCGGTGCTCGGCCATCAGCGCGCGGAGGTGCGGGCCGCGCTCGACGCGCGCTTCGGCGCCGGCGCGGTCGAGGTCGCCGAGCAGCTCGAGCAGCGCGGCACCGGTCATGCCGTGCAGTCCGCGCTGCCCGCCATCGCCGGTGAGCCCGACGACGCGGTGCTCATCATCCTGTCCGGCGACGCTCCGCTGCTCCGCCCCGAGCGCGTGGCCGAGCTGGCGCGCGCCTGCGACGCCTCGCCGTCGCACCTCGCGCTCATGTCGACGCGCCCGAGCGTGCCGGTCGCCTACGGGCGCCTCCTGCGCGACCCCGAGGGCCGCCTGCTGCGCATCGTCGAGCACCTCGACGCCAGCCCGGCCGAGCGCGCGATCGACGAGATGAACGCCGGCTTCTACGCCGTGCGCCTGCGCGAGCTGCGCGCCGACATCGCGTCGCTGACGGCGGACAACGCGAAGGGCGAGCTCTACCTCACCGACCTGGCGGCGCGCGCTGCGGTGCGCGGCGGCGCGGCCGTGCTCGAGGCGCCGTTCGAGGAGGTGAGCGGCATCAACGACCGCGTCGACCTGGCGGGCGTCGAGGCGGCCGCGCGCCGCCGCGTGCTCGAGCGCTGGATGGTGGACGGCGTCACGGTCGTCGACCCGTCCAGCACATATATAGATGCCGACGTCGGCCCCATCGGGCGCGACACCTGGATCGGCCCCGGCGTGGCGCTGCGCGGCAGGACGCGCATCGGCGCGCGCGTGCGCATCGACGTCGGCTGCGTGCTGACCGACGTCGAGCTGGCGGACGACGTGGTCGTTCGCCCCTACTCGGTGGCGAGCGAGGCGCAGCTGGGCGCGCGAGCCCAGCTGGGTCCGTTCGCCCACCTGCGCCCCGACACCATCCTCGAGGCCGACGCGCGGGTCGGCAACTTCGTCGAGACCAAGAAGGCGCACATCATGGCGGGCGCCAAGGCCAGCCACCTCTCGTACCTCGGCGACGTGTCGGTCGGCGCGCGCGCCAACATCGGCGCCGGCACCATCACGTGCAACTACGACGGCTTTCAGAAGAACCGCACGACCATCGAGGCCGGCGCGTTCATCGGCTCCGACTCGCAGCTGGTCGCGCCGGTGACGATCGGCCGCGACGCCTATGTCGGCTCCGGCACCACGGTCACCAAGGACGTGCCGCGCGCGGCGCTCGCCCTCACGCGGGTCAAGCAGGTCAACGTGGAGGGCTGGGCCGATCGGTACCGCGAGGAGAACGACAAGCGGCGCGGGCGGGGCGGCGGCGGCAAGCACGAGCCGTGAGGCCCGGATCGGCGGATCCGGGCGGCGCGTGGGTAGCGCACCCATGGAGGCCCATACGCCGCGAGGGCGCCGGCGGATCGCCCGCGGCGCGCGGGCGTGGAGCCTGACGACAGGGCGCCGGCCGCGTCTGATTTTGCGACACCGCAAGCGGCCGTGATCGCGCGAGAAGCGCCCGGCACAGGCGCTGCAAAGAGCCTCCTCGCAACGCAACACACCTGCTCTTGGAGGCTCTCGCGATGTCCTTGCGCCATGTCCTTTCGCCCATCCTCGCGGCCGCGCTGTTCGCCGGCTGCGTCGCCACCCAGGAAGACACCCCGATCGTCGACGCGCTGCCGACCGCCGACTCGGTGCAGATCAAGCTGCCCGAGTCGACCGCGCGATCGATCGGCCAGCTGGCCGACTACTACGTGCTCACCCGCCAGGTCACGCGCGACCTGAACGCGGGCGCGGCCTGGGTGCTGCTGGTCGTGAACGCGATCGTGCAGTTCCCCGCCACCAGCGTCGACGGCGACGTCTACACCTGGGGCCCGTGGAGCGACGGCGCGCTCGCCCCGGCCGAGTGGCAGCTGGTCGTCACGGCGAACGACGACGGCACCTACGACTGGGAGCTCGACGGCCGCAGCAAGACCACCCCCGAGGACGGCTTCCTCGCGGTCATCACCGGCCACGCCGTCCCGGGCGACACGCCGCATCGCGGCAGCGGCGACTTCGCGATCGACTTCGACGCCGGCGAGCAGGTCGACGCGGTGGACAACACGCCCGACACCGGAGTCGTCGAGGTCACCTACGACCTGGAGAACCGCGACGGCACCGCCGCCAGCCTGACCATGCACGCCGAGGGCGTCGACTCGCTCGGCAATCCGGGCAGCTTCGACTACTCCTACGCCGAGAACGAGGACGGGTCGGGCGACTTCCAGTTCGCGATCGACGCCGACCTCGAGGACAACGGCAGCGCGGCGGAGGAGGCGCTCATCCGCTCGCGCTGGCTCGACGACGGCGAGGGCCGCGCCGACGCGCTCCTGTCGGGCGGCGACCTGGGCGACATCGAGGTGCAGGCCAGCGAGTGCTGGGACGAGCAGTTCCGCCGCTCGTACTACACCGACTCGGTCGGGTTCGAGGCGACCGAGGGTGACGCGGCCAGCTGCGCGTTCGACGACGTCGCGATGCCCGAGTTCTGATTCGCGGACTCGGGAACGACCGAGCAGCCCGCCCTCCGCAGCAACATCTGCGGCCCCGGCGTCCCGAGCAGAGTGACCAGGGACCGACGCCGGGGCCGCGCTTTTTTCGGGCTTCGAAGGGCTGCTTGACGGCTGCTGACGCGGCGTGTTACCAAGCCCTTCGTTTCCATGGAGGACGAAAGATGGCCCAGATGCCCAAGGACGCCAAGGAGCTGTTCGATGTGCTGGTTCCCGAGGCGATCAAGAAGTTCCCGGACAAGGCGAAAGAAGTAAACGCGATCTACTGCTTCAAGATCACCGGTGACGGCGGCGGCACCTGGACCCTCAACCTCACCTCCGATCCACCCTCCTGCGTGCAGGGCGACAGCGGCAACGCGCAGTGCACCGTCGAGGTCTCGCACGACGACTTCAAGAGCATGTTCACCGACCCGCAGGTGGGGATGCAGCTCTACTTCCAGGGCAAGCTGAAGGTGTCGGGCGACCCCATGCTGGCGATGAAGCTCCAGCAGGTGTTCGACATGGCGCGGCCGGCGCCGTAGTCGCGCGCGAAGCTGATCATGCGATGCTTGCGGGCGGGTGGCCGAGAGGTCATCCGCCCGTTTCGTTTTCGTGGAGGCGATGAGCGATGACGATCGACAGGGCGGCACGGCCGCTCGACGGGATCCGCGTGCTCGACCTGTCGCGGCTCCTGCCCGGCCCGTTTCTCACCATGGTGCTCGGCGACATGGGCGCCGACGTGGTGAAGATCGAGGACCCGCGCATCGGCGACTACATGCGGCAGATCCCGCCGGTCAAGGCGGGCATGTCGGGCCGCTTCCTGGCGGTCAATCGCGGCAAGCGATCGCTGGCGCTCGATCTCAAGGCGGAGGCCGGGCGCGGCGCCTTCCTGCGCATGGTCGAGCGCGCCGACGTGGTGGTGGAGAGCTTCCGGCCGGGTGTGATGGCGCGCCTCGGAGTCGGCTGGGACGCGCTCGCCGGGCGCAACCCGCGCGTCATCCTGTGCTCGATCTCCGGTTACGGGCAGGACGGTCCGTATGTCGAGCGAGCCGGGCACGACCTCAACTACCTGGCCCTGGCCGGCGTGCTGGCGATGGGCGGGACGGCCGGCGCGGCGGGCGGTGCGCCCGGGATGCCGGGCGTGCAGATCGCCGACCTCGCGGGAGGCGCGCTGTGGGGCGCGACCGCGGTGCTGGGCGCGCTGGTCGGGCGCGCGCGCACCGGCCGCGGCGCCCACCTGGACATCTCGATGACCGAGGGCGCGCTCGCGCTCCTCGCCGCCGAGCTGGGCAACGTCGACTCCGGCGGCCATGTGCCGACGCGCGGCAGCGCCACCCTGAACGGGGGCATGGCCTGCTACGGCGTCTACGAGACCGCGGACGGCAAGTACGTGTCGGTCGGCGCGCTGGAGCCGAAATTCTGGCTCGCCTTCAACCGCGCCATCGGGCGGCGCGAGGACGTGAGCGAGCTGGTCGCGCCGCCCGGGCGGCAGGCCGCCGTGCGGGCCGAGGTGCAGGCGATCCTGCGCACGCGCACGCGCGACGAGTGGGCCGAGATCCTGGCCTCGCACGACTGCTGCTGCGAGCCGGTGCTGGAGATCGACGAGATCCTCGACCACCCGGTCCACCGCGCGCGCGAGGTCTTCACGCGCGTGGCGGCCGGGGGTGACTCCGTTCTCCAGGTCCGCACGCCGGTCGGGCCGGCGCGCACCGATCGGATCGCCCCGCTCCTGGGCGAGCACAGCCGCGAAGTGCTGGCCGAGTACGGCTTCGGCGACGGAGAGATCCGCGCGCTGTGCGGCGACGGCGACCGCGGCTGAGGTCGCGCTCAGAGCGGCATCGGGTCCATGGACACGCGCGCCAGGACGCCGACGGTGCCGCACGTCAGCGAGCCGGCGCGCAGACGAGCCGCCGTGAGCTCCAGGTCGCAGCGCTCGGTCGGGAAGTCGATGCCGAGAGAGCTCCCCTTGGTGACCCCGATCTCCGTGCTCGCGGGACCCGTCGACTCGAGGATCGGGGCGTCCTTTCCGCTCAGGTAGACGGCCACGTACGGCAGCTGGCACTCTCCCGTGACCCGGCACACCTCGAAGCCCTGGCCGTACCGGGAGAGGGTCAGACGAGCCCGATAATCGCGTTCGAAGGCGGGCTCGCACCCTCCCTCGGTGCAGATATCGTCGCCCACGCACTCTGGCTGGCAGCTCGGCTCCGGGACGTCGTCTCCGTCATCGGTGCAGCCGAGCGCAGCGATGGCGAGAAGCGCGGACAAGTAGATCTTGGTGAATGCCACGTGTTCCTCCATGCCGCTCGACTCAAGTGTTCGCTCGTCGAGCGGCTCCTGTTCCGATCACGCGAGATCGGCGCCGCGAACGGCTCATTCGCGACAGCTGCCTCGCCCAAGGACCGCGCTCAGAGCGGCATCGGGACCATCGACACGCGTGCCGAGATGCCGGAGGTGCTGCACGTCAGAGAGCCGGCGCGCAGACGAGCCGCCGTGAGCTCCATGTCGCAGTGCACGTTCCCGACGTGGACGCCCAGAGAGCTCCCCCTGGTGACCGTGATCTCGGCGACCCGGGCCTTCGTCGACTCGAGGATCGGGCCGGCCTGTTCGCTGAAGTAGACGGCGACGTACGGCGGCCTCCGCCCACAATCGTCCGTGACCGGGCACGACGCGACGCCCGCACCGCCACCGTAGGTGGCCAGACGAACCTGATAGTCGCGGTCGAAGGCAGGCTGGCAGCCTTCCTCGGTGCAGATGTCGTCGCCCACACACTCTGGCTGGCAGCTCGGCGGCGGAACCACCAGGCCGCCATCGGTCTCGTCCCCGTCATCGGTGCAGCCGAGCGCCGCGATGGCGAGAAGAGCGGAGAGATAGATCTTGATGAATGTCACGTGTTCCTCCTCATGCGCTCGATCGATGTGTTCGCTGATCGAGCGGCCCCCTGTCCGGTTCACGCGAGAAGGGGCGCGCGAGCGGCTCATGGGCGGCGGCGGCCTCGACGCAAGAGTTGCGGCGCCGATGCGGAACGCCATATCGGTGGCTCGCGCGGTTTCGGGGCGAGAAGAAACCGCGCCAGACACGTCGTGGAAGAGGAGTGACGAGAACGCTTGCGGCACCGGTGTCCCGATATGCGCGTTTGACGCCGCGCTCGGCTCCGTGTGACGCTCCCGGTGCAATGACCGACGTGGGGGGGCCCCGTCGTCCTGACACCCGTCCGACCTCCTGGACCGAGAGCGGGCTGGACCAGTACAGGCCCGCGCTCCGTGCAGCCGCCGCGGCGCTATGCCACAACGACGCCGAGTGCGAGGACCTGGTCCAGGACACGTTCGTGCGCGCGCTCGGCCACCTGCACCGCGGCCACGAGCCGGTTCGCAACCTGCGCGCCTGGCTGGTGACGATCCTGCGCAACGTCTTCATCGATCACGTGCGCGCCGAGCACCCCACGTCCGAGGTGGACGACTATCCGGCGAGCGAGCCGGAACCGCAGCCGCCGTGGGCCAACGTCACGGCGGGCGATGTACGCGCCGCCCTGGCCGCCATCGATGCGGACCTGCGCGCGGTCTTCGAGCTTCATTATCTGGAAGGGCTGCGCTACCGCGAGGTCGCGATCCGGCTCGCGATACCGGAGAACACCGTGGCCAGCCGCTTGTTCCGCGCCCGCAAGGCGCTCAGAGATCAGCTGCTCGCGTCGTCGAGCGAGGAGGCGAGAGGCGATGAACTCGTACGAACCGAGCGCTGAGGACATCCAGGCCCTGGTGGACGGCGAGCTGTCGCCCGACGACGCCACACGCGTGCGCGCAGCGCTGGCCCGCAGCCCGCGCGCCCGGGCCGAGCTCGACGAGTGCCTGCAGCTGGCCGCGCTTGCCCACGCCCTCCGCGCCACCGCCAGCGATGCCCATCGCTGGGCCGAGCTCGCGGTCGAGCCGACGGCAGACTCCGCCGCGCCCGACGTCATTCCGATCAGGCGCGCACCTCGCCGCCCGCGGACCCGCACCGTGGTGCTCGCGGTCGTCACATCACTCCTCTCCGCGGCCGCGGTCCTCGCCTTCTGGGGCGGCGGCGGCAGACACGACAGCCGCGGCCTGGTCGCCAGCGCCGAGTCCGCGTTCGCCGGCGCGCTGTCACCGAGACGCGGCATCGAGCCCCGCCTGTCGTGGCAACCGGCCGACCGGTGGCGGCCCTACGACACGGCGCGCGCCGCCGGCGAGCATCCCGCCGAGACGTTCTCGTTCGACCTCCTCGCCCGGATCGAGAAGCTCCGCGACCCCCGCGCCATGACCGCCGCGCGAGTGCTCGCGAACAGCCTGCAGGACGCGCCTGCGCTCGGGAACGGCCCGCAGGTCGCCCCGCCGCTCCCGACTCATCACTCCGCAGACGCCGACAGCGACCGCGCGACCATCGCCCTGGTCGCACACAGGCCAGAGGAGGCGCTGCTGGCCGCCGCCGCCGCACTCGAGTCGGATCCGCATCACGTCCAGGCGACCTGGAATCGTGCACTGGCACTGGAGCGCCTCGGCATGCCACTGACCGCTGCCGAGGCGTTCGAGGCGGTGGCGTCGCGCAAGGAGCCAGGCTGGAGCCAGGAGGCATCCGAGCGAGCGGCCGGGCTGCGGGCCCAGCTCGCACGGCGCCAGGCCGCATGGAAGAACGCCAGCGCGGCGGGCGAGCGCATGGTCGCCGGCGGGCCGCCCGACGACGCGACCGCCGCGGCGTACCCGGGCCTCATGCGCCTCTACTTCTACGACGCCGTGCGCGCGGCCGCGTCGGCCGACCGCGTGAGGGCGCTGCGCCCGCTCGCCGCGGCGCTCGACGCGCGGTCGCAGGGCCACGACCTCGCGGCCTACGTCGATCGGATCGCGCGAGTCGACTTCCGCCGCCGCGGACCGCTCGCAGCGCGCTACGCCGAGCTGGCCCGCGGGGGAATCACCGACCCGGGCGCGGTCGAGGCGCTGCTCGCTGCACTGCGAGCGGCCCACCAGGACGACATGCTGCTCGGCGCGCTCCTCCACTCGAGCCCCACGGGCTGGCGGCCGGACAGGGAGCGTCTGGGCGAGTACGTGGCGCTGGCGCAGGCCACGCGTGATCCGTGGTTCGAGCTCGAGTCCGCCGCCAATCGGGCGTGGACCGCCCTGCAGACGGAAGATTCCGCCACCGCGCAGACCGTCCTCGCCGCGGTCGCGCCGCGCTGTGAAGCCGCCGGGGCCATGGACTACCTGTGCATGGACATCTACAGGCTGCTCACGCACGTGTACATCTTGCTCCACCGCCCCGATGCGGCGCGGAGCGCGCTCGATCGGAGCCGGAAGCTCGCCCGCTCCTCGGGCAACGTCACGCGCGAGACCGAGCTTCTCTATTACTCGTACCAGGTGGCGGCGTTCACCGACGACACCTCCGCCAGCCTGATCGACCTGTCGACCGCGTACCTGGACGAGTGGAGCCGGGAGAGCGACGACTGCGCCGATCAGCACATGGCGCGCCAGTGGAAGGCGATCACGCTCATCAACCGGAATCGCCTGGATGCCGCCCGGCGCGAGCTCGCTCTCGAACCGAGCGCGTGCAAGGTGCCCTTGACGCCCGGCCGCGCATACCTTCCGGCCCAGCTCCTCCGCCGCGGCGGCGATGACGGCGCGGTGCTCGCGCTGCGGCGAGAGATCGCGGGGCTTCGCGGCTCGCGAGACACCAGCCCCGGCGACCGCGCATTCCTCGACTACGTCGAGGGGCTGCTGCTCGCCGACCGCTCGCCGGCCGAGGCCCGCGGGCTGCTGCGCCGTGCGATCGAGGCCTCGGACGATCTGCCCGGAGACGTCGCGGCCATCAAGGCGCGGTCGTACAGCTACTCGATCCTGATCGAGGAAGCGGTGGCTCGGGGCGCCAGCGACGAGGCGCTCGCTCTCCTGGCGGAGCAGCGCGCCCTCCCGGCGCCCACCCGCTGCGCGCTCGGCGCTCAGTCCGAGATCGCCACCACGTCGTTCGTCGCGCGCGGGGCCAGCGGGGCAGCCGTCGGCGTTCAGCTCGCCCGCGAGCCCGGTACCCAGGCCGGCGCGCAGGCCGTGCCGGTCACCATCCTGGCAGCACTCGATGGCTGCGAGTCGGTCGACGTGCTGGCCAGCCAGCCCTACTACGGGCGCCCCGAGCTGCTGCCGCGCGAGATGGCGTGGGCGTTTCGCACCGGCGCACCGGAGCGGGCCGCGCCGACCGGTCCCGCGCGTCCAGTCGTCGTCGCCAACATCGACCCGCCCGCCAGTCTGGGCCTCGCGCCGCTCAGGCCCATCGCCGATGCGCCTGGCGCGGCGCTGCTCGAGGGGCCCGCGGCCACTCCCGATCGCGTCATGGCGGCGGCCGCCAGCGCGACGTTTCTCGAGATCCACGCCCACGGCCTGCTCGGCGGCGGAGGCTGGGACGCCGTCGGCGAGGAGGACACCTCGCTCCTGGTCCTGGCTCCCGATGCGCAGGGGCGCTATGCGCTCGGCGGTACGGAGATCCGGCGCGCGCGACTGCGAGGCTCACCGGTGGTCGTGCTGGCGTCATGTCATGCGTCTGCGATCGGCCACGCCTTCCATTCGACCTGGGGCCTCGCCGACGCCTTCATCGAGGCCGGCGCCCGCGCGGTCATCGCCTCGCCCGATCCGATCCAGGACGCCGGCGCGGAGGCCTTCTTCTCGGCGCTCCGCGCCCGTGTGACCGCCGGCGAGACGCCCGTGGCCGCGCTGCGAGCAGAGCGCCTGGCGCACGGCAATTCCGGCGAGCGGATCTGGATCGATCGTCTCGTCGCCTTTCAATGACGTGGACGTGGTCTAGATCGACAAGGAGCGTGTGATGAGCAATGGAGCACCGCAGGACCCGCCAAGGCCCCCGGACCCCGCGGACAGGGACAGACAGCCTCTACCCGATCCTCCGAAGAAGTTCGTCTTCAAGTTCGAGGTGTCGCTCGGCTTTCCCGACCGCAAGAAGTAGATCGAAAGCCAGCGGCTCGGGCGAATCATCCATCCGCTCCGGCCCTCGCGAAGAACCCTCGCCGGCTCCGTCTCCCCCAGTGAGGGTGAAGCATGCAGACGACGGAGTCATTTCCTGGCGGGGCGAAGGCGGCGTACACGGCGGTGGAGCGGTGGGCCCGGGTCAAGCGCCTGTTCCTGGCGGCGCTCGAGATGCCGGCGGAGAGGCGCGAAGCGTTCCTCGACGCCGAGTGCGCCGGCGACGACGCGGTCAGGGGCGAGGTGGAGTGCTTTCTCGGTGCGCATGAGCGGGCGGGCAGCTTTCTGCCGAGCCGGGCGTTCACCGACGGGTCGACGATCAGCTCGGCTGCCGAGACGCCGGCCGGGCTGAGCTTCGCCGCGCGCGCGCGGGTCGGTCCGTACGAGATCGACGCCGTGATCGGCCGGGGCGCGATGGGCGAGGTGTATCGCGCGCGGGACGCGCGCGGCGGGCGCGTCGTGGCGATCAAGGTGCTGCCGCGGGTGCTGGCGCGCGATGGGCTCCGGCTCGGGCGCTTCGAGCAGGAGGTGCGGTCGGTCTCGGCGATCTCGCACGCCAACGTCGTGGCGGTGCTCGACAGCGGCTGGCACGACGGCGTGCCCTATCTGGTGACGGAGCTGCTCGAGGGCGAGACGCTCGACCGCCGGCTGGCGCGCGGGCGGCTGCCCGTGCGAGAGGCGCTCGAGCTTGCCCGCCAGATCGCCCGTGGGCTGGTCGCTGCGCACGAGCGCGGCATCGTGCACCGCGACCTCAAGCCGGCCAATCTGTTTGTCACGACAGGCGGCCAGGTGAAGATCCTCGACTTCGGTCTGGCCAAGCGGACCCATGTGGGGGACGGGTCGAACGCGTCCCGCTTCCCGATCGAGACGACCCTGCCGGGCATGGTGCTGGGCACCGTGGGCTACATGTCGCCGGAGCAGGTGCGGGCCGACACGGTCGATGTCCGCTCCGATCAGTTCTCGTTCGGCTGCATCGTCCACGAGATGCTGTACGGCGAGCCTCCCTTCCGGCGCTCGACCGCCGTCGAGACGATGTCGGCCGTCCTCCATGCGGAGCCGCGCGCGCGGGCCGAGGGCGATGTGCGCGTCCCGCGGCTGGTGGCCTCGGTGGTCGATCGCTGTCTGGCCAAGGATCGGGCTGACCGCTACCTCTCGACCGGCGGCATCGTCCGCGACCTCGACCTGGCCGCCGGCCACCTGTCGCGGACGCGGCAGTCAGGCCTGCTCCTGATGACCGGTGCCGCCCTCCTGGCCGCCGGTGTCGCGGCCGAGTGCCGAGGGGCTCGCGAGGCGGCCGGGCGCGCGCTGCTCCGGTTCGGTGCCATCCGCCGGGTCCGACGGGAATGAACCGCGGTGGCCCGCCCGCGACAGAGGGGCGAAGACCGGGCCGGCCAGCCTGGCCGCGAGAGCCCCGAGCCAGGGGTGGCCGCGGTGCCGACGGGCGCGGTCACCGAGCAGCTCAGGGCACTCCGCGGCAGCGATCCGCGCGCGAGCGATCGCCTGGTGCGGCTCGTCTACGGCGAGCTGCGGCGGCAGGCCGCGCGCCTTCTGCGCCGCGAGCGCCGCGACCACACGCTGGTCCCGACCGCGCTCGTCCACGAGGCGTTCCTGCGGCTCGTCGGTCAGGCCGCCGACTACGAGAACCGGTGCCAGTTCTTCGCCGTGGCCGCCCACATGATGCGGCGCGTGCTGGTCGACCACGCCCGCGCTCGAGCCGCGGCCAAGCGCCCGCGCGGAGACCTGCGAGTCACGCTCGACGGCGAGCGGCTGCCGCCGGTGGCGCCGCGGCATGTCGATCTTCTCAGCCTGGACGCAGCGCTGAAGCGGCTGGCCGCGCTCGACGCGCGACAGGCGCGCATCGTCGAGCTGCGCTACTTCGCCGGCCTCACCGCGGCCGAGACGGCGGACGTGCTCGGCGTTTCGCTGGCCACGGTCAAGCGCGAGTGGAGCGTGGCCCGGGCGTGGCTGTGTCGCCACTTGACCGGCGGCGGACAGCCCTGATCACTCGCGGAATTCGTCCGCGAAGTCGAGCACGCACACGGTGCCGAAGCGCGAGTGCGGGCCGCAGCCGACGCCGACGACGTGGTAGCCGAGCTCGAGCAGGTTGACGCGGTGTCCGCGCCCGCGGATGCCATCGTCGACGAACAGGCTCATCACCATCACCGCGGAGTCGCCCCAGCCGGTGCCGATGTTCTCGCCCGAGAGTCCCGTCACGCGGCCGTGGCGCTCCATGCGCTGGAGCGGCTCGCTGCCGTCGCGCCCGTTGTGATCGACGCTGCCGGCGCGGCCGATCTCGAAGGCGTGGGCCCGCGCCGCGCGCGAGAGGCCGGGTGAGATGCGCAGTGAAGGCCGCGGTCGCGCACGCCGGGCCGCGGCGATGGCCTCGTCGACCGCGCGCACGCCCTCCGCGGTCTGGATCGGGGCGTCCAGCCCGGGCAGGTAGATGTACGTGTCCACATAGTAGCGGCGGTACTGTGCGAGCGCCGCGGCGAAGCCCGTCGGATCGCGGCGCAGGCGATCGATGGTCGCCGCCACGCCGGCCTCGAACGACGTCAAGCCGCGCGGCGCACCCCGCTCCTCCGGCACCGGCTGCGCGGCCGGCTGCGACGGCGCGGGTGAGGGCGCGGCAGGCCCGGCGGCGGGCGCCGGGGCGGGCGGTGGCTTGCCCTCGGCGCCGGCGCTGTCCGCGGCCTCGAGCTCGGCGGGCGCCTCGTCGCCGTAGGCGCCCGGCGGGCCCGAGTTGCCGGGCGCCGGTGCCTCCGCGGGAGCCGCGGGATGCGTGCACGCGGCCAGGGCGAGCAGCGCCAGTCCATGACGGCCGACCATCTCGGCATCCTACCGATTCTTCCAGTGCACGTCGGCCGGATTGGTGAAGGCAGCGCGCGCGCGTGCGAACGGCCTGTCCTGGCCGGCGGCGTAGGCGTGCGCGGCTCCGTCG
>Ga0126377_10001077_pt1 | contig 17530 bp, 14 predicted proteins | sample PanSoiMetPlot_22_FD_92647 | JGI IMG/M metagenome (GOLD analysis project Ga0126377, IMG submission 92647) | Tropical forest soil microbial communities from Panama - MetaG Plot_22 | ecosystem: Environmental > Terrestrial > Soil > Tropical forest > Bulk soil | place: Panama | collected 2016-02-17 | reverse complement strand
GTCAGACGGTGCCAGCGGCCGTTGATGCCGACCACGAGCCGCGCCGGCTCGCTCAGCCAGAAGCGGCGCTGCGCGAACGAGACGAGCCGCAGCACCGGGGCCTTTCGGTCGATTCGTACGAGCACCGACTGCTTGACGGTCATCAGCGCGTCCGTCGCGCTCACGACGGCCGAGTACTTGCCGTCCGGTAGCCCGCCGCCGCTCCAGACGAGGGACTGCCTGCCGGCCGGGAGCGCCGAGGCGAGCGGGGTCGCCACCACGGCGCCGCCCCGGATGATCCGAACCTGCACGTTCGCCGGTGCGAGGAGCTGGAACGAGAACGTGAGCGAGTCGAGGCGGCCGTCGCGGTTCGGCGAGATCGCAAGGGTGCTGGAGGCGAAGCGGGCCAGCGTCCGGTCGATCCAGAGCGACGTCGTGGACTGCACCTGCTTCCCGCGGTCGTCCTTGGCGGTCAGGACGAGGCGGTAACGCCCATCGGGAAGCACGACCTTGCCCCAGGTGAACGTGGTGCTTCCGGCCGGACGGCGCTGGTTGAAGATCGTCGCCACCGCATCGCCGAAGGTGTCGTAGACGGTCGCGTTCACGGTCGCCGCCGCGGTCAGCGTGTAGCTGAGCTTCAGCTGGTCGCCCCGGTGATCGCCGTTCGGCGTGACGACGGTCGGCGCGAGCTTGAGGCCCTGAAGCGCAAGGGCCGCCGGCGGCGTGCCGAGCGTCCCGGCCGCGGAGCGCATCTGGGGCGCGCTGATCGTCCACGTGTACGAGCCGACCGGCGCAGCGCTCGCGTCCCAGGTCCAGTCGACCTTGCTGCCGACCCCGGAGCCGCTCGCGACCACGGTCTGCGTCGCGTCGCGCACGGTCACCGTCCACGAAGCCGAGCTCGAGAGCCGAGCCGTGAACTGGACCGGCCCGCCGATGGCGCCGATCACCGCCGGCGCGTAGAGCTTCGGCAGACCCGCCTGCGCGACCGCCGTCCGGATCGAGGGCAGCTGGGCATAGAGGCTCGCCCCCGGGCAGCTCGTCGGGTAGACGTCACGGTGGCCGGAGATCGCCTTCAGCGTGACCGCCGTCCCGGGCTTGTAGCGGGGGTTGCCGGTGGTGACGCGCACGACGCTCGAGAGCGGGTCGACGTGGTCGAGGTCGAGCCGCCACGCCAGCAGCGAGACGAGCGCTGCGCGCGCGGCCGGCGTGATCGCGGTCGACGAGTAGTCCCCGATCACCGCCACGCCGACCGAGCCGGTGTTGAACCCCTCTGCCTGGGCGCCGATCACGGGCCGCGTGATGCCCCCCGCACGGCCTTCGAAGATCTGGCCGTACTTGTCGACGAGGAAGTTGTAGCCGATGTCGTTCCACCCGTTGCTCTTGACGTGGTAGAGCTCGATCCCGCGGACGATCGCCGCCGATTGGGCCTTGGTGTAGTTGTTCGTGCCGGCGGTGTGATGGACGATCGCGAGGTGGACGGCGTCCGCGTAGTACGGCGCCGCTCGCACGATCGACTCGTTCGCGCCCCAGCCTGCGCGCGTGATGATCGGCGGCGCGCCGGCGATGTCCGCGTGCTTCACCCGCAGGTGCTCGTTCGGGCTCCGGACGAAGTAGGCGCGCACCGCGGTCACGCGGCCGAGCGTCCGGTACTGGATCGCCTTCGAGGGCCCCGTCCAGAAGGGGCTGCCGATCCGCCAGCCGCGCGACAGGCGTCTCTCGCGACCCACATCCGGCGATGCGTCCTCCTGGGAGGCGACCCGCCAGGCGCTCCAGCGCCCGGCGAGGTTCCGCGTGCGGTACTTCACGGCGCCGGGGCCACGCCAGTGCACGCCGACGAGCTCGAACGGGCGCGCGGTGACGACACCGTCGACCGGGCGCGGCGAGAGGTCGCGCGTCACGAGCCCGGCCGAGAGCGCGGAGCCCGGGAACGCGGCAGCGAGGGCGACTGCAGCGAGGAACGGCTTCATGAGACCTGACCCGCCCTCGAGGGTGGCACAAGGCCCTCGGAGCCGCAAGGCAAACGGGCGCCCGCTGATAGAATCTTTACGACCGTGAAAGGGCCGTTTCTGCGGGCATTTTTCGGCTCGCTAGCCGTGGCTCTGGCCGTTCCCGCACTGGCCTTCGCGGGCTCCTCCGACCGGCCGCGCGTCCTCGCGATCCACTACACGCTCGAGGTGAACCCGGTCACCTCCAGCTACCTCGACCACCAGCTGTCGCGCGCCCAGGACGACGGCTACTCGGCGGCCGTGATCGTGCTCGACACCCCGGGCGGCCTGTCGGAGTCGATGCGGACGATCGTCAAGAACGAGCTGAAGTCGAAGATCCCCGTGATCGTGTACGTCTCGCCGCCCGGAGCCCGGGCCGCCTCCGCCGGCGTCTGGATCGGCCAGGCCGCGGACGAGCTCGCGATGGCCCCGGCGACGAACATCGGCTCGTCGACGCCGATCGACTCGAGCGGGGCCAACCTCGGCAGCGATCTGCGCCGCAAGGTGATCAACGACGCGGCCGCCTCGCTGCGCGGACTGGCGCGCTTCCACGGGCGCAACGCGGCGTGGGCCGACCTCGCCGTGCGCAAGGCCTCCAACCTGACCGCCGGGCAGGCGCTCCGCATGAACGTGATCGACGACATCGCGCCGACGCTGCCCGCGCTCCTGAACAAGATCGACGGGCGCAAGACGGTCGGCAAGAACTTCGTCCTGCACACGGCGAACGCGGAGATCGTGAATGCGAACCCGGGTTTCTTCACCCGGCTGCTGAACGCGCTGATCGACCCGAACCTGATCCCGCTCCTCTTCCTGGCGGGGCTCGCGGGGATCGGCTTCGAGATCTTCCACCCGGGCGTCGTGTTACCGGGCGCGCTCGGCGCGGTCGCGCTCCTCACCGCACTGTTCGGCTTCGCCGTGCTGCCGATCAGCTGGGCCGGCCTCGCGCTGCTGATCCTCGGCGCCGCGTTACTCGTGATCGACGCGCACGTCGTGAGCCACGGCGCCCTGACCGTCTCCGGCCTGATCAGCATCGTCGTCGGCTCGCTGATGCTCTTCCACAACGCACCGGCCCCCTACAACGACGTCAACACGCCGCTCGTGATCCTGTTCGCTGTCGCGATCGGCGGCTTCTGGGCGTTCGCGTTGACCAAGGCGGTCAAGGTGCGGCGCAGCCCGGTGACGGTCGGGCCTCACATGATGGTCGGCGAGGTCGGCGAGGCGCGCCGGGACGACCTCGTCTTCGTCAATGGCGAGCTCTGGCGGGCGCGGCCGGCGGACGGCGTCCCCCTCCACCCGGGCCAGCAGGTCCGCGTGGCCGCCGTCGGCCCCGAGCTCGTCCTCGAGGTCGAGCCCGTCGGCCAACACTGACCAGGAAGTAGGATCGAGCCATGACCGCAGCCGTCATCGCCCTCCTCATCGTCATCTTCCTGCTGGTGCTCTTCCTGATCGCGGCGATCAAGGTGGCGCGCGAGTACGAGCGCGGGATCATCTTCCGGCTCGGACGCCTGCTTCCGGAGCCCAAAGGGCCCGGCCTCTTCATCCTCATCCCGGTCGTCGACCGCATGGTGCGCGTCGATCTGCGGACGATCACGCTGAACATCCCGCCCCAGGAGGTCATCACCAAGGACAACGTCCCGGTGCGGGTGAACGCGGTCGCGTACTTCCGGATCGTCGAGCCGAAGAACGCGATCGTGCAGGTCGAGAACTACATGGTCGCGACCTCGCAGATCGCGCAGACGACGCTCCGCTCCGTGCTGGGTCAGCACCTCCTGGACGAGCTGCTCTCCGAGCGCGACAAGATCAACTCGATCCTGCAGGAGATCATCGACGAGGCCACGGCACCATGGGGCATCAAGGTCTCGATCGTCGAGGTGAAGGACGTGGAGATCCCGTCGGGGATGCAGCGCGCGATGGCACGCCAGGCCGAGGCCGAGCGCGAGCGCCGCGCCAAGGTGATCGCGGCCGAGGGCGAGTTCCAGGCCTCCGAGCGGCTGAAGGACGCCGCGCTCGTGATCGAGGACCACCCGGTCGGCCTGCAGCTCCGGTACCTGCAGACGCTGGTCGAGCTGGGAGCCTCGGCCTCGACGACGATCGTCTTCCCGGCGCCGCTCGACCTGCTGAAGCCGTTCCTCGAGCGCGGCAACTCGGGCTCGAGCTGAGCAACGAGCTTCGCGTCGATCCCCTAACGGGGCGCGTCGTGTCGGTCGCGCCGGGACGCTCGGCCCGGCCGGGAGCGCCGATGCGGTCGCTCGAGGATCCGACGCCGGAGGAGCTCGAGTCCTGCCCCTTCTGCGAGGGGCGGGAGGACCGGACGCCGCCGGAGGTGCTCGCGCTTCCCGCCGTGAAGGGGCGCGAGCCCGACACCCCGGGCTGGAAAGTCCGCGTTGTCCCGAACAAGTACCCCGCCTTCGCCGGGCACGAGGTCGTCATCCACTCGCCGCAGCACGTCCGCTCGCTCGTCGAGCTCGACGGGGCGCAGCTCGCGTTGATCGCCGAGGCCTGGCGGTCGCGGGCGGCCACCGCCCGGGGCGAAGGCTTCGCGTACGTCTTCGCCGGCGTCAACGAGGGCAAGGCGGCCGGCGCGAGCCTGCCGCACTCGCACTCCCAGCTCGTCTGGCTCCACGAGGTCCCGCCCGCACAGGCCGTCGAGGAAGGCGACGGGAGCTGTCGCCTTTGCGCGTTGCTCGCATCCGAGTTACTCGAGGGAACGCGGATCGTCGAGGAGCGGGAGGGGCTCGTGCTCCTCTGCCCCTACGCGGGGCGCGTTCCGTACGAGTGCCTGATCGCGCCGCTCGACCACGAGAGCGACGGGTTCGGGAGCGATCTCCTCGCGGCGGCGCTGGAGCTGGCAGCGGACGCGCTTCGTCGGCTGCACGCCGTCGAGGGCCCGCGGCCGGCCAACCTCTGGCTCCACACCGGGACCCACTGGCACCTCGAGCTCCTGCCGCGGGAGACGGTGTTCGCCGCGATCGAGCTCGGCACCGGGCACTACGTCAACTCCGTCGCACCCGAGCGTGCGGCGGAGCTGCTGCGCGGCGCCTCGCCTACTGCTGCGTGATGGACGTGAAGGGCTGGCGGTTGTTCTCGCGGAAGCGGCGCGCGGCCTCGATCGCGGCGCCCAGGTTGAGGCCCTTGTCCTTCGCCTGCTTGATGAGCATCACGGTCTCGAGCGCGTCGATGTCGTAGATGCGCTGCTTGTTGCCCTTGGTCGGGATCTGCGCCTTGTTCGTCCAGTAGTCCAGCTGCATCTTCGAGATGCCGGCGATCTGGCAGACCTGGCCGAGGTAGAGCTCGATCTTGTCGAGGTGCTCGGCGATGTCGATCGGCTCCAGAAAATCCGCCGCCCTGTCGTACGCCATCTCGAACCTCCCAAAGGACCCCTGCCCGACTCGAAAGTTATACCTACCTACTTCGAGTTTTTGAAGGGGCGCTCAGAAACTACTGTTTCTTGCCGTTTTCTGATACTTCCCCTGCAGGCGGTGCCTCCTCGTCCGGAGGCGCAACAGCGTCCACGGGACCGTCCGACTCGGCCACGAGCGCCAGGCTCGAGACCTCCTCGTCGCCGCGCAAGCGCATCACGATCACGCCCTGCGTCGACCGTCCGAGGCGCTTGATCTCGTCGACCGGCATGCGGATGACCGTGCCGCCGGTCGACATCAGCATGATCTGGTAGCCCTCACGCACCGACAGGGCGCCGGCAAGCTGCCCGCGCGCCTCCGTGAGCTGAACGGTTTTCACGCCGAGGCCGCCGCGGCCCTTCACGGGGTAGTCCGGGATCCGGGTCCGCTTGCCGTAGCCCTGCTCCGTGACTACCAGCATGTCGAGGTCGTCGTGGGCGATGTCGGCCGAGATCACCTCGTCGCCCTTCCGCAGACCCATCCCCTTCACGCCGGAGGTGGCGCGGCCCATCGGGCGGACCTGGCTCTCGCGGAAGCGGATCGCCTGGCCCTTGCGGGAGACGAGGATGATGTCGTCGTCGCCCGAGGAGTGGAGGACGCCGACGAGCGAGTCGCCGTCGCGGAGCTTGATCGCGATGATGCCGTCCGCCCTCAGCGGGGTGTTGTAGTCCTCGAAGCTCGTCTTCTTGACCATGCCGTTCTGCGTGGCCAGGACGAGGAACTCGGCCTCCTTGAAATCGCGCGTCGCGATCACCGCCCGCACCTGCTCACCCTGGGCGAACGGCAGCAGGTTGACGATCGCGCGGCCCTTCGACTGGCGCGTGCCGAGCGGCAGCTCGTGCACCTTCAGCCGGTAGACCTTGCCGACGGAGGTGAAGAAGAGCAGGTAGTCGTGCGTCGAGGCGACGAACAGGTGCTCGATGTAGTCCTCGTCCTTGAGGTCCATGCCCATCACGCCGATGCCGCCGCGCCGCTGCTCGCGATAGGTCGTCACGGGGAGGCGCTTCACGTAGCCCGAGCGGGTGATCGCGATCACCATGTCTTCCTCCGCGATCAGGTCCTCGAGCTCGAGGTCGCCCTCGGCCGCCACGATCTCCGTCCGCCGGTCGTCGGCCTTGCCGTAGACCGACTTGAGCTCGAGCAGCTCCTCGCGGATCAGCGCGTCGATCCTGGCCTCGTCGCTCAAAATCGCCCGCAGCTCGGCGATGCGCTCCTGGAGGTCGGCGTACTCGTCCTGGATGCGCTTCCGCTCCATGCCGGTCAGGCGCTGGAGCCGTAGGTCGAGGATCGCCTGCGCCTGGACCTCGGAGAGGTCGAACTCCTTCATCAGGCCGGCGCGGGCCTCGTCGGCATCGGCCGAGCCGCGGATCAGGGCGATGACCGCGTCGAGGTTGTCGAGAGCGGTCAGGTAACCCTGCAGGACGTGCGCGCGGGCCTCCGCCTTGCGCAGCTCGAACTTCGACCGCCTGGTGACGACCTCGCGCTGGAAGTCCAGGTAGTGGAGCAGGAGGTCGCGGAGCGGGAGCGTGCGCGGCACTCCGTCGACGAGCGCGACGGCGTTGTAGCCGAACGTCATCTGCAGCGAGGTGTGCTTGAAGAGCTTGTTCAGGACGACCTGCGGGATCGCGTCGCGCTTCAGCTCGACCTGGATCCGCATCCCGGACTTGTCCGAGAGGTCCTTCACGTCGGAGATCTCCGGAATCACCTTGTCGTTGACGAGGTCCGCGATCTTGCGGATGACGCCCTCGTCGCCGCCCTTCTTGACGCTGTAGGGCAGCTCGCTGACCACGATCGCGGTGCGCCCGCCGCGCAGCTCCTCGATGTGGGTGCGCGCGCGCATGATGATCCGGCCCCGGCCGGACCGGTACGCCTCGCGGATCCCGTCGCGGCCGAGGATGATCGCCCCCGTCGGGAAGTCCGGCCCCTTCACGTGCTTCGTCAACCGGTCGACGTCGATCGTCGGCTCGTCGATCATCGCCACGAGGGCATCGACCACCTCGCCGAGGTTGTGCGGCGGGATGTTGGTGGCCATGCCGACCGCGATCCCGGCCGACCCGTTCAGGAGCAGGTTCGGGAGCCGTGACGGCAGCACCGAGGGCTCGCGCCGCGACTCGTCGTAGTTCGGCGCGAAGTCGACGGTGTCCGCGTCGATGTCGCGGAGCATCTCCGTGGCCAGCCGCGTGAGCCGGCACTCGGTGTACCGCATTGCGGCAGCCGGGTAGCCGTCGATGTTCCCGAAGTTCCCCTGCCCGTCGATCAGCGGGTAGCGGAGCGAGAACGGCTGCGCCAGGCGGACGAGCGTGTCGTAGATCGCCTGGTCGCCGTGCGGGTGGTAGTACGCCATGACGTCGCCGACAACACGCGCGCACTTGACCCGCGAGCGACCCGGTTGGATGCCGGCGTCGTGCATCGCGTAGAGCACGCGCCGGTGCACCGGCTTGAGGCCGTCGCGCACGTCGGGCAGCGCCCGCGCCACGATCACGCTCATCGCGTAGTCGAGGAAGCTCGAGCGCATCTCCTGCTCGAGCTCGCGGGACTCGATCCGACCCGGGCCGAGCGGCTCTACCGTCGCCATCGCGCCCCCCTGCTAGACGTCAAGGAACTTGACGTCCTTTGCGTTCTGCTCGATGAACTCGCGCCGCGGCTCCACCTGGTCGCCCATGAGGATCGAGAAGATCCGGTCGGCTGCGGCGGCATCCTCGACCTCGACCCTGATCAGCATGCGCCTCGACGGGTCCATGGTCGTCTGCGCCAGCTCCTCCGGGTCCATCTCGCCGAGACCCTTGAACCGCCTCGGCTTGAGGCCCTCCTTGGCCAGTTCGAGCGCCTGGTCGCGGAGCTCCTCGAAGGTCTCCGGCTGGGCCGTCTTGTTGCCGAGCACGAGCTTGAAGGGCGGGGAGCCGACGATCTCGACCAGCCGCGCGTAGGTCTTGCGGAGGTTGGCGTAGACCGGCGAGCTGAGGAGGGCCGCCGGCAGCACGACGTTGGTCGCCGCGCTCGTCTCGCGCTCAACGACCTTGATCTGCGCGCCCTCGTCGGAGGCCTCGACGAGCGAGACCTCGTAGCCGTTCGGCGCGATGCTGGCCAGCGCCGACTCGAGGCCCGCGGTGGAGTCCGCCTCTGTCTCGACGAGCCGGTGCGCCGTCACGAAGTTCGCCGGGCCGGCGCCGAAATCGGCGCGCAGGCGCGAGACCCAGCCGTCGTACTCGTGGAGCGCACGGCTGAAGCGCGCGTAGCGGGCCTCGGTCAGCTTCTGTGTCTCGCCGCTCCGGTCGGTGACCTCGGCGTCCTTGATCCGCTCGCGCACGAGCAGGTCCTCGAACTGGGACTCCTTCTCGACGTACTGCTCGCGGCCGTTGATCCTGACCGCGTACAGCGGCGGCACGGCGATATAGACGTGGCCGCGGTCGACGAGCTCGGGCATCTGCCGGAAGAGGAAGGTGAGGATCAGCGTGCGGATGTGCGAGCCGTCCACGTCGGCGTCGGTCATCACGATCACGCGGTGGTAGCGGAGCTTCGAGAGGTCGAACTCGTCGCCAATGCCGGTGCCGATCGCGGTGATCATCGACTGGATCTCCGTGTTCGAGAGCACCTTGTTGATCCGGTTCTTCTCGGAGTTGATCACCTTGCCGCGCAGCGGCAGGATCGCCTGGAAGGTCCGATCGCGCGCGTCGACGGCCGAGCCCCCGGCCGAGTTGCCCTCGACGAGAAAGAGCTCCGCCGACTCGGGGTCGCTGATCTGGCAGTCGGCCAGCTTGCCGGGCAGCGAGCCGCTCTCGAGCGCGCTCTTGCGCCGCGTCAGCTCACGGGCCTTCCGGGCAGCCTGCCGCGCCCGGGCCGCGGAGACCGCCTTCTCGATGATCCGCCGCGCCTCGGTCGGGTTCTCCTCGAGGAACTCCGCAAGGTTCAGGTTGACGGTCTGCTCCACGAGCCCGCGCACCCACGGGTTGCCGAGCTTCGTCTTCGTCTGCCCCTCGAACTGCGGGTCGCGGAGCTTCACGGAGAGCACCGCGGCAAGCCCCTCGCGTACGTCCTCGCCCTCGAGGTTGTCCTCCTTCTCCTTCAGCAGCCCCTTCGCGCGCGCGTAGTCGTTGAGCGTGCGGGTGAGCGCGGCCTTGAAACCGGAGAGGTGCGAGCCGCCCTCGGTCGTGTTGATGTTGTTCGCGAACGAGAAGACCGACTCGACGTACGAGCTGTTCCACTGCATCGCGACCTCGAGCGTGCCCTCGTGGGCGCTGTCCCCGTTGCTCGACCCCTCGAAGAACACGATCCGCTTGTGGATCGGGTCCTTGGTCTTGTTGATGTACGAGACGAAGTCGCTGATCCCGCCCTCGTAGTGGAACTCGTAGCGGTCCTCGCCCTCCCGCTCGTCGACGAGCACGATCCGGAGGCCCTTGGTCAGGAACGCGGTCTCGCGCAGCCGCTGCACCAGCACGTCTTCGTCCCACTCGACCTCGTCGAAGACGTCGCCGTCGGGAAGGAAGCTGATCACGGTGCCACTGCCCTTCGCGACGCCCGCCTTCCTGAGGTCGGTCGTGGGCTCTCCGCGGGCGAACTCCTGCTGCCAGATCTTGCCGTCGCGGTGAACCTCGACCGTCAGCCGCTCCGAGAGCGCGTTCACGACCGAGACCCCGACGCCGTGCAGCCCGCCCGAGACCTTGTAACCGTCGCCGCCGAACTTTCCGCCCGCGTGGAGCTTCGTGAGGACGACCGTCACCGCCGGCAGGCCCTGGTCGGCCATGACGTCGACCGGGATCCCGGAGCCGTTGTCGCGGACGGTCACGGAGTTGTCCGGATGGAGGGTCACCTCGATCGTGTCGGCGCGTCCGGCGAGGGCCTCGTCGACCGCGTTGTCGACCACCTCGAAGACGAGGTGATGGAGCCCTCTGGCGCCCGTCGAGCCGATGTACATGCCCGGCCGCAGCCGGACCGGCTCGAGACCCTCCAGAACGGTGATGTCTTTTGCGGTATAGGAAGCTTCAGTCATGAAAAAAGCCCTGCAAGTAGCGCATTTCCGGGCTGAAGGAAGTGTATCAGACGGGGCGGTCGCTGGCGGCCCGAACGAGGCTCGCTCGCGCAGCTTTTTCTACCGATTTGCGAAGTTCTTCCGACTCGATCCCGGAGGCGAGCTCGCTGGCTTCCTGCGCCTGCTCCTCGGTGGGCTCGATCGGGGGCGCTGCCCGGTGCTCCTGAGGCTCTGCGTGAGCCTCCGGCACCGGCCCCGGGGCGAACCGGAGCCGGGTCGGAGCGCCCTCGCCGAGGACGGCTCGAAGCCGCTCCGCGATCTCGCCCTCGAGTTGCTGGAGCTCGAACGCCCAGGCCGAGGAGCTCGCCGAGACGTGCAGGGTCCCGTCGCGCGCGATGCGAGCCGGCCACGCGTTGACCGCCACTGTGTCCCCGACCGCCTCGGGCCATGCCGCGACGAGGTCGGCCATCGCTCCCACGCCGTCGAAGCGCCCCAGCTCACGCCGCACGTCGTCGCCGATGCGCTCCATCAGGCCGCCCTCGCGGCGCTCGTTCCGTCCCCGGATTGCGCCACCTCGATCGTCTGCTCGGGATCTCCGGGCAGCGCGTCCCGCCCCGCACTCGTGACGAGCGCCTGACCGGCGGAACGCAACCGCTCGCTCAGGATCCGCCGCCGGTCGGAGTCCAGCTCCGAGAGAACGTCGTCGAGCAGCAAAAGCGGTCGCGAACCGCGGCGTTCCTCCAGCAGCTCCGCCTCGCCGAGCAGGAGCGCGAGGACGGCCAGCCGCTGCTCGCCCTGCGAGCCGAACGCCCGCAGGTCACGGCCGGCGGAGAGCACACCCACGTCGTCGAGGTGCGGCCCAAGCCCGGTCGCGCCCCGCTCCAGGTCGCGGTCGGTGCGCGCCTCGAGCGCTTCCGCGGTCGGGGCTTCGGCCTCGTAGCGGAGCTCGCCGGCTGCCAGGCCGAGCTCGGCCGCGCGCTCCACGAAGCGCGGCTCGAGCAGCGACACGACCTCCGTGCGACCCGCGACGAGCTCGGCTCCGAGCCCGCTCACCTGCTCGTTCCAGGGCGCGAGCGCCTCGCGGGACGAGAGTCCTTGCGACACGCGCCGCAGCGCGGCGTTCCGCTGGCCGACGGCGGCCCCGTACTCGGCCGAGAGGCCAGCCCGGGCCGGAGTGACCCGCCCGAGCACGCGGTCGAAATATGCCCGCCGCGCAGCCGGGCCGCCCTTCACGACCACGAGGCGGTCGGGAGTGAACACGAGGGTGGTCACCTCGCTGCGCAGCTGCTCGGCCGCGCGGAGCCGCGCGCCGTTCATGCTCGCGCGCTTCCCGGTGCCGAGCTCCAGTGTCACCTCGAGCTCCAGCGCGACCCCGGCGCGGCGGCCCCGGAGCGCGATCCGGGCAGCGTCGCGCCCGAAGCGGACCAGTTGCGCGTCCGTGCGCGTGCGTGGGGAGAACCCCTGCGTCCCGACGTGGAGCGACTCGAGGAGATTCGTCTTGCCGGCGCCGTTCGGGCCGGTCACCAGCACGAGGCCGGGCTCCAGCTCCAGCTCGAGCCGTTCGTACGAGCGGAAATCCCGGAGCGAGACCGCGCCGACGATCAGCCTGCGAGCCTGATCGGCATGATCAGGTAGAGGAAGTCGTCGCCCTCCCCCTGGATGAGTCCGGGGCGAAGCGGGCTGATGAGCTTCAAGCGTGCCTGCTCGCCGACCACTGACTCGACGCCGTCGCGGAGGAACTCGGCGTTGAAGCCGATCTCGAGCGGCTCGCCGCTGAACGCGGTCGGGAGCGACTCCCGCGCCTCGCCGACGTCCTGGGTCTGCGCCGAGACGGTGAGCTCGCCGTCGGCGAACCGCAGCCGCAGAGGTGAGTTGCGCTGGGCCATCACCGACACGCGGCGCACCACGTCGAGGAGCTCCTCCCGCGGCAGCGAGACCTCGTGGTCGAATGCCTCCGGCACGAGCTGGCGGTAGTTCGGGAACTGCCCGTCGATCCGGCGGGTGGTCAGCCAGGCGTCGCCGGTGCCGAAAACGACCTGGTTCTCGTGGACGCCGAGCTCGATCTGCTCGCCCGCCTGCGCGATCCGGGCCAGTTCGGCCAACGCACGGGCCGGCACGATCGCCTCGAGCTCGGGCACGGAGCCCTCCAGCGGCGTCTCCTTGACCGATAAGCGGTAGGAGTCGGTGGCCGCCATCACGAGCTTGCCTGGCTCGAAACGCATGAGCACCCCGGTGAGCACCGGCCGCGACTCGTCGCGCGACGCCGAGCGGCTGACGCGCGCCACCGTCTCGAGCAGCGTCTCGCGGTCGACCTCGTGGCGCTCGACCGCCTCGACCTCCGGGAGCCGCGGGAAGTCCTCTGCGTTGTAGGTGTGCAGGCGGTAGCTCGCCGAGCCGCAGCGGACCTCGACGATCGCCTCCTCGAGCTTGTGCTCGATCGACACCTCGGAGTCGGGAAGCAGCCGCGCGAGCTCGAGCAGCAGCCTCCCTGGGACGACCACCGAGCCCTCGCTCTCGATCTGCGCCTCCAGCGAGGTCCGCAGCGAGAGCTCCATGTCCGTCGCGGCGAGCTTCACCGAGCCCTCCCTCGCATCGATGAGGATCCCGGCGAGGATCTGCACGGTCGTCCGGGTCGACACCCCGCGCGAGACGATCCCGAGCGCGCGGGCCAGCTCGTCACGCGAACAGCGTGCCTTGAGTGTTCCCTGGGCGACCACAGCTTCTGTTTCCATCATTTATGAAATCCCTTTTGTCGTAGTACGTAGGGAGTGTGGACGACGGGGAAGACGCCCGTGAGCCGCATGGAAACGGGCATCCCGCTGTGGGCGTGCAATGGGGATGAAGAGGCCTCGTCTACAGGCGGTGATGGGGCCGGCGAATCGCTCCACAGTTTCAGCGCGCCTGCTTGATCCTTGCGGTCAGCTCTTGCACGAGGTTGTACACAGACCGGTCCTCGCGGATCATGCGCGCGATCTTCGACGTGGCGTGGATCACGGTCGTGTGGTCGCGGCCGCCGAACTGCTTGCCGATCTTCGGGAGCGAGGAGTCGGTGAGCTCGCGCGAGAGATACATCGCGACCTGCCGCGGGTAGACGATGTTCTGGGAGCGCTTGTCGCCGCAGAGCTCCTCGAGCGAGAGCCCGAACCGCTCGGAGACGAGCTCCTGGATCCGCTCGATCGAGACTTGCCGGACCTCGCCCTGGGGGAACACGTCGCGGAGCACGTCCTGTGCGAGGTCCTCCGTCATCGGCCGCCCGGTGAGCGACGAGAACGCGACCACACGCGTGAGCGCACCCTCGAGCTCGCGGATGTTCGACGAGATCCGGCCGGCGATGAACTCGAGCACCTTCGGGTCCGAGATGTGGATGCCGTCGGTCTTCACCTTCTTGCGCAGGATCGCGATGCGCGTCTCGAGGTCGGGCGGCTGGATGTCGGTGATCAGTCCCCACTCGAACCGCGAGCGCAGCCGCTCCTCGAGCGTCGAGATCTCGCGCGGCGGGCGGTCCGACGAGATCACGATCTGCCCGCCGGCCTCGTAGATCGAGTTGAAGGTGTGGAAGAACTCCTCCTGGATCCGCTCCTTGTGCTCGAAGAACTGGATGTCGTCGATCAGGAGCAGGTCGTAGGCGCGGTAGCGCTGCTTGAACCCCTCGATCCGCTTGTCGCGCAGCGCGTTGATGAAGTCGTTCATGAAGGTCTCGCTCGTGACGTAGCGCACCGAGAGCTCGCTCTGGTGCTCGCCGACGTACTGCGCGACCGCCTGGAGGAGGTGCGTCTTCCCGAGGCCGGTGCCGCCGTAGATGAAGAGCGGGTTGTAGGCCTGCGCCGGCGCCTCGGCGACTGCGAGCGCGGCGGCGTGAGCGAACCGGTTGGACGATCCGATCACGAACGAGTCGAAGGTGTACTTCGGGTTGAGCCCGAGCCCGAGGGGCTCGCGCCGCTGCTCCTCGGCGGGCGGGCCGGGCTCGCCGACGGAGGGCTCGCTTACCTCGAGCTGGATGCGGCGCTCATGACCGGTGGCATCGCCGACCGCCGCGCTGATCAGGCCGATGAAATGGCCCTCGATCCAGTTGCGCGTGAAGTCGTTCGGGACCGCGAGAACGAACTCGTCGTCGGTGAGCTCACGTCCTTCCACGTGGTCGAACCACGTGCGGTACGTCGTCTCGTTGAGGGCGCCCCTGAGCCGACTCGATACCTCGCTCCACAGGCCTTCCGCAGTCAGCTCGATTGAGGGCTCCACCCGCCGGCCAAACTCCTTGTCGAGGATCCGGAGAAGCGCCGAGCATAGCAGCGAGTGCACGACCCGACAACGGCCCCTTCGGCACCCCTCCGGTCGGGTGAAAAGAGGCCAATTTGCAGGGAAATACGCGCCCTCCACACGAGTCTCCACAGGTGTGGACGGCTTTGCCGAACGAGGCTACGCTTGCACCGCTCGGACCGGCTTCGGCGCCTCGATTCGGGTCCCGTTTGTGCACACGTTTGTCTGTGGAGAACCACCTCTTGCGGCTCGTCTATACTGGCCGGACGCCGCCCTCGGACGGGCGGCATTTTCTACCCTCTCGGAATCGTGAAGCGGACCTATCAGCCCAACGTGCGCAGACGGAAGCGGAGGCATGGCTTCCGCGCTCGCATGTCCACCCGCGCCGGCCGCGCGATCCTCAAGCGCCGCAGGGCGAGGGGGCGCAAGCGCCTCTCCGCCTAGGCGCGTGCACCGCCGCCATCGCCTCTCGCGCTCGCGCGACTTCGACGCCGTCTACCGCCACGGTCGCTCCGTCTCGACGCGGTACCTGGTGCTCTACTGGTTCTCGCGTGAAGACGAGGCGGATGACGAGGGCCCGCGGCTGGGTCTGGCGGTGCCGAAGGCGGTCGGCACGGCGGTCGTCCGCAACCGGATGAAGCGCCGGCTGCGAGAGGTGTTCCGGGCGCGTCTCGAGGAGCTCCCGCGGGACCAGGACTACGTGCTCGTGGTTCGTCCCGGGCTAGCCGAGGCGGCCGAGAGCCGTGGCTTCGAGTGGCTCGACGACCGCGTCGGCGAGATCCTGGGGAAGGCCGCGGCGTGACGGCCGCGCGGCACGCGGTCCGCCTGCCCGCCTACGCCGGGATGGCGCTCGTCCATGCGTACCGCTGGACGTTCGGCCTCCTCTGGGCCGGCTCGTGCAAGTACCACCCGACCTGCTCGCAGTACGCGCTCGACGCGATCCGCCACTACGGCCTCCTGCGCGGGTCGGTCCTCGCCGGCTGGCGGCTCCTGCGCTGTAACCCCTGGAGCCACGGCGGCGTCGACTACGCAGAGGATCAGAGCCTCTTCCGATGATCCTCGGCTCGCCACTCACGCCGCTCGAGGACATCCTCCGCCACGTCCTCGACTGGCTCCACGGCTCGGTCGGGTTCTCGTGGGCCTGGTCGATCGTCGGCCTCACGATCATCGTTCGGCTCCTGCTCGTCCCGCTGACGGTTCGGCAGATCCACTCGATGCAGAACCTGCAGCGCCACGCGCCGGAGATGAAGGAGATCCAGAAGAAGTACAAGGCCGACAAGAAGCGCCAGCAGGAAGAGCTGATGAAGTTCTACCGCGAGAACCAGATCAACCCGGCCGCCTCCTGCCTGCCTCTGCTGGCGCAGTTCCCGGTCTTCATCGCCCTCTACCTCGTGCTGCGGCAGTTCTCGAGGCATCCGCCGCCCGGCGACCTGTCGTGGATGCACGGCCTCGTGCCGAACATCGCCGCGCACGCCAACGCGCACTGGTCCGGTTACCTGCTGCTCTTCATCTACGTCGTGAGCCAGCTGGCGTCGACGATGTTGATGTCGACGACGATGGACAAGACGCAGCGGATCATGCTGATGGTCCTGCCGATCGTCTTCGTGACGTTCCTGCTCAACTTCCCGGTCGGCCTCGTCATCTACTGGGTCACGACCAACCTGTGGACGGTCGGCCAGGGGCTGATCACGCGGCGGCTGATGCCAAAACCGCAGGCGCCTGTGAGACGCTCTTCCCGGACGCCGCCGCGTGAGGTGAAGGACGACGGCCAAGCGGCGGAGCCTGCGGCCGCCCAGCCGGCTCCGGCTCCCGCGGTCGCGTCCGAGCCGAAGCGCGTGAGACGGAAGAAGAAAAAGGCGAGGCGATGACCGAGACGGTGCAGGTCGAGGGAACCGGGGAGACGGTCGGCGAGGCGAAGTGGTCTGCGCTGCGCGAGCTCGAGCGGCTGCAGCCGGGGCTCGACAAGACGTCGGTGAAGTTCCAGGTCGTGACCGAGGGCGAGCGGGGCCTGCTCGGGGTCGGGTACGCGCCCGCGCGCGTGATCGCGAGCGTCGAGCCGACGGCCGTGGAGGACGTCGAGCCCGAGGCTCCGGTCCACACCGACAGCGAGCAGGGCGCCGAGGTTCGCGAGGTCGTCGAGCGGATCCTCGAGGCGATCGACGTGGAGGCGCGCGTGGAGATCCGCGAGGACGACGAGACCCTGACCGCCACGTTCGTCGGGCGCGACCTCGGGCTCGCGATCGGCAAGCACGGGCAGACGATCGACGCCGTCCAGTACCTTGTGAACGCCGTCGTGCGGCGAGGCCACGACGACGAGCGGAAGCCGGTGGTCGTCGACGCGGCGGGCTACCGCGAGCGCCGCCAGGCGACCCTCGACGCGCTCGCCGTGCGGAATGCCGAGCGCGCGGTCTCGTCGGGCCAGTCGGTCGAGCTCGAGCCGATGACGGCCGTCGAGCGCAAGGTCGTGCACGTGTGCCTCAAGGACTTCCCGGGCGTCACCACGCGGAGCGAGGGCACCGAGCCCCACCGCTTCGTCGTCATCGACCCCGATTGACCGATCCGCGGCTCGAGCGCTGGCTCGAGGCGCTCGTCGCCACTCCCGGCCTGACCTCCATCTCGGATCCCGCCGAGGCGCGTCGCGTCCACCTCGACGGCAGCCTCGCCGCGCTCGAGGTCGTGCGCGGCTTCGACGGACCGATCGTGGACGTCGGCTCCGGAGGGGGTGCGCCGGGGATCCCGCTGGCGGTGGCGCTCCCCGAGCGCGAGGTGACGCTGCTCGAGTCGACCCGGCGGAAGTGCGCGTTCCTCGAACGCTGGGCGGTCGAGCTCGGGAACGTGCGGGTCGTTTGCGGCCGGGCCGAGGAGCAGCCGGTCGACTCCTGGGGCGTTGCGGTTGCGAAGGCGCTTGCCCCGCCGCCCGTCGCTGCGGAGTGGTGCCTGCCGCT